>Ga0207674_10004040_pt1 | contig 17803 bp, 12 predicted proteins | sample KBSCornC72_FD_184303 | JGI IMG/M metagenome (GOLD analysis project Ga0207674, IMG submission 184303) | Corn rhizosphere microbial communities from Kellogg Biological Station, Michigan, USA - KBS Corn C7-2 (SPAdes) (version 2) | ecosystem: Host-associated > Plants > Roots > Rhizosphere > Soil ... | reverse complement strand
CATGATCGCCAGTGTTTCCGGCGTCGCGAGGACTGCACCATGGCCGCCGCGCGCATGATCGCCGTGGCCGTGGGTGATCCACGCGCGGTCCTTTGGCGTTGACGGATCGATCCACGCATCCGCCGGGCGCACGTAGATCCCCTCGGGGTGGGACTCGATCCAGGAACCCAATCGCGCCATTGCGAGCTATATAGGCGCAAACTGCCCGGGAGTTCCCGGGACGGGAGAAGGCAATGGACGAAACCACGCTGTGGATTCTCGAAATCATCGCCCCGGCGATCCTGCTTGTCGTGCTGATCTGGCTGGTACTGAAGCGAAGATCGAACCGGACGACGCCGTTGACCGAGGAAGCGACCCGCGAGGAATATGCTGAGGAGGAGCAGCGCCGCCGCGAGGGGACCGACGAGCTCTGAACGACCTCCCGCCAGTCGTCCAAAATTGGTTCGAATCGAAGGGCTGGCGGCCCCGGCGGCACCAGCTCGACATGCTGCGGCTGGCGCGGCACGGCCGCAGCGCGTTGCTGGTCGCGGCGACCGGCGCGGGCAAGACGCTCGCCGGATTCCTGCCGACGATCTGCGAACTGGCTGAGCAACCAGCCGACGGGCTGCACACGCTGTACGTCTCGCCTTTGAAGGCGCTGGCCGTCGATGTGCAGCGCAACCTCATCGGCCCGATCGAGGAAATGGGCCTGCCGATCCGGGTAGAGACCCGGACCGGCGACACGCCATCGAACCGCAAGGCCCGGCAGCGGGTCAAGCCGCCGCAGGTCCTGCTGACCACGCCCGAATCGCTGAGCCTGCTGCTGAGCTACCCCGACTCGGCGATCATGTTCGGAAACTTGCGCACGATTGTCGTCGACGAGCTCCACGGATTCGCCAAGGAGAAGCGCGGGGATTTGCTGAGCCTGTCGATGTCGCGCCTGCAGAAGCTTGCTCCCGGCCTGCGGCGCGTCGGCCTGTCCGCGACGATCAGCGACCCCGACGCCTACCGCTCGTGGCTCGCGCCAGATGCCGACATGGAGCTGGTCGACCTCGTGCTCGGCGATCCGGGAGCGGAGCCCGACCTCTCGATCCTCATTCCGGAGAACAAGATTCCGTGGGGCGGGCATTCCGGATACCACGCCATCGCCGACGTGATGCGGCTGATCGAGCAGCACAAGACCACGCTTGTCTTCTGCAACACCCGCGGTCTTGCCGAGCTTATCTTCCAGAAGCTGTGGGACGAAAACGAGCATGGCCTTCCGATCGGTATTCACCACGGCAGCCTTGCGGTCGAGGCGCGCCGCAAGGTCGAGGCAGCGATGGCCGCGGGCAAGCTGCGCGGCCTCGTCGCAACCGCCAGCCTCGACCTCGGCATCGACTGGGGCGACGTCGATCTCGTCATCCAGATGGGCGCGCCCAAGGGCAGCTCGCGACTGCTGCAGCGGATCGGCCGCGCCAACCACCGGCTCGACGAGCCGTCGAAGGGCATCATCGTCCCCGGCAACCGGTTCGAATATCTCGAGGCGCGCGCGGCACTCGATGCCATCGACGACGGCGAACTCGACCCCGAAGTGTTCCGCCCCGGAGCGCTCGATGTGCTCGCCCAGCACATCCTTGCGATGGCCGTCGCGCAGCCGTTTCAGCAGGGGGAGCTGCTTGCCGAGGTGCGCTCCGCGGCCCCTTATTCCGGGCTCAAGGCCGAGACATTCGAGGAAATTCTCAATTTCATCGCGACCGGCGGCTACGCGCTCAAGGCCTACGACCGCTTCCGCAGGCTGGTGCCGGAGTCCGGCGGCATGTGGCGGATCGCGCGTCCGCAGATTGCGCAGCAGCACCGTCTGAACGCCGGCGTGATCGTCGAGCAGCCGCTGCTCACCGTCCGCTTCCGCAACGGCCGCAGACTTGGCACGATCGAGGAGGGCTATGCGTCGACGCTGGCGCCGGGCGATCATTTCTATTTCTCGGGCCTTAGCCTCGAGGTCGAGCAGTTCAAGGACACCGACATCATCGTCCGCGCATCGTCCAAACGAGCGCGGATCGTCACCTACGGCGGCCAGCGCATGTCGATGTCGACGCACCTCGCCAACCGCGTCCGGCACATGCTGTGCGACCGCAACAGCTGGACGCGTTTCCCGAACGACGTCAGCGAATGGCTCGAGGTCCAGTCGGAGCGCTCGGTCTTGCCCGAACCGCACCAGCTCCTCGTCGAGACCTTCCCCCACGAGGGGCAGCATTTCATGGTCGCCTACAGCTTCGAGGGATGGAACGCGCACCAGTCGCTCGGCATGCTGATCACGCGGCGCATGGAAAGCGCGGGCCTGAAGCCGCTCGGCTTTGTCGCCAACGATTACGCGCTTGCTTGCTACGGACTTGAGCCGATCACGAATCCGAAGGCGCTGTTTTCGGCCGACATCCTGGAGCAGGAGTTCGTCGACTGGGTTGAAAGCTCCTACTTGCTCAAGACCGCCTTCCGCGAAGTGGCGGTGATCGGCGGCCTGGTCGAACGCCACCATCCGGGCAAGAAGAAGTCGGGACGGCAGGTCAGCTTCTCGACCGACCTCATCTACGACGTGCTGCGCCGTTACGAACCTGAGCACCTGCTGCTGCGCGCGGCGTGGGACGATGCCCGGCGGCGTATGACCGAACTCGGCCGCCTCGTCCGCCTGGTCGATCGGGCTTCGGCCACCATGCTCCATGTCGAGCCGGGACGGATCACGCCGATGGCGGTGCCGCTGATGGTGATCGTCGGGCGCGAGGCGCTCCCACCCGGAGCCGAGGCCGACGAAGCGCTGCTGAACCAGGCTGAAGCGCTCGCAGCGGAAGCGATGAATCCTGGTTAAGACGCAGCAATCTTCCTGAACGCAGTGCCAACGGCGACATCAGCTTTCGTTCAAGCGCCGTAACGAAAATCCGGGACACACGTTTCGGAAAGGGGTCCTGGTCATGAAGTCACGTTTTTTCGTCGGCATTGGAGTGCTCGCAACGGTCGGCGCGACCATCGGCGGAAGCGCCGCGGCGCAGCAACTGGGCCGTTTGCAGGAGATGTTGCAGCGGGCCCACGAGGCACGATCGCATCACCCGGCCGACCCGAACCCCACGCCGATCAGAGCGCCGGGCGACTATCGCTTCAGCTTCGTCCACGACGGCATCACACGCGCATATCTCGTGCACGTGCCGAAGAGCTACAGCGGCAAGCCTGTGCCGATGCTGATCGCGCTGCACGGCGGCGGCGGGAATGCAGACTTCCAGGCCGACGACAGCAAGTACAAGCTGATCGGCAAGTCGGAAGCGGCGGGCTTCATCGCCGTCTTTCCGAATGGCTATTCGCGCTTCCCGAGCGGCATCCTCGCCACATGGAACGCAGGAGCCTGCTGCGGCGCGGCGCAGAACAACGATGTCGACGACGTCGGCTTTGTCCGCGAGGTGATCCACCGCGTCGAGCGGCAGGCGAGCATCGATCCCCGGCGCATCTTCGCCACCGGCATGTCGAACGGTGCGATGATGAGCTGGCGCCTGGCCTGCGAAGCGCCGGAAATCCGCGCCATCGCGCCGGTCGAAGGCACCGACAACACCGCGCGGTGCAACCCGTCGCACCCCGTCGCGGTGATCGAGTTTCACTCAATTGACGATCCGAATGTGCCGTTCAACGGGGGTGCCGGCTCCGGGCCATCGCACACAATTTACACCTCCGTGCCCGCGACGCAGGGCAAATGGGTGCTGCTCGACCGGGCTTCGGTTGCCAATGTCCAGCGCGTGCTGACAGTACCCGGCGCCCATTGCGACCTCCACCCGGCCGGTCGCGGCGGCGCGCCGGTCGAGCTCTGCGTCACCGACACCGGTGGTCACAGCTGGCCCGGCGGCGGGACTCAGCAGGGGCGCAAGCAGCCGAGCATGGCGATCAGCGCCAACGACCTGATGTGGAGCTTCTTTTCGTCGCTTTAGCGTTGCCAGCGCGTGTGGAGCAGGCGAGGATAGGGCATGCGCATTGCACTCCTTCTCCTTGCCAGCGTGTCACTCGGCGGCTGCGTCGTCGGCACGCTCGCCAGCACGGCTGTCGACGTCGTCACCTTGCCGGTGAAGGCGGCATCGGCCGGGGTCGACGCGGTGACCACCAGCCAGAAGGAAGCCGACGAGAAGCGCGGGCGCGAGATGCGCAAGCTGGATGAGGAACGCGGCAAGCAGGTCCGGATGGCGCAGGAACGCTGCCGCAAGGGCAAGGCGCTCCCGACGGACGATTGCGCAGCGATGGCGCAGCACTGAGATACTTCCTCGATACCGAATATAACGGCTGGGGCGGAGCGCTTCTCAGCCTCGCCCTCGTGCCGGACGATGGCGAAGAGCTCTACCTGACGCTCGACTGGGATGGGCATCTCGAGGAATGGGTCGAACGCAATGTCGTCCCGTACCTCGACACTGTGCCCGACGGGCTAGTCTCGCCGCGCATGAGCCGTGCCGACGCCGCCCGGACGATCGCCCATTATCTTGCCGGCGATGCCGACCCGTTAATCGTCGCCGACTGGCCGGAGGACATCGCGCAATTCAACGCCCTGCTGGTCACCGGCCCGGGGATCATGGCCGAGGTTCCCGGTCTCACCTTCCAGTTCGTACCCTTGAGCGGCTTCAGCACCGCGGCCAACAGCAAGGTGCCGCATAACGCGCTGCACGACGCGCGCGCGCTGCGCGATCATATCCTCGGCCTCGAATGATTATTCGGCAGCTGTGCGGATCGAACCCGCGGCGTCACGCTCGACCCAGGTGAGATCGCCGAGCTTCAGCTCGCGCCCGTCGTGCGACATGACGCACAGCTTGCGCACCGGCCGGCCGTCGCGGCGATCGGCAAGCACCACCCGCATGCTGCCATAGCCCCATTCCTCGCCCCACTGGCGCAACGCCAGCACCACGGGCAGCAGGCCCTCGCCCTTGGGAGTCAGCGAATAGATTACGCGCCGGCCGTCTTCCGGGTCGGGAGCCCGCTCGAGGATCCCGCCCGCCACCATTTTCGACAAGCGATCGGACAGGATGTTGCGGGCAATGCCGAGCCCCGCCTGGAATTCTTCGAAATGGTGAAGGCCATTGAGGGCGCCGCGAAGGATCAGGAAGGCCCATTTCTCGCCGATCAGCCCGACTGCCGCGGGCAAGGGGCACGACAAAGCCGCCTGCCTGAACGCATCGATACCGGACGTCAGGTTGTCTGCCGCCATTGGCCCTGTCTCTCCCCTGTCGAATCCGATGAAAGCACAGAAATGTTCCGAAAAACAGTTGCCAAGTGCAACGGAATATATTAGTTAGTTTTGAATCGCAACTTTCATAGGGGTCAATAGCGATGCGCCTCCCGATCATGCTTATTTCCGCTTTTGCGTTCGCCGCTCCCGCGGCCGCCGCGACCTATGTCGCCAAGCCGGCCGCCGCTGCGCCGAACAGCCATATCGTCGCCCGAGACATCAACTGGAGCTGCAGCACCGACACCTGCCAGGGCGCGACCGCGGAAAGCCGCCCCGCCGTCCTTTGCCAGGCGCTTGCCAAGCGCGCCGGCAGGATCGACAGCTTCCTGGTTGACGGCCGTGCCTTCACGACGGCCGAGCTCGACAAGTGCAATGCCGCTGCCAAGGGCGAACCGAGCAAGGCCCTCGCCGCCCAATAATCTTCCCCCTGGAGCCGGGCTCGACCTCCCTCAACCCGGCTCCTCTCCTTTCGCGCTTGCACAAAAGCGCCGCCGTCCCCCATCTTAGGCCTGTGCTGAGGCAATATGAGCTGGTCGAGAAGGTCCGCTCCTACGATCCGGACGCGGACGAGGGGTTGATCAACAGGGCCTACGTCTTCTCGATGAAGGCGCACGGCTCGCAGATGCGCGCTTCCGGCGACCCCTATTTCAGCCATCCGATCGAAGTCGCGGGCATCCTCACCGATCTGAAGCTGGACGATCAGAGCATCGCGACCGCGATCCTCCACGACACGATCGAGGATACGCTCGCCACCCCTGACGAGATCCAGCGGCTGTTCGGCAGTGACGTTGCGCGGCTGGTCGACGGCGTGACCAAGCTCAGCAAAATCGAGGCCCAGTCCGAGAACGAGCGCGCCGCCGAGAATTTGCGCAAGTTCCTGCTCGCGCTCAGCGACGACATCCGGGTGCTGCTGGTCAAGCTCGCCGACCGGCTGCACAACATGCGCACCCTCCACCACATCCCTTCGGAGGAGAAGCGCCGCCGCATCGCGCGCGAGACGATGGATATTTACGCGCCGCTCGCCGAGCGCATCGGCATGTACGAGATGATGACCGAGATGCAGACGCTGGCGTTCCGTGAGCTGGAGCCCGACGCCTACGCCTCGATCATGCGGCGGCTGCAGCAGCTGACCGAATCCGGCGGCGATCTCGTCAGCCGCATCGGCCTCGGCCTCCAGCTGTACCTTGCCGACAACGATCTCGCCGCCGAAGTCACCGGTCGTCAAAAGCACCCATTCTCGATCTGGAAGAAGATGGCCGAGCGGCACATCAGCTTCGAGCAATTGTCCGACGTCATGGCGTTCCGGATCATCGTCGACGACGTCGCCGACTGCTATCGCGCACTGGGCCTCATTCACCGCCGCTGGCCAATGGTCCCGGGCCGGTTCAAGGATTACATCTCGACCCCGAAGCGCAACGGTTATCGCTCGCTGCACACCTCGGTCATTCACGATTCCAAGATGCGGATCGAAATCCAGATTCGCAGCCGCGAGATGCACGAGCAGGCCGAACGCGGCCTCGCCGCCCATTGGGCCTATAAGGAGGGCAAGCCCAAGGGCGAGCTCAACATTCCCTGGGTCGATGACCTGGTCGAGATCCTCGACCACGCCGAGAGCCCCGAGGAGCTGCTCGAGCATACCCGGATGGCGATGTACCAGGACCGGATCTTCGCCTTCACCCCGAAGGGCGAGCTGATCCAGCTGCCCAAGGGCGCGACCCCGGTCGATTTCGCTTATGCGGTCCACACCGACCTTGGCGACCGCACCGTCGGCGCAAAGGTCAACGGCCGCGTGGTCCCGCTGCGCACTATGCTCGAAAATGGCGACCAGGTCGAAATCCTCGCATCGGAGGCGCAGCACCCGCAGCCGAGCTGGCTGCGCTTCGTGGCGACCGGCAAGGCGCGCGCCGGCGTGCGTCGCTTCGTCCGCCACAAGGAGCGCGAAGAGACGGTCGAGCTCGGCCGCAAGATCTACGACGAGATCGTCGCGCGTTTGCCTGCGGAGCTCAGCAAGGACGCGCTCAAGCGCGCGCTCAAGAAGCTCAAGATCGAGAATGAAGACGAGCTGATGATCGCCATCGCGCGCAAGCGGGTAAGCGACGAACTGCTGATGGAAGCCCTGATGCCGGGCTCAGCCGGCGGCGACGTCGCGCCGCGGCCCCTCGGCCAGCGCACTGCAATCTCGATCAAGGGGCTCACTCCGGGCGTCGCCTACCACCTTGCCCAATGCTGCCACCCGATCCCCGGCGACCGCATCGTCGGCCTGCGCCGGGAGGATGAAGAGATCGAGGTCCATGTCATCGGCTGCGACACGCTCGCGAGCGGGATCGATGCCGACTGGCTCGACCTCGCCTGGGGCGAAGGCTCGGATGGCGGCTCGGCGCGGCTGGCGATCATTTTGCGCGACATTCCCGGCGCGCTCGGCACGATGTCGAGCATCCTCGGCGCCAAGCACGCCAACATCATCAACCTTCAGCTGGTCCACCGCGACGGCAGCTTCCAGACCTTCCACCTCGATATCGAGGTTCACGACCTCGGGCACTTGCACGCCATCATCGCTGCCTTGCGCGATGCCGAACCGGTCAGCTCCGTCGAGCGGATTTAGCGCCGCGCCGCGATCCGTTTGCCGCGCGCATGAGCGTCGCCGCCGGCCAGCACTGCAAGCATCACCAGGTCCGAAGCGCTGGCGGTCATCGGCGCGATCTGCACCGGATGCTCCAGTCCAAGCATATAGGGCCCCATCACGCTCTCGCCGCCAAGTTCGCGCAGCAGCTTGGCCGACAGGCTAGCAGACTGGAGTCCCGGCATGACCAGGATGTTGGCAGGACCGGAGAGGCGCGTGAACGGATAGAAGCGCTTCTGCATGTCATAGTTAAGCGCGACGTCGGGCGCCATTTCGCCTTCATATTCGAAATCGGCCTTGAATCCGTCGAGCAGGTGCACCGCGCCGCGCAGGCCCTCGACGTGCATGCCGGGCGGATTGCCGAAGGTCGTGTAGCTGACGAACGCGAGCCGCGGCTCGATCCCCATCCGCCGCGCAAAAGCGGAGGAGCGCAGTGCAATTGCGGCATATTGCTCCGCCGTCGGCCGCTCGGTCACGGCGGTATCGGCGATCAGGACGGTGCGGCCCCGGCCCACCACGACATTGATTCCGAATGGCGTCGCATCCGGTTCGTCGTCGATGACCAGCCGCACCTGCTTCAGCGACTGGCTGAACGGGCGGGTCGTGCCGGTGATCATCGCATCCGCTTCGCCGAGCGCGAGCATTGCTGCGGCGAAATAGTTGCGATCCTGGTTGACCAGCCGCTCGACCTCGCGGCGCAGCATCCCGTGCCGCTGGTGCCGGGCGTAGATGTAATCGACGGCCCGGCCGACCAGCGGCGAGTTGCGGCTGTTCAGCACCTCATATTGCTTCGGGTCGTCGACGCCCATTTCCTTGAGAAGGTCGTAGACTTCCTCGCGACCGACGAGCACCGGCGTACCGTAGCCGCCTTCCTTGAAGGCGATTGCGGCGCGCAGCACGTTCGGCTCCTCGCCCTCCGCGAACAGCACCCGCTTCGGGTTTTGGCGTGCGTTTTCGTATGTCAGGCTCATCACCGCGACGGTCGGGTTGAGGCGCGCGCGCAGCTCCTGCCGGTACGCTTCCATGTTCGCGATCGGCCGCTGCGCGACGCCGCTTTGCACCGCGGCTTCCGCAACCGCCGAAGCGACCACCTCCATCAACCGCGGGTCGAACGGCGCAGGGATGATGTAATCCCGCCCGAAGCTGTGCGCGCGGCCGCCGTAAGCCGCAGCAACTTCCTCGGGCACCGGCTCGCGCGCCAGCTCGGCGAGCGCCTCCGCCGCCGCGATCTTCATCGGCTCGTTGATCGCCGTCGCGCGCACGTCGAGCGCGCCGCGAAAGATGAACGGGAAACCGAGGACATTGTTGACCTGGTTGGGGAAATCCGAGCGGCCGGTGGCGATGATCGCGTCGGGCCGCGCTTCCATCGCGTCGGGCGGCCAGATTTCGGGGTCCGGATTGGCCATGGCGAAGATGATCGGCTCGTCGGCCATGGATTTGACCATGTCCTTGCTGAGCACGTTCGCCGCCGACAAACCGAGGAACACGTCGGCGCCTTCCAGTGCCTCCGCCAGCGTGCGCTTGTCGGTTTCCACCGCATGTGCTGATTTCCACTGGTCGAGATCGGTCCGGTCCTTGCTGATCACGCCCTTGCGGTCGCACATGATCACATGGTCGCCATGCACGCCCATCGCCTTGACCAGCTCCGTGCAGGCGATCGCCGCGGCTCCGGCGCCGTTCACCACGACCTTCACGTCCGACAGCTTGCGCTTGGTCAGGTAGCAGGCGTTGATCAGCCCTGCGGCCGTGATGATTGCGGTGCCGTGCTGGTCGTCGTGGAACACCGGAATGTTCATCCGCTCGCGCAGCGTCTGCTCGATGATGAAGCAGTCCGGTGCGGCAATGTCCTCGAGGTTTATTCCGCCGAAGCTCGGCTCGAGCAATTCGACGCAATCGATGAAGCGCTGCGCGTCCTCCGTCTTTACTTCGATGTCGATCGCGTCGACGTCCGCGAAGCGCTTGAACAGTACCGCTTTGCCTTCCATCACCGGCTTGGACGCCAGCGCGCCGAGGTTGCCGAGGCCGAGGATCGCCGTGCCGTTGGAGATAACGGCGACCAGGTTCCCCTTGCTCGTATAATCATAGGCGCAGGTCGGATTGTCGGCGATCGCGCGCACCGGCACGGCCACTCCGGGCGAGTAGGCCAGGCTCAGGTCGCGCTGGGTCGCCATCGGCTTGGTGGCGATGATCTCGAGCTTTCCCGCGCGTCCCCGCGAGTGGAATTCGAGCGCTTCGGCCTCGGTGTATTTTACGTTGCTTTCGGACATGGCGAGGGGCCTTAGTCCATTTCGCCTGTCCCGCGAAACCGCTAGGCATCGGGCATGGCCCGCGCCGACGCCCCGACCCCGATGATGATCCAATACCGGCGCCTCAAGGAAGAGGCCGGTGATGCTTTGCTCTTCTACCGGATGGGCGACTTTTTCGAATTGTTCTTCGACGATGCGAAGGCAGCTTCGGCGTGTCTCGACATTGCCCTCACCAAGCGCGGCGAGGACGCGGGCGAGCCGATCCCGATGTGCGGCGTCCCCGTGCATTCGGCCGAATCCTATCTCGCGCGGCTGATCCGTGGCGGGCACCGGGTCGCCATCGCCGAACAGACGGAAAGCCCGGCAGAAGCCCGCAAGGCCCGTGGTTCGAAGGCACTCGTCGACCGGGCGATCATCCGCCTCGTCACCCCGGGCACGCTGACCGAGGAGACCCTGCTCGAATCCGGGTCGCCCAACTGGCTGGCGGCAATCGGCCGAGCCGGCGACGATTGGGCAATTGCGGCAGCGGACATTTCGACCGGCCGCTTCGAGCTGGTGAGCTGCGGACCCGGCGAGCTGGCCGCCGAGCTCGCGCGGTTGTCACCGGCGGAGACGATCGCGGAATCACCGATCCCGGGTATCCGCAGCAGCGCCGGCAAGGGCGGATTCGACAGCATCGCCGGCGAAAGCGCACTCAAAAGCCGGTTTGGCCTGGCGACGCTCGACGGCCTCGGGTCACCGTCACGCGCCGAGCTGGCCGCGGCCGGCGGGCTGCTCGCCTATGTCGATGCGACGCAGAAGGGCGGTGGCATTCTGCTCGATTCGCCCCGACGCATCGCGCGGGCGAGCCACATGGCGATCGACGCTGCGACCCGCGACAGCCTCGAACTCACGCGTTCGGTCTTGGGAACCGTCGCCGGAAGCCTGCTCGGCGAGATCGACCGCTGCCAGACCGCGGCCGGCCGGCGTTTGCTGTGCGAGGATATCGCCGCGCCGCTGACCGACCGCAGCGCCATCGAGCAGCGGCTGGTCCTGGTCGCCTGGCTGCACGAGGATGCGATCCGCCGCGAGCGTGTCCGCAGCGCACTGAAGGCGATGCCCGACTTCGCGCGCGCGCTCGCGCGTCTCGCCGCGGGCCGCGGAAGCCCGCGCGACCTTGCGCTGCTGCGCGACGGCCTTGCCGCAGCCGAAGCGCTGAGGATCGCGCTCGACGGCGAACCTGACCTGCCGCCGCTCCTTAAAAGCCTGCTGCCGTGCCTCGGCGGCCACGATGCGCTGGTTGGCAAGCTTGCAAGAGCGCTGGTCGCTGCACCCCCGCTCGACGCGTCGAAGGGCGGCTATATTGCCGAAGGTTTTGACGAGGATCTCGATACGCTGCGGGATGCAGCCTCGAATGGCCGCCGGGCGATTGCGGCACTCGAGGCGCGCTATCGCGACTCGACGTCGATCGGCTCGCTGAAGATCCGCCACAATGCAGTGCTCGGCTACCACGTCGAAGTGTCGGCGCGTCACGCCGACGGACTGATGGCGCCGGGCAGCGGCTTTACCCACCGCCAGACGCTCTCCGGGGTCGTCCGCTTCAACTCGCCTGAGCTGCACGAGGAAGCGAGCCGCGTGATCGAGGCCGGCGCGCACGCGCTGGCTGCCGAAGCGGTCCACGCCGATGAGCTGACGACCCTCGCTGTCGCTGCCGCACCGCAGATCACCGGCACGGCCGAGGCGATCGCCCGAATCGACGTCGCCGCAAGTCATGCGCAGCGCGCCGCCGAAGGCGGCTGGACCCTGCCCCAATTGGCCGACCAGCCCTGCCTCGAACTGGAAGCAGGTCGCCACCCCGTCGTGGAAGCAGCGCTGCGCGACGGCGGCGAGCGGTTCGTTGCCAACGATCTGGCAATGAGTTCGAACGACCGTCTGTGGCTGATCACCGGACCGAACATGGGCGGCAAATCGACCTTCCTGCGTCAGACTGCGCTGATCGCTGTCCTCGCCCAGGCCGGAAGCTTCGTCCCGGCGACACGCGCCCGGGTCGGGATCGTCGACCGCCTGTTCAGCCGCGTCGGCGCCTCTGACAACCTCGCCCGTGGCCGATCGACCTTCATGGTCGAAATGGTCGAGACCGCGGCCATCCTCGCGCAGGCGGGCCCCAGCAGCCTCGTCATCCTTGACGAGATCGGGCGCGGTACCTCGACCTATGACGGACTGGCGATCGCATGGGCGGTGGTCGAAGCGATGCACGACCAGGTGAAATGCCGGACCCTGTTCGCAACCCACTATCACGAGCTGACGCGCCTCGCCGGTCGGCTGGACTCGCTCTCACTGCACCACGTTCGCGCTCGCGAATGGAAAGGCGACCTCGTGCTGCTTCACGAAGTTGCCGATGGTGCCGCCGACCGCAGCTACGGAATTGCGGTCGCCAAGCTCGCCGGCTTGCCTCCACCTGTCGTCGCCCGTGCCCGCTCTGTGCTCGCGAAGCTGGAAGCGGGCCGTGACGCGACCGGCGGCATTGCCGCGGGCCTCGACGACTTGCCTTTATTTGCCGCTGCGTCCGGGCCCGAGCACGGGCCGAACCCGCTTGCCATCGCACTGGAGATGACCGACCCGGACCGGCTCACGCCGCGCGAGGCGCTGGACAAACTGTACGAACTGAAGCGCCTCGCTCAGTCTTCCGACGGCGTTTCGTAGCCGGTCACCGCTTCGAACATGGCGGTGAGCGCGACCTTTTCCTCCCCGCTGATCTCCGGCCGCCAGATCTCGAACAACAGCACCGCCCGAACGGCATCGCCATCATTCCAGGCTTCATGCTCGATGCTGTCGTCGAAGATCATCGCGCGGCCTTCGACGACATTGCGCGTTTCACAGCCGACGCGCAGGCGGCAGCCAGGCGGCACGACCAGCGGGACGTGGCAAATCAGCCTGGTGTTGAGCATGCCGGTGTGCGGCGGGATGTGCGTGCCCGCCTTGAGGATCGAGATCAGCGCCATCGGCGAGCGATGCTTGATGCGCGGAATCGGCGGCAGCTCGAGCAACCGCATTGTCAGCGGACACCGGCGGGCATTCTCTTCGACAGGCTCCCCTTCCTTCCACAAATGGAAGGCGCTCCACCGCGCATCGTTGAGCAGGCTGTGCCCGCGCGAGGCGCGTTCCGACTGCTCCTGAACATAAGGCTCCAGCCCCTGCTCACCCGCGAGAACCTGCTCGATCTCGGCGCGCATCTCGGGGACTGCGGCTTCGAATTCCGCCACCCACGGAAACATCTCGCGTGGGTACCAGGCCTGTTGCGGCAGCCCGGGGAAATAGAAGCTCGTCGGCTGTTGGAGGTAGACGGGATGTTCGCCCGCTGCGATCGCGAGGCCCTCGGCAAAACGCGGCGGGACCTCGCGAATGCCCCGCTCCTCGAGCACGTCGCGAAGGCGCTTGTCGAAGCGTTCTTCCGCCGCTGCGACGGCGGCCTGAGCCCGCGCGAGCCGGTGCGGCAGGTCACCCGGAAGCTGCTCCAATTGCGCGCAGCGGCGGATTGCCATGCGGAAGAAGGATACAGCCGCGCGATCATCTCCTTTGCGAGTGAAGATGTCCCCCTTCATCAGCAGCGCGAACGGATTCTCCGCGTCCTGCGCAAGCACCTGGTCCAGCGCGGCGAGCGCTTGATCGCGGTCATCGCAGCCGTCGCAAGCCTGCGCATAAAACAGCCAGGCTTGTGGCGAGCCGCTGCCGGACTGCGTCACTGCGGCGAAGGCATCGCGAGCAACGGCGAAATCGCCGCGCTGAAGCGCTCCAACGCCGCGTTGTGCCTCGGCTTCAAGTGCCTGCCGCTGCAGCTCCATGGGTGCAGGTATAACCGGCGATTGACCGTCGTCCAGCGGACTGAAAAAGCCTCTGTCCGGCAGCCTCGCCACCGTGCGAAGAAGAGCGCATGAGTCATCGCGGCCACGAGGCAGTGCCTGAGCAGCGAGCGGTCATCGATCGCCGGGTGCTGGCGGACCGCCTGAACGAGCTCAAGCCGGGCAAGAAACTGCCAGCCGCGGCGCGCGCCCTCCTGGCCGACGCGCTCTCTTCCGGCCGCGCCGAAATCGCCAGCCGCTTAGCGATCGACCCCGGCAATGGGCGCGCCGCGGCGCAGGCGACCGCCTTCCTCCACGATCAGCTTGTCCGCCTCGCCTGGGACTTCGTCTGCGAGCGCCTGACCGTGCAGCGACCCCAGGAGGTTGCGCTCGTCGGCCTTGGCGGCACGGGTCGCGGCGAAATGGCGCCGTTCAGCGACCTCGATCTCATGTTCCTGACCGCGAAAACTCCGAGTGCCGATCAGGAGCGCGCCGCCGAAGCGACCCTGCACCTGCTGTGGGATTTGAAGCTCAAGGTCGGCCATTCGGTTCGTTCGGTCAGCCAGCTGATCGCGCTGGCGAAGAAGGACATCACCATCCGCACCGCCTGCCTCGAGGCGCGGTGGCTGTGGGGCGACGAGAAATTGTTCGATGCCGCCGCCGCGCGCTTCCGCAAGCAGGTGGTCGCCGGCACCGCTGCCGAATATGTCGCCGCCAAGCTTGCGGAGCGCGATGCGCGGCACCTGCGCATGGGCGACAGCCGCTACGTCGTCGAGCCCAACGTCAAGGACGGCAAGGGCGGCCTTCGCGACCTCCACACGCTGTACTGGATCGGCAAATATGTCCACCGCGTCGAACGTCCGGCAGATCTCGTAAAGGCCGGGCTGCTTACCGCCGCCGAATTCCGTCGCTTCGACCGGGCCGAGCGCTTCTTCTGGTCCGTGCGCTGCCACCTGCACTTGCTCGCCGGCCGCGCCGAGGAGCGGCTCAACTTCGACTATCAGCCGCGCATCGCGGAGATCATGCACTACGCCGACCGGCCCGGGAAATCGGCCGTCGAGCGCTTCATGCAATTCTACTTCCTCAACGCGAAGGCCGTTGGCGATCTGACCGGCGTGTTCCTCGCCCAGCTCGACGAGCAGCTCGGCAAGAAGGGCTTCCGCTTCGCGCTGCCGACAATCCGCCGCCGCCCAAAGCGGCTCGGGGGGTTCGTCCTCGATCGAGGCCGGATTTCGATCCCGAAAAGCGATTTCTTCCGCAAGGATCCGCTGCGCCTCATTGAGCTGTTCGCGACTGCCGCGCGAGAGGGCCTCGAAATCCACCCCGCGGCAATGCGGGCGGCGAGCCGCGACGCGGTGCTGATCGATCGCAAGGTTCGCGCGGACCCGCGCGCCAACGCCTTGTTCCTCGACGTGCTGACCTCGCGCCAGAACCCGGAAGTCGTGCTCAGGTGGATGAACGAGGCGGACGTGTTCGGCCGGTTCGTTCCCGACTTCGGCCGCGTCGTCGCGCAGATGCAGTTCGACATGTACCACCATTATACGGTCGACGAACATTCGATCCGCGCGATCGGGCTGCTGGCGGCGATCGAGCGCGGCGACCTCAAGGGCGATCACCCTCTGTCGACCGCAATCGTCCAGAAGCAGATCGCGTCGCGCCGGGTGCTGTACGTCGCCGTGCTGCTGCACGACATCGCCAAGGGGCGGGGCGGCGATCATAGCGTCCTCGGTGCGGAAATCGCGCTCAAGCTGTGCCCGCGCCTCGGCCTTGATGCCGCCGAGACTGAGACCGTCGCCTGGCTGGTGCGCTACCATCTCCTCCTCTCCTCGACGGCGTTCAAGCGCGACCTCGCCGATCCCAAGACAATTGAGGATTTCGCCCGCCAGGTGCAGAGCCCCGAGCGGCTGCGCCTGCTGCTCGTGCTCACCGTGGTCGACATTCGCGCAGTCGGCCCAGGCGTGTGGAACGAGTGGAAACGCACGCTGCTGCGCACGCTCTACGAAGCGGCCGAGGAGCGGCTGCGGCTGGGCCACAAGCAGCACGGCCGGAGCGAAATTGTCGAGGAACGGCAAGCAGCTCTCCAGCAGGCGCTCGGCTGGAAGGCAAGCGCGGCGCGCGCCCACGCGAGGTGTCTGCCCGACAGCTATTGGCTGGCCGAACCACCGGCCTGGCAGCTCGCCAATGCCCGACAGGTCGCCGCGGCCGAGGCGCACATCGGCGATGCGATTCCCAATGTCGTGGTGGAGGACGACCCCGAAAGCGGCGCTACCCGGGTCAGCGTGTTCACCCCTGACCGCGAAGCGCTTTTCTACCGCATCTGCGCTGGACTCGCCGCTGGCGGTGCAAACATCATCGATGCGCGCATCCACACCACTCGCGACGGCATGGCGCTCGACAATCTCCTGGTGCTCGACGGCCGCGGCAAGCCCTATGCCGACCGAAAGCTACGGAACCGGCTGGTGAAGTCGGTCGAAGCGGCCCTGACCAGCCCGATCCCGCCGCGACCTCCGGCCATCGAACCGCAGCGGCGCAGCACCGCATTCGAGGTCGCGCCATCCGTCGCGATCGCCGATCGGGCCTCGACCCGAACGACTGTCGTCGAGGTCAACGCCCGCGATCGCCCTGCCCTGCTCGCCGGCCTCGCGGCAGCAATCCATGCGCAAGGCCACACCATTCATTCGGCCCATATCGCGACCTACGGCGAGCGCGCGGTCGACGTCTTCTACTTGACCCGCGCCGACGGAAGGAAGCTCGAGGAAGAGGAAAGCGATCAGCTGCGCACAGCCCTCCTCGATGCTGCGCACGAGCCGGAGCGAGCGCGCGCCGCCTAGCGAGAAGGCCCCACCCGAAAGTGAGGCCTCCAATTCAAGCCTATGCGGCGCTTACGAACCGCGTTCGGGCGCCGGAGCTGGCGGCGGCGGGGGCGGCGGCGGTAACGGCGCGGGCGGCGGGGCCTGCTCGACCACCGGTGGTGGCGCCGGCGGCGGCGTATAGGCCGGGGGCGCCGGACGGTTGAAACCGGTCTTTGCTCGCAAGGTCACGCCGAACGTCCGCGGCTCGCCAAGAAACGCGTTGTAGAGCTGGGTCGAGCGGCTGATGAAGCCCGCCTGGACTGCGCGCGTCGTGCCCGATCCCTGCAGCGGCGAATCGAACGCCACCTGGATGAAGTTCTTGTTGAACAGGTTCTGGCCCCAGAACTCGATCGCCCAGGCATCGTCCGGTCCGTGAACGCCGACACGGCCGTTGAACACGGTGTAGCCCTTCTGCGTCTTTTCGATGTCGAGGTCGGAGCCGGTGTTGAACTTGCTCATGTAACGGCCGTCGAAATAGACGAGGCCGCGCAGGCCCGAGCCGCCGATCGGCGGGGTCCAGGCGGCCGATCCGGTGATCGTCCACAGCGGCGCGTTGGAAATCCGCCGTCCCGGGAGCTGGAACAGATAGTCATTCAGCGCCTTGCCGTTCGCGCCGACGAGATTGTGGCGATATTTGGTGTCGGCCATGGTGATCCCGCCGTTCAGAGCGAGATCGCGCATCGGCCGCGTGAACGCCTCCAGCTCGAAGCCCTGGCTGCGGACGCCGGCGCGGGTGTGCCCGGTGCAAGCGCCGGTACGCGGGTTATTGTCGGTATCGGCGCCGTTGAGATCGGTGCTGCAGCTGTTGATCGTCTCGACGATGAAATTGAGACCGTTGAAGGTGTTCAGCTGGAAGTCGCGGAACACTTCGTGGAACAGCGCAAAGTTCACGTCGATGCCGCGACCGTGGAATTTCACGCCGGCTTCGAACGCGTCGTTGATTTCAGGCTTGAACTGCAGGTCCGCTCCGGAAGCAACGATCCCCTGGCATCCGGTCTGTGTCGGGCTGGTGCAGATAGCGCCGCTGCCGGAGATCGGCGGATTGCCGAGCACGGCCGTCGGCG
>Ga0207674_10004039_pt1 | contig 17803 bp, 28 predicted proteins | sample KBSCornC72_FD_184303 | JGI IMG/M metagenome (GOLD analysis project Ga0207674, IMG submission 184303) | Corn rhizosphere microbial communities from Kellogg Biological Station, Michigan, USA - KBS Corn C7-2 (SPAdes) (version 2) | ecosystem: Host-associated > Plants > Roots > Rhizosphere > Soil ... | reverse complement strand
GCGCTCGGCGCCGGCAGAGAATTCACCTGGCCCAAGCCTGTTTTGCCCCGTCCCGCCTGTCGGCGGCCCCCCGAGCTTCTTGGACTCAAATCCGTCCGACCCCATGACCCCGGACCCCACACATTCGATGCGATCCGTTATCGCCGTAACGGACCGGAACCCGCACCCATCCATGATCGCTCATGACGACGCCGCGCGAATCTCTCGAATCAAAAGATAACACTCCCGCTTGCGGCGCATAGCTAAAAAACAAATTTGCGGGAAGCTATGAACAGCCTTGCACAGCCACGAATCAACCGGGCATCAATTGCCCACGAACGGCCCAAGCGTCTCCCCGATATCGTGCCGAATGACCAGATCGGCGAGGTCGTCCTGCTCGGTGGGCTCGTTGTTGATGATCACCAGTCTCGCGCCGCAGTTTTTGGCCAGCATCGGAAAGCCTGCGGCCGGCCAGACCACCAACGACGATCCGATCGCCAGAAACAGGTCGCACTGCTGGGCCAGTTCCGTGGCGCGGCGCATCGCGTCTTCCGGCATCGCCTGCCCGAACGAGATGGTGGCGGTCTTTACCGGCTCGTCGCAAACGGTGCAGTCGGGCGCGCCGCCGACCTCCTCGAAGCGCCGCTTGACCCATGGAAGGTCGTAAGCTTGCCCGCAGCCGATGCAGCGGGCGTAAGTGGTATTGCCGTGAAGCTCGATGACGTCATCGGCCGCAAACCCCGATACCTGATGCAGATTGTCGATGTTCTGGGTGACGATGGCGGGGATCTTGCCGGCCCGGTAGAGCGAAGCCAGCGCGCGATGACCGCGTCCCGGCCGCGCCGCGGCGAAAGTCGGCTCCATCGCAAAGCGCCGTCGCCAGGCCTCGTCCCGGGCGTCGGGGCTGGCGACGAATTCATCGAACGGGATCGGGCGGTTGCGGGTCCACAATCCGCCGGGTGAGCGGAAATCGGGAATGCCGCATTCGGTGGAAATGCCCGCGCCGGTGAAGGGTACGATGGCAGACGCCGCGGCGATCATGTCGCCGAGCTGTTCCACGCCGCTGCGAAGGTCCGGTGCGATCACTGGAATGATCCGAAAGATTGGCCGCAGCGTTTATAGCACGGCCAGTCGGATTGCTACCTCGGTGCACGGCCGCGGTCTTATCCACCGCGAAGGCAAGGCCATCACAATCCGGCAACGCTGTGTCCCAATTCGCGCCCCAATCGGGGCATCAATGGGATGCGACAAGAGTCAAAAAGGGACGGGCATGACCGAACAGCAAGACAGCGCCGCTCTGGAGCGGGAAGAAATTGCAGCCCGCGTCGCCAACTTCAAAGCAACGCAAGAAAAATTCCAGCGTGAGCGCGAGGAATATTTTGTGACCACGCTGGAAAATGCGCGCCAGTCATTCGGGCGCCCGTCGTTCTGGTCCTAGCGGCCAATGCAAAAAGCCCGGAAGCAATGCTCCCGGGCTTTTCATTTTACCCCTGTTCTCGATTACCAGTAATGCCGCCAGTAGTGGTGGTGGCGCCGATAATAATAAGGCCCGCCGTAATAGGCGTAGGGCCCCGGTCCGTAATAGTAGGAGGGGGCGTAATCATAGCCGTAATAGCCATAGCCCGGCCCATAATAATACGGCCCGTAGCCGCCGGCGGCGATGGCGCCAGCGGTCAGTGCGCCGGCAGCCAAGCCGAAGGCCAATCCGGGGCCAAACCGCCCCCGCGCCTCAGCCGGCGCGGTCACGACGGTTGCGCCAACTGTGGCAACCGTCGCCAAGACTGCTAATGCCTTTTTCATGCGCGTCTCTCCTCCATTGAGTGCTTGCGAAATAACGCAGACGTTTTTCGATAGTTGCAGCGGAACCGGGATTTTGCGCGGTCGCGGGAACCGATGGCAAAACAAAAATCACTGCTTTTTCGGGCGCTCAAGCCGGCCGATTTTGCGATCGAGATACCAGACTTCCACGTCACACCCATCGACAAACTGGCGCGCGGCTTTCATGGCATCCGCGTCGGTATCGGCCTCGACCGCTTTGTACGAGGTTACGCGGTCGTCTCCATTAACCAGGTACGCCCGATAGGTCGGCATGATCCTCTCTCCCTTCCCCGGGACAACGCGCGGAAGAACGGGAGCGGCGAGCATGGAGCCATGCGGGAACCGATGGAACCCGGATTGTTAAAATCGGGAACCGGGCAGAAACGATTGAGGCATAAAGGTATTAGAATCAGGTCATACGTGCGCGCCCGGTTGATGAGTCACATGGACTTAGCTATCTTGAAGGAACAAGCGGAGCGCTGCCGCCGGCTCGCGAAGCACGCCGACCTCTTCACCCAAAAAAGGCTGCTGGATCTCGCCTTGGAATACGACGCCAAAATAGCGGCGCTCGAGCCGCAGCCCTCTGCGGCATCGCGAATTTTGCGGAATGGCGAGGCATAAGCCGTCCAGGCGCACAATGCGCGCCGGCATCGCGATGGCTCTGCGGAGGTGAAAACGACCAGTTACTGCAACGGAGCCGGCGCGCCTGCGGTGCGAGTTAACCGATCCGCCTTCTGAAGCACGTAGTGGTTTTCGGGCTGCTCTCTCGCAAAAAAGCTGACCAGCACGAAGGCGGCACAAAACAACAGGCCCACCAACATCACCTTGCGGTGGGTGCGTTTGTCGGCGTTATGAAATGACGAGGACATTCATAAGCCATACAACCTCAGGCTTACGATACAATCTGACTCGGGTTTTAACCTAACTTATGAAGGTTACGGCTGCTGCGCATTTAACCAAAAGTGTTTTCAATTCTTAAATTTTCGGATTTACCGAAGCCAGTGGCAATCGCTTCAAGTCCGGGGAGATTTCATCTTCGTGACTTTGACGACCTTTCCCCTGGCGTCGTAGGCCGTCCATTCACACCTGCTTGCCTTTCGTAAAATATCCCGACCGCATTTTGCTGCCGTCCTTTGTGAACCACTCCCAATATCCCGCGAGCACGTCATCAACGACGTGACCGCTGACCTTGATGCTTCCGTCCTTATGACGCTCGATGCGTTGTTTCACACCTCTGTTCCGAGTGGGTGAAGTTGACGAGATTCCAGACTCGCGCGCGGCGGTCCGAACACGCCTTTTTCTGCTTGGGCGCAGATCCCAACCTTGACCGCTGACATGAGCCTCTTTCTTATTCTGATTGCGGCGCGGCACAAGCCCGCCCCTCAATTCCCCCGCAAAACGCCCTGCCCTCACCGACCTTTTGCTGCTATTGAAATTCCCGAAGACAACAACGATCTCCTCGATATCTCCAGGGAGTAAGAGAAACATGCGTTATCTCCACACCATGCTGCGGGTCCGCAATCTCGATGCGGCGCTGAAATTCTACCAGGACGCGTTGGGATTGAAGGAAGTCCGCCGCGTCGACAACGACAAGGCGAAATTCACGCTGGTGTTCTTGTGCGCCGCCGAGGACGAAGGGCTGTTGAAGGCGTCCAAGGGACGCGGCGCGCCGCTGGTCGAACTCACCTACAATTGGGACGAGGAGAAATACGGCGAGGACCGCTATTTCGGCCATCTCGCCTACGAGGTCGATGACATCTACGCCACCTGCGACCGCCTGATGAAAATGGGCATCACCATCAACCGGCCGCCGCGCGACGGCCAGATGGCTTTCGTCCGCTCGCCGGATCTGCATTCGATCGAGCTGTTGCAAAAGGGCGATGCCAAGCCGGCGGCGGAGCCGTGGGCCTCAATGCCGAATACCGGACATTGGTGAGACGTTTTTGCGCTCTGCTAACCGGAACATCACTCCCTCTTTCGCGTTCTTTAATCCATGAGGCATTCATGGAGGCGAACATGGGACGAGGAATTCTGCTCTGGCTGCTCGGCGTGCCGATCCCGGTGATCATTCTGTTGTGGCTGTTCTTCGGCCGCTGATCTCCTGCGACAGGCATGGCTGCGCAAATCAGGCTCTGCCGATGGCCGGGCCTTTTTTTGTGGCGTGCCAATTGAAATCGATACGAGGCGGACGCTTTTTTGTGAAAATTCCGATATGACCCACGAGCAGCGGATCATAGGGAGTGAACAGGCGTGCCGAACAACAATCCGAGCCAGCTCAGGATTTGGGGCCGGGCCAACTCGGTCAATGTCCAAAAAGTACTGTGGTGCCTGCGCGAACTCGATCTCGCCTACGAGCGCATCGATGCCGGCATGGCGTTCGGCAGGAATCACGAGCCCGACTATCTCGCGATGAATCCGAACGGGCGGGTGCCGACGCTGGTGGACGGCGATTTCGTGCTGTGGGAATCCAATTCCATCATGCGCTATCTTGTGCTGGCCTATGCACCGGAATCGCCGATCTATCCCGACGCGCCGAAACGGCGCGCCGGTGTCGACCGCTGGCTCGACTGGACGCTTTCGACGCTGCAGCCGGTCGATCGTCCGGTGTTTTGGGCGCTGGTGCGGACGCCGGTCGAGGCGCGGGACATGGCCGCGATCCAGAAAGATGCCGACGCCGAGGCCGTCCAGTGGCGCATCGTCGACGCGCAATTGGCGGCACGGCGCTTCATCGGGGGCGATGATTTCACCCTCGCCGATATCGCGCTCGGCGCCTATGCAAGGCGCTGGTTCGGCGTCGAAGGCATCCGCAAACCACAGCTCCCGCATCTCGAACGCTGGTTCGCCCAATTGGCCGGGCGCGCCGGATTTGCCCAATTCGTGGCGCCTCCGATGTCGTGACAAAGTTGAATATTGGTTCGGTGCCCCGGCATCGGCAGTACGCTCCCTCTCCCGACGGGAGAGGTGGATTCCAGCATGCAGCGAATTCATTGAAAGCCCGACCGCTCGAATAGCAGAATACAAAAAATCACGGCAAGCGTGACGATCGTCACCACCAGGCGCGTGGTCCAGTCCATGCCGCGGCTCACCCACCACAGCAGCGCGCAACTCATCACGACGGGAACGATGATATCGAGTGGCAATGCGCCCACCCTGTTGCCGCTCAGCGCCAGCCGCCGGCGGTACCGGCCCCGATGCCGACAGCCCCGCCGATCTTCACGCAGGTCCCGGTGCCGTCGACCTTGACGAAACCCGGGCCATACGCCGCGCAGGAATTGTTGCCAGCTGCCCCCTTCAACGGCAGCAGGCTGCCTGGTGCGGCTTTGTCCGGTTTATGATTGCTGGACGGCTCGGCCAGCGCGATCGAGGCCGGCAGCACCGCAACGACGATCGCAAGGAGGCTGTTTGGCATCCTCCCTTTTATCGCGTCTGATTTCTCTATGCTACCGGACGAACCTGATGCCGACCGACTTGCCGCGGCGCCAGACCACTTCACATTTCCGCCCCTTTCTTGCGTCGCGCTCGAAAGCCAGCCGCAACCGGGCTGGCAGCATGTTGGGATCGTCGATCGTGATCTTGGCGCCGGTAGAGGAGAGGTCGTGCACCACGCACTGGCGCGCCCCGAAGCCGCCTTCGAAGGTGATCCAGCCGGGCTGGTGCAGCGATTTGCGCACTTCCCGCTTCATGGTTATTACGGCCATTCATTATCTCCTTGAGGCCTGATTCCTAGCTCACCCAGCTTTAAAAACCGTTGCGGGGTAGCGAGAATAACGGCGGTTTGGGTGCACGGCCGGGGCTCAATTTGCTCCCAAAAAACGGGATTTCCGGCGACTTGCCCGGCCGCGCAAACGCCACTATACGTTCGCCCGCCGCCATCAGGATCAATTCGCCGCGGTCCGGGGTCGGCACGGCGCCATCGCTCGCCCAAAGCATTGATTCGCCGGGTGTATTTGTTTGAGACCACAGCGAAACGGCAATGCCACGACCGGGCCGGTCGCGGCGGGCGGATGTTTTCGCTCCCTTCGTCTATCGGTTAGGACGCCACCCTTTCACGGTGGAGAGAGCGGTTCGATTCCGCTAGGGAGCGCCATTACTTCGAGAAGCGTCTGTTTCGGACGGCGCTTCTTGCAGATTTGCCAAATCCTGTTCATTGGGACTGGAAATGCTTGAATAGCCAAAGCACTTCCAGCGCGTCTCGGTTGGCTGCTCAGCCGAAAACACGTTCTGCCTCTAAGGTTGCGGTTCATGCCTAACAGTCGCTTGCACGTCGATGGCGCGCGGGTCCTTGCGGATCTCACTGCGCTCCGTGACATCGGCGCCTACAAGACCGGCGTTCACAAGCCGACTTTCTCGGAGCCGCATATGCGCTCGCTGGAGTGGCTTGTGCAGCAGCTTCCCAATGCGGGGCTCATTGCTGATATCGACGGCATCGGCAATGTGCTCGGCACAAGCACGAAATCCGGACCGAAACTGTTGGCCGGGTCGCATCTCGAAAGTCAGAATTTCGCCGGCTGGCTCGATGGGCCGCTTGGCGTCGTATATGCCCTCGAAGCCGCCCGCGTCATCAATCCCGACCCGAACGCAAACGGCGCCGTCGAAGTCGCAGCATGGTGCGATGAGGAAGGCCATTTCGGCAGCTTTCTTGGCAGCAGGTCTTACATCGGCGGCCTGACCGAGGCGGACATCGACGCCGCACGCGATCGCGACAGCGGCCGAACCATGCGGGAGGCACTGCGCGACGTCGGTCTTGCCGGCCGGCCGCGCGTGAAGGCTGAACGCGGGCGGCATATCGGATACCTCGAGGCGCATATCGAGCAAGGCGAGAGGCTCGAAAGCGGCGGTCTCAAGATCGGCGTCGTCACCTCCATCGTCGGTATCTGGCAATACCGGATCACCTTTAGTGGCGAGCAAAATCACGCCGGCACGACGCGGATGGAGGTTCGCAAGGATGCCGGCCTGGCACTGGCCAGGTTTTGCGTGGCCATTGACGATCGATTCCCCAGGCTATGCGGACCACGCACGGTATGGACCACCGGCCGCATCACCCTCGACCCCGGTGCGCCGAGCATCATCCCCGGACATGCAGAAATGCTGTTCCAGATTCGCGACGATGACCCTGCTGTGATCGACCGCCTGGAGGATCTGCTGCGGAGCATGGCCGCCGAGGTCAGCGCACAAGGCCGTTGCAGTGTCGCGGTGGAGCGTCTTCGTACCGGTGCCCCCGCCATGATGGATGCCGCATTCCAGCATGCCATCGAAGCTGCGAGCGCCACCTTTGCCGGCGGCAAGTCTGTCCGCATGCCCAGTGGCGCCGGCCATGACGCCCAGGTTCTCGCGACCATCATGCCTGCCGGCATGCTGTTTGTGCCCTCGATAGGCGGCATCAGCCATCATTGGAGCGAAAACACAGACGATGCCGACATCGTCACGGGCGCCGAGGTCTTTGTTGAGGCCTGCCGGCGCCTGCTGGCGGAATGAGCCAAATGCGCAGTTTCGAACGAAGATAATCGGCAAACCCGTTGATTTCGCTCGATTATCGCTGCTCATCGGGGGTGCCGACTGGTTCAACGGCTTTGGCTCCAAACGCCAGATGGCGCCCAACAAATATCCGATATTGCGGCATAGACACGCGTAGACTTGGCGAGGCAGCGGCGCCTAGTCTCGGGTGCCGAACCATGACGCATTTCTCAAATTGCGTTCGAACCGGCAGGGAGCAACGCACATGCCCGGCCTCGACGGTCGCCACCGCAACAAGGACGGCGAGATCAGCCACAAGCACGGCAACACTCTGCTTCGCACATTGCGCAAGATCTATGGACAGGGTTTCGCGGCCGGCTACCCGGAAACCGAAAAGCTCAGCGAGGTGCTGCTTCAGCTCAACGAAACTTCGCTACGCCAGCTTCGGCGCGACCATGAGACCGGCCATTTGGAGCACAAGATCGCCAACGCCTCGAAATAGCCGGCCTCACCCCTCATCGGCCGGCCTGCGGATCGCGGTTCCGTGAAGAGGTTTCGCCGGCAGGGCAACCGCGAAACGATTTGACCGCATCGACGAAGCCATTTTCCCGGGCCGCGAAGACACCCTGAAACGCTCGCCTGATATCAGCACCCCCGGTCAAACAACGGGGTTCGATCATGTTGGCATTCATCCTCAGCCTGATTTACCAGCATTCCTGCAGGAAATATCTGGCCGCCGTGCGAAAGTACCAGGGACTGAACCATCGCTGGAGCTGACAGCGCGTCACTCGAATGGAAGCTGCGCCTGATCTTCCGACCAGTCGATGACCTCGAAAAACATTCCCCGCTTGAGCATTTCGGTTTCGAGATCGGCCGCGTGCTTCCGCCATTCAGGCGTCTCACGGACGCGGAATCTGGTTTCCAGCTCCTGCAGCTTGAGCGCGTCGTCGGCGGCCAGCGCCCCGCGGACGCCCTCGTACATCATGGTGAGGCTGTCGTTCGTGAACGCTTGATAATTCATCGGGCCCCGACTTAAGAAAAAGCCGCCGCTGATATTCACAGCAACGGCTTTTCTGACTCACACGGCGACCATCAGAAGGTCACGCAGATGGTGCGCCGGTTTGGTTAAATCCCCGTTACCGAGAGGCGCGGGCTCCCCGCTCCTTCGGCCCGGAAACGATTCTAACGACGCTACCTCGCGGAGCAGAAATAGGTTCGGGGAATAACGCGATAGGCCGTGTATCGATAGAAAGGCCGATAGGCGTAGCCGAGAAAAACCGCCGGAGGCTGTCCGCCGTAATACGCTCCGTGATAAAAATTAAAGACCGGTCCGTCATTGCAGCGGTATGGAATCCAGCCGGCGCGATCAATTGGCGCCCCCGCGCCCACCTCGTAGGGAATATCGGGCCACCGATCGTGGGCTCGCGCCGGCCCGCCAACGGCCATGGCGGGCGCCGCCAAAGCGGCAGCTATCAGAGCCAATGCGCTTTTCATTTGCAGACCTTGCGATGAAGGGTTTTCCAGTGCAGAGCTTTTGGGCGCAACTCAGATCAGCAGAATAGGTTGCCTCACTTCCGCTCTCCCCCGATGCGCTCGGAAGGCACCGTCAATTGTTTTCGATGGCTCGTCAAAGCCGGCGTCGGCCCCAGGGAATGGCCGCCCAGACCCGCTCGTGCAGGTAATACCAGGCGATTTTGGTTATGATCTCGAGGCCGGCAATCGATCCTGCGATCTCGACCCTGCCCGTCAAAATCCAGCTGATCGCAAATGTGTCGAACGTTCCCAGTGTTCGCCAACTGACGGCTTTGAGGACTGATCTTGTGTGAGTCTCCGCTCCACGGAATAAAACCACCCGGGGCCACTCCTTTGCTGACAATGATAGAACCTATCATGTTGGTGCCATCTGGCTGGCCGCGTTCCGAAATCCCCGATGGACACGGCGTGCGATTACGGGCATTTTGCTTCCGGGATTCGGGCAAACTCTTTGATCTGACTAACTAATCGCGGTTCGCTTGGGAATGCGCGCAATTTCGGGACCGGTTCCGCTTAAGCAAAAGGGGCTGAAATGAGATTTTTTGTCATGTTGGTCGCGATTTCTGCGCTGTCCCAAAGCGCGATGGCCCAAACGCCAGATTGCAAATCGCTACCGGAGGCGGCTGCCAGATTGGCGTGCTACGACAAGGCCACTCCGCCGGCGGCGTCATCCGCAGCCGCAAAGCAGCAGCGGGCTCCGGTTTCGAAAGTCGATACCGCCAAATACGTGGATACGATCGGCGCGGAAGACGCGATCATGAATGCGCGGCTGAAGAATATCTGCAGGGGTTGCTGAGCGGGCTCGGTCGGGAAGCTCGAGGTCCGGGCTACTGCCCGCGATGTGCGGTCGCAAGCGTTTCGAGCGGTAGATAACGCGGAATAATGGCATATTTGCCATACCGATGGATGTCCTCGAATCCCTTCCGACCGTCATCGGCACCGCGGCGGTGGCGCCCGCGCTGCTGATATTGTGGCTTGTGATCGCCACCGGCGAGCGCCCCGGACCGCCCGCCAAGGTCTGGACCGCGTTTCTCCTTGGCGCCGCCAGCATTTCGCTGCTGGGCGTGGCGCGTGCGCCGTTTGCGGCGATGTCGGCGGCCTCAGAAAACCCCTCGCTGGCGCAGGCCCTGCATTCGCTATTCGGCGTTGCCGCACCCGAGGAAACCGTCAAGATTCTCGTGATTGTCGCGGTTTCGGCACGGCGGCGGCCGTCCGCGGATCCGATGGACACCGTGGTCTATGGCGCGGCGGCGGGCCTCGGCTTTGCGGCTTATGAAAACCTCGCCTATCTCGTGCAGCATCCGGAGATGTGGCGATCGCTGGCCGTGTTGCGCAGCGTCCTGACCGTGCCCTTCCACGGCGCGCTCGGCATCATCGCCGGCGCCTATCTTGCGATCGCGCGATCCGGCACCGCGCTCGGCGCGCACCGGTATCACCGCGACTGGGCGCGCATTTCAAGTCTTGTTTTGATGGTGCTGGTACCGATCGCGCTGCACGCGGGTTTCGATTTTCCATTGCTGACGCTGCGGAAAAACCCGGACATCGATGCGTCGACGCGGCTGATGCTGGGATCGGTGAGCGTTTTGATCGGGTTCAGCGCGATCGGATTTGCCATCCGCCTGGTATGGCGGGTCGGCCGTCATCATGCGCCACGCACCGAAATTGGACTTGAGCGGCTGAGCCAGCTGCGACGGATGTGGGCGTTATTGGTGGTCGGAGGTGGCGCCGGATTTGCCGGTCTGGCCTTTGTACTGTCGTCGATCCACCACTGGCTGATAAACCCCGATCGCAACGTGGCGCTCGTTCTCGTTCCTATCGGCACGGTATCCATCTTGATCGGCACCGCCCTGCTGGTGGTCACCACGGCGATCTATGTTTTCGGCCGCGATCGGATCCGCACAACGTCGCAGGGCTTTTCGTCCGCGCCCGGTCAAGGCTAGGCCAGCACCGTCCGGCTCGAGCCCGCGCGTCAGTGAATAAATTACCCCGCCGCGTCGGCGCAAGCTATACTGGCGCCCAGAACGTCATCCTGCGCAGCCGGCATCGGGAGATTTTCCATGACCCATCCCCAGGACATCACCAGACTGCAAGCCGAAATGAGCGCCGCGGTACGCGAGCATTGGATGGCCTTTTTAATTGAAGGCATCCTGCTGGTGATTTTGGGGCTCGCAGCCATGATCGTGCCGCCGCTGGCGAGCCTTGCCGTCACCATTTTTCTGGGCTGGATGTTTCTGATCAGCGGCATTGCCGGCCTGGCGCTGACGTACTGGGCCCGCAAGATGCCGGGCTTCTGGTGGTCGCTGATTTCGGCGGCGCTGGCGGTTGCTGCCGGCATTATCCTGCTGGCGCAGCCGGTGCAGGGCACGTTGACCCTCACCATCGTGGTCGGCGCCTATTTCCTCGCCGAAGGCGTCGCCACCATCATGTATGCGCTGGAGCATCGCCGCGAATTGTCGGAGCGATGGTCGTGGTTGCTGGTGGCCGGCATCATGGATTTGCTGATCGCGGCCATCATCATCGCGGGGCTGCCGGGATCGGCACTCTGGGCGGTCGGCCTGTTGGTTGGCATCAATCTCTTGTTTGGCGGCGCGACGTTGATCGGAATGGCGCTCGCCGCGCGCCCGGGTTGAGACAACGTTGCGCGTATCCTGACCGTAAACCGGTAGCCCCCTTGGATCAAGCTGAGGGCATGCTTTTGCGGAATAGCTCGCGTCCTAGCAGCCGCGGCAAATGCTCTTGATCTTGCGATCGAGCGCGGCGTTTTCCTTGCTCAGTGGATCGTTCGGATCGCTCAGGTTTTTCTCCGAGGGCACTTGGTCGGCGCGCGGCTGACGGTGGCCGATCGGGGCTTCGCGAGGCGTCTGGGACTGAATTGCAGCGCCCGATGATCCGGTATTGCTCCCGGTCTGCGCCATCGCAGCCGGACCGCCGACCAGGGCCAGTAGCGCCATGGTCGGGATCAACTTTGCCGTTAACAGCTCTCGCATCTTGGTTCTCCCATTTCAGAGAAATCATTTATCGCACCCGATCGGGAACCTCGATCGTTGCACAATTCCGGCGCCCCTGGGCGGCGCAGTCCTGAACCTTTCGTATATCGGCCATGGTGCCGAGCAACCAAATTCCCGCCGCCACCAGCACGACAAAGAAACCAAGCATCACCGCATTATCGACGTTGCGATTGCCCTGGTCGTCCGGCGGCTCCGGTTCTGCCCTTCCTCCGTCTGTCATCTGTCAATCACGGCTTCGGAGGATAGAGATGCACGTCACCGCAATAATCCACCACACGATAGCGCGTTTCCTCGAACTGTTCACGTTCTCGGGAAAAAGAATTTGCTTGCGACAGGTAATTCGGGCCAACCGGCGCCTTGCCGTGGCCGCCGGGAATATCGAGCACGTAATCCGGCTGGCATAGTCCGGAAAGCCGCCCCCGCAGTGCACGCATCAGTTCCTGCCCGTGCTGAAGCGTTGTCCGCAGGTGCGAGGTCCCGGGCGCGAGATCGCCGTGGTGCAGGTAATAGGGCTTGATCCGGCATTCGACGAAGGCGCGCATCAGCGCTTCCAGCGCCCCGGCATTGTCATTGACACCGCGCAGCAGCACTGACTGGCTCACCATGGGAATTCCCGCGTCGATGATGCCGGCGCATGCGGCACGGGCCCCGTCGGTCAATTCCCTGGCATGATTGGCGTGCAGTGCAACCCAGGTCGTCGCGCCTCCCACCTTCAGGGCAGCGATCATCTCGCGGCTGATGCGCGCGGGATCGGCAACCGGTACCCTTGTATGAATCCGGATGATCCTGACGTGGTCGATGGCTGCAATATCAGCCATGATTTCGGCGAGCCGCCGCGGCGACAGCATCAGGGGATCGCCGCCGGTCAGGATGACTTCCCATATTTCGGAATGGGCGCGGATATAGTTTATCGCCCCGTCGTACGCGCCCTGCGAGAGCGCGGTCGCCTTGCCCGGCCCGACCATTTCGCGGCGAAAGCAAAACCGGCAATACACCGCGCAGACATGGACCAGCTTGAACAGCACCCGATCGGGATAGCGATGCACAATACCTGTGACCGGCGAATGCGTGTGATCGCCGATCGGATCGGCGCGCTCGCTTCCCTGGCTCAGCAATTCCTCGACGCTCGGAATGAACTGTCGCGCGATCGGATCGTCGGGATCATCGGGATCGATCAGCGCGGCCATGTCCGGCGTCACCGCGACCGCATAACGTGCGGTAACCTTTTCCAGAACGGCAAGATCGGATGCCGGCGCAAGACCGTGGGCAACCAGATCAACAGGCTGGCGCAAGGTCGTTGTGGGGTTGATCTTGCTCATTTGTCACCTGAAGGCTTCGTCCACACCACCTGATCGATCCTGAGCGCACCGCCGGCCAGCAACACCAGCCGGTCGAAACCGAGCGCGGCGCCGGCGGCTTCCGGCATTTTTGCGACCGCGTCGAGAAAATCCTCGTCGAGCGGATAGCGCTCGCCGTACCGTCGCTGCTTTTCTTCCATGGCCTGCGTAAAGCGAAGGCGCTGTTCTTGCGCGTCCGTCAACTCTCCAAATCCGTTCGCAAGCTCAACGCCACAGGCATAAATCTCAAAACGTTCGGCGACGCGCGGGTCGGATTGCTTGGCGCGCGCCAGCGCCGCTTCAGGGGCCGGATATTCAAACAATACCGTCAAACGTCCCTGCCCCAGATTTGGTTCGACGTGCTCGACCAGTACCTTGCTGAAAATGTCCGACCAAGTGTCGTCGTCTGTGATCCGCACCCGCGTCTTTGCCGCGGCCGCCAATGCGGCGCGATCGCCCTTGCCATCCGCGACGGTTGACAGCAGATCGATCCCGGCAAAGCGCTCGAACGCGGCCGCTACCGTCATTAGCTCCGGCTCGGCAAATGGATCGGCGGTTCTGCCGCGAAACGAAAATCGCCCGATGCCGGTTGCCTGCGCGGCATGGGCGATCACGACCACGCTGTCGGCCATGACGGCGTCATAGCCGGCATTGGCGCGGTACCATTCCAGCATGGTGAATTCGGGCAGATGCAGATCGCCGCGCTCGCGGTCGCGAAACACCCGCGCAAATTCGAAAATCTTCGCTTCGCCCGCGGCCAGCAATTTCTTGCAGGCGAATTCCGGCGAGGTCCGCAAGTACCGTGTCGCGCGCCCGCCATCGGGACGCGTAAGTTCAACGCATGGCGCATGCAGGTGGATCTCATTTCCGGGTGATACCTGCAATATGCCGGTTTCGACCTCGACAAAACCCTGCTCCTCGAACCATGCCCTGATGGCCCTTGTAATTGCGCCTCGCGCCAACAAAAAAGGCCTGATGTCGGCGTGCCGCGCGGGCGACCACCACGGCGAAAGCTGATGGTTTCCGGTCATCAACGGGCCGCCCGTAAAACGCTGGCATCGACCGGCAAAATCAGTATGTTGCAGCCCGAAACCGCTTCGCTGGCCTCGGGACGCCCCTGTCCGGATTGGTCCCGGGCCAGAATATCAGGAAAAACAGCCTTGAAAGTCATCGCCAGTTCTATTCGCAAGGGCAACGTCATCGAGCAAGACGGCAAGCTTTACGTGGTTCTGACCGCCGAGAACATCCATCCCGGCAAGGGAACTCCGGTCAGCCAGATCGAAATGCGCCGAATCAGCGACGGGGTAAAGATTTCCGAGCGCTACAAGACCACGGACCAGGTGGAGAAGGCGACCATCGAGGATCACAACTTCAACTATCTCTACGAAGATGCCGACGGCTTTCATTTCATGAACACCGACAATTATGATCAGGTCCAGGTGCCGAAGGATGTCGTCGGCTCGGCCGCGCCTTATTTGCAGGAGAACATGACGGTAAAACTTTCGATGCACGGCGTCATTCCGGTGGCCATTCAGATGCCGCAGCGCGCGACGCTGGAAGTTGTGGATACCGAACCGGTCACCAAGGGTCAGACCGCATCGTCATCCTACAAGCCTGCTATGCTCTCCAACGGCGTGCGGACGGCAGTGCCGCCGCATATCGGCACGGGAACGCGGATCGTGGTCATGACCGAGGACGGATCTTACGTCGAGCGCGCCAAGGATTAGACGCAGGTACGGGCGCCGGGGGGCGACGCATTGGGGAAGAAAGCTGTCAGGCTCGCCACGCGTATGCTGGCATCTTTCTCCTTGTTTCTTGCCGGGACGGCTGGCCTTGCCGCGGACGAATTCAGAACGCCTGCGATCTCGGCCGTCCGCGTCGAATGGCGCTCCGCTCTCGATCAACTCCGATCCGAGATCAACGCGCAGCCGGCTATAGCGTCCGCCTTCACGTTCTCGGGCCGGCGCCGGCTTCCCGCTTTCGATCCGCGTTCGACGCCGGCGCCGATGCAACTGAACGCGGTGACCTCGCAGATTTTCACGGGCATCGGGCGCAGTCCGGTGCCCGTGCTGCTGCCGTTCGACACCGCGGCATTTCTCGACGCACGACAAAACGGCGCGCCGGCGAGCCTCTCGTTGTCGCGCTACCAGGCAGTCTTCCGTCCCGCCGACCTGTTTGACGCGGGGCCTGCCGGCTACGACGCGGTGTTTTCACTCGAGCCCGGCGCCAGCGACGGCATGCCGCAGCGAACCTTTGCCAAACCTGTCGAAGTGCAGATCACCGGATCGATCCTGACCTACGACATCCGCGATCCCCTCGGCGGCAAGGGCGAACCAGTCAAGGCATTATCCGCTCAATTTCCCGACCTGCGCCGTTTCATCCGCGAAGGCTATGTGCGTTATGCCTTCACCCGCTTCGGCGTTCCCTATGTCGTGTCGATCCAGTGTCTCGACAGTGCCCCCCGCCCGCAGCGGCTGGCCTGCCGCGAGGCCTATCCCGTCGCCGAGCGTTTCCTCAAAGCGCTGCGCATCACGGGCGGCCAGCTGGCGCGGCCGCAAATGGATATTCCCTCGGGGATTGCCGAGCGGCCGCCGGAAAAGTCCCTTGATTTCACCTATCGCCCGGCAGGCGACATCATTGCCAACAGCGGCTTTGGCAGACAGGGCGGCCGCGCTGACCTCACCGCATATTCGCAAATTCGATATCCGCTGGAAAAGGCCCCTGCTTTCGTCCACTCGCAATCATTCCGAAGCCGCAGATCGAACGACAAACCGCTGCTGCTGGACGAACAGGTTGGCGGAAATACCAGCTATCCATGGCAGGATAGCTTTTGCGAGGCCCGCAGTTTTGGGGTGGGACAGTGCCCGGGCGGCTTTGGGCATCAGGGGCAGGATATCCGTCCCGCGCCGTGTCCGCCACATACCGAAGGCGCCGGTCGCTGCGAGCCCGACCGGCAGGCGGTCGTCGCCGTCCGCGACGGCGTCGTGATCCGCTCGCCGAAAGCGCAGGCGGCGACGCTGCAGATCAACACCCGCAACGAACATATACGCTTTCGCTATATGCATATGAATCCCGCGAGCCTCGATGCCGACGGCATTGTGAACGGACGTCATGTCGAGGAAGGCGAGAAAATCGGTGTGGTTTCGAATTACCTGGACCGCCCCAACGGCACCAGCCGCCATCTGCATTTCGATGTCCAGGTGTTCACGCGCGAGGGCTGGCTCTGGGTCAATCCCTACGTCACGCTGGTCTCGGCCTATGAGCGTTTGATCCGCGGACGCGGGCGCGAGATCGGGCCCGAGATCGCCCTGTCGCCCGCCGTGGCACATGCGCTGCCGCAAGATGTGATCCGTCCCGACATCCACGAAGGCACCGAGAATTGATCCTTACGACGCGGTCGCGCCAACGGCCTTTTGCCGGACCGGCGGGGTCCAGCGATAGGCGACGCCAAGCCTGTTCCAGACATTGATCGACGCGATCGCGGAACTCAGATAGGCCAGCTCTTTGTCGGAGAATTCGGCGCTCGCCTCCGCATAGAGCTCGTCGCTCACGCCCTCCGTCAGCAGCGACAGTGCTTCGGTCCACGCCAATGCCGCGCGCTCCCGCGACGAAAACAGCGGCGCCTCGCGCCAGACCACCACGAGGTTGAGTTTGTCGGCGCAGATGCCGAGGCGCTCGCTTTGCAGGATGTGATACTGCACGCAGAAAGCGCAGCCATTGATTTGCGAGGCGCGCAGTTTGATCAGCTCGAGCAGTTGCTTGTCGAGGCCAGCGTTTGCGGCGGCACGGCCAAGCGCTGCGACGGCATCGTAAGCATCGGGCGCCAGTAACTTGAAGTCGTCGTACTCGCGTCTGGCATGTGACATTTCAATCGCCTTGTGTTATAAGTGTTCTGATATCTTATAAGAGTACTGATATGGCACGCAAGATCGGCACCTCGACAAAATCGCGCCCGCCGCGAAAAACGCCAACGCGAAAAACGCAAAAACGGCAAAAATCGAGCCGCGCGAAAAAATCCGCCCCGGTCCGGAAAAAATCCGCCCCGGCTCCGGCGCTGGCCGGCGTCCGCCCGCCGCCGCCCGGCCGCGGCAAACGCGGCGAGACCGGCTACCTCGCCTATTTGTTGCGGCAGGCCCAGGCCGCGACGCGGCTGACTTTGGAACGGGCGCTGGCCGAGCTCGGCGTCACGCCGCCGCAATTTGCCGTGCTCACCATGCTCAGGGCCTACCCGGGCCTGTCGGGCGCCGATCTCGCCCGGGTGGCGCTGCTGACCCCGCAAACCGTCGGCATCATCATCCGCAACCTGGAACGCGACGGCGCCATCCGAAAGACGCCGCATCCGGTTCACGGCCGGGTGCTGCAGTGGACGCTGACCCGCCGCGGCCGGACATTGCTCGAAAAATGCCGGCGTCACGCCAAGGCCCTGGAGCGGCGGCTGAGAGCCGGGCTTGGCGCAACGGCACAGCTGACGGTGCGCCGGTGGCTGTCCAAAATTGCCGCAGAGCTGCAGCAGGATGGCTAGTTCCAGGGCGCAGCGACTTTTGCCGCGCCCCTCCCTGCGCCGCTAGACTGCCCGCATGAAACACTCTGATTCTCTGAAAAGCCCGACGCGCCGGGCGCTGCTGCGATCCGGCCTCGGTGCCGGCGCCCTGCTCGCGCATCCACTCGCGGCAT
>Ga0207674_10004038_pt1 | contig 17803 bp, 19 predicted proteins | sample KBSCornC72_FD_184303 | JGI IMG/M metagenome (GOLD analysis project Ga0207674, IMG submission 184303) | Corn rhizosphere microbial communities from Kellogg Biological Station, Michigan, USA - KBS Corn C7-2 (SPAdes) (version 2) | ecosystem: Host-associated > Plants > Roots > Rhizosphere > Soil ... | reverse complement strand
CCGGCCGTCGAGCCAGAGCGCCCAGGGCTCGATAGGGCCGACCCGGAGCAGCCCGGCCGAAGCCCACGGATCCCGCGCCAGCCGCGTCCTGATCTCGTCCTCGCCCGCCGCCTCGACCGCGTGCAGCGTCTGCTCCCCGTCGCCGACCGGCCCGCCCAGGATGATGAACCCGTCGTCCACCAGCCCGTCCATGAACGCCGCGTGCTCCTGCCACCCGTCCTGCTCCCGGATCGGGCGCCCCGGATCCCAGTTCGGCCCGTGCACCAGCCGCACCGCGAAGTTACCCATGTCCCGGACCATACGACCCCCCACCGACATTCCCCATCATCGCGGATATCTGCACCCCCCATCAGGGGTGCAGATATCCGCGATCTTGGCTGCGGCCTGAGCGACCCCCGGGGAAAACCCCAGGGTCAAGACGGGCGTTTCCCGCGTTCCGCTGGCCGGCCCCGGACCGGCAGGCTGAAGGAAGCCAGCAACTCAGCCCAGCAAAGGAGGCAACCCGTGATCGAGGCTCACGCCCTGACCAAGCGCTACGGCCCGATAACGGCGGTCGATCAGCTGAGCTTCGACGTCCGCCCCGGCGTCGTCACCGGCTTCCTCGGGCCGAACGGGTCCGGCAAGTCCACCACCATGCGCCTCATCCTGGGCCTGGACGCGGCCGACCACGGCACGGTCAAGGTCGCCGGCCGCGCCTACCACGACCTGCCGTTCCCGCTCCGCGAGGTCGGCGCGCTGCTCGAAGTCAAGGCCTTTTACCCGGGCCGGAGCGCCCGGGCGCACCTGCAGGCGCTGGCCGCCAGCAACGCCATCGCGCCCGGCCGGGTCGAGGAGACCCTCCACACCGTCGGCCTGCAGACCGCGGCCAACCGCAAGGCGGGCCAGCTCTCCCTGGGCATGGCCCAGCGGCTCGGCATCGCGGCCGCGCTGCTCGGCGACCCGCCGGTCCTCATCCTCGACGAGCCGGTCAACGGCCTGGACCCGGAGGGAATCCGCTGGATCAGGAACCTGATGAAGTCGCTGGCCGCCGAGGGCAGAACCGTCTTCGTCTCCAGCCACCTGATCGCCGAGATGGCCCTGACCGCCGAACGCCTCATCGTCATCGGGGCCGGCCGGCTGCTGGCCGATACCACGGTGGCTGAACTCTCCGCCACGAACACATCCCTCGAAGACGCGTTCCTCGCCCTCACCTCAGGCAGCGCCGAGTTCCGCGCCGCGGAGAGCAACTAGGAGAGCAACTAATGGCCAGCAGCTACACCTTCCGGAACGTCGCCCGGATGGAGTGGATCAAGCTCCGCACCCTGCGCTCGGTGCGCTGGACCCTGCTGCTCGCCCTGGCCGGGATGATCGGCATCGGCATCGCCGCCGGATTCAATACGAGAAACCCCCGAGGCGACGTGACCAACAACATCCTGGTCGGCGGGGCCTTCGGGTCGGTGCTGTTCGCCGTGCTCGGCGTGCTGGTGATGACCAGCGAGTACTCGTCCGGGACGATCAGGGCCACGCTGGCCGCGATCCCCAGGCGCCCGCTGGTCCTGGCGGCCAAGGCAGCCGTGTGGGGAACGACCGCGCTGGTCGCCGGCGAGCTCGTCACCTTCGCCGGCTTCCTGGCGGGCGCCGCGTTCGTCCACGGCGGCGTGCCCCGCCCCGCGCTCAGCCAGCCCGACGTGCTGCGGGCGGTCGTGCTGTCCGGCGTCTACCTGTGCCTGGTCGGGCTGATCGGGCTGGCCCTCGGCGTGATCGTCCGGCGCGGCGCCGCCGCCATCACCGCCCTGGTCGCCCTGGTGTTCGTGGCGCCGCTGGCCGGGCTCGCGGCCACCCCGGCCGGGCAGTACCTCCCCGAGCTCATCTACGCCAACGCGCTCGGCGCCACCAAACCGGTCCAGGGCTTCACCCTCTCCCCGTGGGCCGGCCTGGCCATCATCGGCGCCTACGTCGTCGTCCTGCTCTCCGTCGGCGGCTGGCTCCTCACCCGCCGCGACGCCTAGGCCCATGACCGCCCCGGCCGCCGCCGCGGGCGCCGCCGCCGCGGGCGCCGCGGTCCGGGCGCCGTTCACCGGCCGCGCCCGCCGCGAGTTGCTGTTCTGCGTCCTGGGGCTGCCGCTCAGCCTGCCGCTTCCCGTCGTCGGCTTCGCCGTCACGATCTGGCTCGCGCAGGTGGCCGGGCCGCCGTGGACCGCGGACGGCAACCCGTCGTGGCTGGCCCTGCTGACCGCCGCGGCCGTCGTCGTCCTCACCGCCGCGCTGATGGTGGCGACCGGCCTCACCCGAGCGCTGGCCGCGGCCGTCCGCAGAACCGCAGGCAAGCTGCTCGGCGAGCACGTGACCACGCCGCCTCCGCCACGCACCCGGCTCGGCGACGGCCCGGGCTGGCGCGCGATGGCCTACCTGATGCTCAAGCTCCCGGCCGGGCTGGCCGAGTGGTACGTCGTCGGCGTCTTCTGGGTGGCCGGGATCGTCAACCTGAGCTACCCGTTCTGGTGGCTGTCGTTCCGCAACCACTCCCCGGGCGTGCGGCTGAGCCCTGTCCCGGTGGTCACGCCGTTCACCTGGTCCGGCGTGGGCGGCCACTTCCAGGTCACGACGTTCCCCGGCACGTTCGCCGCGTTCGGCGCCGGGGCCGCCATGCTGCTGGCCGCCCCGTGGGTGACGAGGGGCGTGGTGGCGGCCGACCGCTGGCTCATCCGCGGGCTGCTCGGCCCGGGCCGCCTCACCCAGCGGGTGCACGACCTGGAGCAGACCCGGGCCCTGGCGGTGGATAATGCCGCCGAACGGCTCCGGCGGCTTGAGCGCGACCTGCACGACGGCGCGCAGATCCGGCTGGCCACGCTGGCCATGAACCTGGGCATGGCCAGGAAGAAGCTCGGCGACCAAGGCGCGGTCCCCGACGTCGCGGCCGCCCGCGAGCTGGTCGGCGCCGCGCACAGATGCGCCAAGGACGCCCTGGTCGAGCTGCGCGAGCTGGCCCGCGGCATCCACCCGCCGGTGCTGGACAACGGCCTAGGCGACGCATTGGCCAGCCTGGCCGCGACCAGCGCCATCCCGGCCGAACTGGTCGTCAGCGTCCCGGTCAGGCCGACCCCGGCGATCGAGACGATCGCCTACTTCTGCGCCGCGGAGCTGCTGGCCAACGCGGCCAAGCACAGCCAGGCGAACACGATCAAGATCTTGATGACCGAACGGGCCGGGTTTCTCGCCCTCCGGGTCACCGATGACGGCATCGGCGGGGTCGACCCAGCCCGGGGCAGCGGCCTGTCCGGCCTGGCCCAGCGGGTCGCCGTGGTCGACGGGCGGCTGGATATCGCCAGCCCGCCCGGCGGGGCGACCACGATCACCGTCGAGCTTCCGCTGCGCGCCGGGCACCGCTGATGCGCATCGCGATCGCCGAGGACGCCGCGCTGTTCCGGGCCGGTCTGGTCCGGCTGCTGGAGGACGAGGGTCACCAGGTCTGCGCCGAGGTGGCCGACGGCGAGGCGCTGCTGGCCGCGGTGGCCAGCCAGCGGCCCGACGTGGTGGTCGCCGACATCAGGATGCCGCCGACCTTCACCGACGAGGGCCTACGCGCCGCATTGGAGCTGCGCCGGGTCCACCCGGGCACCGCGGTCCTGGTGCTGTCCCAGTACATCGAGACCAGGTACGCGGCCCAGCTGCTGCACGGCAGCCCGGCCGGCGTGGGCTACCTGCTCAAGGACCGGGTCGCCGACGTGGCCGAGTTCACCGACGCGGTCGGCCGGGTCGCCGCGGGCGGCACCGCGCTGGACCGGGAGGTGGTCAGCCAGCTCCTCGCGGCCAGCCGGCACGCCGGGGACCTGGACCCGCTCACCCCCCGCGAGCGGGACGTGCTCGCGCTGATGGCCGAGGGGCGGTCCAACGCCGGCGTCGCCGCTGCCCTGGTCCTCACCCTCGGCACGGTCGAGAAGCACGTGGCCAGCATCTTCGGCAAGCTGGGCCTGCCCGCGTCGGAAACCGACAACCGCCGGGTCCTGGCCGTGCTGCGTTACCTCGGCTACTGACCGGGTAGGGTCCCGTCATGGCTGAGGTGGTTCTCTTTCATCACGCGCAGGGCCTGACCTCCGGCGTGGTCGCGTTCGCCGACGAGCTGCGCCGCGCCGGGCACACGGTGCACACTCCGGACCTGCTCGACGGCCGCACGTTCGGCTCGATCGAAGACGGCCTGGCCTATGCCGAAGAGCTCGGCTTCCCCGGCGAGATCCTCGCCCGCGGCGCCCGGGCCGTCGAGGGCCTGCCCGCCGACCTGGTGTACGCGGGCTTCTCGCTCGGCGTGCTCCCGGCGCAGATGCTGGCGCAGACCCGGCCGGGCGCGCGGGGCGCGCTGCTGTTCTACTCCTGCGTGCCGGTCTCGGAGTTCGGCCCCGGCTGGCCCGAGGGGTTGCCGGCGCAGATCCACGGGATGGACGCCGACCCGATCTTCGTCGGCGAAGGCGACATCGACTTCGCCCGCGAGCTCGTCAGCCAGGCCAAGGACGCCGAGCTGTTCCTCTACCCCGGCGACCAGCACTACTTCGCCGACAACTCGCTGCCCTCCTACGACCCAGACGCCACCGCCCTCCTCACCCAGCGCGTCCTGACCTTCCTCCGCACCCACTAGCTTCAGCTGGCCAGGAACCGGCTGATCGCGGTCCACGAGCGCTCGGGCTGGTCAGCCTGGACCACGTGCCCGCAGTCGTCCAATACCTCGACCCGGCTGCCCGCGATCCGGCGGCCGAACTCCTTCGCGTACCCGACCGGGACCAGCGCGTCTTCGCGGCCCCAGACGATGAGCGTCGGCACCTGGACGCGGTGCAGCCGGCGGCCGAGGCCGTGGTCGGCGATCGGCCAGGCGAACTTCGTGGTGCAGCCGACGTTCCAGGTGGCCTGAGCGATCGCCTTGGCCTGCTGGGCCGGATCGGCGGGCATGGCCTGCGCGGCCCGCGCCGCCTCGCTGTCGGGGTGGGCGTACAGGTACTTCGGCACGTCGGAAGGCAGCCCGGAGACCATCTCCATCAGCGGGATCGGGGCGTCGTCAAGCCACAGGCCGAGCGGCGACAGCAGGACGAGCGAAGAGAAGAGCGGCGGAAACGACGCCGCCAGGTCGGCCGCGACCATGCCGCCGAACGACTGCCCCAATCCCACCGGGCGCTCGAGCCCGAGCTTGCTGACCAGCTCCTCGTAGCTGAGCAGCAGCTCCCAGTATGTCTGTACTTCCCTGATCGCCTGCGGGTCGCCGGGTGAGGTGCCGGGATGCTCAGGCGCGTAGACCGTGTGCCGCTCAGCCAGCCGGTCGAGCAGCGGCGACCAGGCCAGGCCCGACAGCGGGTGGCAGAACAGCAGCGGCGGCCCGTCGCCCGCGATCTTGACGTGCAGCCTCAGCCGGCTGTCCCACACCTCGACCGTCTCATCGCGCACGGCGCCCGCCATCACACTGCACCCTCGATCGCTGCGGCGCGCGGCCACCAGTGGTTTTCCCAGCCCTCGGCGTCCCAGACCGGCCGAAGCCGCGGCAGCACCTCCCCGGCGAACAGCGAGATGTTCTTCTCGGTCAGGTCGCGCGGCATCGAGCCGTTCTGCAGCATCACCAGCAGGTTGCCGATCCTGAACTCGCGCACGAACGCCTCGATCTGGTCGGCGACCGTGGCCGGGCTGCCCACGATCGCGACCTGGCTGTCCACGATCTCGGCGTAGGTCGCCGTCTTCATCCGGGAGAGCATCCCGGCCGGGCCGGTGCTGCGCAGCATGCCCTCGATGGCGGCGGGCTCGGCGTAACCCGGCACCGCCATGGCCGTGTGCGGGATCGCGCCCAGGCCCGACCGGTAGTGCGCCTCGAGGTGCCTGGCGTACTCCCGCTCGGCCCGCTCGTCGGTCTCGGAAACGGCGACCACCTGGAGGAAGGCCAGCCGGTACGGGTTGCGGTCGCGGCCCAGCTCGTCGGCCAGCTCCCAGTAGCGGTCGAAGACCTGCCGCCCGGTGAGCTTCGGCCCGTCCCAGCTCAGGTACACGAAGACGTAGTCCTGCTGCAGGATGTCCCGCAGCGTCCCGGGCGAGCCGGTGCCCGGGATCCAGATCGGCGGATGCGGCTGCTGGACCGGCCGCGGCCAGATGTTCACCTGGCCGTACTTCTCGAAGCGGCCGTTCCACGGGAAGGGCCGCGGCTCGGACCACGCCTTCAGGATCAGCTCGCGGTGCTCGCGGTAGCGCTCGCGGGTCTCGACCGCGGGCAGGGACGCGTTCAGGTTCGCGTCGTAGCTGAGCCCGACCGGGAAGCCGGCGATGAGCCGGCCGCCGCTGACGCAGTCCAGCAGCGCGTACTCCTCGGCGATCTTCAGCGGCTCGCGGGTCTTGCCGAGCGAGCGGCCGAGCACGGTGATCGCCACGTCGAGCTGTTCGGCCCGCGCGGCGCAGGCGACCGCGGAGGCCAGCAGGGTCGGGTTGGGCGATATGTCGTACGAGGACTGGCTGTGCTCGGTTACGCAGATCCCGTCGAAGCCGGCCCGGGCGCCAGCCATCAGCTCGGCGTAGGCGGAGAAGAGGGATTCGGTCATCCGCGCGGGCTCGACGACCTGGTAGGGCGCCGTCACCACGGAGTTGTGCTGGTTCTCGAAGCCTTCGGGCATATACCGGTACGGCACCTGCTCGAACAGGCTGACCTTCATGCGTCCAGCCGACCATAGCCCCGTCCGGGCCGCAACCTATCGTTTCCTGGCCACCCCGCACCACGCGGTGACCTGGGGCGGGCTCAGCCTTCCGCCTGCTCGGCCGCCTCCCGGTCGGCGGCGAAGTTATCCTTGCCGCCGAGCCAGTAGTTATAGACGCGGGCCGGGTGGGCATGCCGGGTATCGAGCTGCGGCAGGTCATTGCCGGACATAGCGGCGATCCTAGCGCCGGCCGCAGAAATAGGCAGTAATAGGTGAGGGCTCCGGCGGGTACACCGTGAGGACCGTACCCGGCGTCAGGGAGGCCAGATGCGTATCACCGATGTGCTTCGCGGTAAGGGCACGCAGGTAGTCACCGTCCCCCCGGACACGAAGGTGCGCCGCCTGCTGGAGATCCTCGCCGAGCACGGTATCGGCGCCGTCGTCGTGTCGCAGGACGGTGTCTCGGTCGGCGGGATCGTCAGCGAGCGGGACATCGTGCGGGCGTTCGCCAAGCGCGGCGCCGCCGTGATGTCCGAGCCGGTGACGGCCATCTACACGGCAGACGTCCACACGATCACGCCTGACATCTCGCTCGACGAGGTCATGCGGATGATGACCGAGCGGCGGGTGCGGCACGCCCCGGTCGTGACCGATGGCGCCCTGCGCGGGATCGTGAGCATCGGCGACGTGGTCAAGAACCGCATCGACGAGCTCGAAACCGAACGGGCGCACCTGACCGACTACATCACCGGCACCCGCTAGCCTGCCCGCCCGTGGCGCACGGGCGCGTCGCCCTGGTCACCGGCAGCTCGCGCGGCCTGGGCGCCGAGATCGCGCGGCGCCTGGGCCGGGACGGATTCGCCGTCGCGGTCAACGGCCGGACCGGCGACAACGGGATGGCGGCCGTCGCCCGGGCCATCCAGGGTGACGGCGGCATCGCCGAGGGCTTCGGCGCCGACGTCACCGCCGAGGACCAGGTGAATGGCCTGGTCACGGCGATCACCAGCACGTTCGGCCCCATTGATGTGCTGGTCCTGAACGCCACCGGCCCGCAGCCCGAAGCGCCGGTGACCGAGGTGGGCTGGGCCGATCACGCCGCCCAGCTGGACTTCTTCGTCAAGAGCCCGGTGCTGCTCGGCCGCGCGGTGCTGCCGGGGATGCAGGCGCGGCGGTATGGCCGCATCGTCAACATCGACTCCGAGGTCGCGCACCGGCCGCCGCCGGGGCGGTCCGCCTACGCGGCGGCCAAGAACGCGCAGATCGGCCTGACCCTGAGCTGGGCTCGTGAGCTCGGCCCGTTCGGCATCACGGTGAACACGGTCGCCCCGGGTTTCGTCCCGGTGGAACGCCACGCGGACGTCCCGGTCGAGGTCATGCGGGCCTATCTCGCCTCGGTGCCCGCCGGGCGGATGGGCACGCCCGGCGACATCGCCCACGCGGTGAGCTTTCTCGCCTCCGACGGCGCCGGCTTCGTCACCGGCCAGCGCATCGTGGTCGACGGCGGCCGCAGCCTCGGCCCCTGACCGCCGCGATTCCTTTCCCGGCCCGCGCCGGTCTGTAGGGCTGAGGAAAGGAGAAATGCGATGCCAAGCAAGCAGTCCGAGGCGGTCCGGCGGCGCTGGGAGGCGGCCCGGCTGGCCATGACGCAGCCGGACGTGGAGGGACCCGACGACGAGTCGTGGGGGGACCTCACCGCCGAACCGCGCGAGGTCGATTACACCGAGGTCGAGGCGGGCGGCCGGCCCGCGATGTGGCTGGTGCCGAAGAGGGCCCGAACGGACCGGGTGCTTCTCTGCCTGCACGGCGGGGGCTTCGTCGGCGGCTCGATCTACACGCACCGCAAGATGTTCGCCCATCTGGCCAAGGCCACCGGCGCACGGGCGCTGCTCGCGGGCTACCGGCTGCTTCCCGAAGGCGGCGGCTACCCGGTCCCGGTGGACGAGGGCGAGGCCGCCTACCGCTGGCTGCTCGACCAGGGCACCGAACCGGGCCACATCGCCTTCGCCGGCGATTCCGTCGGCGGCTGGCTGGCGATCACCGTGCAGCTCCGCGCCCGGGCCCGTGGCCTCCCGCTGCCCGCCGCGGCCCTGCTCATGTCGCCGGTCAGCGACCTGGAGGTCACGGGCGAGTCGTATGACACCAACTCCGGCACCGATCCGCTGTTCCACCGCGACTTCGTGCGCGAGCTCATGCGGGGCTTCCTCGGCCCGGCGGGCGACCCCCGCGATCCGCTGGCCAGCCCGCTGTACGCCGACCTGACCGGCCTCGCCCCCGTCTACATCCAGGTGGGCGGCGACGAGACGCTGCTCGACGACGCCCGCAGCCTCGACGAGCACGCCAGGAAGGCCGGGCTCGACACCACGCTCGACGTCTACCCCGGCATGCTGCACACCTTCCAGATGGCGGCCGGCCGCGCCCCCGAAGCCGACGACGCCATCCGCACGATGGCCGCCTGGGTCCGCCCCCGCCTCGGCCTCTGAGCCCGGGGCAGGCCAGGGTGTCGGCCAGGGGAACTGACGGGCGCGAAGCGGACGCCCGGCGGGTGATCGTAAGGTAACGCCACCTGTGAGAGGGGATCTCATGAACGCATCGCCCACCCCGCAAGGTCCCGGTTCGGTCTCCGGCGCGCCGAACCTCCCGGCCGGGTTCACCGGCACGTTCACCAGCCGCTTCGTTGACACCGGCGACCTGCGCCTGCACGCGGTCACCGGCGGCAACGGACCGCCGCTGCTGCTGGTGCACGGCTGGCCCCAGCTCTGGTACGCCTGGCGCATGCTGATGCCGGCGCTGGCCCGGGACTTCTCCGTGGTCGCGGTCGACCAGCGCGGCATCGGGCTGTCGGACAAACCCCAGGACGGGTACGACACCGGCACCCTGGCCAGCGACCTGGTCAAGCTGATGGACGCGCTGGGCCACCAGCGGTTCGCCCTGTACGGAACCGACGTCGGCATGCCGATCGCCTACGCCCTGGCCGCCGATCACCCGGACCGGGTCGAACGCCTGGTCGTCTCCGAGGCTCCCCTGCCTGGTATTTCTCCGTCACCGCCGCTGTTCCTGCCCCCGGTGCTCAACGCCCGGCTCTGGCACCTGGCCTTCAACCAGCTCCCCGTGATCAACGAACAGCTCGTCACCGGGCGCGAAGACATCTTCTTCGGCGCGGAGTTCGACGCCTCGGCAGGGACGCACAAGCTGCCCGGCGACGTGGTCACGTACTACGTCGACACATTGGCCGCCAGCCCCGACGCCCTGCGCGGCAGCTTCGGGTTCTACCGCGCCATTCCCGCCACCAGCGCGCAGAACCAGCAGCGCATGACCCGCCGGCTGACCCTGCCCGTGCTGGCCATCGGCGGCGAGGAGAGCGTCGCTGACGGGGCCGGGAAGACGATGATGCTCGTCGCGGACGACGTGCAGACCATGGTCCTGGCCGGCAGTGGCCACTGGGTCGCCGAGCAGGCGCCCGAGGAGCTGCTGGCGGCGCTGACCGAATTCCTGGCCCCCTACCGGGCGAGCGCCCGCACGGCCAAGGTCTAGCCCAGCACGTATCGCATACTGCTGGGGTGGAGCCCGTCATAACGGTCATGCCGCCGGCGTCCGCCGCCGCGCGTCAGGTCCTGCGGGCCTACTTCGCCGAGGTCGCCAGCAGGTACTACGGCCGCCCGGCCACCGACGAGGAGGTCGCGGCGGCCATGCGGGAGGAGCCGAGCGACGACCTGACCCCGCCCGGCGGCCTGCTGCTGGTGGCGGTCCAGGACGGCGCCGTGCTCGGCTGCGCCGGCCTGCGCCTGCTGCCCGGCGGGATCGGGTAGGTCACCCGCGTGTTCGTCATGCCCGCTGCCCGCCGGCGCGGGCTCGGCTCGCGGCTGCTCGACGAGCTGGAAACGCACGCCCGTGACCACCAGGTAACCACGCTGCGCCTGGACACGCGCCGCGACCTGGTCGAGGCGCGCCAGCTGTACGCGCGCCACGGCTACACCGAAGTGCAGCCGTTCGGCCACGGCCCCTACTCCGATCACTGGTTCGTGAAGCACGGCCCGTTCGGTACCTAGAAAAGAGGCCGGCCGCCGGTCATCTGACCAGCGGCCGGCCTGCCCCCGAGGGGTCTCAGGACTCGGTTAGCGCCTCTTCCGACACCGCGGTGCGCGGCAGCAGCAGCGCCAGGACGCCGCAGAGGGCGAACGCGCCCATCGCGTACGGCGCCGTGTGCACCAGCGCCGCCTCGAACGAGTGCCCGCCCAGGTATCCGAAGAAAACGCTGCCGAGCAGGGCCACGCCGAGCGCGCCACCGAGCTGCTGCGCCGTGCTGAACAGCCCGGACGCGCCGCCCGCCACCTCGGCCGGGACCGCGGCCAGCACCACGTTGACCAGCGGGATGACCAGCAGGGCCAGGCCCGCGCCGGCCACCACCAGGCCGGGGACGATCGGCCACGGGCTGCCGTTGACGCCGACGTGCGGGGCGGCCAGCGCCACGCCGCCGATGCCGGCCACCATCAGCACCGCGCCGCCGGCCAGGATGCGCCGGCCGGCCTTCTGGGCCAGCGGCACCGCCACCGGGGCGGCGATGAAGCTGCCCACGCTGAACGCGACCGCGGTCAGCCCGGCCTTCAGCGGCGAGAAGTGCTCACCGGCCTGCAGCCACAGCGCGAAGGCGATGAAGAAGCCCTGCATCCCGGCGAAGAAGGCGAGCTGTATACCCATCCCGGCGGCGAACGCCGGCACCCGGAACAGCCCGGCCCGCAGCAGGGGAGCGACGGTGGTCGAGGTCCGCCGGGCCTCGATCAGCCCGAGCACCACCAGGCCGGCCACGCCGGCCGCCATCAGCGGCCACACCCAGGCGGGCCAGCCGAGCTGACGGCCCTCGAGCAGCGGGTAGACGATCGCGACCAGCGAGCCGGCCAGCAGGACCGCGCCGGCGACGAACGGCCGCCGCGCGCCCGGGTCCTTGGTCTCGGGGACGAAGCGGGCGCCGGCGATCAGCGCGGCCACGGCCACCGGCACGTTCACGTAGAACACCGAACGCCATTCCCAGCCGAACAGGTTCGCGCCGGTCAGCAGGCCCCCGAGGACCAGCCCGATCGCGGACGCGAAGCCGAGCATCGCCCCGTAGATGCCGAACGCCTTGCCCCGCTCCGCCCGGCCGAAGATCACGCGGAACGTGGCCAGCACCTGCGGCGCCATGGCGGCGGCCGCGGCGCCCTGGACGACCCGGGCGGCGATCAGTTCGGCGCCGGACCCGGACAGGCCGGCGGCCAGGCTGGCCAGCCCGAACAGCGCGGCACCGGACAGGAACAGCCGCTTGCGGCCGAACTTGTCGCCGAGGTTCCCGGCGATGATCAGCGTCGCCGCGAACGCCAGCATGTACCCGGACACCACCCATTCCAGCTGGGTGGCGCTGGCGTGCAGGTCACGGCGGATGGAGGGGAGCGCCACGTTGACGATCGTCACGTCGATCATGTCCATGAGCGCCCCGACGATCAGAACGATCGCGGCGAGCCAGCGGCGGGGGTAGCCGGCCTGGCCCGTGTCGGCCGGTATGGCGTGGTCGCCGTTGGTGACGGCTGCCGAGCTTGTGGCCATATCGAACTCCCTAGAACTCGAACGAGGTTTAACTCTCGAACGATGTTCTATCATTCGATCGGCGGTCTAGTCAAACACTGTTCGAGAACTGGTACAGTGTTGGAGAACGCGAGAGGAGTCGCGATGACGACGAAGCCGGATATCCCGCCGCCGCCCTGGCAGCGACTGCCCGACCGGTCGTCCCGGCGGCGGCGCGAGCCGATCAGCCGGGAGGCGATCGTGAAGGCCGCGGTCGATCTGCTCGACCGCGAGGGCCTGGCCGCGCTGAGCATGCGGCGGCTCGGCGACGAGCTCGGGGCCGGCGCCGCGTCGCTGTACTGGCACGTCGGCAGCAAGGACGGCCTGCTGGACCTGGTGCTCGACGAGATCATCGGCGAGCAGCAGGTGCCCGACCCCGACCCCGCACGCTGGCAGGAGCAGCTCAAGGAGGTGGCCCGCCATCAGCGCCGGGTCAGCCTGCGCCACCCGTACGTGGTCCGCATCTCGATCGGCCGGATCCCGATGGGGCCGAACGCGCTGCAGTACTCCGAGCGCGTGCTCGGCATCCTGCGGGCGGGCGGGCTGCCGCCGCGCCTGGCCGTGCAGGGCTACCTGGTGCTGATCGCCACGGTGAACGGCTTCACCGTGGACGAGACCGGGGTGGAGGACAGCGGCGCCCCGGACCGCGACCCAGCCCACCTGGCCGAAGCCGCGGAGATGGCCCGCGACTACATCGCGTCGCTGCCGACGAACCTCTTCCCGAACATGACCAGCCTGGCCAGCGAGTTCGCGCTGGCCGACCCGGACGAACGGTTCGAGCTGCTGCTCGACATCTTCGTCGACGGCCTGGCCCGCCGGGCCGCGGCGGCCTGATGGTGCCGCCTGGCCTCGGCGAGCAGGCTGGCCTGGCGGTCGGTGACGAGCTGGCCGGTCAGGCTGGGGTTCATCGGTGTCTCCCGTTCGGCTCGGGCCGGGAGGTCCCGGCCTGGTGACGTCAGCTTGCGTCGCCAGGGGGCCGGCCGGGCAGAGGCCGATTTACCCAATTACCTCCGGCCGCGGCGTGTGGGGAGAATTACCTACGTGAGTACCAGTCCGGCGCGTGAACCCCGCGGCCTGTCGCACGCGCGCACGAGCTTCGTCGGCCGTTCGGAGGCCGTGGACAAGGTGGCGGGGCTGCTGACCCAGTACCGGCTGGTGACCGTGACCGGCCCGGGCGGGGTGGGTAAGACGCGGCTGGCCGGCGAGGTGATCAGGCAGGTCGCCGGCCGGTTCGCGGACGGCGTCTGGGTGGCGGAGCTGGCCGCGGTGGCCGAGCCGTCGCAGGTGGCGGCCACGATAGCGACCGTGCTGGGGCTGCACCAGGCCGCGGGCGTGCCGATCGCGGACGCCCTGGCCGCCCGCCTGGCCCGGCAGCAGCTGCTCCTGGTCCTGGACAACTGCGAGCACGTGCTCGATGCGGTCGCGGAGGTCTGCGCGACCGTCCTGCAGTCCGCCGACGATATCCGGATCCTGGCCACCAGCCGGGAGCAGCTGGGCCTGCCCGAGGAGGCACGGTACCGGCTGCCTCCCCTGACGCTGCCCGGGCCCTCCGAGCCGGATGGACCGGGCTCTCGGGCTGTGCCGGACCAGGCGGAGGCGGTGACGCTGTTCGTCGAGCGGGCCCGTCAGGTTGACCCCGACCTCGCGCTGGACGGCGAGGCGGGCGCGGCCGTGGCCCGGCTGGTGCAGCGGCTGGACGGGATGCCGCTCGCGATCGAGCTGGCCGCCGCCCGGGTCGAGGCACTGGGCCTCGGCCAGATGCTGGAAAGGCTGGATGGCCAGCTGCTGACCAGCGCCAACCGGGCCGCGCCGGCCCGGCAGCGGTCGCTCGAGGCCGCCGTCGACTGGAGCTACCAGCTACTGACAAAACCCGAGCAGCGCGTCTTCCGGTACCTGTCGGTGTTCCCCGGGCCGTTCGGCCTGGACGCCGCCGAAGCCGTGGCCGGGACGGACGCCGGGCCCGCGGTCCTGCACCTGGTCGACTGCTCGCTGCTGACGCCGCCCGCGACCGGCCCGGACGGGCGGTCCCGCTACTCGATGCTGCAGACCTTGCGCGGATACGGCCTGCGGCAGCTCGAGCAGGCGGGCGAGGAACCCGCGGCCGCCGCCGCGCTGGCGGCGCACGCCCTGTCCACGGCCGAACGGGCCGTCGTCCAGCTGGCCCGCAGCGACCAGGAGCTGTCCGCGGCGCGCTGGCTGGACGCCGAGGACGCGACCGTGCATCAGGGGCTGGCCTGGGCGCTGGACCACGACCCGCCGAACGCCCTCAAGCTCGCCCTGGCGCTGGCGCCGTGGTGGCTGGTACGCGGCCGCTGGGTGCAGGGGTATGCCCTGCTGCAGCGCGCCGCCGGGCAGGCGGACCAGGCCGACAGTGCCTGGTGCGCCGCCCAGGTCTGGCTGGGTCGGCTCGCCCGCGGAGTGTCCGATTTCATCAGCGTCGTCCTGGGTCACAACAGCGCGGTGGTAACGGCGCTGAAGGACGGTCCGCCGTCGTCCGTCCTCGCCGACGGCCTGGTCGGCCGCGCCGCGGCGCTGCGTAACCTGGGCCAGCTGGACGCGGCGGCGGCCGAAGCCCGTACCGCGCTCGACCTGGCGCGCCGGATCGGCTACGCCGAGGGGGAGGCGCGCGCCCTGATGGAACTCAGCGATATCTCGACGTACGCCGGCCAGGGCGAGGAGGCCGTGGCGTGGGCCGTGCAGGCGCGGCAGGTACCGCGTGACCGGCTTCCCGCCTGGTTCGCCCGCCGGGTCGATTCCACCCTGCTCTGGGCCCTGGTGTACAACGGGGAACTGGACGGCGTGCCGGAGCTGTGCGAGCAGTGCCTGGCCGCGGCCAGGACCGCGGGCGACCTGGGCGAGCAGGCGGACGTGCTGTGCCTGATGGTGGTGGCCGCCCGCAAGGGCGGCCAGCTCACCGCCGCCCGGGCCTGGCTGCGCGAGTCGGCCGAGCTCGCGGTGTACGGCGGCTATCCGCTGCGCATGATCGACGTCGTCGAGCAAGGCGGTCACCTATGCGCGGCGACCGGGCGGCCCGCCGAGGCGGTCACCTTGTGGTCGGCGGTAACGGCCCAGTGCCAGGCGGCCGGGCTGGTCGCACCGCTGCAGGAGGCGCGGGACCGCGAGGGGCCGCTGGCCGAGGCCAGGCGGGCGCTGGACGACCGGCAGTTCGCCGCGGCCGAGAGCCGCGGCGCCGCCATGACGCTGGCGGCGGCGGTGGAGTTCGCCGTCATCACCGCGGGCGAGGACGTCCCGGACGCGGCGACCGGGCGGCCCGGGCTCGCCAGGCTCAGCGCCCGGGAACGCGAGCTGGTCACCCTCGTCGCCCAGGGCCGGACCGACGCCCAGATCGCCGAGCAGCTCTTCATCAGCGTCCGTACCGTGCGTACTCACCTGGACCGGATCCGCGACAAGAGCGGCTGCCGCCGCCGCGCCGACCTGACCCGCCTGGCCCTGCAGGAAGGCATCATCTAATCTCATGGCCCAGGACGTGCCGAGCCGGCAGCTTATCGCGGCTGGCACGCGGCTCGGCCCGGTACCGCTGGTGCCCGAGATCCGGCTGCACCAGGCGAGCGATCCGATCAGCTTGTGGCAGCGCACCGAGGAGGACTCCGGGCGGACCGGCCTGGACCCGCCGTTCTGGGCGTTCGCCTGGGCCGCCGGGCAGGCTCTGGCCCGGTACCTGCTCGACCACGCTGAGGTCGTACGGAGCCGCGACGTCATCGACCTCGCCTCCGGCTCCGGGCTGGTCGCCATCGCCGCGGCCATGGCCGGGGCGGCCGCCGTGACCGCCTACGACATCGACCCGCTCGCCACCGCCGCCATCGAGGTGAACGCGGCCGCCAACGCCGTGACGGTGCGGGCCGTCTGCGCCGACGTCCTGGACGACCTCCCGCCGCCCGGCACCGGCCTGGTGCTGGTCGCCGACGCCTTCTACCAGCGCGACCTGGCCACCCGGGTCATGCGCTTCGCCCGCCGGGCCCAGGCCCGCGGCGCTACCGTGCTGGCCGCCGACTTCGGCCGCGCCTACCTGCCCCGCGACCGTCTCACGCCGCTCGCCGCCTACGACGTCCCCGGCCAGCGCGTGACCGAGGACACCGACACCAAGCACACCACCATCTGGACCCTGGCCGAACGACCCGGGTAAACCGCGACCCCGCCGCCACCCCCGCGGGTAACCACGACGGTGTCACATCGCTGTGGTCAGAACCACAGCAATGCCACATTGCCGTGGTTGCCGCGGCGAGCTGAACGGTGCAGAAGTGACTGAAGTTGTCCCGGCTACGCGGCCCCGGCGACGCCGATCAGGTTGCCCTCCGGGTCGGTGAAGTGCCCGACCACTAGGCCCGTGGGTGCCCGCTCGGGGCCCATGACGCGCGTGCCGCCCAGGCGCTCGGCCCGTTGCAGAGCGGCCTCGACGTCGGCCACGCCGACGTAGAACATCGCGTGGGCCTGGTACGCCGCGCCGCCGCCGACGCCGCCGGGAATCCCGGTTCCGTCGCTGGTATTGCGGTCCACGAAGCCGTAGTCGTCCGGCTCGGATACCGCCGTCGCGACCGGGGAGCTCGTGTCGAACTCCCAGCCGAACAGCTCACCGAAGTAGCTCCGGAGCTTCGCCGGCTCCTTCCCGATGATCTCGAAGTGCACAACCGGCTGCGCCATGGTTACTCCCTTCGTGCTGGCCGTGCCGGGCCTGCGGGTGCAGGCCTCCCAGTGACGACGGCCACGGCCCGGAAAACTCATCGGCGCGGCGAATCAGGTGCTCGCTACCAGGCCATGCAAGATCCGGTCGAGGATCGCGACGCACTGCTCCCGCGCCGCGGCCGGGTCCTCGGCCCGCGCCACGTAGAGCGCGCTCTCGTTGAGCGCGCCGATGAGAACGTGGGCGAGCGGGGCAACGGGCTGCGGCGCGATGGCTCCGGCCTCGATCGCCGACTGCAGCCCGGACTGCACCAGCCCGAGACCGTACCGGCCGGCCAGGTCCCGCCATGCCTGCCAACCGAGCACGGCGGGCGCGTCGAGCAGGATGATCCGCTCGACCTCGGGCTCCGCGCAGGCGTCGAGGAACAGCCGGGCACCAGAGCGCAGAGCATCCACCGGGTCGGCCTCCACCCCGGCCGCGCTCGCTATCCGCTCCGCGATCTCGGCCTCGACCTCTTCGGCCACGGCGGCGAATAGGTCGGCCTTGTCGCGGAACTGGTGGTACAGGGCACCGCGGGTCACCCCGGCGGCCCGGACGATCTCCTCCGTGCCCACGTCCGCAAAACCACGCGCGCCGAACAGTGCACGCGCTGCGGTCACCAGCCGCCGCCGGGTCGCCTCGGAGCGCAGATCGTGCTTGGTCCTGGTCATCCGCCTGCCATATTTCTTGCCATACGTACTGTCTGTATGTAATTCTGGATCTGTCATTTCATACAGGCTGTATGTATGTTACTGCGGCTAGGCGCCGGAGGACTCACATGCGCAGGCCCGCCGCTGCCGTCGGCAGCACGCTGTTCTTCGCCGCCGCGCCCGGGGTGGTGGCAGGCGTGGTGCCCTGGTGGCTGACCCGGTGGCAGGTCCGCGGGCCGCTGGCCCACTGG
>Ga0207674_10004036_pt1 | contig 17812 bp, 18 predicted proteins | sample KBSCornC72_FD_184303 | JGI IMG/M metagenome (GOLD analysis project Ga0207674, IMG submission 184303) | Corn rhizosphere microbial communities from Kellogg Biological Station, Michigan, USA - KBS Corn C7-2 (SPAdes) (version 2) | ecosystem: Host-associated > Plants > Roots > Rhizosphere > Soil ... | reverse complement strand
GAGAGCTCTCTCAGCCCCCACAAGCTGACGTATTTGCCCCGCGGAAGCCTGCCGCTCTCGAAGAGCACCATGAGATCGGTGCCGCCGGCAAACGGCCGCCACTCCCCCGGCGCGTCTGCGATCAGGGTCAGGACTCCATGAAGGTCGTTGGGCGCGCGCAGCTCGTAGTGCGGCGGGTAGGCCCTCATGGCAACGTCCGGGCAGTGGAGGGTGCCGGCCGGCGCCCACAGGCCGCCAGGACGGCCTCGAAAATGCGCACGTAGCCGGTGCACCGGCAGAGGTTCCCAGCCAGACCCGCGCGAATGTCCGCGTCAGTTGGATGCGGCGTGCGTTCGAGAAGATCCACCGCTGCGAGCACCATCCCTGGCGTGCAGATGCCGCACTGCGCGGCGCCGTACGCGATGAATGCTTCCTGCACGGCATGGAGCCGATCGCCCTGGGCAACCCCCTCGATCGTGGTGATCGCGGCGCCATCGGCGTGCAGCAGCGGCACGAGGCAGCTGTTCACGAGCCGGCCGTCAATCATGATCGCGCACGCCCCGCACTCCCCTTCGCCGCATCCTTCCTTGGTGCCGGTCAGGTGCAGTTCGCGACGCAGCGCGTCCAGCAGGCGAGTCATCGGGTGGCCCTGCAGCTCGACGTCGTCGCCATTCACGCGACAGCGAATCGCAACGGAAGCCTCAGGCAAGAGATGGCTCCATCAGCGCCATCAACGTTTCGGGCGTGATCGGGATCCGCCTGATGTCGACCCCCGTGGCGTGGGCGACCGCGTTCGCGATCGCGGGCGCCGGACCGTCCATCGGCAGCTCCCCGATCCCTTTCGCCCCTCCCGGGCCCTCCGCGTACGGACGCTCCTCGAAATACACGCGGATCGGCGGCAAATCCATCGACGACGGCATGATGTAGTTGGTCATCTGCGCGTTGGCCATGCGTCCTTCGCGCCAGGCCACCTGCTCGAAGAGCGCCCATCCGATGCCTTGCGCGATTCCCCCTTCGATCTGGCCCGCCGCCAGCACTGGATTGATCACGCGGCCGACTTCCTGGACCGCGACGAAGTCGTCCAGTCGAATCTCATAGGTCACGGTGTCGACGCTCACCTCGGCGACGTAAACGGCCCACGCGTACGTGCCGTAGGCGTCTCCCTCGTACCGCTCGTCGTCCCACCGCAGTCCGCTGGGCGCCTGATATTGCGCGGAGCTGCGCAGCGGACCGAACTGCGTCACGTAGTCGCGGCAGGCCGCAGCGAAGTCGGTGATCTCGGTGCCGGTACTTCGCAACGTGGTCAGCAACCCTTGCGCCGCGGACTCGACCAGCTTTCCGACGACCATGCACGTGCGCGACGCCACCGTCGGTCCGCTATTCGGCACCAGCGCGGTATCGGGCTGGACGATGTCAACCGCGTCGAGACTGATGCCCAGCGCATCCGCGGCGATCTGCGAAAACACCGTATTCGTGCCCTGACCGATTTCGGTGCTCGAGGTCAGGACGCGGACGCGGCCTTCCACCGTCGCTTCCACCTCCACGATCGATGCGAGGTGATCCTCGCCGGAGCCGGTGAACCCGGCGCCGTGCATGAAAGCCGCCAGGCCGATACCTTTCTTCAATGCACTCGTCGCGTTCATCGCGGCGAATCGCTGCCGCTTCCCGTGATAGTCCGATAGTTCGAGCGCGCGCTCGAGCAGGCCGCTCATGTCAACGGCGTCGTGCATCACCTGGCCGACTGCGCTCGTCTGACCCGTCTCGATGAAGTTGCGCCGCCGCAACTCGTCCGGCGAGAGCCCAACGGCCGCGGCGACGCGGTCCATGTGGCGTTCGAGCGCAAACAAGCTCTGCGGCGCGCCGAAGCCGCGGAATGCTCCGTGCGGCGGTGCGTTCGTCGCCACCGCGCGCCCCTGCACGCGGACGTTAGGGACGAAGTACGGTCCTGCCGCGTGAATCGTCCCACGCGACAATACGACCGGCGAGAGCGTCGTATACGCGCCGCCGTCGATGACGAAATCGATGTCGATCGCGACCAGCCGGCCATCGCGCGATACTCCCGTACGATGATGGGTCTTCGACGGGTGCCGCTTCGTCGTCGCCACCATGTCTTCAGCGCGGTCGTACACCATCTTCACCGGACGGCCGGATTTCCACGACAGCAGCGCCGCATGTCCCGCGATAATCGACGGGTATTCCTCTTTGCCGCCGAATCCGCCTCCGGTTTCCATCTGGACGACACGGATTTTCTCGCCTGGGAGATCGAAGAGCGCGGCGAGCGCTTTATGGACGTAGTAGGGGCATTGCATCGAGCCCCACACCGTGATGCCGTCTTCGCCGCGCGCGAGCGCGAGCATCCCGTTCGGTTCGATATACAGCTGTTCCTGTGCCCCGGTCTCGTAGTCGCCTTCGACGATCACCACGCCGGGCTGCGCGCACGCGACGTCGACGTCGCCGCGTGAGACGAGGTAGGTCTTGAAGATGTTGTCGCGGCCCCAGATGATCTCGCGGCCGGACAGAGCGTCCTCGATGGTATAGACCGCCGGCAGCGCTTCGATCTCGAACGAGATGCCGCGCCGTGCCTCCTCGAGCAGCGACGCGTCGGAGTGGGCGAGGAGCACGATCGGCTCTTCGGCGTGGTTCACCTCGCCGTCGGCAAGGTACGGCTGGTCGTCGTCGATGAGCTGGACAACGTTGCGGCCTGGAATGTCCGCCGCCGTGACGACGGTGAACTCGTTCCAGGGAATCTCGGGGCTGTATTGGATGTCGTGAAGGATGCCGCGCGGGACCGGACTGCGGACCGTGGCGCCGTGGAGCATACCCGGCATCGAGAGGTCGTCGAGATAGCGGGCGTGGCCCGTCACCTTCGCACGCCCTTCTCTTCGTGGAATCGACTGGCCGATGTGCATGTCGCGCCGGAACCGTCCCTCTGACGGATTCTACGTCGATCCGCTGCCACGGCGCCTGCGGCGCCAACCCCCGCTCGTCCCAAACTGCTTGACTCGCTTCCTCATGGAGTCTACAAAGTAGACTCCATGGCGTCACCCGCACCGCTCGGGGAGTTGGAGCACCTGGTACTGCTGGCGATCCTCCGTCTGGGTCCTGAAGCGTACGGGCTGTCGATCGCGCGCGAGCTCGAACGGGAAGCGGGACGCGCACTGTCGCGCGGTGCGCTCTATACCACGCTCGATCGACTGGAGATCAAGGGCCTCGTGCGCTGGAAATCTGAACCAGGCGGATCCGAACGACGAGGCCTGCCGCGACGCGTTTACGCCGTGTCCGCACACGGGCTGTCGTCGGTCCGCGCGTCGCAGCGGATTCTCAACCGGATGTGGCGTGGCCTCGAAGGTGTGTTGAAGGAGCCATCCTGATGCGCGCGACGCCGCCGCGCCTGTCCACGTGGCTGCTCCGGCGTGTTCTTCCACCAGGCGAGAGCGGTGGTGCAATTCTCGGCGACCTGCTCGAAGAGCTCGACGCCTCCGGCAACACGGCCGCGGCACGCCGGCGCTTCGTGCGCCAGGCGTGGTCGATCGGCATTCGCTACGCCTTGGGCAGGACGCCGCCGACGCGCGCGCTGCCGACTCAACACGGAGAAGCCATGAGACTGGACGCGTTCACGCAGGATCTTCGATTCGCCGTTCGCGGACTGCGCAAGCGGCCGTCGTTCGCGGCGATTGTCCTCGCGACGCTGGGGCTCGGGATCGGCGCCTCTACCGCCATTTTCTCAATCGTCAACGGCATCCTGCTGCGGCCCCTGCCGTACGCGCATGCGGACCGCCTCGTCTACGTCAGCGAGACCACGAGGGGCGAACGCGCGAGCTTTGCCTATCTCAATTACGTCGACTACCGCGACCGGTCACGATCGTTCGACGGCCTCGCCTGCCACCAGGCGACATCGTTCACCGTTGTCGAAGACCCGCCGCGCCCCGTCGACGGGCGGCTGGTGTGCTGGAACTTCTTCAGCGTCCTCGGCGTCCAGCCGCAGCTGGGCCGATCGTTCACCGCCGCCGACGACCAGGCGGGGGCGCCGCCGGTGGCGCTCGTCAGCGATCGGCTGTGGAAGCAGCAGTTCGGAGGCGATCCGTCCGTCGTCGGCCGCACGCTCCGCACGAACGAGCTTACCTTCACCATCGTCGGCGTACTGCCGGAAGGCTTCCGGTTCTCGCGGGTCGAGGATGTTTTCGCGCCGGTCGGGCTCACCGTGACGGCTGATTCCGGGTGGCTCGATCGCGGCAATCATTTCGGGTTGTACGCCATCGGCCGTCTGAAGACCGGCGCCACGGTCGGGTACGCTCAGACGGAAGCGGATCACATCTTTGCGGATTTGAAACGCGCGTATCCCAACACCAACAGCACGAACAGCGGTCGGGTCGTACGGCTCCAGGACCGCATCGTCGAAATGATCCGCGACACGCTGGTGGCATTGATGGCCGCGGTCGGCTTTCTGCTCCTGCTCGCGTGCGTCAACGTGGCGAACTTGCTGGTCGCGCGGGGTGCGGCGCGCCAGCACGAACTTGCGGTGCGGACCGCGCTCGGCGGGACGCGCGGCCGCCTGGTCCGCCAGCTCCTGGTGGAAAGCACGCTGCTGTCCACGGCGGGCGGGGCGCTCGGGGTGTTCGTTGCCTTCTGGCTGCTGGAGCTCCTCATCGCGCTCGCGCCGCCGGACGTGCCGCGCCTTCACGAGGTCAGCCTCGACCGCGTGTCACTCCTCTTCGCGTTTGGAGCCGCCACATTGTGCGGCCTCGTGTTCGGAGCCTTTCCCGCGTTTCAGGCCTCGGGCGGCGGACGGCTCCACCTGCTCGCGCGCGCGAGCCGCACCAGCAGCGTGATGCCGCATCGCACGCGCCGGGCGCTCATGACGGTCGAAGTCGCGCTCGCGCTCATCCTCCTGGCCGGCTGCGGGTTGATGGCGCGGACGATGGCGGGATTGCACGCGGTGAATCCAGGGTTCCGCAGCGACCATCTGCTGACGGCACGGTTCGCGCTCGGCGGCGACCAGTGGACGGCCGAAAAGCGTCTGGCATTCTTCGACGTAGTGCTGCCAAAAATGAACGCCCTCGCCGGCATCAGGCGCGCCGCGCTGACCTACTCGTTGCCAATCGAAGGGTCGCAATGGGGCTCGGTCTTCACGGTCTCCGATAAACCTGTTCCGCCGCGGGCTCAGCTTCCGGTGGCGGCGTTCTGTCCAATTACGCCGCGCTACTTCGAGACGATGGAGATTCGCACGCTCCGCGGGCGCGCGTTCGACTCGCGCGACCTCGAGTCATCTGCCAAGGTGATCATCGTCAACGACGCGCTTGCACGACGTATGTGGCCGGGTGAGGAAGCCGTGGGAAAGCGGCTGAAACAGGGATGGCCCGAAGGTGATGGCCCCTGGCGCGAGGTCGTCGGGATTGTGGACGACGTGAAGCTGGAGGGGGTCGATCAGGACGTCCCGATGCAGGTCTTCCTTCCCATCACGCAGGAGACGCCGCGCTCGGTCGCGATCGTCGCGCGCACGTCGGTGGATCCGATGAACGTCGCCCGCGATCTCGAAGCTGCGCTGCAATCGATCAATCACGACGTGCCGCTGACGAAGGTGCAGCCGATGACGGCGCTGATGAGCGACGCGATCGCGCGCCAGCGGTTGTCGCTGGTGGTACTCGCGGTGTTCGCGATCGTGGCCGTGCTGGTCGCCGCCGTCGGGCTATACGGCGTCGTCGCGCACAGCGTTACGGAGCGAACGCGCGAGATCGGTGTGCGGCTGGCGCTTGGAGCGGAAGGACGGCAGGTCCTCGGCTTGTTCGTGCGTCAAGGGCTCGTGACGGCAGCGGTGGGGACGATCGTTGGGCTGGCAGGCGCCGCAACGATGACGCGCGTGCTCGAAAAGCTGCTGTTTGGCGTGAAGCCGTCGGACCCGGCGACGCTTGGAGGCGTGGCGTTGCTGCTCCTCGTCGTCGCCGGCGTCGCGTGTTACATCCCGGCGCGCCGCGCCGCACGCATCGATCCGCTAGCCGCGCTGCGCGCCGAGTAGGGCGGGGTCCAGGCCCCGGCCCTACCTCACCGCGGAACGAATCCTTCGCGGTAACCGAGGCGGAACCCTGCGCGGTAGCCCGCCTGGTAATCCGTGCGCGTGCCGAGCTCGTTGCGGTAGCCCGAGTCCGCCTGCTCGAGCTCGCGCTGACCCTCCAGGTCCCACTTCCCGCCGTTGATACTCTTGTCCTCGCGTCCCGCCTGGCGCCCTTCGTCGAGGCCTTTCTGATAGCCCGTCTGATAGGCGCGTGTCTGCGCCTGTATCTGCGCAGCCGTCAGGGGCGCCGCGGTTCCGTTTGGGCGCTCGGCAGCGGCCTCCATGAACTCGTCGCGCGAGATGAACTCGTCATGGTTGCGATCCATCCGATCGAACATGGCGCGGCTCCCGGCCCACTCGCGCAAGGAAACGCGACCGTCCGCATTCGTGTCGACGCGCTCGAAGCGGGCGGCTCGCTCCTCGCGGCGTAAGCGATCAGGCGTTTGCTGATCCCGTCCGGCGGGCACCCAGACCTCGTCCCCCGACAGCACGCCGTCGCGGTTCGTGTCCTGCTGCTTGAACGATTCGTCGTTGCCGCGCCATTCCTCGCGCGTGATCACGCCGTCGTTGTCGGCATCCATGCCGCGGAACCGCATCTGTTTTCCTTCCCTGCTGTTCTGCTGCTGCCGATCGACCCTGTTCGCCGCTCCTCGGCCGCGATCCTGCGCCTCGGCGGCGGCCGGCACACTGAGCGCCGCCGCGACCGCGAGCACCGCGAGCGATTGATGGACTGTCATGATCATTTCTCCCTGGGTTCGGCTCCGGCCTGGCTCTAACGGAATGTCTGGCAGGCATCCGGATCGCCGCTATCGAACCCTCGCCGGAGCCAGGTGACGCGCTGCTCGGACGAGCCATGCGTGAACTTGTCGGGAAAGACGTGTCCCGACGACATCCGCTGGATGCGATCGTCGCCGATTGCCGCCGCCGCGCGGAGCCCTTCCTCGAGATCTCCGCTCTCCATTTCCATGCGCCCGCTCGCCGAGCGCCCCGACTTGTTGGTCTGATGCGCCCAGACGCCGGCGAAGCAGTCGGCTTGCAGCTCGAGCCGCACCGACAGTTCGTTGCGCGCGGAAGGCTCGCGTGCCTGCAGTTGACGCATCTGCGAGTCGATCCCCAGAAGGTTCTGCACGTGATGACCGACTTCGTGGGCCAGGACGTACGCTTCCGCGAAGTCGCCTGAAGCGCCGAACCGTCGGTTCAGTTCAGTGAAGAACCCGAGATCGAGATAGACGTAGTGATCGCCTGGGCAGTAGAACGGGCCGCTTGCAGATTCGGCAAACCCGCACGCCGACTGGATCGCGTCACGGAAGAGCCGGGCCTTGGTCGGTTGATAGCGGGAACCGAGCAGCCTCTGCCACGTCTCCTGCGTGTCGTCCATCACGGCGTCGACATAGTCCACGAGCTTCTCTTCTTCGGGAGTGCTCGCCACAGTGCCAGATGTCCCGACAGCCTCGGTGGGTGGGGTCCCGTTGTTACCCACGAGTGACAGGAAGTCGATGCCGGTCGCCCAGCTCAGAAGGAGCATGACGAGAAGGCCGCCAATACCAAGGCCTCCCGCTTTCATACCCATGCCCGATCGCCCGCGGTAGTCTTCGATGTTGCTCCGGTCGCCTGGGGTCCACCTCATCGGTGCGGTCCTCCTCAGCACGACTGGTTGCAAAAAGCGGGACAGCGCTAGCGCATCGCCTTTATGGTGCGTCGCACCTCAGCGTGGGCCATCACGACCGCAGGCTGGCGCTGGAGGGCATCGAAATAGCGGCGCTGGAACCCCTCGCCCGTTTCCGATGCGGTCAGCAGCTTCTCGACCTGATCGATCAGTGTGGCCGCGTCCGCATCAGTCGCCGGCGAATCCGTCTCGACGGTTTCATCGATCCTCACCACCAGTTCTGAGAGGGAGTGTAGCCAGGCGAACCACGGGTCGTTGATCACCAGTTGGAGCAGAGTCGCATTCGACGACACACGCCCGCGATCCATCTCATACGCCACCCGCGTATCGTCCAGCAGCACTTTATGGAGTTGCAGCAACTTGCCGCGGAGCTCGCGCAGCCGCGCGCGATTCTGTGGCGTCATGAGCGCGTACGGCGAATCAGAGTCCGCCGGCTGCGCCGCGGAGGCGGCCGCCAGCGATTTCAGGTCGAGCCGCCCCGTCATCATCTTCAATGAACCGTCTGCTTCGCGCGGCCATTCCGCGCGCGGACGATCCCAGTACAGCTCGAGGCCGTTGCCGTCTGGGTCATGCAGGTACAGGGCTTCGCTGACGCCATGATCGCTTGCCCCCTCGAGGGTCACGCCGGCGTTGCGCAACCGAAGCAGCGCATCGCCGAGCGACGCGCGGTCGGCATATCGGATCGCGAAGTGATAGAGGCCGGTGGTCCCCTGCGGGGCCCGAGTGCCACCCTCGCTTTCCCAGGTGTTCAGCCCGATGTGATGGTGGTAGCCGCCGGCACTGAGGAACGCAGCAGACGTCCCCATTCGCTGCGTCACTTCGAAACCGAGCACGCCCGAATAGAACGCGACGGCGCGCTCGAGATCCGAGACTTTCAGATGCACATGGCCGATCTCGGTGCGGGGATCGATGGGCTTGGACATGGACCCATGATGGCGCACTTTGAGGGGGGCAAATCAAGCGTCCGGACTTCGCCCCGCCTCCGTGCCGGTAAATCGGCGCGGTGGGCGGGGCGTCGTCACGCAGACACTTCGTGGAACTTCGCCGTAAATCTCGTCTGACGAGTTTTTACACGACTGTACGGCGGCCGGTCAGCAGCTGCACGAGGAATACCACTGCGGCAATGACCAGCAGCAGATGAATCAACGCACCGCCAACGTGTGCCACCAGGCCGATGGCCCAGAGCACCAGCAACACCACGAGAATCGTCCACAACATGACACACCTCTCGCGCCACGGGGCCGCAATCACTGGCACTTTTGACGTCATGCGTGCCTGCGGACTGCCGCAGCGTCCTGACCCGTGTTAAAGCATCCGCGATGCCATTGGAAGGTCAGCCGCACGGTCGATCCGGTCGCCGTCTTGCAACACTGCGGCGGGAGGGTACCGCGATGGCTGAAGTGTTCGTCGAATTCGCCGAACCAGTAGTAATGAAGGATGGCAGCGCGTATATCGCGCGGGCGTGCGGCGGACCAGCAGATCACGGGCACTGGCACGGCTGGCTCGAGTTTGTACCGGTTGGAGGTGGAGAAGCTCTGCGTTCGAGCCGCGAGACGACTCAGCCGAATCGCGAAGACACGGCGTACTGGGCAACCGGGCTCACACCTGTGTATCTCGAAGGGGCGCTCGATCGCGCGCTGAATCCGTTGACGAGAACGCCGCCCGTGCCGTCCCCCGAGCCGGTATTCGACGGCCCCGCGCCGGAGTTCGCGTCTCCGCCGGCTGCGAACGACGCGGTGTTGAATCCATTCTCGATCTACCGCAAGGGAGAAGCGGTCCTGCGCAGCCAGCTTCTCGCGCTCTCCGCATGGCACCTCGTGAACATCATTACGGCTTACGGCTTGAGTGAACAGCGGCTCGCGGATCTCAATGCCACGCCTGCGCCGGTGCTCGCGGAACTGATCGTCGCCGCGGTTCGGCAGCGAGCGGAGGAGCCGGCGGCGAAATAGCAGTTCGTCCCTGGCGCCAGGCGATTCGCCCCTCGATCGCCAGTTCGACCTCCGGGAGGTGCATCGGCATGAGAGACTAACGCCCATGCACCTTCCAAAGAATCGATTCTTTCATGCCCTAATTGCCGTCGCGCTCGCCCTGACGCTCGACGTCTCCGGGCGGGCGCAGCAGCAGGAACGCAGCGCGGTCCCCGATAAATACAAATGGGATCTGGCGCAGATCTACCCGAATGACCAGGCGTGGCGTACGGCAAAGGACAAGCTCACGTCGGAGACTTCGTCGGTCCGCGCGTTCAAGGGAACCCTTGCGAGCTCCGCACCGAAGCTTGCCGACGCGCTCGAGCTGACCAGTCGCCTCGGGAAAGAGTTCGCGCGGCTGTACGTCTACGCGAGCATGACGTCCGACCAGGACACACGCGTCAGTACTTATCAGGGTATGCAGCAGGAGATGGCGCAGATCGGTGCCAACCTTGGCGCCGAAACGTCATACATGGAACCGGAAATCCTCAAGGCCGATGCCGCAACGATCGAGGGTTTCATCGCGAAAGAGCCGCGGCTGAAGGTCTACACCCACTACCTTCACGACATCCTCCGCCGGCGCGCTCACACCCTGACCGACGCTGAGGAAAAGCTTCTCGCGAACTCGTCGGTGGCGACGACCGCCGCCTCGGATATTTTCGGCATCCTGTCCGACGCCGACTTCCCGTATCCCACTGTCACGTTGAGCGACGGCAAGAGCGTCAAGCTGGATAGCGCCGGTTTCAACCTGTATCGCGCGGTTCCCAATCGCGGCGATCGCGAGAAGGTCATGGCGGCGTTCTTCGGGGCGCTGGGCAGTTTTCGCGGGACGTTTGGCGCGACGATGAACGGCCAGGTGCAGCGCGACATGTTTTATACCAAAGCGCGCAACTACAAAACCGCGCTCGAGAGCGCGCTGGACGCCGCGAATATCCCGACGTCGGTTTACATGCGCCTGATCGACGGCGTCAACAAGGGTCTGCCGACGTTCCATCGCTACCTCAATCTGCGCAAGAAGATGATGGGGGTCGATCAGCTGCACTACTACGACCTTTATGCGCCGCTCGTCTCATCGGTCGATCTTTCGTACACGGCCGACCAGGCGCAGCAGCACGTGATGGCCGCCTTGAAGCCGCTCGGCCCCGAGTACGCGGCGGCGGCCGCGCGCGCGTTCAACGAGCGTTGGATCGACTGGTATCCGAATCCGGGCAAGCGCGCCGGCGCCTACTCGCAGGGCGGAGCATACGACACCCATCCGTACATGCTAATCAACTACAACGGCAAGTACACCGATGTCAGCACGATCGCCCACGAGCTCGGGCACACGATGCAGTCGTACCTGTCGAACAAGACGCAGCCCTTCCCGCTCGCCGACTACCCGATTTTCGTCGCCGAGGTTGCGTCAACGTTCAACGAGGCGCTGCTGATCGACTACATGCTGAAGACGATCAAGGACGACGCGACCAGGCTGACGCTGCTCGGAAACTACCTCGAGGGGATCAAAGGCACGGTTTTCCGCCAGACGCAGTTCGCGGAGTTCGAGCTGCGGACTCACGAGATGGCCGAGAAAGGCGAGCCGCTCACCGGCGACGCGCTGTCGAAGCTCTACGCGGACATCACCAAGAAGTATTACGGCCACGACAAGGGTGTCTGCGTCGTCGACGACTACATCGCCGATGAGTGGGCCTTCGTGCCGCACTTCTACCGGAACTTCTACGTCTTCCAGTACGCGACGTCATTCACGGCATCTGCGGCACTGTCGGAAAAGGTGCTTGGGGGAGACCCGGCCGCAACGAAGCGCTATCTCGCTTTCCTGAGCGCCGGCGGTTCCAAGTATCCGATCGATCTGCTGAAGGACGCCGGCGTCGACATGACCACCGACGAGCCGCTGACGTTGACGATGCAGAAGATGAATCGCGTGATGGACGAGATGGAGAAGATCCTGGCGAAGATGCCGGCGAAGTGATCGCCGCGGCCCCCGACCTGATCGTTCCTGGCCATGACCCTGCGGTCTTCGAGCGCTATCCCCGCGTCGCGGCCGGCATCGTGCGCATCCGTTCAGTCGCGACCAGCTCGATCGTGCGCGCGGCGTTGATCGGATCGGTCCAGGCTCCCGGTGATTTGTCGTCGCACACCCCGGCGATCCACACCGGCGATCCTGGCGTCACGATCTTCCGCCGGTCACCGGGATCGAGCGTCCACTGCTCGCCCCAGCCGTAGATCCACATCGCGTCACGCTGGAGCAGACGCACGCACGCGTGGCTGGCAGGATACCCGGGAAGATCGAACTGGTGGAATGACACGCCGCGCTCGTTGACGAAGTTGAAGTACCACTCGAGCACCCATGCGTCGTTGTCGGTGCTGCGGCGCTTTCGCGACCGCCAGGTCAGGCGGTACTCGCCGGCGGGTGTCGGCGTTTCTCTGCGGCCGGTGCTGACCGGTCCCCATCGCACCAGCTGACCGTTTTCATACGCACCGAATACCTGCATCGGCTGATGGACCACGAGCGCTTTGCCATGCGGAGCGGCCCAGTCGCACTCCGCCGGCATCGGACTGAACGCCAGCTCGTCATCGATCCACAGATCGGGCGCGACCAGGCCCGGAATGGCCGGCTCGGCCCGCAACAGATGGTCGGCGTCGCGGCGGTTCAGTTTCTCGAGGAGTGCAATCTGCGCCCCGGTGAACTGCTTACGCAGATCGGCCGGTGTCCGGGGAACCGGGATCAGACTGTAGTGAGGACTCGGCGAAGGAGCGACGTCCTGCGCGCCGGCGCAAGCCGCGCCGGCCAGGACATACGCTCCTGCCACGAGGAAGTGACGTCGGGAGAACCGCCGGTTACGACGCGAGCTGCAGCTTGGCTTTGTCGGCGCGCTTCCGCGTTTCCGCTTTGCCATTGAAGACGGCGCCTTCGTGCACCTTCAGAACGGGGGCGGAGAGCTCACCCTCAACCTCCGCTGACGCCTGTAGCTCAATCGACGCGTCGGCGGTCAGCGCTCCGAGCACCTGCCCGGCGACGATGATCGACTGCGCTTTGACGTCGGCGACGACGTCGGCGCCGGCGCGGACGATGACGGCGTGCCCGTCGACCGCAACGGACCCTTCAACCTTGCCGCTGATGACGAGGTCCTCATGCGCCGTGATGTTTCCCTTGATGACGACCGACGCGCCGATTTCCGCCCGCTCCATGAACGCCTCCTAAGATGGACTGAGGGACGGCGACTCCGCAAAGCGCGTTCCCGGAGCCTGCCCGCCAAAACCCGTGTAATTACAAGGGTGGTGTCCGGCGCAACGCGCTGTCCAGAAACGCTTTCGGCGCGCCGATTACATTTATGTGCTCATCGTATCACTGCCTGCTCGCGGGGTCTCCTGTCTCCTGTCTCCTGTCTCCTGTCTCCTGTCTCCTGTCTCCTGTCTCCTGTCTCCTGTCTCCACTACAATCCCCGGATGCCGCGCGCGCGCTCCGAGCTGACGCTCGTCGAAGAACGCAAGATCTCTGACTACATCCATCCCCCGGAAGGCAGCGGCGTCCTCGAAGCCAGCGGCGTCGTCGCATTGGGCGACTACTACTTCGTGATCTTCGACAACATCCGCCGCGTCGCGCGCCTTCACAGCAGCCTCGATCGGCGATCGCGAAGACACGGGTGGATCGGTCGTGCTCGAAGTGGCGAAGGGTATGAAGACATCGCCCACAGCGTGCAGACGCGGCGCTTCTACCTGCTCATCGAGGCGGAAAAGCATCCGGACGGGACCTACAAGGCAATCATCGACGAGTGCGACGAGGCGGGCAGCTACAAGCGGCGGCGCTGGGTCGATTTCCCGTTCGAGAAGCGGAACACGGGATTCGAAGGGCTCGCGACGGCGCGCGTCGGACGGCGGAACTACCTGCTCGCGCTGTGCGAAGGAAACAAGTGCCGCGCCGGAAGGAAAGGCCGAAAGCCCGGCGGCGGACGTATTCATGTGCTCGAGCAGGTGGGGGCGCTGTGGAAGTCGGTCACGACCGTCGAGCTTCCTCGCAGCGTCAAGTTCCAGGATTACGCGGCGATCGCAATCCGCGGTACGCGGGTGGCCGTCGTTTCGCAGGAGACGTCGAGTCTGTGGGTGGGAACGATCCGGTTTCGCGACTGGTCAATCGTCGGTCGCGGCCGCATCTACGGTCTCCCGCGAACGAAGAAAGGCAAGCGGAAGTATTGCGCCGTCGAAGGGGTGAGCTGGATATCCCCGAGGTCCGTGGTGATGGTGTCGGACCTCTCGAAGAAGAACTACCCGAAACGCTGCTCGAAACGCGATCAATCGATTCACGTGTTCCGGATCCCGGCGGCGCGGAAATAACGGCGACCATCCCAAAATTTCCCGGGCTGTCGTGAAAGACGACGCCGTACCGGGGTCGCGTACCACGAAAATCCACGGATTTTGGGGCGTCTTCTTTGCATGAGCTTGGCCATCCACCATCCTGGGAGTTCCCGAATGTTCCAATTGAGTCTCGTCGACCATATTCGCCTCAGCTTCGGCGCGATTGTCTCGGCATACGAGGGGCACTCCGATGCGGCGGCGCGCCTGGCGCGCTGGTCCTGGGGCGCAAAGCTGGGAATCCTCGCACTGCTCGGAATCACGGCGGCAGTGAGCGTCGGCGCGGTCATGCGCGGCGGGATGTACACGATGGCGTCCGCGACGCTGAGTGCGATCGCGTTCGCCGCGGCCGCCGCATTCGTCGCCTTTGATCCCGAAACGCGCGTCTACGGCCACCGGACGACCGCGGCACGCCTGTGGGTGATCTGCGAGAAATACCGCGCGCTCCTCGCCGAGATTCACGATCAGCTGCTCGATCTTCCCGCCGTTGCGCAGCGCCGCGATGCGCTGCTGAAGGAGGCCGCAGAACTGTTCGTGCAGGCGCCCCCCGCCGATCGCGCCACTTACGAGATCGCGAGGAAGACGCTCGGTCAGGTGTACTCGGATCAGGAGGTCGATCGCTTCCTGCCGTTGTCGCTGCGGCGCCCGACCGGCGCGACTACTTGATCCGCCCGCTGACGTTGATCGTGCTCGTCACGCGGTACGAGTATTCGTAGAACCGCTCGATGCGGTGATATCGGCCCGAGACGTCGAGCGTCGCCGACGGGGCGAGTTGAAAGCGTCGCGCGACGCCGATCTCCGCATAATCGCGGGTGCCACGGTAACGCTCCCCGTCGCGCTGAATCGAAAGGTAGTTGGCATCCCCTTCGTCCTTGATGAAGTTGCGGCCGCGCCATGCCAGCAGATGCACGCGCCAACCGCCGTGCTCAACCGCTCCGCGCCCCAAGAATCCGAGGCCATCCCGCGAGAGCTCTGGCCGCGCGCGATCCGGCACATAGCGCGAGCCCAGGCCGTAGGCTTCGAGCGATGCGCGCATCGCCGCGTCCGTACCGCGTGCGATCCTCACGCCCGCCGCCGCACCAAGGCTGTCGCCGACCGGCCCGGACGCAAACAGCTGTCCCCCCTCGTGCACGACGTGAAGCTGCACCGGGAACGACAACGTCGCCTGCGGCCTGAACATGGCGTTCATCCCCGCGTCAAAGCGCTCGCGGTGTTCCGCCGTGTTCAGACGCTGCCATTCGAGCCACACCTCATGCGTGATCAGCGTTCCGCGAAACGTCCATAGCAGGCCTGGCTCGTATGTGCGGTCGAACGTCAACGTCTCGCGCTGGAGCGGCGGAAGCAGTCCGTGCGGGCTCATTCGATCGGGTCCGATCGGCGCGTCGGCAGGACGCGGCGGGAACGCGCCGAATACGAACGACGATCGACCGCCCGTTACCGTCAAGGCGACGACCGGCCGTACTTGCTCGAACGCGCGGTCACCGCCAAATCGCTCATTCCCGGTCACGCCCAGGGATACCTTCACCCGCGCGTTCAGTTCGAGATCCGCATAGACCCGCACCGCGGATCCGAAGATCGTCTCTCCCTCCCGAAAAGGGTTGCGGAATTCGGTGTTGTCGCCGTACAAGAGAACGTCCGCGAGCGCGGTGACATGCTGCTGCGCCGCCGCCGTGCCGCCAGCGATGGTCGCGACGGCCAACAGCGCCGAGGCCGCCACCCTGCCGAGACTCCGCATCCGCCTTACGATACTGCAGCCGCTCGCGTCGCTCGGCCTTCTCCTCGTGGTCGCGTGTCCGCGCGCAGCGGCGCAGCCCGCGTTGCGCGACGATCCGTTCGCGGCACACCGGTGGCATTTCGAAACCGGCCTGCACGGCGCTGTGGAAACCTGGAACTACAACGTTTCGCACGAAGAGCTGTACGGGCTGTCCGAAGGCGTCACCTACGGTCTCAGGGATGGACTGGTGCTGACCGCAACCCAGCGTATCTATTACGTGTCCCAACGGGCGAACGACACGTGGCTGCTCGGGCTGACGATCGGGTTTCGCGGGCGTCTGTACCATAAGGGCCGCGTCGACGTTTACCTCGAAGGGGACGTCGGTATCTCGGATGGAGCGATCGCGTCTCCGCCCGGCGGCACGCGATTCAATTATTTGGCGCTCGGCTCGTCGGGTATCGTCGTCCGGCTGCGGCCCGGCATGTTCGCGCTCGCCGCGCTGCAATGGGTTCACGTGTCGAACAACAGCCTCAAAGGTCCGGGCCGGAACCCGGACATCGAGGCCGTGGGCCCCGCGCTTGGTCTTGCGTGGAGATTCAGGTAATCTCTGGCGCACTTCTTTCAAGGAGCTTTCACGTGCGATCACGCCTTTGCGCGATGTCGTTGGCGGTCCTCGTCTCTCTCACGCTCCTCAGCGCCCAGGCGCCGGCACCCGCCTCCACCGCGTTGACCGACGCGGAGATGGAGCAGTTCCTGCTGAAGGCGAAGGTCGTCAAGTCGAAAGGCGTCAGCAAGGGAGTAACGGCCTCGCTCCGCGCCACGCTCAGCGACGGCAAACTGACCCACGACGCCCACATCCAGACGATTGACGAGGAGAAGGCGCAGTTTCAGGGCACGCAGGGAACCGAGTTCAATTTCCGCGACACGTGGCGATTCAACGTGGCCGGCTACCGTGTGGACCGCCTGATTGGCCTGAACATGGTCCCGGTCTCGGTCGAGCGCGGTTTCGGCTACACCAACGCCGCGTACACCTGGTGGGTGGACGACGTGGTGATGGAAGAGGGGGACCGACTGAAGAAGAAGCTGGAGGCACCGAACGTGGAGGCGTGGAACCAGCAGATGCAGCTCGTGCGACTCTTCGATCAACTCATCGCCAATGTCGATCGCAACCTGGGAAACCTGGTCATCACCAGCGACTGGCGCATCTTTCCGATCGACCACACGCGCGCGTTTCGCCGCAACCACGAGTTGAAAGCCGCCGACAACGTCACCCGGGCCGACCGGGCCGTCGTCGAGGGATTGAAGACGCTCAACCGCGAGACGCTGAAGAAATCGGTGGGCAAGTACGTGACGACGTTCGAAATCGACGCGCTGCTGGCGAGGCGCGACGCGATTCTCAAACGACTCGACTCGCTTGGACCCTCGGCGCTGTTCGACAGGATGTCGTGGTCGGTGAAACCCGCCGCGTCAACGTCGCCGCAGTGACCCGGTCGTCCAGACTTCCATCGCCACGCGCCAGCGGTTGTCGGCGCCGCGCCTGTACACGGTGACATAGAGGCCTTCGACGATCGCCGCGCCGCCGCCCGCAGGCGCTTCGGTATAGGTGCCGGTTTCGGCAGCCGTGTCCTTGTCGACGTCGAACCTGCGAGGTACGAGCGTCAGGGTGTGCGCGCGATCGGGAGTGATTCCGACCGCATCCGCCATGTAGAAAGAGTCACCCGCAGGATCACCCGCGTTCACCGCACGCACGAAGTCGCGTCTCGCCGCGGCAACATCGCTGTCCGCGCCCACGGCCGCCGACCAGTCCACGCGAATCGCCGGGTCGCTCTGCGCGGTGTTGAGAGCCAGGCAGAGCGCTGCACAAAGCACTGACATGGCGTTGCTCCCTGGGGATGACTCAGCAGGGGCAACAGACGTGCCACGGAAGGGGCCGCCATTGCGGCGAATTCGAGGGGGCGCCCGGCCGGTGGGGACGCGGTTGTAATGCCCGCGACGAATCCGGTATTGCGCGCTGACGTCAGGGGACGTCACCCTGACCGATCAGGAAGCGGCAAATCAGCAATAAAAAAGGCCCTCGCATTCGCGAGGGC
>Ga0207674_10004035_pt1 | contig 17813 bp, 17 predicted proteins | sample KBSCornC72_FD_184303 | JGI IMG/M metagenome (GOLD analysis project Ga0207674, IMG submission 184303) | Corn rhizosphere microbial communities from Kellogg Biological Station, Michigan, USA - KBS Corn C7-2 (SPAdes) (version 2) | ecosystem: Host-associated > Plants > Roots > Rhizosphere > Soil ... | reverse complement strand
GCTCCGCGCATTCGTTTTGGCACTTTGAAATAATCGAACGCCACGTCAGTCGCCATGCGCCCTCGCGGAGTGCGGTCCAGAAAACCGAGCTGATCGCCCTCCATGTCGCGAGCGATCCCCAGCATCATTTCTACTGGTTCCCGCCAAGCGATGTAGTCTTTCTGTATCTCAATCTGGGCAAGTATCCATTCAACCTGCTACCAGTACGCCAGGCCATGAGCGATGCCATCAATCGCGATCGGATCTATAAGGTTTCTGAGAGCGGCTATGAGCCAGTGACCAGCCCGACCGGCCTGGTTTTGCCCGCTTCTCAGGCGTATATGGACCCGCAGTATACTAATCTGAAATTCACGGTCGATACGACGCAGGCGGGTGCCTTGCTGCAAGGGGCTGGCTTTACCAAAGGGTCGGATGGCGTGTATGCCGATCAGCAGGGCAGGAAACTTTCTTTCGAGTTGAACGTACCGGATGGCTATACCGACTGGATCACGACCTGCCAGTTTATTGCCAGCGATTTGAAGGCCATCGGCATGAATGTGACGGTCAACACCGTGGCATACGATACCTTCTACAACGATATGCAGGTAGGGACATTTGATACCACGCTCTGGGGAACCAATCCCGGCCCTTCGCCCTACTACATCTACGATTCGTTGTTGCGCAGCACCGATAGCGCTCCGCTTGGGCAGCAGGCCAGCTCGAATTTTGAGCGTTGGAACGATTCTGCCACCGACAGGTTGCTCAACGAGTTCGCGGGCAGCAACGATCCCGCTGTCCAGAAGCAGGCGATCTACGGCCTTGAGAATATCATGGTTACACAGTTGCCGAGCATTCCGCTGGTGAACGAGCCGTACTGGTACGAATATAATACGTTGGCCTGGAAAGGTTGGCCGAGCGCGCAAAATCCCTACGCGGAGCCATCGCCCTATGCCTATCCCGACAACGAGCAGGTAATCCTGCATCTCCAGCCAAGCTAAATACTGGCATCCATGGTGTGGCCTGCCAGGCATAATCTGGCAGGCCACACCATCAGGCAAGATTTTCACAAAGGGGGTTGGAGATGCGCCATCTCACCCGTCGCGTTGGTTTCTATCTCATCGCTATCTGGGCGTCGATCACTCTGAATTTCCTGATCCCGCGTCTGGCCCCAGGGGACCCCGTGCAGGCGTTGATTGCCCGCATGCATGGGAGAATTTCCCCTCAGGCCGCACACGCGCTGGAGATTGCGTTTGGGATCAGCCACGAGCCTCTCTGGACACAGTATGTGCAATATCTGAATAACCTGTTGCATGGAAATCTGGGGATCTCAATCTATGCGTTTCCTATGCCAGTTTCCCAGGTCATTGCTCAGGATATTTCCTGGACCCTGGTGCTGGTGGGCGTCTCGCTGGTCCTGAGTTTTGTCATTGGCACGTTCCTGGGCGTCGTGATCGCCTGGAAACGCGGTTCGTCCTTTGACGCGATTTTTCCGCCGCTTTTTACCTTCCTATCCGCCATTCCCTATTTCTGGCTGGCCTTGATTATGCTCTATTTCCTGGGCTATCAGTTGCGATGGTTTCCGCTGAACGGCGGGTACGACGTAACCAGCACCACACCTGGCTGGACCCCCGATTTTCTCATGGACGCGATTTACCACGCGGTTCTACCCGCGCTCACTATCGTCATTAGTTCGGTGGCAGGCTGGTTGCTGGGAATGCGCAACACCATGATTACCACGCTTTCAGAGGATTACGTACTGATGGCCCAGGCTAAAGGACTCTCTGAGCGGCGTGTGATGTTTACGTACGCGGCGCGCAACGCTATTCTCCCAAACATCACGGGTTTCGCGCTCTCTCTGGGCTTTGTGGTGAGTGGCTCGCTCCTGACGGAGATTGTGTTCTCGTACCCTGGCATCGGGTATACGCTTTTGCAAGCAGTGGAGAACCAGGATTACGCCTTGATCGAAGGGATCTTTCTGGTTATCACGCTGGCGGTGCTGGTCGCAAATTTCCTGGCCGACATTCTCTATGTGTTTCTCGATCCGCGAGTGCGCAGGTAAAGGAGTTTCTCAGCATGAGTGAGACTAAACGCTTTTCCATCTCTCCTCTGAGCGGATTTCTGCGCGCGCTCTGGCGGTTGTTTACCAAGAACCGCAAAGTCGCGGTCGGTCTGTTCATCCTGCTGTTTTTTGTGGCGATGGCTCTGCTTGGCCCGTTGTTGGTGCGTGTCGACCCGAACGCGGCCAGCAACGATCTGCTGCAAGGGCCATCAGTATCCCACTGGTTGGGAACGACCAATATTGGGCAGGACGTTTTTGCCCAGGTCATGATTGGCGCGCAGCTTTCGCTGGCGATGGGTTTTATCACCGGGACGATTACCACGCTGATTTCAGTGGTCATCGGCCTGATATCGGGATACTTTGGTGGGGTGATTGACGATGCGCTTTCGCTCTTTTCCAATGTATTTCTTGTGCTTCCGACGCTGCCGCTGGCGATTGTGCTGGCTGCTTTTCTGCCTCATACCGGAGCCTTGAGCATCGGGTTTGTGATCGTCGTAACCGGCTGGTCCTGGGGGGCGCGTGTTCTGCGCGCGCAAACGCTGTCCATGCGCAACCGCGATTTTATCGAGGCGGCGAAGTCCACCGGTGAAAGCTGGTGGCGTATCATTTTCTTCGAGATCTTTCCCAATGAGAGTGCCATCGTCGCTGCTGAATTGCTGGGGACGATTATCTATGCCATTCTGGCCGAGGCCGGCCTGGAATTTCTAGGTCTGGGTAATATCTCTAATGTGAGCTGGGGAACGATGTTCTACTGGGCTTTGAATAACGAGGCGTTACTCCTGGGGGCCTGGTGGTGGATTGTGCCACCTGGTCTCTGTATCGCCTTGCTGGGAGCTGGACTGGCTTTTATCAACTTTGGGATAGATGAGATCGCTGACCCACGTTTGCGTTCCGAGCCAAAGATCAAACTGCCTGGAAGCAAGAAGAAGTCAGAGCAGCCAGGAGAGAAAATGACTATTAATCAGGTGAGCAAGGTCGCGACTTCGTAACAATTGCCTTATCCTTGCGGCTGAGGCTGTGTTGACGAGCCGTGTTTGCGCAACGCTCACCTTTGCAAGAAATTGTCAGATTTCACAGGCATAGCGTGCGGAATGCTGACTTTTCCCAAAATCGTTGACGTCTATTGAGAGGTTTACTATGGCGAAATTTCCCGACGGGTTCCTGTGGGGTTCAGGAACATATGCATACCAGGTTGAGGGTGCAGCATTTGAGGATGGCAAGGGGGCATCAATCTGGGATCGTTTTTGCGAGCAACCAGGAAGAATCCTGCATGGCGATACCGGCCTGGTGGCTTGCGATCACTACCATCGCTATCGTGAAGATATTAGCTTGATGAAGGAACTGGGCCTGCAATCATATGTGTTTTCAATCGCCTGGCCGCGCGTTATTCCGCAGGGCAGAGGTGGAGTCAACGCAAAGGGGCTGGATTTTTATGAGCGATTAATCGATGGCTTGTTGGAGGCTGGAATAGAGCCTTTCGTGACACTTTACCACTGGGATTTGCCCCAGGCTCTGGAAGATCAGTTAGGCGGCTGGCTCAATCGCGAGACAGCCTATGCCTTTGCCGAGTACGTGGATGTGGTAACGAAGCGCCTGGGCGATCGTGTTCGTCGTTGGTTGACTTTGAACGAGCCAGCCGTGACATCCTTCGATGCCTATGAATCGGGCGAGCACGCGCCTGGCCATCGCAATGTGCGTGAAGCCTGGCGCACGACGCATCATTTCCTGCTGGCTCATGGCCTGGCTGTGCCGGTTATTCGCGCCAACGGCCATGCTGAGACTAAAGTTGGGATTACGCTGAATTTTACCGCGATCCACCCCACGAGCGACGCAGAGGCTGATCGTGCTGCTGCGCGCTTCCTGGATGGCAAATATCATCGCTGGTTCCTCGATCCCATCTTCCGGGGCAGCTATCCCGCCGATGTCGTCGAGCGCCTGGGCGATCTGATGCCCGATGTGCAGCCCGGCGATCTGGAGATCATCTCACACCCACTCGACTATCTTGGCGCGAACTACTACACCCGCAACGTGGTCGGAGCCAGCCCCGATGGTCCCGACTCCATCGAGAACTTTCCTTCGGTGCGCCAGGAACAATCGGAGTACACGACCATGAACTGGGAAATCTATCCCCAGGGCCTGTACGAACACCTGACACGCTTGCACCGCGAGTACCACATTCCCAATATCTATGTAATTGAGAATGGCGCGGCGCTTGATGACACAGTGACGCCCGAAGGCAAAGTTCACGATCCCCAACGTCAGCAGTATCTCCGTGCCCACTTCCTCCAGGCTCACAAGGCGCTGAGTGAAGGCGTGCCACTGCGCGGCTATAGCGTGTGGGCGCTCCTGGATAACTTCGAGTGGTCGCTTGGCTACAGCAAGCGCTTCGGCCTGACGTATGTCGATTACCAGACGCAGCAGCGCATCCTCAAGGATAGTGCGTACTGGTATAAAGATGTGATCGCCTCGAACGAGGTGAAATAGTTCGCAGAGAGCGAGTTACGACAAGAGGGGCGGCTGTGAGCTTTGTACAAAGCTCACAGCCGCCCCTCTGATATATATTCTCTTTGATTAATCAGCCGCCTGGCGTGCGCTCAGTTCGGTGGGGGTCTCCTCGATAGGTGGGAGATTGTTGCCTGATGAGGCGTGGCGATTCTGGCGTACGACAGAACAGCCAACGGCAAGTAGGCAGATGACTGCTGAGGCGATGAAGGCGCGACTCATGGCTCCGGTGAATGCGTTGGCGACGTTGAGCGAGAGGTGGCCAACCGTTCCCAGAAAAACCTCGTTGACCAGGGCGGGCGGCATGGAGGCGGCGGCGACAGCCAGGCTGAACGCAAAGCTACAGAGCATGCCGACGTTACGCATGGTGTTGAGCGTCGCCGAGGCTACACCCAGTCGATTGCGCGGCGCGGCTCCCATCGTCGAACTGGTGTTGGGCGACCAGAAGATGGCGCTGCCCAGTCCCATCAAGCTCAGCGCGCCTGCGAGCAGCAGGTAGGGAGTGTTCGGGGCGAGGAAAACGAGCAACACGAGCGACGCCACCTGTAAGAGCAGCCCAACGGTCGCGGGCGTGGCTCCGCTAAAGCGGTCGCGATCAGCCCAGTAGCCGCCGAGCGGGCCGACCGCCGAGGTCAGGACAGGCAGCGGCAGAATCAACAGGGCAGCAGTGAGCGGATCGTGGCTCTGGACGCCTTGCAGGTAGAAAATGATAAGAAAGTTGACCGCGAACACTGCCAGCGATTGCAGGGTCGCCGCGAGCACCGAGAATGTATAGTGGTGACTAGAGAAGAGGTGCAGATCGAGCATGGGATGCTCAACGCGCCGCTCCCAGATGATGAAGACAACGAACGCGAGCAGCGCTACGACCAGCAGGCCCAGCACCGAAGGCGCGAGCAGACCCGTCCCGATACTGTTCATCAGACCGAGCAGGAGTGCGACCAGGCCGACGCAGAAGAGAATTGCGCCGAAGATATCGAAGCGTTCGTTGCGCGGCTTCGGATCGATGTCATGCAGCATGAAATAGGCCGCGAGCGTGCCAATGATGCCAATGGGCAGATTTATCAGAAAAATCCAGCGCCAGCTTGCTACCGCGAGGATAAAGCCGCCCAGAACGGGACCAAGCACGCTGCCCGCACCCCAGGTCACGGAATTATAGCCCATCGCGCGCCCACGCTCTTCCGAAGGAAAGACCTCAGTAATAATAGCCATCGAGTTTGCCGAGAGCATCGCGCCGCCGATACCCTGTATCACGCGAGCGCCGATCAACAGCTCTGCGGTGGGCGAAATGCCGCACAGAACCGAGCCAACCGTAAAAATTACGAAGCCCAGGTTATACATGCGCACGCGGCCAAACATATCGGCCATGCGTCCAAAGGTTAGCTGGAGAACCGTACTGACCAGCAAATAAGCCATGATGACCCAGGTCATCGTCACCAGGTCAGAGCCCAGGCTCTGCAACATATTGGGGAGTGCCAGAATCACGATTGTTGAGTCGATCGCGGCCATCAACGAACCAATTGTCGTAATAATCAGCGCGATCCACTTGTATGCCGGTAATCTCATGCCAAAATCCTTCTCAAAGAACACCCTCCGAAACCTCACCGCCGCCCATCTTCCACATTATAGAATCCCAAATAGCTAAAAAGCGGCCCAAAAACGGGCCTGGTGAGAAAAACTGTTCTTTTGGACAGGTTGCCACCTTTTGCAGGCATCAAATTTTGAGATGTACTGATTTAGAAGCGGTATAGAGTAAAAATAATGACAATTCGGATCAAGGGATCGGCGTTGCGAAGTAAAACGTCAGTGTTACCCGCTCAACCGTAGTTGTTTGTATCTATATTTTCCTCATTTATTTCTTCAGAAGAAGCAGAAAGCGAGTATGATAGTGATAGAGCAGTCACCCGACAAAAAGGAAGCCGAGACCGAGCCGCAGCCTCAGACAAGTGTTGCGATCAAACAAGAGGATGGAGTTGCCAGCCAGCAGAAATGGAGGGCTGCTGCTAGTAAACAGAAGCAGCCAGATGGCGCGATTAGCAAGCAGAAACTGCGCTCTCTCGTACGCGAAGGCCAGCAGGGGATTCTCAGCGAGGAGCAGCAAGGGATTCTCAAGGAATCAAGCAGACGGGTGGCGCACTTCAAGTCGCTGGCGCGTGTACAAAGGTTCCTGGCCTTACTGGCGGTCAAGCCGAAAGTCTGGGACGCCAACCCCTGGCTGTTGGGGACAAAACAGGGCGTGATCGATCTACGCACTGGTACATTGTGGCCTGGGCGTCCTGACGACTATATCCGTACCGTGATTCCGACCAGGTGGAAAGGGCTGGGCGAACCAGCACCACGTTTCGAGCAATTTTTGCACGAGCTGTTTGCCGATCGCGTTACAGAGGAGCGCAACGAGCTGATCGCTTTCTTACAGCGTGTCCTGGGTTGCGGCCTGACGGGCATTGGTTCGCGCGTTTTTCTTCAGTTTTACAGCGAAGGGGAACACTGCGGGAAAGGCACACTGGTGCGCACTCTGATGTCTGTGTTGGGGAACGCGATCGGCGAGATCTCTCATGAGTTGCTGATCGCTGACGGGTGTGGTGCCACACCGGATCGCGCGAATCCGCATCTGTGCAACTTGCTGGGTAAACGTCTCGCCTGGGCCAGTGAGGCGAGCGCACAGGCGCGTTTTGCCGTTGATCAGATCAAGTGGCTTACGAACAACAGTGAGATCACCGCACGCAATCTCTACGGCGGAACACGCACATTTCAGCCATCACACCTGCTGATCCTGCTGAGCAAGTGCAAGCCGGAGGCCGATATAGCCGATCGCACCTTCTGGGAGCGTCTCTGTCCGATCGTCTTTAAGCAACGCTTTGTGCGCTATCCCGCGTACGCCAACGAACAACTGTGCAGCATTGCTCTGGCGCACGCGCTCGAAGCCGAGGCCAGCGGCATTCTCGCCTGGCTGGTACGAGGCACGCTGGAGTGGCATCGCCTCGGCCTGGCTGCTCCCGATTCTGTGCGCAGGGTGCGTCAGGAATGGCGAAGCGGTCGGAGCGGCGTCCAGGGCTTCGTCTATGATTGTTGCGCACTCGACTCGAAGGAGCAAACGCCAGAGCGTGTACTCTACAAAGCCTATCAAGCGTGGGCCAGCGAGAACGGCCTCACGCCTGTTGACAGCCAGCAGTTCGGGCTGGAGATCATAGAGATTGACGGCGTGAGTAGTCAGCGAACGAGAATTGCCAGAGTCTATCAAGGAATCAGGTTGCAACGCCCGGAAGTGTTTTGATTTTCCAGATATGGAAGTAGGGCCAGATGATGTGAAAACGTCGCCTGGTCCTTTTCTCTGCGCAAAGAACGAGCGTACAAGTTGGATGAACATGCTCAAACGTTGTGGACTATACTCAAAAGAGTCGCGCATTTTGCCAGGGAAAATTTTATAATGATGAGCTATTTAACCATCACTTAACATTTGCTTAATATTCTGTTAATATTATAAGGGTATAGAGATAATTGCAGAGTTACAAGAAGATGATGAAGGAGGAAATGTGATGATCTCTCTCCAAACGGCGATGTTCCGCCTGACGCTGGCCCTGGTTCTGGGTGCGCTGGTGGGTCTGGAACGCGAGCGAGGCGAACGCGCGGCAGGGATACGGACTCACGCGCTGGTTGCTCTTGGCTCCTGCCTGGTTATGATAGTTTCAACCTTTGGTTTTGCTGATATTCTGGGAACGCCCTCGGTTGTCCTTGATCCCTCGCGGATCGCGGCCCAGGTAATCAGCGGAATTGGGTTTCTGGGCGCGGGAACCATTTTGTTGCGCAAAGAAATTATCAAGGGACTTACCACAGCAGCGGCGATCTGGGTCGTAGCTGCTATTGGACTGGCGTGTGGATGTGGTCTGTGGCTTGAGGCGGTTGCAGCGACTCTGCTGATGATGATTGTCCTGGTTGCGCTTCGTCCGGTGCATGCTTTTTTTCGGCGCAGCACTATGCTCTATCTTTTGCACATCGAAACCAATCCGACTCAAACATCTCTCTTGCCCGCGCTCTCTGAGATTTTCCAGCAGACTCGAACAACCGTTGAACAGGTGCAGGTGCAAACCGGGCGCAAGGGCGAAAAAATTGCGGTTGAATGCCGGGCCACCAATGTCACTGAGCTTCTGCATCTCATACAAGTTATTCGTGAACTGCCGGAAGTGCAAACAGTTCATCTCACCTTGCGGCAGGGTGATCTCACCGGACTTGCGTCGCTCTCTGCTCTCAGAGACAACGCGAGCTCAGCCGGTCTCGATCAAACTTCGGTCTCGCCAGAATTCCACGTCTCGCCGGGTGATTAGATCGGGCTTGCGCTGTAGATCAACTCAAATCGAATTTTTCGCACGCTGGATGGGCGAGCAGGCGCTGCTGGTGGGTGAGTCAAAGGGTATTGATTACCAGACGTGGCTTGATGGCGAGACGCTCTACATGCAGTTAGCTTTAGGCATGGTTCAAATCGAGCTTGAACCATGCCTAAAGCTAACTGCATGTAGAGCGTCTATACGTCCGACCTCTGATTTTCTTATAGCCATAAACTATAGATAAGCGGCGGAAAAGCCTGACGTCATTGAAGAAGCAGTTCTTTTTGTACGCGAGGGCTGGTTGAAACTTGCAGTTAGCCCTCGTGCGCATTCATCTAATAAATGCTTTTTGCTGCCCGGAGAAAGCATCATGGAGACGCTCAGCATGCGATTCCATAAGGTCTATATGCTCGATTTCAGCTAGCGTGAAGTAGCCGAAAGCAAGGGTTTCATCGCTCAGTTGTAATGTTCCTCCGGTTGGATACACGATAAAGCAGAGGCTCACGAACTGGCAGCGTGTGCCATCAGCATACTCATTGAGTTGATCGGGCGTCGAGTAGACGCCGACTAATCGCTCAACGTCCACGCGCAATCCAGTCTCTTCCCAGACTTCGCGTATACAGGCTTCGGCAGCGCTCTCGCCAGCTTCCATATGTCCTCCAGGCAAGCACCAGCGCTGATTATCCTGGCGTTGTGTAAGCAAGACGCGCTGACGGGCCTCATCAAAGACCACTGCAGTGCAACTTACCACCAGCTTTCCTTGTTTGCCGACCCGTTCTCCGTGGATGATTTTTACCATGGTATGCTCTACCCCTATTTTTTTCTTAGTAGCCATGAAATATGAATAATAAGCCCGACTTCCTTTTTGAGCTTAAACAGGAAAAAGATCGTCGAGAAAACTTCGTGTTTTCGCCTGGAAATCAGCGAAACTTGTGTAAATTTCTGCCACCATCCCCGTGCTTCTGGCCGTACCAACATTAACAGGTGTATCATCCCAGAAGAGAATGTTTTCGGCAGGACAATCATCGAGGGTGGTAATGATGCTGGTGAAGAAGCGAGAATCGTTTTTCATATAGCCAGTACCTACAGACGAAAACATACCGTCAAACAACGCGGAGAAACCCATCTCGCGAAGAATATAATTTGTACGATAGCGTTCCTGCTGCGTCGCAAGGTAACATTTGACACCACCCTGACGTAGACATTGAACGGTCTGAAGTAACGGATCATTCAGGGTAAGCGCGTCCTGGCGAAACCAGTAATCGACGAAGGCATCGACCGAATACGGCCAACCCACGCGAGGGAGGACGCTGGCCAGCTCGACTTTGAGATCGGCTTTGCCGACCAGGCACGCCTGGAACGGACCTTTGAAAAACGGAGCAAGTTGATCGGAAGTGATGCCGTGAGTACGTTCCAGATCCTTATGCCAGTGTTCGCCAATAACCAGAACACCATCGACATCGAAAAGTAGGGTTTTGAGCATTGTAGGTCTTCTCTAATAGAGAGACAGCCGGGTGCATATCCCCCTGGCTGTCCTCGAACAAGTAATATACGCACGACCTAGTTACTAGCGGGCGCTGCCGGAGCCACAGTGGCGTCAGCAGGGGCAGGTGCGACAGCGGCTGGAGCCACGGGTGCGCCGGGCACAGGCGGATACGAGTATGGATAAGGATAAGGTGGATAGCCTGGCGGTGGAGCCATTGGCACTCCGGGAGCAGCGTAGGCTGGATAGCCTGGAGGAGGCGCGGGATAAGGTGGATAGCCCGGAGGCGGGGCCATTGGTGCCGCAGCAGGCACCTGAGGAGCGGCGGCCGCCTGTTGCTGTCCCTCTGCCTGGATCTTCTTAATCTCTTCCTGCACTTCGGCAATTTGCTGCTGGTATGTTGTAATCTGCTGGCAGAAAGAGACCAGTTCGGTTTGGGTCAACTTTCCACCCTGAAATAACTCCATCGCTTTCGCCACCAGATCGCGATTCTCTTGATTCGATTTCGCGTTCAAATCATTAGCGACGCTGTGCAGATGTTGGATTTTGGCAAGTCGAGCGGCCTCCTCTGATGCCTTCTCAATGCCGTGTTGGACTGATTCCAGGAAACTCATCGTATCCTCCGCCTCTCTTCTCACCATGTAGACATGCGTGGGAGAAGGAGATCTTCCTGATGTAGAGCAGATAATGGATCGCATACCTGCCCAGGCCGATGTGTCGTTATGGTTGAAGATGCGCCCCGTTGGCGAAGCCATTATATCAGAGTTCGCCAACCAGTGTCGAGACTATTTCTCTGTCTCTTTGCCACCCTTTGCCACGTACTATCCCTGTCCAGGCCAAATGGACCGTTTTTCGTTGTGTCACAAAGCAAAGGAGCAGAGAACAATGTGCATAAGCTGTGGTTGCGGAGACCCCTACGATAGAGCTGGAGATCAACGCAATATCATCATGCAAGATCTGGACCAGGCTGCCGAGGCTGCCGGGATAACCCGTGAGCAGGTTGTGCAGAATATCAGCCAGGGATGTGTGGCCGCTGCAAGCCAGCCATCCCAAACGACGATGACTGGGCGCGGTGACTATTACCAGTCCGACCTGGAGCGCGAATCGGGTCGCCAGCCCGGCGAAACCTCGCCTCAATTGGGTCAGGAATCCGGTTCAGCGTACCAGGAGGGTCTGCAAATGGGTGAAACCGGGCGTGGTGGTGTGCAAAATCCTCAGACCAATCCGTAGTGCGATTGAGGGCGCGTTCTAATATACGCGCCCTCATCTGTTTTGGTACTCGCTAGTATTCTTTCTATGAATCGATTTCATTCAATGCATATGTCCTTATGCTCACATTTTCCGTCTCATCAGGAGGGGGCGTGACGCAGAGGTTGACGCAAATAGGAGGCAAAAGATTATGCCCGAACAGGCAAAAGTTCAACAAGTTCCCTTGAAAGTGTATCGCACGGCGGATCGCTTGACTGTAGCGGCACCGATGGCTGGCATGGAACCAGAAGACATTCTGATTGAAATTACCGCCGATGGCCGCCTGCTGATCGACGGCGAGGTGCGCGGTCTCCTCAAAGACGTGAAAGAACTACTTCTCGACGAATGGAGCGTGGGAGCGTATTACCGCGACTACGCGCTGCCTGAGCCGGTAGATGGCTCGCAGGCAGCCGCAACCTATGGTAATGGCGTACTGGTTGTGACCGCCCCTATCACGGACAAAATCGTGCCAGCCCGCCTGACACTCTCCAGCACCGGTGTCGCGCGCGGCATGAGTGATAATCTCACGTTTTGCCATGATCTTCACGATCACGGCTGTAGGTGAGCGTAAATCCACCATCTGGATGTACGTAGCGATGGACTACGGAGATCTCAGCGACGAAGAGATCAGCGGCTTTCAGGATGAGATCATCAAACAAGATATCCCGGTTGTCGAATCGCAGCGTCCCGAACTGCTTCCCCTGGATCTCCAGGCTGAACTCCATTTACGTTCCGATCGCACGGTTATCGCGTACCGAAAGTGGTTGCGCGAACTAGGGGTAAGCTTTGGCACGGCATAGGGGGAAGCGTTCTATTAGACGAAAATAGTACATCCCCTCTCTTGAAGTTTCTGTAGCCACGTAGGAAGTGCTGCTAGCTTATTCCAGCGTAAATCCAGCTTTTCGAGGCCGGTTAGATGTTCAAGACTGGTAGGGAGCGAGCGTAGTTTGTTTGCTCTCAGATCAAGATGAGTCAGCTTGCTCAGGTTGCCCAGCGATTCCGGGAGAACCTGTAAGTGATTGTTTCTGAGATCGAGATGGGTGAGACGGGTGAGAGCACCAAGCGTTTCGGGAAGCTGGATTAACCTGTTATTGCACAAATGTAACTGTTTGAGATTTCTCAATTCTCCAAGCGAGGCAGGGAGCGAAGTCAAGCGATTATTCATCGCGTGTAACTCTTCGAGATTGCCCAAATTGCCAAGGTTGCCAGGAAATTCAGCCAAACAATTGTTATAGAGTCTCAACTCTATGAGATCGGTCAATTCTCCGAGATTTTCAGGTAATGCGGCGAGCTGATTATCGGTTACATTCAAATAGAGCAGTTTATTCAGGTGCCTGAAGAGCATCTGAGGGAGTGCCGTCAGATGATTATTACTGAGATAGAGAAACTCCAGCTTTGTCAGCTCCCCAAGAGTTTCAGGCAGCGCAGTCAGTTGATTATGGGCGATATCCAGCATGCGAAGTTCACTTAAATTCCCAATCTGCGCAGGCAATTCAACGAAGTGATTTTCTGCTAGATTGAGCGTCTGGAGTGTGCGCAATTGCCAGAACGACGCCGGTAGCGAAGTCAGATGATTTTTACCGAGGCTGATGTCCTTGAGATTAGCAAGTTGACCGATACCCATAGGAACAGAGCGTATTTGATTAGCGTATAGACGTAACGTTTTGAGACGTGTTAGCTGATTGATACTCGCTGGAAGAGCTATTAATCTATTGGCATCGACATGCAGTTCTTCTAACCTGGTCAAATTGCCAAGCGATTCTGGAAGCGTAGTTAACTGATTCTCATCCAGGTACAGTTCTTGAAGCTGAACGAGTTCGTCCAGGGTTTCAGGCAACGAGGTCAATTGATTGCCTGTGAGATCGAGTTGTTGCACGGAAACAAATTGCTCAATCGGCGAGGGCAGAGCAGTGAGTGCACGATAACGAGCTGAGTATGTTCCTCTTGCTTTTGGTATGTCCATACACTTGCTTTATACTCCTTCAATGATATATACGTAGTCTATGCTATATCGTGCGGGGTTGCAACCTCAGTGAATTCGATATTGGCGGCTGTTTGCTCAGTTTTTCATTAGAGGAAGGATACTATCATGAATCTTACGCGCCATGTGTATCGTGGTGAAGTTGATTTGCCGCGCATTCTCGACCTTGTACGAGATCAGCCCCTCACCTGTCCCCATATCATCGATCTCCCCTGGCGACTCAGCTCGCCAATAATCAATGAAGGACGTGATGCCGCGCTCTGGGAAGATACGGACGGACAGGTTGTGGGCTTTGCCGCCTGGCAATATTATTGGGCTGTGCTCGATTTTTTCATCCTGCCCGACTCTCAGCAGCATGAGATGGTTGAGCGAGAGATCTTTGCCTGGGCCGACACACGCTTTCGCGAGCGCGACGAGGAACGTGGACGACCGCTGCCCTACTGGGCTGAGTTTCGGGATGATGACCAGGAACGACAGCGACTAATTGAAGCACACGGCTTCGCGCTGGACGGAGATGAAGAGGATCACCATGTGCTTCTCCAGCATTCACTGGCCGAAATCACGCCGGTTCCCGCACTACCTGCCGGTTTCACGTTGCGCACTTTGGCGGGTGAACAGGAAGTTGCAGCGTACACCGAGCTGCACCGCGCGGCCTTCAAAAGCGATTCGATGACGCCTGAGTGGCGCGCCCGGACACTCCATATGCCGCAATATCGCCCTTGCGAATCTGGCGTTGCAGCACTGGCGGCAACGCTTCGGGCAGCAAGAGATAGGTGTTGCAGACGCGCCGTACCAGGCCATCAACATAGATCGGGAAATCGGGGATCTGTCCCTTTTCCTGAGCCGCTTGCAAAACGAGCAGGATCTCCTGGCCGCGTCCCAGGCCGAAGCACGGGATGAGCGTATGCCCGCCGCGCGCGATATTCTCGGCCACTGCTTGAGCCAGACGTTGTTCCTCGCCCTGACGATTGGGGTGCAGACGCGCGCCATAGGTCGATTCCAGCACGAGCAGGTCGCAGCGTTCCACCGGAGGCGGCAACGCGCCCAGCACCGTGCGTTGTGGAGTGCTGCTGATATCGCCGGAGATAACTACCGTGCCATCTGAGGCGGTGAAGCTGAAGCTGACCGCGCCAGCGATATGCCCGGCGCGGCTCGCGTGGATGCTCACACCCGGCACCTGGGGCAGCGTGAGGGTTTCGCCAACGGGCAGCGGGCGTACCCGATTGAGCATACTCCCCACCAGTTCGGGCGGATAGAGCGGGATTTCCATCTCTTCCACAGCCCGGCGACTCATAATTTTCAGTGCATCGGCCAGCATGACTTCCATCAGCAGGCCAGTTGCTCGCGAAGCAAAGATTGGAGCGGTGGGAAAGGCTTGATGCACCAGGGGAAGCGCGCCGATGTGGTCAGCGTGCGCGTGCGTCACAAAGATCGCGCGCACATCTTTGCCCTCTAAGAGCGCAAGATCGGGCAAAGGGTCGCTTTTGCGATCGACGCGCACGCCCGCGTCCACAATAATCCACTGGTTCGCAATTTCTATCGCCACGCATGAGGCACCGACGCCGCTGGCCCCACCCACAAAAATGACCTGCATTAAACCTGCTCCTTAACTCTCGATTCCGGGCTGGGAAGACGTGTATCCAGGTATGCTGTGTATTCTCAGCATACCTGGATACACGTCTTCCAGATGCCACTATATCATGACTTTGTGCCGAAAGCAAAGAGCGAGATCGAGCAGGTGAGACACGCCCTGCGTCCTGTCGCCCACGCAGCGTTTATCAGCGCGGTTTCGCGTTCCATAACGTCGTACGCGCGTCTTTGCTCGACGTATGCCCGGCCTCGATCATGGTTTTGCGTAGGAAGTAGCCGCCAACGAGGACGAGCAGCGAGATCAGGAGGCCGCGACCAGCTTTGCGTGCGCGGGCTTTGTCGCTCTTGAGCAGGTTGGAGGTTTGCAGCAGCCAGGGCAGAGCCAGGCCACCGGCGAAGACCGCGCTCCAGAACGTGCGGCCTTTTTCGCCTGGATTGGTGCCAACCAGGGGACGCGCTGCCCGTCCGGAGCCACGCAGAAAGGCGAAGAGGCTTGTCATCTCGACGAGGAGCGCGGCCCATTCCAGCCGCTCAAGCTTATGCAGCGTTTTACCCGGCGCGGCGAAGAGGCGCAAGACCAGCCCGATCAACGCGGAACTGGTGGAGATGGCTGAGGAGATGAAGACGCTCCCAAGTAGCTTGCTGCGTGACCAGAGCGGCACGCTGGTCGCTGCCAGCAGCACGCCAGTGTAGCCACCCAGGAAGAGCGCGAAGAGCGTTCCTGGTATCGCGATCAGCTTTTGCGGCAGGCGAGTCAGCGCGCGAGCGAACAGATTGAGACCGAATAGCCCATCATTCGCGGCCTGGATTAACGCTGTCAGCCCGCTAAAGGCCGAGAGGCCCAACAGACCCCAGACGCCCATAGACATTGGTGATTTCAACTTAAAAATGCGCAACATGTTTAAGAAGCGTTCAGGACGGCCCAGGTCCTTAATAAGCAGTGGTGGACAGGGCAAGAGTGCTAGCAGAGAAGCATAATAGCCAGCGCGCACAACCGCACGATCTTCTGATGAGCCAAAGAGCGAAGCAATGCTGGCAATGACGTAGCAGCCAGCGGCCAGCCCGCCAAAGAAGAAATACCAGACAATCTCCCAGCTCCAGACCGGCGCTTTCAGCACCGGATAGTCGTAATAGGTCGGTTCTTTCTGTTCCTGGCCGGGATCGGGCGTATAACCGGTGGTCAGCGTGGCCAACTCTTCGGCGATCTCGGTTGGCATCAGCCGTTCCAGCAGACTCTCAACCTGCGCGTGTTCTTCTACTTCCGGCAGGTTGAGATCTGGCGTAGTTTTTTCCGTCAGGTTGAGATCTGGCGTAGTTTTTTCTGCCAGCTTGAGATTTGGCGTAGTTTTTTCTGCCAGCTTAGGCAAACGAGTTTCATCCATTTAGCGCACCTTCCTCTCATCTTCTTTGAAAAAGAGAATGCCCAGCAGGCCAATGATCGTCGCGGCCACAATGGTCCAGAACGAGGCCGGAGCCACGTTTTTAGAGGGCCTGGCAGGTTGCGAGGGCAGATTGTAGACCTCTGGCTGGTCCAGCAGCAGGAAGAACGAATTGAGACCACCCTCCAGGATCGTTTTATCCTCGCCGTAGAGCCTGGCATCTTTCACGCCGCGCTCGTGCAACTCCCACAGCCTCTGGCGCGCGTGCTCCTTGAGCTTTGTCACCTCGCCAAACTGGATCGAGTCGGTTGGGCAAGCCTTGGCGCAAGCTGGCTCCAGCCCATCTTTCAGGCGATCGTAACAGAGCGTGCATTTGTGTGCCTGGCGATCGCTCAATTCGTCGCGCGCGATCACCCCGAAAGGGCAGGCTACGACGCAATAACCGCAGCCATTGCAGATATCTTGCTGCACATAGACCGTATCGAACTCCGTGCGAATGATCGCGCCGGTTGGGCAGGCTTCCAGGCAGGGCGCGTTAACACAGTGTTTGCAAACATCGCTGTGCATCAGCCAGCGATCATTGCTGAAGAACGGGAGCGCGGTACCGGGCGGAGTCAACGGGATCGCGCCATTGTTTTTGGCTTCAACGATCTGCTCTTCGATGGTTATGCCTGGACGGCGATGGCCCACCTGCTCGATAAATTGCACGTGCCGCCAGGTCTGCGCGCCGAGCTGGCCGGTGTTGTCATAGCTGGAACCGCGCCACTTTGGCTCGCTACCCGGCAACTGATTCCATTGCTTGCAGGCCACCTCGCACGCCTTACAGCCAATGCAGAGGCTTGTATCGGTGAAAAAGCCCATCGCCTCCTGCGCGGGCAGCGGTGCCTCTTTGCGCAGCGGTTTAAGCATCTCCAGCGCCTTCATCGTTTCACCTCTTTTCTGGAAGCCTTTCCAGGTTGCACGTCGCACATAAAGGCTTTAGCCTCTTCAATGCTCACATTCGGTTCCAGTACCATATGCGCCAGATCGTTTGTGATGCTGCCCTTCACTTTGCCCTGGAAACCCCAGTGGAAGGGCAGGCCGATCTGATGGACCATCTTGCCGCCGACGCGCAACGGACGCATTCTCCGCGTGACCATTGCGCGCGCTTCGATCGTGCCGCGTGGAGTGCTGATGGTCAGCCAGCCACCGTGCTTGATGCCGCGCTCGGTTGCCAGTTCTGGACTGAGTTCGGCGAACATTTCCGGCTGCAAGGCGTTGAGCCAGGGCATCC
>Ga0207674_10004033_pt1 | contig 17818 bp, 16 predicted proteins | sample KBSCornC72_FD_184303 | JGI IMG/M metagenome (GOLD analysis project Ga0207674, IMG submission 184303) | Corn rhizosphere microbial communities from Kellogg Biological Station, Michigan, USA - KBS Corn C7-2 (SPAdes) (version 2) | ecosystem: Host-associated > Plants > Roots > Rhizosphere > Soil ... | reverse complement strand
CGCTCACGCGGACCTGCACGTCGCTCAGCTCCGAGGCCTGCGTGTTGACGATGCGGAACATGAGCCCGCGGCCCTCCTCGTATGGCGCGACGACGGCGGACTCACTGAACCGGAGTCGCATGCGCGGGCGCGTGAGCCGCGCGATGAGCAGGCCGGCCACGACGACGAGCACGAACGGACCGAAGAAGGACTCGAAGACGACGAGCCAGTGCGCCGTGCTGCCGTAGGCGTACATCGGCGCGGTGCTGGTCGTCGTGAACGTGCCGACGCTGAAGTCGAAGGCGCGCAGGAAGGGATCGCTGACGCCGATCGCCTCACCCCCGCGGAGGGTGCCGTCGCCGAGGGCGAGGTAGGCGAGAGTGAAGAAGCCGTTGAGGAGGAGGAGCGCGCCGAGGCTCCACGCGAGGAAGACGGGAAGAGGCGCGGCGAGCGCACGCAGGTAGAAGCGCTCGATGCGTTGACCGCCGAGCCCGTACTTCCGGCTCGTCGGCTCGCCTTCGTGGGTGAGGAAGCGCCCGCGCACGGATTGCGCGACGACGCGGCCGAAGCCGAGATCGGTGTAATTCCGGATGGACGTGCGCGACACGTACATCGGGGCGTTCTTGTCGCGGTCGTCGGGAATGGGTTGGGTCACGGACGGATGATCCCTAGGCAGGCCATCGGGCGCAAGGCGGTGAGCCGGCGGTCGAGTGGCGTGGCAGTTCGAGGCACCGACTCACCAACCAGCTCGCGCGCTCATCGGTTCACCGACTCGCCGATCGGCGGCCTACCGCGAAAGCATCACCCCCAGCCCGGCGGCGATCGCGCCGAGCGCGAGCACGGCGACGTGCGTCGCGACGAACAGGCGGCCACGCATCCGCGGTGCCTTCACGCGGCGCAGCAGAGGGAGCGCGGTGAGAAAGACGAGGACGAGCAGCGTCGCGATGCCGAGCTTGATGTGGAAGAGCCGGGCGCGAAGGGGATCGACGGGGACGTCGCCGCCAAGGAAGCCGCGCAGCCGCGCGAGCGTCAGGCCACTCGCGACGAGCACGACGACGGCGGCGCCGACGACGCGCTGGAGGCGGGCACGGATCTCGGCGAGGATCGCGTACTGCGCCTTTCGCTCGACCCCCGATCGGCGCAGCGCGGGGCGGAGAATGAGCAGGTAGTACGCGACGGCGCCGAACCACACCACGACGGCGGCGATGTGACCGAACACCGCGGCACGGTACAGCCACACATAGGCGGGCGGAGAGAGGTCCGTCAGCACCTGCTCACTGGAGCGAGGTGCAGGTCCCTCGACTCGCTGTGCTCGCTCGGGACGACGGCATTCTCTTCGCTCGCTCCGGATGACACCGAGGGCAGTCCGCATTCCTCGTCGGTGAGGTAGCAGCCGGGATCTTCCGCCCACGGATCGCCGTGCACCTGCAGCGCGCGGACGCGGAAGCTGCCGCCGCAGACGTCCTTCCAGCGACAGCTGCCGCACCGCCCCGTGAGCAGTGGAGCGCGATCGCGCAGGCCGGCGAGGATCGGATCGGAGAGATCCTGCCAGATCGCGCTGAAGGGTCGCTCCTTCACGTTGCCGAGCGTGTGCTGCATCCAGAACTGATCGGGATGGACATTGCCGAGGAAGTCGATGTCGGCGATGCCGACGCCGGAGCTGTGCAGCCCGCCGCCGTTCCAGCGGAGCAGCTCGAGCACCTCGGCGGCGCGTGCCGGATCCTCCTCGAGGAGCTTGAGGTAGAGGTACGGGCCGTCGGCGTGGTTGTCGACGGTGAAGATCTCCTTGCGCAGGCCACGCTCGGCGAAGTCGCGCGTGCGCCGGAGGATCGTGTCCACGGCGGCCCGCGCGACGTCCGGGGTCAGCTCGTCGGCGCTGCTCCCGCGACCGCTGTAGACGAGGTGATAGAAGCAGGCGCGATCGATCCCCTCGGCCTCGATGAAGTCGAAGATCCGGTCCAGGTCCTGGCAGTTGCGCTTCGTGAGCGTCATGCGGAGCCCGACGCGCTGGTCCACCGCCTTGCAGTAGCGGAAGCCGGCCATCGCCTTGTCGAAGGCGCCCTTGTGACCGCGGAACTTGTCGTTGGTGACGCCGATGCCATCGAGGGAGATCCCGACGTAGCTCACGTCGAGCGCGCGCAGGCGATCGGCGATCTCCGCGGTGATGAGCGTGCCGTTCGTCGACAGGGTCACACGCAATCCGAGCGAGCGTGCGTAGGCGATGAGCTCGAAGATGTCGGGCCGCATGAGCGGCTCGCCGCCGGAGAGGAGGAGGACGGGGATGCCGAAGTCGGCGAGGTCCTCGAGCAGTGCGTGCCCCTGCGCCGTGGTGAGCTCCCCCGGGTATTCGCGGTTCGACGAATCGGAGTAGCAGTGGACGCAGTGCAGGTTGCACCGGCGGCCGACGTTCCAGACCACGACCGGCCGCCGGAGCGCCGCGTGGGCGGGCGGCGTCGACGTGATGACGTCGCGCGCACGCACGCCTTCCAGCCGCTGACGGCCGTAGCGGAGACCGTCGGAGGGCGTATTGCGGTCGGCGTAGAGTGTCGTAATGCCGATCATGCGAGTCAGCTCCCTGTGGGAAGGACGGTGAGGGAACGTGAGTGCCGCCGGCGCTTCCACGCCGGCGACTCGTACACACAGAGCGGATCCGACGCCAGCAGATTGCCCGTCATCGCGTAGGCCCGCGCACGCGAGCCGCCGCACACGTGGCGGAACTCGCAGACGCCGCACTTGCCCTCGAGCCGACTGCGGTCGCGCAGCGCACGGAACATCTCGTGGTGGCGGTAGACCTCGACGATATCGTCGACGCGCACGTTGCCGGCCGAGCGCGGGAGGAACCCGGAGGGATAGATCTCGCCGCGATGGCTGACGAACATGAATCCATCGCCGTCGTTGACTCCCCGCGCGGCGCGATTGACGCCGTCGCCCAGCGTGAACCCGACGCCGGCGGTGAGCGGGAGCGAGGCGACGTCGCGCAGGCCGGCGCGGCGCTCGGCGACCTGACGCTGCATGACGACGCGCCGGTAGTGCGGCGCCGCCGTGGTCTTGATGTCGAACGTCGCCGTCTTCGAGAGATCGTAGAGGCGATTGAAGACCGCCTCGAACTCGTCGGCGGTCGCGAGGTCCTCCGGACGTGCACGGCCGACGGGGACGATGAAGAACACCGACCAGAGCGCGATGCCGAGCTCCGTCATCAATACGATGAGGTTCTCGAGATCGTGCACGTTGTGGCGGGAGATCGTCGTGTTGATCTGCGTGGAGAGTCCGAGCGAGCGCGCTTCCTCGAGCATGCGGATCGTCCAGTCGAACGAGCCGGCGACGCCGCGGAAGCCGTCGTGCTGCGCGGCGGTCGCGCCGTCGAGGCTGACCGCGAGCCGCGACAGGCCGGCGTCGTGCAGCTCCTGGAGCACCTGCGGCGTCATGAGCGGCGTGCCGGAGGGGGTGAGCGCCACGCGGAGCCCGGCACCGACACCGTAGCGCACGATCTCGACCGTGTCGGAGCGCTTGAGCGGATCGCCGCCGGTGAGGACGAACAGTGGGCGACCGAACCGGCAGATGTCGTCGACGAGCCGCTTCGCCTCGTCAGTGGTGAGCTCGAGGGGATCGCGCTGCGGCACGGCGCAGGCGCGGCAGTGCAGACAGGCGAGATCGCAGGCCTGGGTCGTCTCCCAGATGACGACGAAGGGCGCGCGATCGAAGTCGACGTCGGCGAGCGCGGGACGGGGGGACATGTGGGCGTGGGGGCGAGATGGTTGCGACGTCAGCTGCGCGCGAGTCGGACGGCGGCGAGGACGAGCAGGATGCCGACGAGCGCGTTAGCGCGCGCGAGGAGTGCGGCGCGGCGACGCATCGCGATGGCGGCGGGCGATCCCGGCGCTGCGCGGCCGGCGGCGGGACCATGGAGGAAGTCGTGCACGGCGCTCACGACGATCATCGTGGCGACGGCGGTGAGCTTGAGGGCGAGCGTCGTCCCGAACGTCGTGCGCCAGAAGTTGCCCGAGCCGAGCACGCTCCAGTGGAGCAGGCCGCGTGCGTGCAGCATGAGCGTGCCGGTGGTGACGAGTGTGGCCACGGCCGTCCAGCCCACGGTGCGGAAGCGACGTCCCAGCTCGGTGAACAGCCGCTGGCGCAGCGCCGGCGGCTCGATGGCGCGCAGGACGGGCGCGCCGACGACGCCGAGGAAGAGCATCCCGCCGAGCCAGAGCAGCGCGGCGAGCACGTGAATGGAGACGAGGATGTAGTAGCCGGCCGACATCTCTACCGGGCCTCCGCGGAGGCGAAGGTGAGGTACGACGGCGGGATCGTGAGGTCGGCCAACTCGGGCGCGGCGACGCGAGGTAACCCATCGGCGTGCCATGCGAGGATGAGCGCGACGAGCAGCAGCGCCGCGCCGCCCTGGTGTGCGACGCCGAGGGAGACGGGGACGCGCAGCAGCAGGGTGGAGATGCCGAGCGCGAGCTGGAGCATCGCGGCGCCGAGCACGAGGTCGAGCCGCTGTGCGAGGCGCGGCGGCGACGACCAGCGTAGCGCGACCCACGTTGCGACGACGGCGAAGAAGGTGGTGAGCGCGAGCACGCGATGGTCGAACTGTACCGCCGCGTGGTTCTCGAACAGGTTGCGCCACCGGGGAGAGAGCTGGGCGTAGCCCGGCGGCACGAGGTGCCCCGCCATGAGCGGGAAGGTGTTGTAGACGCGGCCAGCGCGGAGGCCGGCGACGAGCGCGCCGCTCGCTGCGGTGAGGCCGGCGAGCGCGACGAGGCAGGGGAGCAGTCGGTCGCGCCAGCCGGAGGTGCGGATTCCTCGACTCGCTTCGCTCGCCCGGGATGACAGCGGCGCGAGCGAGCGCGGCGTACGCCGTCCCTCGAGCAGGTCGGCGGCCGTCCAGACCGTGGCGCCGAGCAGGATGAGCGCGAGGGTGAGGTGCGCGGCGAGCCGATACTGACTCACCTCCGTGCGGACACTCAGGCCGCTCGCGACCATCCACCAGCCCATCGCGCCCTGGGCGGCGAGCAGTACCAGCAGGCCGGCGATGCGACGCTGCGCGAAGGGCGGGATGCGCCGGCGGAGCGCGAACCAGGCGAAGGGGATCGCGAAGGCCAAACCAGCAAGGCGTGCAACAATGCGGTGCCAGAACTCGAAGCGGTAGATCGCCTTGAATCCCTCGAGGGTCATGTCGGGATTGAGGCGCTGGTACTGCGGGATGCGCTGGTACTTCTCGAACTCGGCCGCCCACTGCGCGGCGGTGTGCGGCGGGATGATGCCGGTGACGGGCTTCCACTCGGTGATGGAGAGCCCGCTCTCCGTGAGGCGCGTCGCGCCGCCAACGAGCACGATCGCGAAGCAGACGACGGACCATGCGGCGAGCCAGATGCCGATGGCGCGTGGTGCGGGGATACGGGGATCGGGGGGCACGGGGATGCGGTACGGCTTGGTCTGCGTCGTGGCGTTCATGAGCGGGAGCGTCATTGGGTGCCTCGCACGGTGCGCAGGCGGCGGGTCGCCTGGTCGTAGGTGAGGAGCAGGACTTCGCGCGGGGCGAGGGTCACGGTATCGCGCAGGGTGAGCAGGGGCGGCACCTCGTCGGCGACAGTGCGGCGATGCTCGTCCTCGTCGCGCGCGAAGGCGTCGTCGCCGATGCGCGCGTCGTCGTGCGAGCTACGCTGATCAGCGCCGTGCTCGGCGCGCTCCTCCCGTGCGTGATCGTCGGAGGCGTGCGGATCGCGAGCGGGATGTGTGGCAACGGTGTCCACGCGCGCCAAACGGACGTCGATCGTGCTGCGGCCGCTGGGCACGGACAGCTCGCGCAGCGCATACAGCCGGCGGTCGTGGCGCAGACCGCCGCCACGCAGCAGCGCGGAGGCGACGAGGGAGTCGTCGCGCCGCACCTCGAGCCGATACGTGGCGGTGGTGCCCTCGCAGATGACGCCCTGGCGCATGTGCGCGGGGAGATTCGCCAACTCGCTCTCGCTCGGCGTACGGCAGCTCTCGATCCGCTCGGGGCGCGCGCTGAACGCGACGCGCAAGCGCGCATCGGGGCGCGTGTTGACACGGAACGGTGCGGTCGACGCGGTCGCGAGCGCGAGCGCAGTTCCCATGACGACGATCGTCGCGAGGCCGATGCGCAGCGTGCGGTTCACGAGTCCTCCGCCGGAACGGGCTCGCACACCAGCTCGAGCTCGGCGTGGTGCACCTGCGGATGGTCGAGCTGCGCCACGTCGGCCCGGAGGGCGCGCAGCGCAGCGAGCACCTCCGACGCCTCGCTCGCATTCGCCGACACGACGCGCACGCGCCGGCGGTCGACGCGCGCCTGGAGCTCGGCTTCGCGATCCTCATAGATACGCGCGGAGAGCCAGCGTGGCCCTTCGCGGTTCCAGCAGTCGCGCGGCGGACAGGCGATGACGAGCACGCCGGCCGCGCCGCCGCGCACGACCAGCTCGATCACCGACGTGTGGAGATTCCCCGCGCAGTCGACCTCACGGACGACCGCGCCCTCCGCCTCGAGCGCGCCGCGCCAGCCGCGCGCGCCGCGATCGCAGCACACGACGACGGTGCGTCCCGGCTCGAGGCCGGCGATGAACGGGCGGATGTGGGCGAGCTGGTCGCGGCCGGTGCGGCCGGGCGGCCCGACCCCCATCGGTGCGCAGGAGCCCGAGCAGATGCCGCAGCTCACGCAGAGCGCGGGATCGACGCGCGCTACTTCCGCGGAGCGTCCGCCCTCCGGCCGCGCGATCATCGAGATCGCCTCGTACGGGCAATCGAGACTGCACTGCCGGCAGCCGGTGCAGATGTCCTCGTCCACCACCGAAGGGAGGGGCGCGGCTGCTGCGCGCCGCCTGGTGAGCAGTGGCACGAGGAACAACAGCAGGACCGCGACCGCCAGCGTGCTGAGCGCCATCGCCGGCGAGGTCGCGCGTACGAGCGGGATCCAGAAGGCGTACAGCCAGTCCACGCGCACCGACTCCGGGAGATGGAAGGGCGTTGCTGCGGAGCCCAGCGCGGCGGGACGCAGCAGCGCCGCGGCGACGAGCGCACCGACGACGACATACGTCACGCGCCGCGGCGGCAACAGCGTGGGGCGCGCCACCCGCGAGACGTGCAGCCAGAGCACGAGGCCGAGCCCGAGCGGAATGGCGATGTGCGCGAACAGATTGACGAAGAAGAACGCGCCGGCGAGCTCCTGCTCGCCGGTGAACGCGCGGCCGATCGGCTCCGAGAGGATGGGGAGCGTGTCGAGCATGCGCGCGCCCTCCTGCGCGACGAGCTGCCCGAAGCTGTCCCACACCATCACGTAGCCAGTGAGCCCGCAGACCAGGAGCAGGCCGAGCGCGATCACGCCGCTCGTCCACGCGAGGGCGCGCGGGCCCCAGCTGCGACCCTGCGCGAACATCCGCCACAGGTGCACGAGCGTGAACACGACGGCGGCGTCGCTCGCGTAGCGATGGACGCCGCGTACCCACCGCCCCAGCCACGCGTTCGACGCGAGGTCGGCGACCGATGCGTACGGCGCGCCGACGCGATAGAACAGGATCAGCCAGAGCCCCGTGGCGATGAGCACACCGAGGAGCGCGATGACGATCGTTCCACTCTGGTAGAGCGGGTTGTATCGCGAGCCGTACAGCCGGTTGCACGCGGCATCCGCGCCGGTGAGCAGCCGGAGGGCGAGACGTTCGAGACGGCGCGGGCTGGCGGCCATCAGGCCGTGTGCAACGAGGGCATGAAGCCAACCTAGGACGCGGCGCTCGCCGTTCCGTCGGGGAAATTCCCATTCGAAGGTGAGAAATCCCGGACTGCGCGCCCTTTCGAGCGGTCGTACCGTCGGCGTATCCCGGCAATCCCACTTTGCCTCAGCGCCCAGGAGCGCCCATGTCCGCGTCCGTGCACGGCGACGCGCCACCGCCCGTCGTCTCTGAACCGATACCGCGAGGCCAGCAATTCTTCGACAACATCTTCCTGCTCCTCATCCTCGGCCTGCTCATCATGATCGTGCTCTACACGGCGTGGGGCATGTGGGAGATCCTCACACTCCCCCAAGCGACCCTTCCCTGAGGCGACCGTGCATACCGAAACGCACACGGGGTTGGAATCCCCTCGCGGCAACTGGTGGAAGCCGGCGCACAAGGCGGAGAAGGTGTGGGTGGGCATCGCGTTCGGCTGGTGCATGGTGCTGTTCGCGATGATGCCGCTCTGGCACTGGAAGGGGGGGCAGAATCCATCGGGGATCCGCCGCCGAGTGGAGCCGAGCGCGTTCTACGCGCGCACCGAGGAGTTCATCAAGCAGTACAAGGTGGGCGACGACCGCGGCCTGCCAATCGTGCAGCCACCACCCGGAGCAGACGTCTATCTCACGGCGATGGCGTTCCAGTGGCGGCCGATCCTCAAGCTGCAGAAGGGCGCACAGTACACCCTGCACCTCTCGTCGCTCGACGTGAATCACGGGTTCTCGCTCTTCCCGATCAACGTCAACTTCCAGGTCGTGCCCGGCTACGACTATGGGCTGCGCGTGCGCCCCAACGCATCGGGCGACTTCCGGATCATGTGCAACGAGTTCTGCGGCATCGGCCATCACACGATGGTGGGCCGCGTGATCGTCGACGATGCGCCCGCCGTGGCGACGACGGGAGGTGCGCGATGACGACCCCCGCGCGCCGCTCCACGGCGGCCGACGTGGGCGCGTACACCCCCGCGTCGCAGTCCACCTTCCGCACCTGCGCCGTCACGGGGCGGCGCATCCACGATCGCGCCGAGCCGGTGATCAAGGCCAACGCCGTGACGGCGATCGTATTCCTGCTCGTCGGGACGATCGCCGCGGTGCTCCTCGTCCTCACGCGGTGGCAGGCGGTCCACCTGCTCTCGGCCGTGTGGTACTACCGGCTGCTCGGCGTGCACGCGATGAGCATGCTGATCTTCTTCATCATCTTCTTCGAGATGGCGGTGCTGCACTTCGCGAGCACCGTGCTGCTGAGCGCCCGCAACTCGATGCCGAAGCTGTCGTGGGCGGCGTACGCGCTCATGCTCGGTGGCGCGCTGCTGGTGGAAGCGATGATGTGGGGCGGCAGGGCCGACGTGCTGTTCACCTCGTACGTCCCCCTGCGCGCGACCCCGTGGTACTACCTCGGCGTGATCCTGTTCGCCGTCGGCGCGCTCGCCGTGCAATGGGTGTTCTTCCGGAACCTCGTGGTGGCGAAGCGCGAGAAGACATACGAGGGCTCGGTGCCGCTCGTCGTGTACGGCGCGGCGACGGCGTCGATCATCGCGGTGATCACGCTGGTGCACGGCGCGGCGATCTACATCCCGACCTTCCTCTGGTCGCTCGGGCTGATGAAGGTGGACCCGGAGGTCTACCGGATGATCTGGTGGGGGCTCGGCCACTCGTCGCAGCAGATCAACGTCGCGGCGATGGTCGCCGTGTGGTACATGCTCGGCGCGTTGACGATCGGCGCGGTGGTGCTGAACGAGAAGATCAGCCGCTCGGCGTTCGTGCTCTACATCCTGTTCATCTCGATGGCGTCGGCGCACCACCTGCTCGTCGATCCGGGGCTCGGACCGGCATGGAAGGTGGTGAACACGAGCTACTTCATGTACATGGCCGTGCTCGCGTCGATGATCCACGGCTTCACCGTGCCGGCGGGGATGGAGCTCGGGATGCGCCTGCGCGGCTACACGAACGGGATGTTCGAGTGGCTGCGGAAGGCGCCGTGGGGCGACCCCGGTTTCAGCTCGCTCGTGCTGTCGGTGGTGGTGTTCGGCTTCGTCGGCGGCATCACCGGCGTGACGATCGGCACGGAGCAGATCAACATCATCGTGCACAACACGCTGCGCGTGCCCGGCCACTTCCACGCGACCGTGGTGAGCGGGACGGCGATGGCGTTCATGGGCGCGACCTACTACCTCATCCCGCTGATCTTCCAGAAGCGGGTGGCGTTCTGGAAGCTGGCGAAGCTGCAGCCGTATCTGTTCGCCGGCGGGATGTTCATCTTCACGGTGTCGATGACGTTCGCCGGAAACTTCGGCGTGCCGCGGCGCCACTGGGACATCACGTTCAGCCAGGCGCCGTACTCGGTGCCGTTCAACCCGATCGTCGATCTGCTGCTCGCGTTCGTCGCGTTGGGCGGGATCCTCGCGGCGACGGGAGCATTCATCTTCGTCGCCATCGCGGTGAAGTCGGTGTTCTTCGGTACGCCGGTCGGTGAGTTCACCCTCGGCGTGGAGACGGTGGGCCTCCCGCGCGGGATCACGCATCCACCGGTACACGCACCCGACGTCGACCAGCGCAACGCCGAGCTGCACGCGGCGTCGCGCGGGATCATGGGACCGGCGCCGGGCACGATCGTGCTCGTGTTCGTCTTCCTGGCCGTCTTCGCGCTGTACTTCTTCAGCAACTGGAAGATCCTCTCCTTCCTCTGGAGGATTGGATGACGGCGGCGTCGCGCGCGTGGGTGGCGCTCGCGGCGCTGGCGGTGATCCTTGCGATCACGGCCAGTTGGTGGGCGCTCGCATTGTGGCCCACCGCCGATGCGCCGGCGTGGCTGGTGCTGACGCGGGAGACATGCTTCGGCACCGCGGCCACCGGACTGCCCGACGCCGGAGGCTGGATGGCGCTCACCGGCCAGCCGCTCGGCATGCTGCTCGTGCTGTTCGCCGGATGGGGCCACGACGTCCGCGCCGGTCTCCGGGCGGCACTCCAGCGCGTGAGCGGCCAGCTCGTCGTTGGCGTTGCGACCGCGTTGCTGATCGCCGGCGTATTCGGCCTGGTCGTGCGAGTGAGTGTCGGCGACGCTCGACCGTTCGCGTCGTCGCCCACGGAAGAAGTGGCCCGGCAGCTGAACCGGCTGAACGACACGCCGAAGCCGCTCTCGCTCGTCGATCAATCGGGGCGCACGGTGACGCTGGAGCAGTTCCACGGGCGACCGGTGCTCGTGACGTTCGCCTACGCGCACTGCGAGACGGTGTGCCCGGTGCTCGTCTCCGAGGTGCTCGGCGCGCGCGACGCGCTCGCGTCGCCGAAGCCGGTGGTGCTCATCGTGACGCTCGATCCATGGCGGGACACGCCCAGCCGGCTTGGCGCGATCGCCGAGCGGTGGGGCGCGACCCAGGATGTCCACGTGTTGTCCGGCGTCCCGGATTCGGTCGAGCGCGTGCTCAATGCGTGGCGCGTGCCGCGGGCGCGCAACGAGCGCACGGGCGACGTGTCGCATCCGTCCGTTGTCTACGTGATCGGGGCGGACGGGAAGATCGCGTACGTGTTGAGCGGAGGGCAGCCGGTGATTCGGGCCGCTGTAGAAGCGCTCTAGCGCGGTGAGTCGGATGGTGAAGCGTGGGGGCAGAGTCAGTCGACTCTGACCCCACCAACTCTGACCCGCTGGGGTCAGAGGTCCCGCTGGGGTCAGAGTAAGAAGTGCCAGAGTTGGGCTTACTCTGACCCCATCTACTCTGACCCCATCTACTCTGACCCCACTGACTCTGACCCCGGGGGCCCGGGGGTCAACGCGTCTGGAGCCACAGGGTCCGTACCAGCTCCATCAACGTCCCGACGGCCGGCAGCAGATCACCCGCGCGGTGCACGACGGCGAGCTGCGTGACCGGGGCCGGCGGCGCGACGATGCGGGTGATCACGCCCGGCCGCGCGAGCGGGAGCAGTCCTTCCGGCACCGGGGCGATGCCGATCCCCGCCGCGACGAAGCTGACGACGGTGGCCGACTCCATCGCCTCCTGCGCGACGTGCGGCTCGAACCCCGCCTCGCGGCAGGCGGCGATGACGGTGTCGACCCAGCTCGGACGCGGCGACGCCGGAAAGACGATGAGCCGCTCGTGCGCGAGCGCGCGCAGCGGGATCTCACGTAGCGCGCCGAGCGGATGCGACTCGGGGAGCATGAGCGCCATGCGCTCCTCGCGGACGACGTGCGCGACCAGCTCCTCCACGTCGGCGGGGAGGCGGAGGAAGCCGACGTCGATCTCGCCGCTGCGCAGCGCCTGCACCTGCGCCGGCGTCGACATCTCGCGCAGGATCACCTCGACGTCCGGGAATCGTCTGCGGTGCTCGCGGAGCAGGTGGGGGATGACGTCGTACGTCGCCGAGCCGATGGCCGCGACGGTGACGCGCCCGACCTGGCCGAGTCCCGCGCGACGCACCTGATCGGCGGTGCGCTCGGCCTGGGCGAGCAGGCGGCGCCCTTCATTGAGAAGGAGGGCGCCGGCCGGGGTGAGCCGAACCTGCCGGCTGGTGCGGTCGAGCAGCCGGACGCCGAGTTGCTGCTCGAGCGACCTGATCTGCTGACTGAGCCCCGGCTGCGCCATGCGGAGCCGGTGGGCCGCGCGGCCGAAGTGGAGCTCCTCGGCGACGGCGACGAAGTAGCGGACGAGCCGTAGCTCGGGGACATTCATAAGTGGGGCTTATCGATCGTTAACAACAATCTATTTGCGCGATCGGTGTACGGGCGAGATCGTTTCCGCCTCGTGCTCGCCCTCCTCGGTCTGGCCACGCTCGTCGTCCTGCTCGCCGCGATCATGAGCGGGCGCGTCTCGCCGCTCGTGGCGCTGATCGTCGTGCCGACGGTGGCGGCCTTCGTCGGCGGATTCGGCGCGCAGACGGGCAAATTCATCACGACCGGCGTGCAGAACCTCGCGCCGGTCGTCGGCATGTTCGTGTTTGCCATTCTCTTCTTCGGCATCGTCACCGACGCGGGGATGTTCGACCCGGCGATCGACAGGATCCTGCGCGCCGTCGGCACGCATCCGACGTGGATCGTGATGGGGACGTTCGTGCTCGCGGCGCTCGTGCACCTGGAGGGCTCGGGGGCGGTGACCTTTCTCGTCACGGTGCCGGCGATGCTGCCTCTGTATGAACGGCTCGGAATGGACCGGCGCGTGCTCGCCGCCGCGGTGGCGCTCGGCGCCGGCGTGATGGTGATGCCGTGGAGCGGGCCGACGCTGCGCGCCGCGGGCGCGCTCGAGGTGCCGGTCGCCGCGCTCTATCGACCGCTGCTGCCGGCCGTGCTGTGCGGCATCGCCTTCGCGCTCGGGCTCTGCTGGTGGCTCGGGCGGCGCGAGACACGCCGGCTCATCGAGCGCGGCGGAACGGCGGGGCGCGACGTCGTGGTCGTGCGGACGCTGACCGAGAGCGAGCGTGCGCTGCGCCGGCCGGGCCGGCTGTGGATCAACGTCGCGCTCACGGCCGTGGTGCTCGGGCTGATGATCGCGAGCGTGCTGCCGCCGGTGGCGATGTTCATGCTCGGCACCGCGGCGGCGCTGCTGATCAACTATCCGTCGGTGAAGATGCAGCGCGAGCGGGTGGACGCACACGCGCGCGGCGCGCTGATGATGGCGAGCATCCTGCTCGCGGCGGGCGCGTTCACCGGGATCATGCAGGGGACGGGGATGATCACCGCGATGGCGTCGCACGCCGTGGCGTACGTGCCGCGCGGTGCGGCGTCGCACGTGCCGTTCGCGCTCGGCGTCGTCTCGATGCCACTCAGCCTTCTGTTCGACCCGGACTCGTTCTACTTCGGCGTGCTTCCCGTGGTCGTCGAGACGACGAAGATGCTCGGCGTGCCGCCGACGGCGGTGGCGCACGGCGCGCTGCTGGGACAGATGACGGTCGGCTTTCCGGTGAGCCCTCTGACGCCGGCGACCTTCCTGCTCGTCGGGTTGAGTGGCGTGGAGCTCGGGGCGCACCAGCGGTTCACCATTCCGCTGTTGTGGGCGGCGTCGCTGGCGATGGTGGTGGCCGCGGTGGTGTTCGGAGTGCTCGCCCCGTGAGCGGGCTCGCACTGTCGCGCGTCGTGCGCATCGGGGCGGGGGCGGGTTACTCCGGCGACCGCATCGAGCCGGCGATCGAGCTGGCCGAGCGTGCGCACATCGACTACCTCGTGTTCGAGTGCCTGGCCGAGCGGACGATCGCGCTCGCGCAGCAGGAGCGGCGGCGCGATCCGGCGCGCGGCTACGATCCCTTCCTCGAGGCGCGGATGCGCGCCGTGCTGCCGGCGTGCACGCGCAGAAAGATCCGCATCATCACGAATGCGGGCGCGGCGAACCCCGTCGCGGCGTCGCGAGCGGTGGCGGCGATCGCGCGCGAGCTGGGAGTGCATGGACTGCGCGTCGCCGCTGTGGTGGGCGACGACGTGCTCGCGCTCGTGCAGCGGCGCGCGGCGGAGGATGGGCTGCGCGACGCGTGCGGCGCGGCGCTGTCGCCGGAGCAGATCGTTTCGGCGAACGCCTACCTGGGCGCGGAGCCGATCGTCGACGCTCTGACGCAGGGGGCGGACGTCGTGATCACCGGTCGCGTCGCCGACTCGTCGCTCTTTCTCGCGCCGCTCGTGTACGAGCACCGATGGTCGGCCGACGACTGGACGCGTCGCGCGCGTGGGGCGGTCGCCGGACACCTGTTGGAGTGTGCGGGCCAGGTGACGGGCGGGTATTTCGTCGATCCGACGTTCAAGGACGTGCCGGGGCTGGCGCGGCTCGGCTTCCCGATCGGCGAAGTGGATGCGGAGGGCGCGATCACCGTGACGAAGCTGGACGGCACGGGCGGATGCGTCACGGTCGCCACATGCACCGAGCAGCTTCTCTATGAGATGCACGATCCGAGTGCCTACATCACGCCGGACGTCTGTGTGGACATCGCCGAGGCGACGGTCAGCGAGCTCGCGCCGGATCGGGTGCGCGTGGAAGGGGTGGCGGGGCGCGAGCGGCCGTCGCAATTGAAGGTGTCGGTGGGGCACAGCGACGGATTCGTCGGCGAGGGGCAGATCTCGTACGCCGGGCCGGGCGCGGTGGCGCGCGGGCGCGTCGCGCTGGAGGTGGTGGCGGAGCGGCTGCGGCTGACCGGCGTGCAGCACGACGAGCTGCGGCTCGACCTGATCGGCATCGACGCCCTGCACGGGGAACGGCTGTCGAGCGGCGGCGGAGAGCCGTACGAGGTGCGGGCGCGGGTCGCGGCACGCTGCGCCAGTCAGTGTGACGCGCGGCGCATTGGCGAGGAGGTGGAGATGCTCTACACCAACGGACCCGCGGGCGGGGGCGGTGTCGCCAAGTCGACGCGCGAGCTCGTCGGCGTGACGTCCACCTTCGTGCCGCGCGACGAGGTGCACACGACGATCGCATGGGAGGTGGCGTGATGCGTTTGCTGCGCGAGCTCGCCCATTCCCGCACGGGGGACAAGGGCGACACGTCGAACATCTCGCTCATCGCGTACGACGCGGCGGACTATCCGCTGCTCGTGCGCTGGGTGACGGCGGCGCGGGTGAAGGCGCACTTCACCGGCATCGTGCAGGGTGACGTCGTGCGCTACGAGCTGCCGAGGCTCGGCGCACTCAACTTCGTGCTCGAGCACGCGCTGAGCGGGGGGGTGACGCGCTCGCTCGCGCTCGACGCACACGGGAAGTCGCTCAGCTCGGCGCTGCTGAGCATGGCGATCCCCGATACGATGGAGGAGACGGCCGATGAATGATCGCGTGGTTCGAGTGCTGACGCGCGTGCGCGTCGCCCTGGTGGCCGCTGCCGCGCTCCTGCTCGCGACGGCGCGCGAGGCGAGCGCGAAGATCGTCCGCATCGAGATTGTATCGCGACAGACGGCGTTCGGCGGTCGCAGCTTCGGCGCGGTGGGGCAGTACGAGAAGATCGTCGGGCGCGCCTACGGCGAGGTCGATCCGAACGACCGCCGCAACGCGCTGATCCAGGACCTTCTGCTCGCGCCGAGGAATGCGCGCGGGATGGTGGAGTACGTCGCGACATTCACCCTGCTGCGGCCGCTCGATCCGTCGAAGGGGAATGGCGTGCTGGTGCACGACATGGTGAACCGCGGCAGCAAGCTGCTGCTGCCGGTGTTCGATCGCACGTGCGCAAAGCCGGGTCCGCAGTGCGACCTGGAAGACGCCGGCGACGGGCTCCTCTTCCGCCAGGGCTACACGATTCTGTGGAGTGGCTGGCAAGGTGACGTCGCCGAGGGCCCCAGCACCGTGAGTCGCACCGGGCGCGAGACGGTGAAGGTGCCCGTAGCGCGCAACGCCGACGGCTCACCGATCACCGGCCCGATCGTCGTGCGGTGGAGCGACATGCCCGCCGGTACGACGACGCTCGCGCTCGACCAGGCAGGATTCTATTCCGTTGGCGCCGCGAAGCTCGGCGCGTATCTCCCCGCCACCCTCGACACGCGCGCCGCGCGGCTGGAGACCCACACGAGCGAGACGATTGCCGGCGACGTGCGCGGCGCGACGCCGGTGTCGAGCGACGACTGGACGTGGGGCGACTGCACGAAGACGCCGTTCCCCGGTACGCCGGACTCGACGAAGATCTGTCTGCGTCGCGCCGCCGATCCCGCGCTGCTCTACCAGCTCGTCTACACGGCGAAGGACCCGCTCGTCCTGCTGCTCGGCTTCGCCGCGATCCGCGACGTCGGCTCCTTCTTCCGCTACGAGGCGAAGGACGCCGCCGGCACCGCGAACCCGATCGCGGGAACGATCCGCGCCGTGATCGGCACCGGACAGTCGCAGTCGGGGAACACGCAGCGCACGTTCATCCACTACGGCTTCAACGAGGACGATTCGGGGACGCGCGGCCGCATCGTATGGGACGGCTCGAATCCGCACATCGCGGCACGGCAGAATCCGGTGAACCTCCGCTTCGCGCGGCCCGGCGGCGCGGCGGGGCTGTACGATCCGGGGAGTGACGCCGTCATATGGTGGGAGCACCATGCGGACACGGCGCGCCACCGCCCCGCCGCGGGGATGCTCGATCGCTGCCGAGCGACGAACACCTGCCCGAAGATCTTCGAGACGCTTGGCTCGTCCGAGTTCTGGGGGCTGCGCGCGTCGCCGGACTTCGTCGGCACCGACGCGCGGGCGGACATCCCGCTGCCGCCGAACGTGCGGCGCTACTACTTCCCCTCGACGACGCATGGCGGCGGAAATGGTGCGTTCACGCGCGCGCCGGCGAAGAGCCGCGCCGTCTGCGCGCTGCCGGACAATCCGGCGCCGGAGTCCGATCACGAGCGCGCGCTGCTTGTCGCACTGACGGCGTGGGTGACCCGCGGCGTCGAGCCGCCGCCGAGCCGGTACCCGCGGCTCGCGGACCGGACGTTGACGTCGCCCGAGGAGGTGGCGGCGCGCTTCCCGCGCATCCCGAACGCGCCGACGCCGGCGGGGATGATCACGCCTTTCCTCGACTACGACTTCGGTCCGCGCTTCGAGCCGAACGACATGCGTGGCGCGCTCGATTCCATCCCGCCGCGCATCCGGCGCGTGCTCCCGTCGCGCGTGCCGCAGATCGATCGCGACGGCAACGAGCTCGCCGGGGTGAAGTCGCCGCTCGTCGCGAACCCGCTCGGCACCTACACGGGGTGGAACCGGACGGCGAGCGGCTTCGCGGCGGGGCAGCCGTGCGGATTCGCGGGCGGGTTCATCCCGTTCGCCGAGACGCGTGCGGAACGGATCGCAAGCGGGGATCCACGGTTGTCGTTGGAAGAGCGATACGGCACGCACGAGGCGTACGTGCGCCGCGTGCGCGCGTCGGCGAGCCGGTTGGTGCGGGAGCGGCTGCTGTTGGCGGAGGATGCAGACCGGATCGTCGCCGACGCCGAGCAGAGCGACGTACTGCGCGCCTCGAATCGAGCCCCGAATCGGGGTCAGATTCCTTGAAAAACGCTACGTCGAATCGCGGAACGGTCCGGTGGGGTCAGACCCTACCAGGTCTGACCCCACCGGGCCTGACCCCACCGGGTCTGACCCCAGCGAGCTCAACGAGACGGGCAACCTCGTGCGGAGGCGGCCCTGCCTCCAGAATCGTATGTCGCTGAAGCTGACGAACTCACATCCTGAGTCCGCATTCATGTCATCGTCTCGTT
>Ga0207674_10004026_pt1 | contig 17845 bp, 14 predicted proteins | sample KBSCornC72_FD_184303 | JGI IMG/M metagenome (GOLD analysis project Ga0207674, IMG submission 184303) | Corn rhizosphere microbial communities from Kellogg Biological Station, Michigan, USA - KBS Corn C7-2 (SPAdes) (version 2) | ecosystem: Host-associated > Plants > Roots > Rhizosphere > Soil ... | reverse complement strand
CAAATACGATCGCCAGATCTTCAGGATTGCGCAGCACATTACGCAAAACCGCGAAGATGCTGAAGACGTAATGCAGGACGCGTTTCTGAAGGCGTACGAGAAGATCGATCAATTTCAAGGGAATTCGAAGTTCTACACATGGCTGGTCCGGATCGCAGTAAACGAAAGCTTGATGCGTCTGCGCAAGCGGCGTACAGGCAAGATGGTCTCGATCGACGAGGACATCGAAACCGAAGAAGGGACCGTTCCGCGCGATCTGGCGGATTGGGCTCCCGATCCGGAGCAGAACTACACCCAGGCCGAACTGGCCGAGATTCTTCGCAAAACCATCCAGGGACTGCCACCGGGATTCCGGGTAGTGTTTGTACTGCGCGATGTGGACGGACTCTCCACCGAGGAAACGGCGGAATCGCTCGGCTTGAGCGTGCCTGCCGTCAAATCGCGTCTGCTGCGCGCGCGGTTACAGTTGCGCGAACGCCTCGCCCGCTACTTCAAGATGCGGAAGAAGGTTCCCAGGGAAAAGGGAGTGAAAAGTGACGTGCACTGAGTTTCTGGCCATGCTCGACGACATGATTGATAACACCGTGACGAGAGAGATGCGCGCCGACCTGCAGGAGCACCTCAAGGGCTGCGAGCACTGCGAAGTCACCCTGAACACCACCCGCAAAACCATCGAGATCTATCGCTCCCACGAGATCTACGAGATGCCCACCGGCCTTCGCGACCGGCTGCACAAAGCCATCATGGAACGCTGCAAAAAAGGCTGCTAAAGTAGCTTGCGATGACCGGACATCGGGTACTGCTGGCGCTGCTCCTCCTTCAACTCACGTATTTGTCCGCGCAGACTTCCGACAATCAAGTTGAAATCCAGGTCGCCGACCAGTTCGGTGCGGTTATCCCGGATGCACTGATCGAAGTGGCAGGTTCTCAAGGCGGTGCGCTCTTTTCAACACGAACCGGTGCTGACGGCAAGGCCACTCTCGACCTTCCACGCGGCGAGTTCGATGCGCTCATTCAGAGCCAGGGCTTCTGTCCGCAGAAACGAACGCTTAACGTTGATGGCCGACCAAAAACAATACGAGCGGAGTTGAAGTTAGATTCCTGCCCTGGACCGTGTCAGGCAGCTTGCATCACAGTTACTCCGGTTGCCGGTACCGCGGTCTTGTCGCGCAGCACCGTGAGCCATTCCATCTCACAACCAGCGCTAAAGTTCATTGTGGAAGATCAAACGGGAGTGCACCTTTCCCTCGCGAGGATACGAGTCTTCACGGAAAAGGACGGGGTCATCGAGGAGATTGTCGCCAATAAGTTCGGTGAAGCGACGGTATCGCTTGTTCCTGGTCCGTACATTTTCCAGGTAGATCAGCCTGGCTTTTGGCATTGGGTAACGAAGACAACCGTTGCGGCTGGCTCAGATGGGTTGATTAGGGCTGAGTTGAGGTCCGGAGCCGTTGGCAACGCCCCGCTTGTCGCTGACATTACTCAGCCGCTTATGATCGAGCATCTCGCTTCCGGCAAAGAGTTGCAGATCATCCGGCCCGAGCTGCTGATGCTGACCGCACGTAAGCTGCACGTCGCAGGTCCAAACCCCAACTCGCCTTAGGCCACCCTCTTCGAAATCACGCACAAGCTCGACTGCCCCGCCTCGCACTGACCACACCGCTCGCGATGTGTCAGCGAGCACTCAAAAAACTCCCGGCTCGGCTTCGCGCAAATCACCGACAGGTTGCGCCCCGACTCCTTTGCCTTGTACAAGCCCACATCCGCAATCGCAAGCACGTCAGAGATCGACTGCTCGCCCGCTGCAACGGCTGCGCCCACGCTCAGCGTGATGGGCACGTCGCCCTGGGCAAGGCGAACCGGCTCCCGACAGATCGCCTTTCGAATCGCTTCCGCCCGCTCGCAGAGTTTCTCCCTGCTCGATCCCGGAAAAGCTATGAAGAACTCCTCCCCGCCGTATCGGCCGACGAAGTCATAAGAACGCACGCTATTGCAGAGGCGGCGCGCCACCTCGCTTAAGACTTGGTCGCCCGCAAGATGCCCATACGTGTCATTGATCCGTTTGAAGTTGTCCAGGTCGAGCAGCAGCAGCCCGGTATGGCCATTGCTTCGCTCGGCCCGCTGCAGTTCACGCCGGAACAAATCCAGGAAGGCAGCGCGATTCCACAGCCCGGTCAGTCCATCGCGCATGGCCTGCGCGCGAAGCTCCTCCCGGGCATGAATCAGCTCGTTCTGCAGCGCGAGAATGCGGCTGGCAACCAGCAGGCGCGCTCGCAGTTCAGCCTCGCCAAATGGTTTTCCGATGCAGTCATCCGCACCAGACTCCAGCGCGTGGACGACATCAAGCTCATCCGTACTCGCCGTCACCATGAGAATGTAGTGGTAATAAGGGCGTGACTTGTCGCGCAGCCTGCGGCACAGTTCGATGCCGTCGATGCCAGGCATCGCCCAGTCCACAATCACCACCTCTGGCGGCCGATCCTGTTCAAGCACTTCCCATGCGTCAGTGCCGTTGTCGACGACCACGATCTCGTAGCCCCAGCGCTGGATCCAATGTTTGAGGATTAGCCTTGTGACAGTGTCGTCCTCGGCGATGAGGACGCGGGGACGCTCGGCTCCATAGGGGCCGGACTCAATTGGGTGCATCGGTCTTACCTCGTACATCCGCGCACCGCAACTGACCACCACACGCGGGCTCGTTCGAAAGATTGTGGCAAGTTTAGCGGGGTCGAATTGTCATGCAAATCACTCAATGGTGCTACAGATTGCTCTTTAGAATCAGCCCAATGCATATACATTTCTAGTGGCTCGGTGGTTCACCGCAGTCATCGCCAGCATAGTTCGGAACAGAGGCTCCCTTCTGTATCACAGCGCACCAGCACGCGGAAAACGTTCCATTCCACCCGATATATTCATTCCCTGTCCGAGACGTTTTGCAGGTGATTTCCCGTTTTCATGCACACTGGATCTATGAGGCTACGATCGCTCGGGGCCAAAGGGGCACGCGGTGCCCAAATGGCGAAAAGCTCATCCTTTGAAAATGCACAGCCCTGCCCGACCCGTATCAGCTGATCGCATCAGCAGGTAAACCGAACAAGATCTAGATTTTGAAAAAAACACCGGGGATCTGCGGCAGCCCTCTCCCAGGGTGAGATTTCTAAGCGTCCGGGATGGGATCAAGAGGGGGATTACCAGCTAAGTTAAACAAAATCTAGATTATGCAAAAAGTAGGGGAATGAAACGCGTGCTTGGCAGCTCGCTGCTGATAGCATGCAAAAAGGATAGGAGTAGGATCTCCCACAGCCTCTGAAGTTCCGCAACAGTCCTCGCTCCGGAACGATCGAACCTCGTCCCCTACTTCCTACTCTGTCCGTAACGCCTCAACCGGGTTGACTGAAGCTGCGCGACGGGCCGGCAGGAAGCTTGCTGCGAGAGATGCTGCGGCAAGCACTAGGGCTACGATCGCCAGCGTCGATACATCCCAGGCCGCCACTCCGAAAAGTAGTTTCCTGCCGAGCATGGCCGCGCCGACCGCGCATCCTACGCCGATACCCACGCCCGCAGCCGTCAACCATCCCGCCTGCCGCATCACCATGCTGTAAACCGCGCTCCGCTGGGCTCCAAGAGCCATACGAACACCGATCTCGCGTGTGCGCTGCCCAACGGAGTAGGCCACCACACCGTATAACCCGATCACGGCAAGAACGAGAGCGATGACCGCGAACCCGTCCACCAGCCACATCGCCGTGCGATGAATCAGCGCTGACTGCGTGGTGTTCACCTGGTCTTCCATCGTGATCTCGCCGTAGGTGCCCAGGTTGGGGTCGACTTCGTGAATCGCTTTTACCAGCGAGGGCAGAAGTGCCTTCTCATCTCCTTGAGTTCGAACTGCAACGGCTACGAAATTTGCCGGACTCTGATAGAGCGCCTCATATTCGGTCGGCCACAGTTCATCGTCGAGCCCTCCCTCGCGCACATTGCCAACGACTCCAATCACTTCCCTCATCGACTTCGGATCAAGGCTGTCGTTCGCAATCTTCTTCCCGATCGGATCTTCGCCGGGGAAGTACTTCTCGGCGAGCTCCTCGTTGATGATGATCTTGTTGCCTTTCGAAGCATCGTCATCTTCCGTAAAGAATCGTCCTCGGATCAGCTTCGCCTTCAAAGTAGGTAGATAACTCGGGCTGACATCACGCTCGTTGACCTCGTTGTGCTCGCCATGAAACGGCTTGCCAACGATTCGAATCCAGTCTGTATTGCAATTGCACTGGATCGGCAGATCTGTCGTGATTCCGACAGATTCCACACCAGGAAGAGCGGAAAGCCGCCGGCTCACTTCGCGAAACAGTGTTACCTGCTGCTCCGGCTTCGCGTAGCCGGCTGGAGGCGCGACCATCTGAACAGTGGCGAGATGCGCGCTGTCAAACCCAACATCAACATGCAACAGACGATAAAGGCTCTTGCTCAGCAATCCCGCGCCTACCAGGAGAATCACCGCGATACAAAGCTCCACCACGACGAGATTGGCTCCCATACGACGCCAGAACCGCCCCGCAACCGAGCGATTGCCGTCGCTCAGAGCATCCCGAACGTCGAGGAAGGAAAGACGCAGGATAGGAGTGGCCGCCAGCAACCCACTTGCAAGCAATGCAATGCAGAGACTGAACATGCCCTCGTGCCAATGGATACCAACTCGCGACAGAAACGGAAGGTATCCTGCCATCGTCTTGGGGATGAGACTCATCAGACCAGTGATCGTTCCATTCGCCACGAGGATTCCAGCGATACACCCAAATACACCGAGTAAGAGAGCTTCCGTGATGAATTGTCTGGAGATGCGTGCTGGAGTCGCGCCGAGGGCACCACGCACAGCAATCTCGCGTCTGCGCGATTCCGAGCGAACAAGCAGCAGGCTTGCCACATTGACGGACGCGATGAGCAGCAGCAGGCCCGATGCTGCCAGCAGCGTGAACATGATGGGCTTCATCGGTCCCGTGATGATTTCCGAAAGCGGTTGGACGACTGCGCCCTGTCCCTTGTTCGAGCCGGGATACTGAATCTCCAGTTGCGCTGCAATCGCTTTCATCTCATCGAGCGCGGCTTTGGAGCTGACCCCATCGCGAAGGCGGCCGACGCCAAAGAGGTTATGACAGCTCCGTCTTTGCTCGCACTGGTTCTTGTCGAGCAGGGGAACGAAGAACTCTGCGTTGGCTCGAGGTGCGAATTCGAACTCCCGCGGCAAGACGCCGACGACCGTATAGGCAGTGCCGTCCAGAGTGATGGCCTGTCCAACCATGTCGGTTCGCGAGCCGAATCGTTTCACCCACATTCCGTATGTGAGCATGACCAGCTTCGCACCGCCGGGACGATCTTCGCCGGGAAGAAAGTCCCGACCGAGCATCGGCTTCACTCCCAGGGTACGGAAGAAGCCGTCACTGACCCGGGCAGCCGGGACCGGCTCGGATCCTGATGGAATACGCAGCAGGTATCCCGATCCGCCGTACACATCAAGAGAGCTGAACGAGTGATTCAGGCGTTTCCAGTCTTCGTAGTCTTCCCGGGACAGATTCGAACGCTGGAGCATTGCTCCATTTTCTGCCACGTCCATCAAACGGTTGGGCGCAAAGTAGGGCAAAGGCTGAATGACTGCGGCATCAGCAAACGCAAAAATTGCAACGCTGACGCCCATACCGACGGCGAGGATGAAAATCGCTGTTAAAGCGAAGCCCGGATTCTGCCGGAACTGGCGGAACGCGAACCGAAGATCCTGGCCGACCGTTTCCCACTGGAACGCAACAACGCGCTGGCTCTCATCGCGAAGGTGGGTTGGGTTGCCGAACTGACGTGCCGCAGCGGTGCGGGCGGACGCGGGCACCATGCCGTCGGCAATCAACTCTTTCTCTACCTGCTCGCGATGGAACGCCATTTCCTCATCGAGATCAGAGCGAAACCGATCGCGGCTGAAGAGCAGGCCGGTTTTTCTGGCGATATATGCGAGCGGGTTCATTTGCCCTCCACGGTTTTCGCGTCGACTCTATTTCGGCGACAAAGCACCTATGCTTCGCTCAGAACGCGTCCAATCGCCGTAATTATCTGCTCGAATTGGGTGACCTCGAGACCCAACTGTTTGCGTCCCGCAGCAGTCAGCGTGTAAAAACGGGCACGCCGATTTGTCTCGGTGATCTTCCACTCGGCTTTCACCCATCCCTGCAGCAGAAGCCGTTGGAGCGCCGGATAAAGCGAACCTTCTTCAACCGTGAGCACGTCGTCTGACAATCGCTTGATGGATTGCGCAATTCCGTAGCCATGCAGTGGCGAACGTGTGAGCGTCTTGAGAATGAGCATGTCGAGCGTGCCGGGTAGCAGTTCCGGTCGTTTCATTCACCTATGTATAGGCTATCTAGGTATAGAGAGTCAAAGGAAGTGTGACGAACCGGAGGATTCGTGTGTAGACGAAGGAATTGAGAAGTAACAAGCGGGAGATCCGGATCGCTGGCGATATCTGTTACTTCTCACTGATTCTCAGTGCTTAGCGAACATCTCCATCACGTCCTTACGCAACGCCAAACGGCTCTCATTGCGTGTGTAGAACATATGGCCCCCCGGAAACTCATGCACTGAGACACGCGTGGCGTCGCCCATCACCGGCATCTGATTCACGGTAACCACCGACCCCATAAACGGGCAGGAAAGATCGTTCCAGCCGTGCACGATCATGACCCGCAGCTTCGGATCCGCGGCGACGGCCTCGCGCAGATCCGGAACGGACCCACGCCGCAGCTCGGCATCGCGATCCCACTGGCGGTTCACCTCGTACGAAAGAGCGTTGTAGCGCGCATCAACCTTCCACCCCACAGTACGGGTCACGAAGTCGACCATAGCCGTTGTGAGCGGCGCAACGATGCTGGCGAGAATCGGATCCGGCGCGCGCTGCTCCGGCGCAAACGGAAACGGATCGAAGGATGTTACGTTGGAATCGTAGACTGAACCGAGCTTGCCCTCTTCGCGATGAACTTCGCGCAGGTATGCACCCGTCTCGATGCGGCCGCCTGAGAACTTCACAAATGCCGGATCAAGGCCCGTCATCTCTGTGACCTTCGCAATCATCTTCTGCATGGCCGCTTCATCTGAACGTCCCTTCAGCAACGTTGTTGCGTACTCGCCCTGGGTGTAGGCGATGACCTCAGCCATCGTTTCAGCTGTCAGCTTCTTCTGGCGTTCCAGGTGTGCAGCCGTGATCGAAGGCAGTGTCATCATCCACGGCAGAGGGGATAGGTCGCCATCGTTTTCAATCGTCGGGTTGAGATAAGGCGATACAAGAACGATGCCGTTCAGCGCCACGCCGAGTTGTGATTGTAGATAATGCGTGATGCGCGGCCCGCGAAAGCCGCCGTAGCTCTCGCCCACAAGGTACTTGCGTGAACTGAGTCGATCGTTCTTGACGAGCCAGTCGTAGAGAATCCGAGAAAGGTATTCGATGTCGGGCTGAGTACTGTAAAACAGCTTCTTGGTCTCTGCCTCAGGCACCAGCGAACGGCTGAATCCCGTACCGACGGGATCGATGAAAACGAGGTCGGTGAAGTCGAGCCACGTGCCCGGATTGTCCACAAGATTTGTAGGGTCAGAAGGACTGTCACCTTCGTTGCCGGCATCGAGATGCTTAGGACCAATTGCGCCAAGGTTGAGGTAGACAGACGACGCTCCGGGACCACCGTTGAATGCGAAGGTCACTGGGCGATTAGGGCCTTCCACCGTGTACGCGGTCACCACGACTTCTCCAGCAATCTTGCCCTCGCCATCGCGCACCGGGAGCGCCCCAACGGTTACGGTATACTTCAGCGCTCTGCCATCAAGCTGGATCGTCTGCTGCACGTGGGCTTCTGCTGGAAGCGGCGGCAGTGCGGACTTGTCAGATGTGCCTTTATCGGCAGGCTTGCTCTTGTCAGTGCCAGCCTGAGCTTTGTCGTTTTGTGCCAACCCGCTCACGGGAACGGAGGCAATGCAGCAAAGAACGCATGCCATCGCGGCCTGGCGTAAAGGGAAGATCTTCGTAGAAGTCATGCGTTTAACATACATGCCCAATTGCAGCCGCTGGCAAGGGGTATGCGGCATGGTTTAACCTCGAATTTGGTATGAGAATCAAGGTCTTCTTGATAGCACCTCTCGCGATTACAGCGCTTGCCGCAGGCGCGATTGCACAGGAGAGCACGAAACCTGCTGAACCGCCCCTGCCCGATGCTCCGCAGGCAACGGCTGCTGCGCAGATTCATCCCAACGGGCCGACAGTCGTGATGGACACTTCGATGGGGCGCATCACCTGTCAGTTCTTCCAGAAGGAGGCGCCGAAAACAGTTGCCAACTTCATCGAGCTCGCTCAAGGCACAAAGGACTGGACCGATCCGCAGAACCAGAAGAAGATGCACAACAAGCCGCTCTACGATGGCACTATCTTTCATCGCGTCATCCCTGAGTTCATGATTCAGGGCGGCGATCCTACAGGCACAGGAATGGGCGACCCCGGCTATACCTTCGAGGATGAGTTCAATCCAGATCTGAACTTCGACGTTCCCGGGCGGCTGGCGATGGCAAACTCAGGTCCCAACACTAACGGAAGCCAGTTCTTCATAACGGAAGCTCCCACCGAACATCTGAATCAGCATCACACCATATTCGGCCAGTGCGATGAGCCGAGCCTCAATCTTGTAAAGGCGATCGCCCGCGTGGAGCGCGATCCGAACGATAAGCCGGTCACGCCGGTGGTGCTGCAAAAGGTGACGATCGTCCCCGAGGGCCAAGCGCCACCCGCCGCTCCTGCTGCTCCAGCACAGCCACCTTCCACGCCACAGCAATGATCGAACTTGCCTCGAGTTGTGAGGCTGACTCATTTCAGGATTCCCATCAACAGACAGGAGTATCTATGGCACTCGCACCGGGCACCTACGCAACCTTCAATACAAGCGAAGGCAAGATTGTTACCCGCCTCTTTGAGGCCGACGCACCGATCACGACAAAGAACTTTATCGAACTAGCTGAAGGCTCGAAGGAGTGGACTCACCCAGGCACGCGCCAGAAATCATCCAACAAGCTCTTCGACGGTACGATCTTTCACCGCGTAATTCCCGACTTCATGATCCAGGGCGGCGATCCCACAGGCACAGGTATGGGTGGCCCCGGCTATCGCTTCCAAGACGAGACCAAGGGCTCGCCGCATCGCTTCGATAAGCCAGGCAAACTCGCGATGGCCAACTCCGGTCCGAACACAAACGGATGCCAGTTCTTCATCACGGTCGCAGCCACACCCTGGCTCACCGGGAATCACACCATCTTTGGCGAGGTCGTTGAGGGCCAGGATATTGCGGACAAGATCTCCAAGCTTCCGCGCGGCGCACAGGACAAGCCGAACAAGCCCGTCGTGCTCGAGTCAGTGACAATAGAGCGCGTCGCCTGATTTCGACTAATCCGTTACACCGACTACTTGGCTCCGCAGATCTTCAGGATTGCGGGGCCAAACTTTTCGACCTTGCGGGGACCGATTCCGTCGATGGCAAGTAGTTCGCGGAGATTTGTCGGACAGCTAATTGCAAGGGAAATCAGAGTGCGATCGTGAAGTACGCAGTAGGACGGCACGCGCAAGCGCTTCGCCTCGCTCATTCGCCACTCTCTTAGCCGAGTTGCGAGGGCCTCTCCGTCAGAAGACAAGCTGGCCGGAGCAGCGTTGGGTGAGTCTTTCGGAACCTTCGGAAGTTTTCGGGAACCCTTTGGCAAGGTTAGTGTCGCGAATTCCTCCGCAATGCCATCGCTGATCAGCAGATCCACGTGCGACGCCGAGCGCGAAGCCTTCAGGTTCTCGCTGAGGCTCACCTTCTTGTAGCGCCGTACCTCCCCGTCCTTCTCGTACACAGCGTCTTCGACGGTGATCAGACGAGCACGCGCCAACGCGTCTAGTACAGCATCAAAATGATCTCGCCTGATTCGGCCAGAGGGATCAATCGTTTTCTGCAGAGCGCCCGCGCCTTTGTGATCGACGGATCGCAGTTCGTCGATGATCAGTTCGGCGGTTGCGCGTTCAGCGTTGGTGGCACGGCGGAACATCCGAAGCACCGCCCCCGCAGGATCACACACATCGCACTGGCCACACGGCTGCGCCGAATCGTCCTCATCACCGAAATGACGCACGAGTGCGCACATCCGACAATCGCTAGATTCAGTGAAGCGCAAAACCTTGTCGATCTGCTCGGCTCTGTATTGCGCTTGAATTGAATAGGTCTTCTTCCACCCCGGTGTCCCGACCGTGACGTTTCCGGCATAGTCGACCCGCGCGCCGCCATGAATTTCCAGCTTCTCCAGCGCTTTGTCGAACTCTTCTTCTCCAAGCTTCGATGCAGTACGCAGATCATCGATCGGCCGCGGTTGTTCGTTCAGCATCCGGAAGACTTCGTGCAAATTCTCCGTCGGCGGGTAGTCGCGGTTCAGAAAAAAGTCATGCGTGCGCTGGTCAGCATAGGAGTGCATGAGAAATGTCCTGCTCGGCACACCGTCGCGTCCCGCGCGACCAATCTCCTGGTAGTAGCCCTCTACTGTCCCAGGCAAACCCGCATGGATGATGGTGCGAATGTCGGGCTTGTCGATTCCCATTCCGAAAGCAATGGTGGCAACGACCACTTCGAGTTGCCCGGACAGAAAGGCCCTCTGTACGCGCTCCCGAGTCTCGCCATCCAGTCCTGCGTGGTATGCGGCGGCCGGCATCATTTGCGATAGCTGCCCGGCGAGGGCTTCAGACTGCTTGCGCGACGTTGCGTACACGATCGCCGGACGATGCGCGCGCTTTGCAAGCAGTTTGCAGATTGCGAAAGGGCGCTCCGGTGTAGGAACTTCCACGACTTCAATCGCAAGGTTATCGCGACGGAAGCCGTGAATGAAGCGGGCTGGATTCGTCATCCCGAGTTGCGCGACGATATCCGCCTGCACCGCTGGGGTTGCCGTAGCAGTAAGCGCGAGCACGGGAACAGACGAACCGTTACGGAGGGCTGGCAGGTGTTGCCCGATCATCCGGTAATCTGGACGGAAGTCGTGACCCCATTGCGAGATGCAGTGCGCCTCATCGATCGCAATGAGGGCAGGCGGGCGCTTGGCAAGCATCTCCGGAAATCCAGGCACGCGAAGCCGCTCAGGCGCGACGAACAGGAAATCGAGCTCGCCGCGAAGGTACTCGACGCACGCTTGTCGCGAAACCGCGCGATCAAGACCCGAGTGGATGCGCGCTGCGCGAAGGTTCAGAGCAGCGAGCTTTGCGTATTGATCCTCCATGAGAGCGATCAGTGGAGAGATCACCAGAGCTGTTCCGCCAAGTGCGATGGCCGGAAGTTGATAGCAAAGGGACTTCCCTGCTCCGGTGGGCATCACCAGCAACAGATCCCGTCCATCGATCGCGGCTCGGCAGACAGCCTCCTGATTGGTTCGAAATCGATTGAATCCGAACACCGAATGGAGAAGCTGGGCAAGGTTGTCGAGTTTGGAATGAGTAGCCAACTGTGGATACGATCTCTCTTCAACTTTACTCAAGCAACTGCAACGGCGTCTCAAGAAGGCTCAAGGCTTCGTAATAGGTCTGGTACTACAGAGGCGAAGACAGCAACGTTGGAGATCACATTGCGCGGGCAGACAAACGGTCATGGAGCCGGGGTAGCCAAAGCGGCATCGGACCAACTTGCAGGTAAGCGCATCCAAAGGCGCATGGCTGCGCCGATCTTTTCCCTTGCGGGCAACGAACATACTTTACAGATTGCCGGGGTGCGCCTGCTGGGCGTGAATGCGGAGAACGGCCGCAAATTACTCTTCACCATCGTTTTCCTTATCATTCTGTACCTCCTGCACAGAATGCTCTGCATGATCTCCAGCAAATTGGGTGGCGATCGAAAGCGTATTGCTTTCTGGACTCGGCAGGGCGTCAGCCTTATCGTGTTCGGCATCGCGGTCCTGGGTCTGGTCTCAATCTGGTTCGATAATCCTTCACGCCTGGCAACTGGCGCAGGGCTGGTGGGTGCAGGGCTGGCGTTCGCCATGCAAAAGGTGGTCACGAGTTTTGCCGGGTACTTCGTCATCTTGCGCGGAAAGACCTTTAACATTGGCGACCGGATCAAAATGGGCGGCGTGCGTGGCGACGTGATATCGCTCAACTTCATCCAGACCGTCATCATGGAGATGGGCGAGCCGCCTGCGGTACAGGAAGAAGATCCGGGAATGTGGGTGCATAGTCGCCAGTACTCCGGCCGTATCGTCACCATTTCAAATGCTGAGATCTTCGAGCAGCCGGTCTTCAACTACTCGCGCGACTTCCCATACATCTGGGAAGAGATGCATTTTCCGATCTCTTTCAAGGACGACCGCCGGCGGGCAGAGGAAATCATCGTGAAGGCGGTACGCGATCACACACAGGATATTGCTAATCTGGCGCAGCCCGAACTAGATCGGCTCAAAGAGCGGTTCTTCGTTGAGCAGGCCGACATCGAACCCAAGGTCTACCTGCGGATCACTGATAACTGGATCGAGCTTGCGGTGCGCTTCCTTTGCGGGACACACCAGGTCCGCGGATTGAAGGATCAGATCAGCCGACAGATCATGGACGAGCTCGATGTGGCAAAGATTGGTATCGCGTCCAGCACCTACGACGTGGTCGGATTTCCGCCAATTCGCGTCGAGGGTCCGCTTCGGATCGAAAGCGGGAACTTCGATTCAGCAGAGCGCCGGAGTGCATAGGGGGTTACGACCGTGTGACGTAGATCACATGCACTGGCTCCGCTGGATGGGAACATCAGCTATATTTCAGATAAATCGGAGTAGGCTGCAAGCGAATCCCTGACTCCCCAAGGACGGCTTGCATTGAATCAACCCCTTTCTGAATGTGTGGCCGACTGCGAACTCGCAGCCGCTATCGAAGCTCGCTCCCAGCTTCATTGCATCTCCAACAAGCGCCATCTCTTCCGGCAGGGGCAATCCCCGGACAAGTTGTTCCTTCTGCATGCCGGCGAAGTCGTGCTGACATCACGGCAGGCTGACGGTTCGGTCCTCGGTTTCAGGGCACTTGCCGGCTCTCTCATCGGCCTGCCCGCGATCGCGGGTAACCAGCCCTACGCGATGACTGCCACCGTCAGAAGGTATTCAGAGTTGTACTCAATCCCGGTTTGGACATTCCGAGAAATTGTCGGAAAGAATCCGCGGCTGTCATTCAGAGTGCTGGAGATCCTCGCCGCTGAGGTCAGATCTGCCCGCCTGCAAGTCTCGCACGCGCTGTCCACCGTCCGAAGCCGCGCGGTAGCAGCCCAGGCAACCGCTGCCCCGCAACTTGAGGATGCAATTGGCCAATAGTTCAGCTCAAACTTGCTGAGGTGTTTGTACCTCGATCAAGGTATCCCATTCAGATGATTTTCTGCAGCATGGACTGCAGGACGCTCGTCGGCTCGGGTTGATTGCCGGTCGGGACGCCCGAGGGCGTGACGTGGTTGTTCGAAATCATATGGTGGATAAGAAGCGGCAATACGATCGCAAGTCCGCCCCGAACCACGCCCGGAGCAAGCCCTGTGCGCTGCGCAATGCCGTCGATCAGACCCGTCTCGTGAATCCCGTTCTCTATCGCGGTGGGATTCGGTTGAGTATTGCCCTGCGACCACTGCTCAACGGCGCTGCCCATGCCATTACGCTGAAACGCCTGAATAAGAGAGCCAACTCCGCCCCGCGCTGCAAGCTCGTCCATTAGGCCTCCCGCTACCTGTGCGTGTTCAGGAGCTGCCGGTCCCTTTGCCATAAATGCAACGGTGTTGAGAATGCTCATCGGTTCACCTCGGGTAATGGTGGGATGCGCTGTCGCCGCAGAGGGGTGGTCCGGCATGACCCGAGCAGGCGAATCAGACATTTTGGGTGATTATCCGAACTTTCGGATTGAAAGATTCAACGACTGCAAGGAAACGGGCTGGAACGGTGAGCGCTCCAGCCCGAACTTGACAGCGGATTTATTGGTGGCTAATTTCCGGCAACAGGTTCAGCGATAGTATGTGTCTCAGCGGCCGGTGGTTTTACGCCTTCCTGGATGAGGTCATAGCGGTCGAGATTCATCACCTTCGTCCATGACTTCACGAAGTCCTTTACGAAGTCCGCTTCCGAGTCTCTGCTTGCGTACACCTCGGAGATGCCGCGAAGCTGAGCATTCGAGCCGAAGATCAGATCGATCACCGTGCCGGTCCATTTCGGCTCACCCGTCTTCCGGTCGTGTCCTTCCAGCACATGCTCCGAGCCTTTGGTCCTTTGCCATTTCGTGCCCATGTCGAGCAGGTTGATAAAAAAATCGTTGGTCAGAGTTCCGGGCCGCTTCGTGAATACTCCATGCTTCGAGGCTCCGTAGTTCGCACCCAGAACCCGCAGACCGCCGACCAGCACCGTCATTTGCGGAGCCGTGAGCGTCAGTAACTGCGCTTTATCCAGGAACAGATTCGCTGCGTACTTCTCCAGCCCTTTAGCGACATAGTTGCGGAACCCGTCGGCTTTCGGCTCAAGCACCGCGAACGACTCAACGTCGGTCTGCTCCTGCGTGGCATCCGTGCGGCCCGGCGAAAAAGGAACCTTCACGTCATGTCCAGCCTTCTTGGCGGCCGCCTCTACTGCCGCATTGCCTGCGAGCACGATCAGATCGGCGAGCGAAATCTTCTTTCCACCCGACTTCCCGTTCCCGCCGGCCTGAGCCGAGTTGAACTCCTTCTGGATGCTCTCCAGCTTCGAGAGCACCTTGGCGAGTTCGGCAGGTTGGTTCACTTCCCAGTTCTTTTGCGGCTCCAGGCGTATACGTGCACCGTTCGCACCTCCGCGCTTATCGCTACCACGGAAAGTTACCGCGGATGCCCACGCTGTCGAAACAAGCTGTGCGACAGAAAGTCCAGAAGCCAGCACCTTGGCCTTCAGCGTCGCGACATCCTTGTCGCTGACCAGCTCATAATCAGCAGCCGGCACAGGATCCTGCCACATTAACTGCTCCTTCGGAACCAGTGGGCCGAGGTAGCGAGTGATTGGGCCCATGTCGCGGTGCGTAAGCTTGAACCACGCACGCGCAAAGGCATCGGCCAACTCGTCAGGGTTTTCGAGGAAGTGCCGCGAAATCTTCTCGTATGCCGGATCGACGCGAAGTGCAAGGTCCGAAGTCAGCATCGTCGGGTGATGCCTCTTCTTCGGATCGTGCGCGTCAGGTACGGTGTCTTTGCCAGCGTCGCCCTTCGGCTTCCATTGATTTGCGCCGGCAGGGCTCTTGTAGAGCTCCCACTCATACTTGAACAGTGTTTCAAAGAAGCTGTTGTCCCACTTCGTTGGAGTCGGCGTCCAGATGCCTTCCAGTCCGCTCGTGATCGCGTGCGCGCCCACGCCGGTCTCGAACGTGTTCTTCCATCCCAGCCCCATGTCCTCTAGCAACGCACCCTCGGGCTCGGGACCGACATAGCTCGCGCTCGCTGCACCGTGAGTCTTGCCGAATGTATGTCCGCCTGCGATCAAGGCAACGGTCTCATAATCATTCATCGCCATGCGGCCGAACGTCTCACGAATATCGCGAGCCGACTGTAACGGGTCAGGATTGCCGTTCGGACCCTCGGGGTTCACATAAATCAGACCCATCTGCACGGCTGCCAGCGGATTCGCGAGTTCGCGATCCCCCTTGTACCGTTCATCGCCAAGCCACGTGGTCTCCGGACCCCAGTCGATGTCCAGCTCCGGCTCCCAAATGTCCGCGCGACCGCCGCCGAAGCCGAAGGTCTTGAATCCCATCGACTCGAGCGCTACATTGCCGGCCAGAATCATCAGATCGCCCCACGAAAGCTTGCGCCCGTACTTCTGTTTGATGGGCCAGAGAAGACGCCGGGCCTTGTCGAGGTTGCCATTGTCTGGCCAGCTGTTCAGAGGAGCGAAGCGCTGTGCGCCTTTGCCTCCACCGCCGCGGCCATCGTAAATACGATAGGTACCAGCCGAGTGCCACGCCATGCGAATGAACAGAGGACCATAGTGGCCGAAGTCCGCCGGCCACCAGTCCTGCGAGTCGGTCATGAGCGCGGTCAGGTCCTTGACGACTGCATCGAGATCGAGGGTCTTGAACTCCCGTGCGTAGTCGAACTCAGCCGCCATGGGATTGGAAAGTGAGGATTGCTGATGAAGAATCGCGACATTCAGTGAATTCGGCCACCAGTTGCGGTTGCTGTCTCCGCCGGCAGCGGTGTGCTTGAGCATGTCGCCCGAAAACGGGCATTTGGATTCGTCAGACATCTGTTCTCCTTGATTCTGGTTGGGAGGGAGAGGATTCCGGGGGAATTCCCGGCAGATACACGTCGCGTCTCAGGTAAAGGTAGAGGGAGGGGCCTTGATAAGGCAAATCAATTGTTTCTACGATGATGATTGTCGCGGTCTATGATTGGACCATGAGTTCATGGTTCTCATCAGAACTAATCAGAGTGTGAACTGACGTTATGAATCTCCAGGAACTCCGCTACCTCGTCGCAATCGCAGAGCATCGGCACTTCGGCCGGGCAGCGGAAGCCTGTCACGCAAGCCAGCCGACGCTCAGCAGTCAGATCAAAAAGCTGGAAGAAGAGCTGGGCGTCACTCTGCTCGAGCGCACCAACAAGCGCGTTGCGCTTACGCCTGCGGGCAGCCAGATACTCCTCCATGCCCGACGCGCCCTTGCCGAAGCAGCCCAGATCGAAGCCGTCGCGCGCGCCGCGCGCGACCCGCTCATCGGCCCTCTGAAGTTGGGCGCCATTCCTACACTCGCGCCTTATCTGCTGCCCCTCATCTTGAAGCCATTGAAGCAGGGCTATCCTGGCCTCACGATCGAACTTTGGGAAGACCAGACACGTGTCCTCGTGGACAACCTCCGGAACCATAAACTCGATGCTGCGCTGCTTGCCACCGAGACCGATGCACCTGAGATCACCGAGATCGTCCTTTTTGACGAGCCTCTTCTTGCTGCCCTGCCCAGAAATCACCGCCTTGCCACCGCAAAGAAAGTAGATGAGCAATCCCTTAAAGAGGAACTGCTCCTCCTGGCCGACGGACACTGCCTCGCCAATCACGCACTTGCTGCCTGCGGAATGAAGCATGGACACACCCACATCCGGGGTGGGTTGCAAGGCGCTATGCAGGCTGCCACACTCGAAACGCTGGTGAACCTAGTTGCTGCCGGGTACGGCTCAACTCTCATTCCTGCCTTAGCCGCCGATTCACTCAAGACACGGGGTATAGTCCTGGTCCCCCTCGCAGGTCGCTCGCACCGGACGATCAGGCTCGCAAGCCGACCGGGATTCCCGAGAGGTCAGGCACTCAGGGCCGTCGAAAAGGTCATCCGCAAGGCCGTCAGCTTCGCCTGAACTCGCACTGTCCGGCCCGATCTGTCAGTTCGGCCGGGTTCCAGAACCAGTCTCGAAGGGCTTGGACGGCGATTACACCTTAGATAACTCCGCAAAGTTTTTGCCCCATTCGGGTTGCATTCTTTCCTGTGGAAAAATCCGCCTAAACGCAAGAAAACTGCCCTCATTACCGAAAAAAGCCTAAGATAAACGGAGAATGTGGATTCGGGCCCCCCTTATCCACAAAAGAACCCCCTGATGAGATTGACCCTGACTTTTGGGGTCAATACAGTCTGTAATCGAAGAGGACTAGTCCCCTTCAAGGCGTGAAGTCGGCGCCGGTCCACCATTCTCCACAGGCAAACCGCCTTGTCGGAACCATGGTCCCAGCCGACTTCGGTAATCCCGTTCGTATTCTGCTGACCCGGAGAGAGCATGCTGAAACTGAAAAAAATCCACATCCTCGGCTTCAA
>Ga0207674_10004022_pt1 | contig 17851 bp, 12 predicted proteins | sample KBSCornC72_FD_184303 | JGI IMG/M metagenome (GOLD analysis project Ga0207674, IMG submission 184303) | Corn rhizosphere microbial communities from Kellogg Biological Station, Michigan, USA - KBS Corn C7-2 (SPAdes) (version 2) | ecosystem: Host-associated > Plants > Roots > Rhizosphere > Soil ... | reverse complement strand
CCGTGACCAGGTGCTGGAGAAGTTCGGAGTGCCGCCGGAGAAGGTCGGCGACGTGCTGGCGCTGATGGGCGACAGCGTCGACAACGTCCCGGGCGTCCCCGGCATCGGGCCCAAGACCGCGTCGCAGCTGATCCAGGCGTTCGGCGACCTCGACACGGTGCTCGCCTCGACCGACCAGATTTCGAAGCCCAAATTGAAGCAGTCGCTGATCGACCATGCCGACGCTGCGCGTCTCAGCCGCGAGCTGGTGCGGCTGGTGTGCGACGCGCCCTTGCCCGAGCCGCTCGATGCGCTGGCGCTCAAGAACATCCCCAAGGAGCCGCTCGAGGAATTTCTCGCCGACCAGGGGTTCAAGACCCTGCTCGCCCGGCTCCACGGCGGCACCGGCGGAGCCCAGCAGAGCGGGGCGACGGTGCGCAATGACGTCATGGCGGCGATGGACAAGAAGCCTGCCGCCGCCGCTCCCGAGCCGGAGAAGATCGAAGTCGACCGCTCGAAATATGAGACCGTGACCGACGAAGCGACGCTCGATGCGTGGATCGCGGATGCGAAGGCGCAGGGCTATGTCGCGCTCGACACCGAGACCGACCATATCGACTCGATCGTCGCCAAGCTTGCCGGCGTCAGCCTCGCGACCGCGCCGAACAGGGCCTGCTACATCCCGGTCGGGCACAGCGGCGCCGACCTCTATTCGGAGGCGCCCAACCAGCTGGCGGTGGAGCTGGTGCTGGCCAAGCTGAAGCCGCTGCTCGAGGATCCGGCGGTGCTCAAGATCGGGCACAACCTCAAATATGACTGGGTGATGTTCGATCGTCTCGGCATCTGCGTCGCGCCGGTCGACGACACGATGGTGATCAGCTTCGACCTCGATGCCGGACGCAGCTTCGGCCACGGGCTCGAGGAATTGGCCAAGCTTCATTTCGACCACGAGTGCATCACCTTCAAGCAGCTGTGCGGCAGCGGCCAGAAGCAGATCACCTTCGACAAGGTCCCGCTCGGCCCGGCGACCGAATATGCGGCCGAGGACGCCGACCTCGCGCTCCGCCTGTGGCTGCGGCTGAAGCCGCGGCTGGCGAGCGAGAATGTGACCCGGGTCTACGAGCGCGTCGACAAGCCTCTGGTCAGCGTCATCGGGCGGATGGAGCGGCGCGGGATCAGGGTCGACCGCGACTATCTGGCGCACCTCTCGGCCGAATTCTCGCGCGACATCCAGGCGCTCGAGGAACAGATTTACGTGGCGGCGTGCGGGCCGTTCACGATCGGCTCGCCGCAGCAGCTCGGCGAGGTGCTGTACGGCCGGCTCGGCCTCAAGGGCGGGCGCAAGGGCAAGAGCGGGCAATATTCGACCGACGTCAATGAGCTCGAGCGGCTCGCTGCCGAGGGCGTCGAGTGCGCGACCCTGGTGCTCGACTGGCGCCAGCTGACCAAGCTCCGCTCGACCTATACCGACGCGCTGCAGGCGGTGATCAATCCCGAGACCGGGCGGGTCCACACCAGCTTCTCACTGACCGGGGCGCAGACCGGGCGATTGAGCTCCAACGATCCCAATTTGCAGAACATCCCGATCCGGACCGAGATCGGGCGCAAGATCCGCGACGCGTTCGTCGCCGATCCCGGGCATGTGCTGCTCTCCGCCGACTACAGCCAGATCGAGCTTCGCCTGGCGGCGCACATGGCCGACGTGCCGCAACTGAAGGAAGCGTTCCGCGCCGGCCAGGATATTCACAACCTCACCGCCGAGGAATTGTTCGGGACCGTCAACCGCGAGACCCGCAACCAGGCCAAGACGATCAATTTCGCGATCCTGTACGGCAGCTCGTCGTGGGGGATCGCCGGGCGGCTCGGGGTGTCGAAGGAGGACGGCAAAGCGATCATCGACCGCTATTTCGAGCGCTTCCCCGGCATTCGCGCCTACATCCACAGCACGCTCGCCTTCGCCCGCGAGCACGGCTTCACCAAGACGCTGTTCGGGCGCAAGACCCACTTCGAGCCCAACATCCGCTCGCCCAATCCGTCGATTCGCGGCGGCGCCGAGCGGGCGGCGATCAACGCCCCGCTCCAGGGCACCAGCGCCGATTTGATCAAGCGCGCGATGGCGCGGATGGACGGGGCGCTGGCCGAGGCCGGCCTCGCCGACGTGAAGATGCTGCTCCAGGTCCACGACGAACTGGTGTTTGAAGTGCCCGAAGGCCGGGAGGAAGCCGCGGCAGCGGTGATCCGCCGAGTAATGACGACCGCGCACGAGCCGGCGCTGAAGCTGGACGTGCCGCTGGACGTTGACGTCGGCTGGGGGCGCAACTGGGGCGAGGCGCATTGACCGACGCCAAGGGCGCCGAGGTCCCGGACGACAGTTCCGAAACCGGCGCGCCCGACGCCGACATGGCGACCCTCGCCCGCGGCGGGCGGCTCAACATCCTCGGGTTCGTGATCCGGCTCGCCGGGATGCTGCCGTTCCTGTTCATCGGCGGCCGGCTCTACGGCCCGGCCTCGCTCGGCCGCTTCGCTTATGCCGTGCTGACGGTCGAGTTCGCGGCGCAGATCGCCGCCCTCGGCCTGCGGCGGGGCCTGGCGCAGCTGCTCGCCAATGCGAAGAAGCCGCAGTCCTGCGTCGTCGCCGACGCCCTGCTCGTGGCGGCGATCGGCTCGGCCATCGGCATGGCCATCCTGATCGTCTTTCCCAAGGCGATGTACCCGACCACCCCCGTCGGCGGGCTCGACCGGCTGCTCGCGATCACGGTGCTGGCCATCGCTTGGACCGACATCGCGCTCGCGGGCCTGGCCTATCACCACGACGTCGGCGCGACGGTCCGGGCCCGATCGATCGTCCAGCCCTGGGTCATCAGCATCGCCGCCTTTGCTTTGTCCTACGTGCCGATCATGGTGACGCGCGGCGACGGCCTCATCATTGCCTACGTCTTGTCGATGGTCGCGGCGCTGATCGCCGCCTTGATTCCGCTGCTGCGCTGCTATGGCCTGCCGCACGGCTGGAAGCCCGACCTCCCGACGGCGTGGAGCACGGCGGTCCGCAACGCGCCGCTGGCCGCCGCCGATACGGTCGAATGGGCGTCGCGCCGAATCGACCTCGCGGTCCTCGGTGCCTTCATCCCGGCGAGTTTCGTCGGCATTTATTACGCCGCGCAGCAGGTCGCGACCCTTCCCGCCAAGCTGAAGACCAGCTTCGAGCCGGTGCTCGGTCCGGCAATCGTCCGACGGCTGGCGGTCGACGACCGCGCCGGGATCGCCAAGCAGGTCCGCCAGGTCACCTACTGGATCATCGCCGCGCAGCTCGGCATCGCGCTGGCGCTCGCCATTCCCGGCCGGGCGGTCATGGGCCTCGTCGGCGCGCAGTTCACCGGCGGTACGGCGATGGTCAGCTTCCTGCTCGCGGCCGAGGTGATCGCGGCCGCCGCGGTGGTCAGCGAAGCGGCGCTGATTTACGTCGCGCGCAAGCGCAACATGGCGATCAGCCTGGTGATGCTGGCGCTCGAGGCCGGGCTGGCCGCGGCGCTGATCCTGGTCATGCGCCAGGAGGGCTTTCCGGTGGCCTGGCAGGCGACCGGGCCGGCAATCGCTTTGTGCATTGCGCTCGCCTTCGCCTCGATCGCCAAGTCGTGGTTGCTCAGGCGGCAGCTGCATGAGCCGGTCGGCGGCTGGCGCTGGGATCTCGCCTGGGCGACCGCCGCCGGCGTGGTCGTCGGCGCGGGCGTCAGATATCTGCTGCCCGAGAGCCTCCAGCTGGTGCTCGGCGTGCCGGCGATCCTCGTCGCTTTCTTCGCCATCCTGTGGACCAAGGGCTTCGGTCCCGACGACCGCGAGCTGTTCCGCCTCAACAAGGCGGAAGTGAAGGAGCTGCGCGAGGCCGAAGCCCGCGACGAGACCATGGACGACGTCGTCTGATCAGTGCCGGAAGTGGCGCATGCCGGTGAACAGCATGGCGAGCCCGGCCCCGTCGGCCGCGGCGATGACCTCGTCGTCGCGGATCGAGCCGCCCGGCTGGATCACTGCGGTCGCGCCCGCTTCCGCTGCCGCGAGCAGCCCGTCGGCAAACGGGAAAAAGGCGTCCGACGCAACCGCTGAGCCGACCGTCCGCGGCTCGTCCCAGCCGTTGGTCTCGGCCGCCTCGCGCGCCTTGGCGGCAGCGATCCGGGCGCTGTCCCGGCGGTTCATTTGCCCCGCGCCGATGCCGGCCGTGGCCCCGTTCCTGGCGTAGACGATCGCGTTCGACTTGACGTGCTTGGCAACGGTCCAGGCGAACAGGCAGTCGCGCAGCTCCTGCTCGGTCGGCTGGCGTTTGGTGACGCATTTCAGCTGCTCGCGCGTGATCATCCCATTGTCACGGTCCTGGACGAGAATCCCGCCGGCAATGATCGCCAGGGTCTGGCCGGCGCGCGCCGGGTCGGGCAGTTCGCCGGTCAGTAGCAGGCGGAGATTCTTCTTCTTCGCGAAGATCGCCCTGGCCGCATCGTCCGCGTCGGGCGCAACGACGACTTCGGTGAAGATCTGGCTGATCGCCTCGGCCGTCGCCGCGTCGAGCGGCCGGTTGGTCGCGACGATCCCGCCGAAGGCCGAAACGCTGTCGCAGGCGAGTGCCTCTGCCCAGGCGTCGACGAGCGTGTCGCGGGTCGCGACGCCGCAAGGATTGGCGTGCTTGACGATGACCACGGTCGGCGGCCCGGCGCGGAACTCGGCGGCGAGCTCGAGCGCGGCGTTGGCATCGTTCAGATTGTTGTAGCTTAGCTCCTTGCCCTGGATTTGCTCGGCCTGGGCGACGCCGCGCGCGGCCGGGCCGACCGGCAGGTACAACGCCGCCTGCTGATGCGGATTCTCGCCGTAGCGCAGCGGCATCTTGAGCGTGCTGGCGCGGGTCCAGCTGGCGGGCCAGCGCTCGCCCTGGTCGGCGAAGGCGAACCATTGCGAGATGGTCGAATCGTACCCGGCAGTCAGCGCATAGGCCTTGGCCGCCAGCCGCTTGCGAAATTCGAGGGTCGTCCCACCATTGGCACCGAGCTGCTCGAGCAAGGCGGCATAATCGGCGGGATCCGTGACGATCGCGACATGGGCGTGGTTCTTGGCCGCGGAGCGCACCATCGACGGCCCGCCGATGTCGATATTCTCGATGATCGTGTCGCGGTCGGCGCCGCTCATGACCGTGTCGAGGAACGGGTAGAGGTTGACCACGACGAGGTCGATCGGGGCGATACCGTGCTGCTCCATCGCCGCGGCATGCTCGGGGTTGTCGCGCACGCCCAAGAGGCCGCCGTGAACCTTCGGATGGAGCGTCTTTACCCGCCCGTCCATCATCTCGGGGAAGCCGGTGAGGTCGGCAACGTCGCGGACTGCGACGCCCAGCTCGCGCAGCCGCGCGGCGGTGCCGCCGGTCGAGACGATATCGACGCCATGCCGCGCGAGCCCGGCCGCCAGCTCCTCGAGCCCCGATTTATCGGAAAGCGAAATTAGAGCCCGTTTGACCGGGACCAGATCAGTCATTCGAAACCTCACATTGCAAGAATCTAGCTCGTGCGGCGGAACTGCCAGCCGATCTCGCCGCCGAGCGCGGAGATCTCCCCGACGATCACCAATTGGCTGGTGCGCTGCGGCTGGCCGCGGCCGTCGATCCACAGGCTGTCCTCGATCGTCAGGCTGCCGCCGCGGCAGCGGAAGTTCCATGGCGGCACGCCGCGCGAGCGGAGGATCGCGCCCATGCCGTCGGCGGTGGTCGTCACCTCGATCGCCGGCGCGAGATGAAAGCGCACCGCGTAGGGCGCGGACTCGCGGATCTTCTTGCGCCCCTTGGCGATCAGCTGGTCGGCCCCGCGCAGCTCCTTGCCGTCGTTGCCGAGCATCAGGCTGCGCTTGTGGACCATCCCGAACGCCCGGACATAGCCGTCGTGGCTGGTCTCGATCCGGCTCGCGTCATTGTCCTCGCTGCGGTCGATCGTCACGTCCTCGACCCCCTTGCCGAGCGAGCCGTCGGCCTGGATGTTGGTCGAATTGGTGTCGGCGAGGACCAGCGTGCTGTGGGCCGCGGTGGTCGCGAGGGCGGCGACCAGATCGTCGGGCAGGTCGCTCGGCAGGGGCCCGGGTCCGCCGCAATTGACCAGGATCCGCTGCGCCCCGTCCGACATTTCGAACGCCAAAGTGGAGGCGCACGCCCGCGCCGCCATCTTCGGCTGCGGCGGCGGAGCGGCATCGAGCACGAGGATCGTGCCGAGCGCGGACAGCCGCTGATAGCCCCAGCCGCGCGCCTGGCGCAGCGGCCGCGCGCGCAGCCCGCAGCCTTCGACGAGTGCGGTCAGCCGCGCCGCGTCGCCGGGACCGCAGCCTTGCCAGCTCGACAGCGCGCCGTCGCCCATGGTGATCCCGTGGAGCGCGGCGAGCGCCGCCGCGGCGGCGGCCTCGATCCCGTCGGGGATGGTCTGCTTGGCCGCGGCATAGCAGGCGCGGAGCAGGCCGAGGCGGTCGACCAGCAGCATCTGCTCGCAGGGCGAGCGGCTGACCAGGCCGCCGTCGTCGAACTGGGCGGAGGCGAAGGCGCGCGCCAGGCCTGCCTCGCCGCGCGCGACCCGCGGCACTCCGCCCTGGACGAGCAGGCCGGCGGCGATCACGCCGCACCAGGCGGTGATCCGCTTGAGGCCGGCGGGGGCCTTGTCGGCAGTGGCGTCAAGGTGGCGCGCGCCGCGCGCCAGCGTGTTGAGCAAAGCCGAGCGGTAGCCCGCGTCCGCGCTCGACAGGATGTAGGGCGCATAGGCAGTCCAGAACAGGATGCGTTCGCCCCACAGATGCGGCGCCCAGGCCTCGTCGGCCCGGGTGCCGTGCGCGAGCAGCCAGCGGCCGACCATCGCTTCGGCGAGCCGCGCGCCTTTCTCGCGCGAGGCCGCGGCGCCGAGATCGCGGAGCCACGAGAAGCCCTGCAGCTGCTGAACCGCGGGGTCCGCCGGGTCCATGCCGGCAAAGTCGAGGTCGGCCAGCGGCAGGACCGCACTTCCGGCCACGAACCGCCCGGCGATCAGGGCGTCGCCCCGCTGGCGGTCCCCGGCGACGTGATCGCGCGGGACGGCGGCGAGCTTCAGCGGCTGCTTCGAGCGCCTGAGCCGCGAGAGGAATGAGCCGCGGGCGAGCCGCCGGACGACGTCCTGCTCGGCGGCAGCGCCGTCCGCGCTCATCACTCGCCCCGGAGCGCGCGGATATTGCCGGCGTAGGCCGCAGCGCCGCCGCGGAACGCGGCGGTCCCGGCGACCAGCACCGATGCCCCGGCATTAACCGCCTGCGGCGCGGTCTCGGCGTCGATCCCGCCGTCGACCTCGACCAGCACGTCCAGATTCTCCTTGGCGATGCGGGTCGCGATCGCCTCGATCTTCTTGAGTTGCGAGGCGATGAACTTCTGCCCGCCGAACCCCGGGTTGACGCTCATCACCAGCACCAGGTCGACTTCGCTCAGCACATAATCGAGCGCCTTGGCCGGGGTCGCCGGATTGAGCGACACGCCGGCCTTCTTGCCGAGCGCCCTGACCCGCTGGATCGTGCGATGGAGGTGCGGCCCGGCCTCCGGGTGGACGGTAATCGTGTCCGCACCGGCCTCGGCGAACGCGTCGAGGAAATTGTCGACCGGCGAGATCATCAGATGCACGTCGAACGGCTTGGTCGTGTGCGGCCGAAGCGCTTTCACGACCGCCGGGCCGATCGTCAGGTTGGGGACGAAATGCCCGTCCATGACGTCGATGTGAATCCAGTCGGCGCCGGCCTCGTCGATCGCCCGCACCTCCTCGCCGAGCTTGGCGAAGTCAGCGGACAGGATCGAAGGAGCGATGAGCGGGCGAGCCATGGCGCCGATTAGACGGGTTTAGCCGCGGCGGACAAGGCGGGCGATGAAGAAGCCGTCGAGCCCGCCTTTATCCTCGAGCAGGCCGGGAAGGATGCGGACACAGCCGTCGGGCGTTGGCGTCACGAAGTCAGGCAGCTCGCCCGGCTGCGGCGGGTCGACCGCGAATTCGGGATTGCCGGTCAGGAACTCGGCGATGATCGTCTCGCCTTCCTCGGGCTCGAGCGAGCAGACCGCATAGGCCAGCGTCCCGTTCGGCTCGATCCACCGGGCGGCATGAGCGAGCAGCCGCGCCTGCAGGTTCGCACTTTCCGCGATGACTCGCGGCCCGGCGCGATAGAGCACTTCGGGATGGCGGCGGAAGGTGCCCGTCGCCGAACAGGGCGCGTCGAGCAGGACCGCATCGAACGCCTGCTTCGGCTCCCAGTCTAGCGCGTCGGCCTCGACCAGCTCGGCGGCGAGATGGGTGCGGGCGAGGTTGTCGCGCAATCGTCCGAGACGATGGCCCGATGCGTCGACCGACGTCACGCGATGCCCGGCTGCGGCGAGCTGCATGGTCTTGCCGCCCGGCGCCGCGCAGAGGTCGAGTACGTTCGTTTGCCGACTCCGGATCAGCCGCGCGGGGAGCGATGCCGCGAGATCCTGAACCCACCAGCGGCCGGCCTCGAAGCCGGGCAGCTCGGTGACCGCCGAGCTCTCGAGCCGCGCGTGCTTCGGCGCAAGCGAGATGCCGCCGAACGCCTGCGCCTCGCCGTCATCGGCAAAGGTCAGGTCAAGCGGCGGACGATGCGCGATCGCGCGCCGCGCCGCGTGGACGACATCTTCGCCCCACGCCTCGCGCCACCGCCGCTCGACTGCGTCCGGCAGGCAGGGCGCGTCCATCGTTGGCAAGCCGCGGCGAAGTAATGTGCCAAGTACGCCGTGGACCAGCCGGCGCGGCCCGCCATCGACCAGCGGCAGGGCAGTCGCAACGACCGCATGATCGGGCGTGTCGAGCCCGGCCTTCTGCGCCAGCGCGAGGCGCAGCACCATGCGCGCTTTGCTGTCGTCAGGCAGCCGCTGGCGGGTCGCGCTGTCGATCAGCGCATCGAGACCGGGCAGGCGCCGAAGCGACTCGCCGGCGATCGCCACGGCCAGCGCGCGGTCCGGCGGCGGCAGCGCGCGAATCGCGGCGGCCGCCGAATCGAGCGTCTGTCCGCGCCGCAGCACGGCATCGAGCATCTGCAGCGCCGCGCGCCTGGCGCCGAGCCCTTCGGCGGGACTCACACCGTCTCGGCCCGCGGCGGCCGCGCCAGCAGCGCCTCGAGCACCTCGTCGACATTGGCGCGCCCGGCGATCAGCGCGTCGACCGCCGCGACAATCGGCATGTCGATGCCGCGCTCGCGCGCAAGCCGGGCGAGCACCGGCGCGGTGAAGGCGCCTTCCGCGACCGTCGTGCGGTCCGCCAGCAGCTCGGCCGCGGTGCGGCCTTCGCCGATCCCCTTGCCCAGCGAATAATTGCGCGAGCTGGTCGACGAGCAGGTGAGGACCAGGTCGCCGAGCCCGCTCAAGCCCGCGAGCGTCTCGCGCTTGGCGCCGCAGGCGAGGCCGAAGCGGGTCATTTCGGCGAAGCCGCGGCCGATCAATGCGGCCCGCGCATTCTGGCCGAGCCCTTTGCCTTCGACCACGCCGCAGGCGATCGCGAGCACATTCTTGACCGCCCCGCCGATCTCAGCCCCGGCGACATCGTCCGACAGATAGACCCGGAAGGTCGGCTGGCCGATGGCCTCGCGCAACTGCTCGGCGAGGTCGCCGTCCGCGGCGGCGAGGGTGACCGCGGTCGGCAGACCCGCGGCGACCTCGTGCGCGAAGGTCGGGCCCGACAGGACGGCGATCGGGGCGTTCGGGCGCACCTCTCGCGCGACGTCGTGAAGCAGGGCGCCGCTGCGCTCCTCGATCCCCTTGGCGCAGAGGACCAGCGGCGTGTCGCCGCCCGGCGTCCGCTCGAGCACCGCCCGCATGTGCTGGGCGGGCGTCACGACCAGCCAGGCGTCGCAAGCGCCGAGCTCGGCGAGGTTTGCGGTCGCCCGGATCGCCGGGCTCAGCGGCACCCCGGCGAGGAACAAAGCATTCTCGTGGTTGCGGTTGACGCTTTGGACGACGCCCTCCTCAAGCGCCCACAGCAGCGTCTCGCGCCCGCCGGCCGAAGCGACCTGCGCCAGCGCCGTGCCCCAGGCGCCCCCGCCGATGACCCCAAGCTTCATGCTTTCACCCCCGCGCCGCGCACCGTTTCGGCGCGCGCGTCGAGCGGCCAGCGGGCCCGCGCCGGCGCGTCGAGCGGGTCGGTGAGGCCGGCGGCGAAGCGCTCGGCCCCGGCCCAGGCGATCATTGCCGCATTGTCGGTGCACAGCCAGGCGGGGGGCACGCTGAACCGCCGCTGTTCGCGTTCGGCCAAAGCGGCGAGCGCGCCGCGAATCGCCTGGTTGGCGGCGACTCCGCCGGCGACGACCAGGGCCGGAGCGTCGGTCGTGCCGAGCGCGACCGCGGTCCGGTCGACGAGGCAATCGACCACCGCCTGCTGGAAGCTGGCGGCGATGTCCTCGTGGGCATGCTCACCCGCGGCGATCGCGCGCTGCACGGCGCTTTTCAGCCCGGCGAAGGAGAAATGCGGTTCGCCCGAGCCGACCAGCGGCCGCGGCAACGGCACCGCGTTCGCGTCGCCTGATTTGGCCAGCTCCTCGATCGCCGGGCCGCCGGGATAGGGCAGGCCGAGCAGCTTGGCGGCCTTGTCGAACGCTTCGCCTGCGGCGTCGTCGATGGTCGTCGCGAGGCGGCGATAATCGCCCACACCGCGCACTTCGAGCAACTGGCAATGGCCGCCCGACACGAGCAGTAGCAGATAGGGAAATTCGAGGTCCGGGTCGGCCAGGCGCGGCGACAGCGCGTGGCCCTCGAGATGGTTGACCGCGATCAGCGGCTTGCCCGCCGCGAGCGCCACGCCCTTCCCGGCGAGCAGCGCGACCATCACCCCGCCGATCAGCCCGGGGCCGGCGGTCGCGGCGACGGCATCGACGTCGTGCACCGACAGCTTGGCGTCATCGAGGACTCGGCGGATGAGGTCGGGCAGGATCTCGACATGGGCGCGTGCGGCGATCTCCGGCACGACCCCGCCGAACGGCTGATGCGCGCTGGTCTGGCCGACCACCGCCTGCGCCACGATCCGGCGATCGGAGCCGACCAGCGCTACTGCGCTGTCGTCGCACGACGATTCGAGGCCAAGGATCAGGGTCATTTCGCGTCCGGCCCTTTGCCTGATCCTCTTGAGATGCACTAGGGGTAGGCCATGCACGGCCTCAAGCTCGGAACGCGCGGTTCCCCCCTGGCGCTGGCCCAGGCGCGCAAGGTCGCGGCGGCGATCGAGGCGGCGCAGCGCTGGCCCGACGGCTATGTCGAGCTGGTCACCATCACCACCACCGGGGACAAGGTCCAGGACCGGCCGCTGGCCGAGCTCGGCGGCAAGGCGCTGTGGACCAAGGAGCTCGACCGCGCCTTGCTCGCGGGCGAGGTCGATTTCTGCGTCCATTCGATGAAGGACGTGGAGAGCGTCCGCCCGGGCGAGATCCATATCGCCGCCGTGCGCCCGCGCGGCGACGTCCGCGACCGGCTGATCGGCGCCGAATCGATCGATGCGCTGAAGAAAGGGGCGACCGTCGGCACCTCCTCCGCGCGCCGCGCCGCCCAGCTGTTGCGGCTCCGGCCCGACCTTCGGATCGTCCCGCTGCGCGGCAATGTCGAAACCCGTTTGCGCAAGGTCGCGGCGGGCGAGGTCGACGCGACCCTGCTCGCCGCCGCGGGCCTCAAGCGGCTGGACCTCAGCGTCGGCACCTCGATCCCGACCGAGGTGCTGCTGCCAGCGCCGGGGCAGGCCGTCATCGGCATCGAATGCCGCACCGACGACACCAGGACGCAGAGCGTGCTGTCGACGGTCAACAACGCAATCACCTACGACTGCGTGATGGCCGAGCGGGAGTTCACCCGGGCGCTCGGCGCGACCTGCGCCTCACCGGTCGCGGCCTTCTGCGTGCTCGAGGACGGCGACCTTAGGATGCGGGCCCAGATCTTCTCCGCCGACGGCAGGGAGATGATCGAGCAGCGCGCCGTGTTCGACTGCGGCGACCGCAGGACCCCGGCGAAGCTGGCCCAGGACATGCTGGCCGCGGCGCCTGAATCAATCCGGAAACTGTTCGAAGCCCAATGAGGCGCGTGATCGTCCTGCGTCCCGAACCGGGCGCAAGCGAAACCGTCGCCCGCGCGCGGCAGCTCGGGCTAGACGCGGTCGCGATGCCGCTGTTCGAGATCGAGCCGCTCGACTGGGCCGCGCCGAACTCCGCGGCATTCGACGGTCTGCTCCTGACCAGCGCCAATGCTGTCCGCCAGGCCGGCGGGCAGCTGCACCTGCTGCGCCAATTGCCGGTCTATGCGGTGGGGGAGGCGACGGCGGCTGCGGCCCGGCAAGCCGGATTGAACGTGGCCGAGACCGGCGCTTCGGGGGTCGAGGCGCTGCTCGGCTCGCTCAGCCCGACCCTGAATTTGCTCCACCTGTGCGGCGAAGATCGGACCGTGCCGGCAGCCGCCCGCCCGGTGCTGACGGCGGTGCCCGTTTATCGGGCGAGCCGGTGCGCGCCGCCCGACCTGGGCGCGGCGCGCGGGGCCGTCGTGCTGGTCCATTCGCCGCGCGCCGGCCGGGGGTTGGCGGAACTCGTCGCCGACCGAGGGTCGATCGCGATTGTCGCGATCAGCCCCGCCACGGCCGCCAGCGTGGGCGACGGGTGGGACCGGATCGCGATCGCGGACCAGCCGAGCGACCAAGCGCTGCTGGCCCTCGCCGCACGGCTGTGCAACAACACGGGCGCGTAATGAACGGTGCGACCACTCGGAGCGGCATGGGCTGGACCTCGCGCCTGCTGATCGGGCTCGTCCTGGTGATCGTCGGCGCGGCCGCCGCGACCTGGGGGCTGGCGCACTACCAGCCGGCCGCGAAATTCCTCGGCGTGGTTCCGGCGAGCCAGCGGCAGGCGGTGTTGACGCCAAAGCCGGTGGTGTTGAATGCGGCGCCTCCCGAGGCGGGCGCGGCGGACGCGCCGAACGACCCGGAAGACGCCGCCAAGATCGCCACCCTCGAGCAGCGCGTGGCCCGGGTCGAGAATGCGACCGAGCGGGCCGAGGGCTTCGCCGGCCGCGCCGACGCGCTGGTCGTCGCCTTCGCCGCTCGCCGGGCGATCGACCGCGGAGTCGCGCTCGGTTATCTTGAGCCGCTGCTGGTCGACCGTTTCGGCGCCCGGCATCAGGCGGCGGTGGCGACGGTGGTCACTGCCTCGCGTGCTCCGGTCCGGCTCAACGACCTGATCAGCGAATATGAAGCGCTCGGCCCCGAGCTCCGCCGCGGCGGCCCGCAGGAGAGCTGGTGGAGCGGGTTCAAGCATGAGCTCGGCTCGGTGGTCGAGGTCCACCGCTCCGACCGGCCGGCAATGAACGCCGATGCGCGCTACACCCGTGCGCTGCAGCGCCTGTCGACCGGCGACGCCGACCAGGCGCTGGCCGAGACCATGCGCCTGCCGGGCGCGGCGCGGGCCGGCGACTGGACTGCCAAGGCGCGGCGCTACATCGCCGCGCATCGCGCGCTCGACGAAATCGAATCGGCCGCCCTGCTCGGCGGCCAAAACCCCGCGCGCTGACTCTCGAAACAGTCTTGGCAAGCCGACTCGAGGATGCGAGTCTCGGGTCGGGGTCGCACAGCAGGAGTTCAGCTGTCGTGAGGCAAATGATTGGAATCGGGAGAAAGTTGAGGAGTGTTCGAGGCGTCATGACGTCGCTTTCCAAGTCTCTGGGATTGGCGCTGACCGCGGCTCTGATGGCCCAGGTCTCGGCGTCGGCCGCGGCGCCGCGCAAGGCGCCCGTCGCGCGGCCGGACCGGACTCCGCCGACACCCGCCGCGCTTCCGGCGCCGGACGATCTGCGCGATCGGGTGACCGGCCTCGCTCGGGCGTTCGACGGCAAGGCGGGGATTGCGATCGTGTCCCTGCGCGACGGGTGGGAGATCGGCTGGAACAGGACTTCGCTGTTCCCGCAGCAGAGCTGTTCCAAATTGTGGGTCGCGATCACGGCCATGGACGCGGTGGACCGCGGCAAGATCAGCCTCGATGACCGGGTCACGCTCGGCCGCGCCGATCTCACCTTGTTCCACCAGCCGCTGCGCACGAAGATTCTCGACGGCAGCTACACGACCACGCTCGGCGCACTGATGTTCGCCGCGATCACCGAGAGCGACAATACAGCCAATGACAAGCTGATGCGGTCCGTCGGCGGCCCGCAAGCGGTGCGCGACATGATCGCCCGCAAGGGCTTGGGGTCGATCCGCTTCTACAATGGCGAGCGCGCACTGCAGTCGAAGATCGCCGGGCTGGCCTGGAGCCAGAGCTATTCCCTCGGCAATGCCTTCTTCGACGCGCGCGACGCACTCCCGATGAACGTCCGCAGGACCGCGTTCCTCCGCTATCTGTCAGACCCTTACGACGGCGCCTCGCCGCAGGCCGTCGCCAGGGCGCTTGCCGCCTTGCGCAAGGGCGAGCTGCTGTCGCCGGCTTCGACCTCGCGGCTGCTGTCGATCATGGGGCAGACTCGGACCGGCGGAATGCGCGTCCGCGCCGCCCTCGCGCCCGGCTGGGACTGGAACCACAAAACCGGTACCGGGCAGGAGCTCAAGGGGCGGATCGGCGGGATCAACGACATCGGCCTGCTCACCGCGCCGGACGGCACGGTCTACGCGATGGCGATCATGACTATTCCCCGCAACAATTCCGACGGCGACGCGCAACGGCTGATGCGCGACGTCGCCAAGGCGGTGATTGCCGACCATCAGGTGCGACGGGGGCAGGGCTACGCCGGCTGACCTCGCCGGGCCAGCGGCCAGGCTCGCCGCCGCGGCCGGAGTCCAGCGCGTCCCGACCGGCGAGCTCGACCTGTTCATCGTTCGCGGCTTCGTCGACCGCCGGACCTGCGCCGCGCTGATCGAGCGGATCGATTCCCGCTGCCGCCCGTCCGAGATCGCCGACGACGTCGGAATCGCGAACTTCCGCACCAGCGAAACCTGCGACCTCGACTGGCGCGATCCGACGGTCGCCGAGGTTGACGACCGGATCTGCGCATTGCTCGGATTCCCGCCGCGTTCGGGCGAGCCCCTGCAGGGCCAGCGCTATGCGCCGGGCCAGGAGTTCAAGCCGCATACCGACACGTTCGAGCCGGGCGGCTACGATTTCTACGTTCACACCGCCGATGCCGGCCAGCGGACGTGGACCGCGATGATCTATCTGAACGTGCCCGACGCGGGCGGTGCGACGCGGTTCAAGGCGATCGCCAAGACCATCCAGCCCGAGCCCGGCAAGCTGCTCGCCTGGAACAATCTGTTGCCCGATCGCCGGCCCAACCCGGCTACGCTCCACCAGGGCATGAAGGTGCGGCGCGGGACCAAGTACATCCTGACCAAGTGGTTCCGGGAGCGCTGACCCGCCGGCCGAGTCGCCGAGCCGGCGGGAACGAAGGGGGCATGGCGTGAAGGGGAATAAACTCCACGGCGATCCACGCCCCCTCCTCTCCGGCTCTCGAGCCGAGGCTTGGTAGGGGCCGGCCTGGCGGACCAGGCAGCTCGACCTCGAGCTCGGGGTCAGCACGGACACATCTCACCTGCGGTTCGATGGTTGCGTTGCCCGCCTGACAGGAGATTGGTCTCGTCTTCTCCTCTAGAAATCCACGGTGACGCCGGCGAACAGGAACCGCCCCAGCGCGTCATAGACCTGCGGGAAGGTGTTGCCGTTGCCGAACGGTGCGTTCGCCACTTCGCCGCCGACGATCGGCGGCTCCTTGTCGAGCAGGTTGTTGACGCCGAGGCGGAAGTTGTAGCGATCCGCCAGGCGGGCGGTCATCGCCAGGTCGAAGAAGCTCTGGGCCTTGATGTGCCGGTTGGCGTCCGCGACGTTTCCGGTGCAGGTCGCGGTCGCGCTGATGTCGCAATCCGCTTCGAGACCGTCGTTCTTGACCGACGAGAAGTAGCGCCACTGGCCGGAGATCCCGAGGCCGTTCTTCATCGTCAGGCCGAGCCGCAGCTTGTGGCGGTATTTCGGGTTGGGGGCCCCGCTTAGGAAACTGCCGCAGGTGCTGCCGTAGAGCCCGGCGCAGTCGAACTTGCCGTCCTGCCCGGTCCCGCTGCCGCTGACTCCGGTGTCGATCACCAGCTTGCGCAGCATCGTCCCGACATAGCTGACGTTGACCGTTCCGAGCCCGCCAAGGCGGCGCGAATAGGAGCCGTTGAGGTCGAAGCCCTTGGTTCGAAGGCCGCCGATGTTGGTGTTGGTGGTCTCGATGAACCCGGCTGGCGACAGCCACAGCGAGCCGTTGCCGGCCGTGCGGTGGATTTTCGAGCAGAAGAACGGATCGCCGCTGGCGAGGCACTGGCTCATGATCGTCTGGAAGCCGAGCGTGCTGATCAGGCCCTCGACCTTGATGTCGAAATAATCGAGCGTGAAGGCAAGCCCGGGGAGGAAACGCGGCTGAAGCACGAGGCCGACGGTGTAGGTGTCGGCCTTCTCCGGGGCGAGGTCGGGATTGCCGCCGATCAGCGCATTGTACTGGTTCGCCGGATTGGCGGCGATCGAGCCGTAGGTGCCGAAGCCGGCGCCGACGCCGGTGTTGAGGCATTGCGCCGCCGTCGCCGTCGGCGCCGCGCCGGCGCACGGGTCGACCGTTCCGCCGAGGCCGACCGCCTGCGGCGCGAACAATTCGACCACGTTGGGGGCGCGAACGGCGCGGTTGTAGCTGGCGCGGGCCCGGACGTCGTGGATCGGGGCGAACTCCACCGACAGCTTGTAGGTGTCGGTGTTGAAGTGGTTCCCGGCGACCTTGTAGTCCGAGTAGCGGTAGCCGGCCCCCACCGTCAGCTCTTCGAAGAAGCTGTGGCTGACGATCGGGATCTGCAGCTCTGCGAACGCCTCGCGCACGTCGAAGTGGCCGTTGACCGGGACCACTGCCCCGCCCTGGCCGGCGCCGTCGCCGGACTGGAATTGGATGTCCGGCAGGAAATCCAGCGCCTCCTTGCGATACTCGCCGCCGAAGTTGAGGCCGATGCCGCGGTCCGACCACGGCGTCTGCACGCCGTACTCGCCGCCGTCGACGGTAATGTTGGCGTTGGCGATGGTCTCGTTGACGTTGCCGCGCGAGATCAGCGGGGTCTGCAGGTAGGCCAGCGCCTCCGGAGTGACTCCGCCGAGGGTGAAGATATTGTACGGGACGCAGGTCGCATCGAGCGCACCGCCGCCCGGGCCGGATCCCGGAAGCGCCGCGCGGCAGACCGGGGTTCCGGCTGCTACGCCGGGCACGCCGCCGACCGCGGGATTGGCGATGACGTCGAGCGCCATGTTCAGCCGCCGGATCGAGAAATCGTTGAGAAAGGCCTGGGAAAAGCGCGTCGTGCCATATTGATAATAAGCGTCGTACGACACGCCCTTGAGCAGGTCGCCGCGGATGCCGCCGACCACCCGCCACGAACTGCGCTCGAGATGGTCCTCACGACCGCCGCCTTCGACGTTGCGCCGGCCGGTGTAGGAGATCGCCCGGGTCACCCCCTGGGCATCGACAAACGTGTTGTTCGGCACGCAGATGGTGTTGAACTGCTGGGGCGACAACAGCGGGTTGTCGCAGTTGATCGTGGTCGTGTTGAAGAAGTCGCCCGACGGCGCAATCTTGGAATGCGACGTATCGTTCATGAACATCGCCTCGAGGTATGGCTTGGCCCCCGGGCTGATCTCATATTCGGCGAAGGCGCCGAGCGTGTAGCGCTCGTCGGGACGCTGATAGAAGTTGTATGGGCCGAAGTTGAACGGGATCGAGCCCGGGACGAAGTCGTTGCCGTTGGCCCCGCCGACATGGAACGTGCCGACGTTGGTGAAGAAAGTGCCGAACGCCGAGGTCGCCGAACCGCCGCAATTGAAGTCGGAACCGCGG
>Ga0207674_10004021_pt1 | contig 17852 bp, 13 predicted proteins | sample KBSCornC72_FD_184303 | JGI IMG/M metagenome (GOLD analysis project Ga0207674, IMG submission 184303) | Corn rhizosphere microbial communities from Kellogg Biological Station, Michigan, USA - KBS Corn C7-2 (SPAdes) (version 2) | ecosystem: Host-associated > Plants > Roots > Rhizosphere > Soil ... | reverse complement strand
CCTTCGACCGCCAGCCGCCGACCCGCGTCGAGACTGAAGAACCAGACACCGTCCCGCGCACCATCACGGACGTACGTTCGGACGTTCACCTCCGGGAACGCGCCGAGGTACGGGAGCGCTGGCAGCCCGCGCGGTGAGACGTCCTCCATGCCGAAGGGCACTACCCCGAGATACGCGCGACCCTCGAATGTGTCGATCTCGAGAGAGGGTGGGACCAGTGGCCGCAGCGCCGCCTCGTCGACGACCCAGTGCGCGAACAGAAGATCGCGCCAGCGCATGCGCATGATCCACGGTCGTCCCGATAACCGGCTACTCACGAGTAGCACGATATGCGTCGAGGCCGCGCCCGGTCAAGCGCTCGCGGGGTCGGCGACCAGCAGGCCGTCCTCCACCTTCCAGCCGATCCGCACCCGTTCACCGCGCTCGAGCTCGCGAGCGTCGAGCTCACGTGGCTCGCGGATGGAGATCCGTTGACCCCAGGGCAACGCGAGCTGGTACTTGATGTCCGGGCCCAGGTAGAGCACCTCATCGACGGTCGCGTCGGCCGTGTTGAGGCCGTCGGGCGTCGCGCCATCCGCGAGGACGCGCATGCGCTCGGGCCGTACGACGAGGGCAGCTGCCGCTCCCGACGCCACATCGGATCGGCCGGCCGAAGCGGCCCCCACCCGCCAGCGCGTCTCGTCGCGGGTCATCCAGCCACCGGCTCCGCCATCGACTTCGTATCGACCACGGAGGATGTTCGATTCGCCGATGAAGTCGGCGACGAACAGTGAGGCGGGACGGTCGTACAGGTCGGCGCCCGATCCAAGCTGCTCGATCCGGCCCATGCTAAAGATGGCGATCCGGTCGCTCATGACGAGCGCCTCTTCCTGATCGTGCGTTACGTACAGCACGGTCGCGCCGAGCTCGCGGGAGACGCGGATGATCTCGAGCTGGAGCGATTCGCGAAGCTTGCGATCAAGTGCGCCCAACGGCTCATCCATGAGCAACAACCGAGGCTCGAAGACCACAGCACGTGCGAGCGCGATCCGCTGCTGCTGACCGCCGGATAGTTGCCGCGGGTAGCGATCGCCGAAGGATCCGAGCTTCACAAGATCCAGCGCCTCGCCGACCCGCTTCTTGATCTCCGCTCCGGGCCGGCGGCGCATACGCAGCGGGAAGGCGACGTTCTCGGCCGCGGTCATGTGGGGGAACAGCGCGTAGTTCTGGAACACCATCCCGACATCGCGGCGGTGCGGCGGGACGCGCGTCATGTCCGAGCCATCGATCTCGATCGAGCCGGATGTCGGCGCCATGAAGCCGGCGACCATGCGCAGGGTCGTCGTCTTGCCCGATCCGGACGGCCCCAGGAGGGTCAGGAACTCGCCCGGCCGCACGTCGAGGTCGATGCCATCCACGGCGACGGCACTGCCGAAATGCTTCGTCAGCGCGCGGAGCACCAACGCCGGGCGCTCACCGGCGGCCGGACGGGTCGGCGTCATAGCTTCGGCCGTCATGCGGGCGCCTGGCGTCTGACGAAGACCAGGAGCAACAACAGCCCGGTCGTCACGACGAGCAGCGTCGTGGACACGGCGGCCACCGTCGGATCGACCACCTGGCGGACCTGCTCCCACATCTCCACCGGGAGTGTCCGGAATCGCGCCGTCGTCAGGAAGATCGCCGTCACGACCTCATCCCAGGACGTGATGAAAGCGAAGATCGCGCCCGCGACGACGCCCGGCAGGATGATCGGCAGCGTGATGTGCATGAAGCTGCGGCGCGGGTTCGCACCGAGATTGGCCGCAGCCAGCTCGAGGTTGCGATCCATCGTCTGCAGCGACGTCCCGACGTTGACGACGACGAACGGCAGCGCGAGCGCCGTGTGCGCCAGCACCAGTCCCAGCACGGAGCCGCTGATCTTCCACTGGACGAACAGCCCGAACATCCCGATGGCGATGACGACGACAGGGACGATCAACGGCGAGAGCACCAACCCGTTGACGAGCGATCGTCCGGGAAACCGACCACGACTGAGACCGAGCGCCGCGAGCGTCCCGAGGACCGTCGCGACCGCCGCCGTGAGCACGGCGACGATGAGGCTGTTGACGATACTGGTCGACCACTGGGTGTCGGTCAGCATGTGCTCGTACCACTGCAGGCTGAAGCCCTGCGGCGGGAAGCTGAGGATCTCGGCCTCGGTGAAGCTCATCGGCACGATGACGAGCGTCGGGGCGAGCAGGTAGAAGACGGTGAGCCCGCCGAGCGCTGCCATGAGGATGCGGCGCGGCTGGCGCCAGGACTCGGTCACCGCTCAGTCCTCGCCGATCCCGCTGCCGAACACGTCCTGGAGCCGCACCGCCCGCGACGCCGCGAACAGGAACGCGAGCGTGATCGCGACCAGCAGGACGCCCATCGCGGTCCCGAAGCCCCAATCGAGGCGCTGCTGGATCTGCTGGACGATCAGCTGGCTGATCATCTGGTCCTTCAGACCGCCAAGCAGCGCCGGCGTGATGTAGAACCCGAGGGCGAGGACGAAGACCAGCAGACATCCGGCGAGGACGCCCGGCAGGCTGAGCGGAACGAAGATGCGGAGGAACGCGGTCGCCGGCGATGCCCCGAGGTTCGCGGCGGCACGGCTGAACTCGGGATCGATCCGGCGCATGACGGCGTAGATCGGCAGGACCATGAACGGCAGCAGGATGTGCGACATGCCGAGGATCACGCCCAACGTCGTGCGGATGAGCGTCAGCGGCTCGGAGATCACCCCGAGGTCGAGCAGGATGCGGTTGATGACGCCCGTATCACGCAGGAGCACCTGCCATGCGAACGTACGGACGAGCAGGCTCGACCAGAACGGCAACAGGACCGCGATCAGCAGTAGCCCTGCGACGCGCCCCGAGACGATCGTCATCAGGTAGGCGAACGGGTAGCCGATCACGAGGCACGACACCGTCGCCAGGAGGGCGATCCAGAACGTGTTCGTCAGGACGCGGACGTACGCGCCCTGCGTGAAGAACTGCTGGTAGTTGGAGAGGCCCGCTCCTGGTGGGTCATTGACGCTACGGAGCGTCATCGCCAGGAGCGGGATCAGGAAGACAGCGACCAGGAAGACCACCGCCGGCAGCGCCAGCACGGACCAGCGGTTCACCCGCGGCCGCCCGCCGACAAGGCTCGGCCAGGTGCGGCTCCGAGCCTCGTCGGCGGTCGTCATATCCCGATCCCTGGTCGAGCGATCAGCTACCCTTCCAGGCCTGCCATGCGGCGTCGATCTCGTCGAAATGTTCGCCGAGATAGGCGTCGTTGAAGTACGCCGAGTTCTGATCGGCGTTGGTCACCGAAAGATCCGCCACCATCGCCGGGTTGGCGGTGGATTTCGTGTTCGTCGGCCCGTACGGGATGTACTGGGAAGGTCCGGCGTTGTTGGCTGCGCACGAGGCATAGGCGATGAACTTCATCGCCGCGTCCTTGTTGGGCGAGCCCTTGGGCACGACCAGGTAGTCGGCCGTGACGATCTGCTGGTTCCACTGGATCTCGACCGGCTTCTTGTCGATGTTCTTGGCGCTCCACCCACGGCCGTTCCAGATCATCGTCATCGCGACCTCGCCGGAGCCGATGAGCTCCTGCGACTCCGCGCCCGACTGCCAGAAGACGATGTCGTCCTTGATCGTGTTCAGCTTCTTGGTCGCGCGCGCGAGATCGAGCGGGTAGAGGTCCTTCGGCGCGACGCCATCGGCCATCAGGGCGAACTCGAACATCCCGCCCTCGGAGTAGTCCCACGCCCCGCGTTTCCCGGGGATCTTCGTGGTGTCGAAGTAGTCGGCCCAGCCAGCCGGGACCTTTCCGGCAGTCTTGTCGGTGTTGTAGGCGAGAACGACGCCGTAGGTGATGTCGGGGACGCGGTAGTCGGTGATGCCGAGGTCCGCGTTCATCTCGTCCTTCGGGATCAGCGTGTAGTCGAGCGGCTCCAGCAGATCCTTGTGCACGTCGAGGCCGAAGTCGTTGCCGACGTCGACGACGTCCCACGTGACCTGACCGGACTCGACCTGCGACTTGATCGTCGCGTTCGACGAGTTCTCATCCTCGGTGAACTTGACACCGGTCAGGGCCGTGTAGGGCTCCAGCCACGCCTTGCGCTGGGCCTCCTGGTAGACGCCACCGAAGGACGTGAAGCTGAGCGTGACCCCGTCCTGCTTCGGCGGATTGCAGGCTGCCGATGTCGCAGCGCTTGCGCTCTCCGATGCGGCGGCCGATTCGCTGGCGGCCGGCTGACTCGCCGGCGCTTCCGAGCTCGGGGCGGCCGATGTGCCGCCACCTCCTCCCGAACTGCAACCGACGACGATCGCGGTGGTCGCGAGGAACGCGAAGATGGTGCGCGAGCGCATGCTCAGACCCTCCTCCTCGGCGAAGTGCGGGCGACGCTGACGAGCTCCTCCACCCGGACGGCTGCATCGTAGACCCCGGGCGCAACGGGAAACCAGACGCTTTTCACCGCTGTCCGCTGTCCGCGCGGGTGCGAAGATGCTCCTGATGCGCGGGCTCGTCCTGCTCAACGGACGCGTCTTCACGGCTCGACCCGGCGAGCCGAGGTTCGACGGTGGGGTGGCGATCGTCGGCGACGAGATCGTGGCGGTCGGCGGCGACGCCGCGGTACGGGCGATGGCGCCGCCGGATGCGCAGCAGATCGACGTCGACGGGCGCACGATCCTGCCCGGGTTCATCGACCCCCACAACCACCTTGCCTTCACCGGCGCCGAACTGGCTGCGGTCGACGTGCGCTATCCGGGCGTCGCCTCGATCGCCGATCTCGTGGCACGCATCGCCGAGGTCGCCGAGCGCACCCCCGACGGCACATGGATCCGGGCCGTGGGCGTCAACCCCGAGCAGTTCCCCGACGGTCGACTGCCGACGCGCTGGGATCTCGACGAGGCGACCCGCGTCCATCCGGTGCTCGTCCAGCACATGAGCGGTCACCACGCCCTCGCCAATACCCTGGCTCTCGAGCAACGCGGCGTCGGCGAGGACGTCGCGGATCCGCCCGGCGGTCGACTCGTCCGTGACGACCGGGGCCGCGTGACGGGCTACTGCCTCGATGCCGCGCAGGCACTGGTCGTCCCGATCGACGTCGACATCGGCCATCACGGACCGGGCTTCCACGATGACGCACCGCTCGACGAGATCGTCGGCGACATCGACCGCGCGTCGCGTGCCTACCTTGCCGCCGGGATCACGTCGATCGTCGATGCGCAGGTCACGCGCCGCGAGCTGGACGCCTACCGGACCGCACGGGAGCAGGGCGTGCTCGGCGTGCGCGTCACCGCGATGCCGATCTCATCGCAGCTCGACGACTACCTCGCGATCGGACTGGCGGGGCCATTCGGCGACGACCGGCTGGCGATCGGGCCGATGAAGTTCTATTCGGACGGCGCGCTGACCGGTGGGACTGCCGCGTTCTCGACCCCCTACGGACCCCACGGCGAGTTCACCGGCTCGTTGTACTGGCCATCGGAGGACGACTTTCGAGACGCGATCGGCCGTGCTCACGCTCAGGGGTGGCAGATCGGCGTCCACGCGCAGGGTGACCGCGCCATCGACCGTGTCCTCGACGCCTTCGATGCCGCGCTCGCGACGCATCCTCGCGACGACCACCGGCACCGGATCGAGCACTGTGGCGGCCCACGTCCTGACCAGCTCGAGCGGATGGCCCAGCTGGGGGTCTGGGCGGTCGGGCAGCCGCGCTACTTCTGGGATGCGGGCGACGCCTGGCTGGCGTCACTGGATGCAGCCAGAGTGCATCGCCTCCAGCCGTATCGTGAGATGGCCGATACGCGCGTCCGGTTCGCGCTGTCCAGCGATGCGCCGGTCGCGTCCTACCGGCCGTTCGATACGGTCCTCTCGGCGGTGACGCGGACGACGGTCGGTGGCGCGCTGATCGGCGAGAGTCAGGCACTCAGCGTCGAGGAGGCACTCCGCGCGTGCACCCACGACGCCGCGGCGTCGTACTTCGCCGACGACCGCCTCGGCACGCTCGAAGTGGGCAAGCTCGCGGACCTCGTCGTCCTCGAGGCCGACCCGTTCACGACCGCCGTGGACCGCCTCGGCGACATCGCCGTCGAGATGACGCTGCTCGGTGGCGAGATCGTCTACGAAGCGGCGCGCCGGACTGCCACGAGCGACAGCATCTCGTAGGCGAGGTTCGCGGCCAGGAACGCCGTCTGGCCAGCCGGGTCGTAGGCCGGGATCACTTCGACGACGTCGAAGCCCACGAAATCGATCCCGGTCAGCCGCCGAACGATCGCGAGCGCGTCGTGAGCCGACAGTCCGCCCGGCTCAGGGGTCCCCGTCCCGGGCGCGAACGCCGGGTCCACGACATCGATGTCGAAGCTGATGAACGCGGTCGCCTCCCCCACCCGCTCGCGGATCCGGTCAGCGGTCGCCTCGGGCCCGATGTCGAGCACCTGCTCCGTCGTCAGGTACTCCAGGCCGAGCTCGTCGCGGAGCCCCGTCCAGTCCTCGCTGTCGTAGATCGGCCCGCGCAGCCCGACCTCGATCGAATGCGCGACGTCGACCAGTCCCTCCTCGATCGCGCGGCGCATCCACGTCCCGTGGTTGTACTTCTCGCCGAAATAGCTGTCCCACGCATCCGTGTGCGAATCGAAGTCGATGACGGCGACCGGCCCTTTCGACCGCGTCGCGCGGAGGTGCGGCAACGTGCAGGCGTGATCGCCACCGATCAGCAGCGGGACGACCCCGGCTTCGACGATCGGCGCAACGGTCCGCTCGATCGCCTCGTAGCTCCGCTCGATGTAGCCCGGCACGATCGCCACGTCGCCGTAGTCGACGCAAGAGAGGATGTCGAAGGGCTTGACGTCGAGGTTCGCGTTGTACGGCCGCAGCATCACGCTCGCCGCGCGCACCCCGTTCGGCCCGAAGCGACCGCCGGCCCGGTATGTCACCCCGGTATCGAACGGGACACCCACGACCGCGAGGTCGACCTCCTCGATGGTCCGGACGTACGGCAGCCGCGCGAAGGTCGATGGCCCGGTGAAGCGCGGGCTCTTGAGCGAGTCCTCGGGGACGTAGCGGGGCGGTCCGGAGCGCGCCGCGCTCCGTCCGGTCATCCCTCGGGTGCCTCGAGCTCGCCTGGGTCGGCGAATGCGGTACCGCCTCGCGACGCACCCGTGGCCGACATCGCCTCGCGGTAGACGGCGATGGCATCGTCGACGCAGCACACGACGAGGTCGCCGGGCATCGCCCGCCGAAGCGCGGTCCGGACGGCGGTCATCTCGTCAAGGACCTTCTCTGCGCGCGCCGCGCGAGCGGAACCGTCCGACTTCGCCGAACGAACGCCCTCGATGACGTGGGTCGCGGTCTCGCCGGGCGCCCTGCCACGAAGGTTCTTGTCCTCACGGACGATGATCTCGTCGAAGGCGCCAGCGGCGATCGCGCCGTACTGGCGCTGGTCGTCGTCGCGTCGGTCACCCGGGATCCCGATGACCCCGATCGCGCGCCCATTCCGCGCCTGCGGAGCGGTGGCACCGATACGACCCGCCTTGGTCTGGGGCTCGACCATCATCCGCTGCACGAAGTCGGCGATCTGGCGCATGCCGTCGACGTTGTGGCAGTAGTCGATCACGACGCGGACCCCACCGACGTCAAGCAGGTTCAGCCGACCCGGCGCCTGGAAGAACGACGTCGAGAACGTCCGCAGGCCCTGACGGATGTCGTGGAGATGCGCTCCGGACGCCCAGGCGGCAGCCGCTGCGGCAAGCGCGTTCGCGACGTTCATCCGTGCCCGCCCACCGAACGTCGCCGGGATCAGGTGCGTGTACAGCACCGGCATCTTGCGGCTGCCGAGCCGCAGGACGATGAGCTCGCCCTCCTTGGTGGGCTCGAGGCAGAACGCCGCGTTGCCGCGGGACGTGTGCCCGTCGACCCGGTCGTAGCCGTCCTCGCCCTTCTCGGTCGACATCGTGAACAGCACGACCCGCCCGGCGCAATGGCGGCCCATCCGATAGACGTGGGGGTCGTCGGCGTTGAGGACAGCCGTCCCGGAACGGGGGACTGCCTCGACCACGACGCCCTTGACGTTGGCGAGCTGACCGATCGAATCGATGCCGCCGAGCCCCAGGTGATCGCCGGTCACGTTGGTGACGACCGCGACGTCGTTGCGGTCGTAGCCAAGGCCCTCCCGCAGGATCCCGCCACGTGCCACCTCGAAGACCGCGGTATCGACCTTCGGGTTCTGCAGCACCATCTGGGCCGACTTCGGCCCCGACATGTCGCCCTTCTTGATGAGTCGTCCGTCGACGACGATGCCGTCGGTGGACGTCATGCCGACGTGCCGCCCCATGAGCTTCAGGATGTGGGCGATCATCCGGACCGTCGTCGTCTTCCCGTTCGTGCCGGTCACGGAGAGGATCGGGATGCGCGATGGGCTGCCGGGCGGGAACAACCCGTCGATCACGGGTCGGGCGACGTACTGCGGCTCGCCATCGGTCGGGTGGGTGTGCATCCGGAACCCAGGGGCCGCGTTGACCTCGACGATCGCCCCGCCGGTCTCGCGGACGGGCGTGGTGATGTCGGGGCAGATGAAGTCGATGCCCGCGACGTCGAGACCGACGACCTGAGCGGCCGTCTCGGCGATCTCGACGTTGTCGGGATGCGCTTCCATCGTCCGGTCGATAGAGGTCCCGCCGGTCGACATGTTGCCGGTCAGCGCGAGCTTGATCCAGGTGCCCTCGGGCGGGACGTCATCGAGCCCGAACCCCTGGTTCCGGACGAGTTCCTCGGCCGCCTCGTCGACCTTGATACGCGTCAGCACCTTCTCGTGGCCGATGCCACGCCGCGGGTCCTGGTTCGCGGTATCGACCAGCTGGCGGACGGTGTGCTCGCCGTCGCCGGTCACGCTCGCCGGCACGCGCTCTGCGATCGCGGCGACCTTGCCGCCGATCACCAGGCAGCGATAGTCGTTGCCGGCCACATAGGTTTCGACGACGACGTCACCTGACCGGCTCTGTGAGAGCGCGCCGGGGAAGGCGGCCCGGACCTGCTCCTCGGACCGGAGATCGAGGTGGACGCCGCGTCCGTGATTGCCGTCGAGTGGCTTGACCACGCATGGGAAGCCGAGGCGTTTGGCGACGGCGGCCGCCTCGTCCGCCGTCGTGACGACGTCGGCGCGCGGGACGGGGAGTCCGGCACTGTCCAGGAGTCGATTGGTCAGGCTCTTGTCGGACGCGATGTCGACGCCGATCGCGCTGGTCTTCGACGTCATCGTCGCCCGGATCCGCTGCTGGTGGACGCCGTGCCCGAACTGGACGAGCGAATGGCGGTCGAGTCGGATGAACGGGATGTCGCGGCTGACGGCTTCATCGATCAGCGCCTGTGTCGACGGGCCGAACGCCTGGCGCTCGGCCAGGCGGATCAGCCGCTCGAGCTCGTTCGCGAAGTCGAAGAAATGAGCCTGATCGTCAGGTGCGACGAGGTGGTTGACGAGAGCGACGGCCATCTTGCCTGCCTCGAGCCCGACCGCCTCTTCCTTGTACTCGTAGATGCAGTTGTACTGGCCGTGGACGCCGGCCGAGCGGGTCTTCCCGTGGCGGACGTCGGTGCCGGCGAGATTCTGGAACTCGAGGGCGATGTGCTCGGCGATATGGCCGGCCCAGGTCCCCTCCTGGAGGCGGGTGATGAAGCCGCCGCGCCGCCCGAGCGAGCAGGCATGGTCCTCGAGCGTCGGAAGCAGGGCGACGAGCGCGTCGCTAAAGCCCGGGATCCGGTTGGACGGGAACTCCTCCAGGACGCCCAGATCGACCAGCATCCGGATGACCGGCTCGCGTGCCCAGTAGTTCGGGCCGCGCAGGACGCGGGTCTCGAGGATCCGCAGGGTCGGTTCGGGCGTCGTCGGGACCGCGGTCGCAGGCGGTGTGGCGGCAGCCTTCGGGTCCGCGCGCTTCGAGCGGGGGCGCTTGGGCTTGGCGGTCGGCTCTGCCGTGTCGGTCACGCTCGCCCTCCTGCTCTCGGGTGGGCCGTCAGTGTAACGAAGGGCAGTCCTACCCCGAAGCCGCCTCGCCGCCCTTGAGCGCGTGCAGGGTCGGGGCGAGGACGCGCTCTCGACGCTGGAGGTCGAACCGGTAGCCGGCCGGGAGCGAGTGCAGGACGACGCCGCTGATCATCAGCGGTCGATGACCCTTGACCTCCCACGCGTCGGTCTCGGAGCGCGCCCCGTCCACGACGGTGATCGATCCGCGGCCGATGACCTCCATCACGTGGTCCGGGCTGACGACACCGGCCGTGTCCTCGTCGACGCCCAGCCCAAGCAATGACGGGTTCTGAGCGATGAGGCTCAGCAGCCGGCCGAGGCGGTTCCGCTGCTGGAAATGCTGATCGATGATCACGCCCGGCAGCACGCCGAGCCCCGCCGCGATCTGGGCCATGCGGTGCTTGGGCGTCGCGCCCGATGCACCGAAGGCGATCATGTGGCTCGACATCGCGGAGGCACCGGCACTGGTCCCGGCGATGACTGCGCCCTTGCGGAACTGCTCAAGGACGGCATCCGCCAGGCGCGTCCCGCCGATCGTCGACGACAGTCGAAGCTGGTTGCCACCGGTCATGAACACGCCGGTGGCGTCGCGCAGCGCGAGCGACACGGTGTCGTCGTTGGCCTGCGCGCGCGTGACGGCGTGGATCGCCCGGACCTTGCTGACACCGAGCTCGCCGAGGACCTGCTTGTAGCGCTCACCGGCCAGCTCGCCGAGGGATGACGCGGTCGAGATGACCGCGACCGTCGCGTCGCGACCGCCGGCGAGGCTGGCGAAGCGGCTCAGGATGACGCGGTCGCGGACCTTGTCCTCCGCACCGCCGATGATGATGACGTGTCCGTCGCTCACGGGCGTTGACTGGGCTCCCCTGGGATTCGTTCGCGACAGGATACCCGGCTCGAAACGGTTCTGGCGGGTGTCCTGCCGGAAACCCATGCGAGAATGCCGGCGCCATGGCCGACGCCTCGCGACCGCCGGAACTGCAGCCGGTCCCGGGCACGGCTCGGGGGCGGGGACGGGTGGTCGTCGGCTGGAACGAGCTGTTCGGTCAGCCGACGCGGCGCCGGGCCGGTGTCTATCGACGGGCGATCCGGCGCGAGGTCTCGCGGCTCCGCGATCCGCGCCACTTCGTAGCGATCGTCCTGATCAGCCTCGTCTTCTCGCTGCTGGCCGCGGGGATGATCGGTCGCGGGGAGGCGGCCGGTGCCGACGCTCGCGCGTATTGGGCGGGGGTCCGCATCTGGCTCAATGGTGGCGACCCCTACCACCCCACCGGCCCGTTCCTGCCGTACGTCTACGCGCCGTGGATGCTGCCGTTGTTCGCGCCGTGGGCGCTGCTGCCGTGGGACGTCGCCTGGGTCGTCTGGCGCGTCGGGACCATCCTGCTGCTTCTCTGGACGGTCGACTGGGCGTACCGACGGCGGCCGCTGACGACCGCGCTGATCATCGTGTTCCTCGCGTTCCCGGTCGGGGCCAACCTCGATACCGGGAACATCAACCTCCAGCTCACGCTGATGCTCTGGGCGGCGCAGTTCAGCGGTCCACGCCTCGGCGGGGCGCTGTGGGCGCTGGCGACCTGGATGAAGTGGGTCCCGGCGATCGTCTGGCCGATCCTGCCGCGGTCGACTCGTCGGTGGGGGCTCGTCTGGCTCGCCGGATCGATCGGGCTCAGCATCGTGCTGCTGCCGATGACGATCGTGCAGTTCCAGGCGCTGTTCGGGTTCGGTGCGCGCCCGATCCGGCTCGACTACCTCGTCTACCTGTGGGCGTTCATCCCGTGGCTGTATCGGTGGCTGGACGCCCGGAGCGCGGCGGCTCCACGACCGGCCGCAGCGTGAGGGCTGCGATCACGTAATAGGCGCCACCCAACAGGTACGCGGCACGCGGCCCGAGGCCCAGCCCGAAGTTGATGTTCACGGTGTCGAGCAGCAGCCCCGCGGTCGCGACGGCGATGACCGTCGATGACGTGGTCGCGACGTTCGACAGGCCCATGTACCGACCCGACGACGCCTTCGGGATGATGTCAGTCATCAGCGCCCAGTCGACCGCGAGGAATGTGCCCGCCGAAGCGCCGAACAACGCACCCCCGACGATCGCCAGCGGAACCGCCGGCGCGAGTGCCGCAAGGACGATGCCGATGAAGCCGATGACGCAGCTGGCGTAGATCACGGGCTTGCGTCCGATCCGGTCCGAGATCCGAGCCGACGGGATGATCGCGATCACGTTGGCGATGACGATCGTGACGAGCATCACCAGGTTGGTGGAGTTGGCAGCGTCCTCCCCGAGGTTGTGGGTCTGCTTGAGGTACGTGAGGATCAGGTTCACGAGGACCGCGCCACCCATCAGGAAGAAGAAGCGCGATGCCAGCAGCCACACGTACGAGCGCTCCTTGAGGACGTCAGTCCCCCAGACCTCGCGCGCGATCGTCCCCCACGACTTGCCGTTCCGCGGCTTAGGTGGCTGACCCTCGCCGACGCGCAGCACGACGGCGGCCATCGTCACCAGCTCGACGAGCGCGACCACGAAGATCGCGACCTCGATCTGACCCATCAGGACGGCGGCCGTGACGAGCACGAACCCGGTCACATTCCCGAGGATCTGCATCAGGCCGACCATCGCGCTGGCCAGGCCGACCTGCTGCTCCGGGACGAGATCCGGGACGTAGCCCTGGAACGGGCCGCGCGCGATGTTGGTGCTGACCGACAGCAGCGCCGCAAAGGCGCCGAGCATCAGGATCGTGTTCGACGTCGCGATGCCGACGAGGAAGACGACGTCGAGCACCGAACCGATGACGATGTACGGCTTCCGCCGCCCCCACCGGCTGACGGTGTAGTCGCTGATCGACCCGACCGTCGGCTGGACGAGGATCGAGATCACCGCCACCGGGATCGAGAGCAGGAACAGGACTCTACCGACCTCCAGCGGGTCGACCGCGAACGGCCCGAAATTCACCCGGTTCTGGATGAACAGCCCGACCGCCCCGTCGATGGCGGTCAGCCCGAGCCAGTACAGGGAGATCCGGATCAGGTGTCCGAGCGGGAGGGTCAGGGTCGGACGGAAATAGGTCTCGTCGAGGGTCGCTTCGGCCTGCATCGCGCGTACCTCTTGGGCGAAGGTTACGGCCCTGTCGTTCGGATGCTACGACGCGCGGATCGGACTCCCGTTACGGTCGAGGGTGACGATGTCGCCGACGCGCATGAGCCGGCGTTCGGTCGCGCCGCTCGCTGCGTAGGTGAACACCGAGCGGTCGAGCGAATAGATGCCCGTGCTGGCGACGCCGATCGGCCCGAGACGGAAGGTGAAGATCGGGTTTTCGCTGTTGCCGTTGTAGTGGATCGGCGTGCCGTCGTCCGTCAGGACGGCGAGGTTCGCCTGTCCGCCGAACGCGTCGTGGAGCGCGCGAAGGCGATCCGGCGCATCCCCGGTATCCCGCCACGCATCCTCCAGCCAGCGCGCACCGACCTCCGTATCGGCGCGGCCGTGGATCCGCCCCTGGGCCTGGAACGTCGGTCGGAACGTGCGCCACTCTCGAAGGTCGCCGTTGTGGCTGAACGAGAACCGTCCGGCCGGGTCGTCGAACGGCTGCGCGTCGGCGACCTGGAGGGTCGACAGGCGCGACGGTCGACGAAGGTGCACGAGCAGTGCGGTGGTTTCCTCGCGACCGACGTTCGCTACACCCTCCGTGTCATCGCGGAAGGCGCGTGCAGCACGATGGCTACACAGCCGACCGTCCGCCCGCACCCAGGCGACGCCCCAGCCGAACCCTGCCAGACCCCAGCGCTCGAGCCGTTCGGTGAACGGCCAGAGCTCGTCGATCCGGAACGGCTCAGCGGCCCGAGCGACGTATTGCTCGCACATCGCGGCGATGATACGCGCCGTTCCATGGCGGCCGGCGGCGCGCGCGAGGCGCGACGCTACGGCGCAAGCCGGCTCTGGATCTCGTGCTCGTACTCGGGGAAGTAGCGGCTCACGACCGACAGATCGAACGCCGAGAGGATCTGCTCCTTCGATTCGCGTTCGAGCAGGAAGTCGAAGGTCTCGTACAGCAGCCGTTCGACCTCGCCGTCCGTCGTCGCGGCAGCCAGTCGAGCGGCGTCATCGTCGCTGACCCTGACATCGTGTGTGGAGATGCTGTCGGGGTCGCGAAGCGTGACGGTGCATCGCCACCCGCCTTCGGTCCGGCCGCAGTCGGGCTCGATATCGACCATCACGACCCTCCCTGACAGCTGGGGCACCAATACGTCGTCCGCGGGACCTCCCCGGACAACGGTGCTGAGCGGATCACCGTCCCACATCGTGGACATGGCCGGCCCGCCCGTCGATAGACCTTGGTCGATGTCCGGCCGGGGGCCACACCCGCACTCTGCGTCAACAGCCGGCGCGCCGTCGCGATCAAACGGTCGAGGGTGGCGTCATCGAGGTCGCGGACCGGGGCCCACGGATCGACCCGCTCCGCGAACAGCGTCTCGTTCCGCCAGATGTTGCCGATGCCGGCGAGCGCCCGCTGGTCGAGCAACGCCGCGCTGATCGACATCTCGGCACGCTCGGGGGCCCGCAGTCGTCGATGCGCTTCGGCTGCATCGAACTCCGGCTTCAGAAGGTCCGGACCGAGGCGCGACAACGACGGATGGAGGGGCTCCGTCCGAGTCTCGAACAGCTCGACGACCGGAGCGTCGAAGCAGACCGCGACCGTGCCATCGACCTCGAGGACCAGCCGCGCGCGGCCCGGCGGGCGGCGCCAGCGTTCGCCGGGTCGATAGCGATGCCACGAGCCATTCATCCGCAGATGGGTACGGATCTCGAGCCCACCATCGAACCGGATCAGCAGGTTCTTGCCTTGGGCCTCCACGGCATCGACGCGCTTGCCGACGATCCGCTGGACCTGTGGCACAGGTCCGGGCCCTTGCGCCCTCGCCGCGAGGATGTCGCGACCCACGAGGTACGGGCGCAGGCCCTGCGCGGTCCGGAAGAGCGTGTCGCCTTCAGGCACGGCTCGAGCCTAGCGCGCTTGACGCAGCGTCAGACCGCGGTATCCGGCGATGAAGCCTGCCTCCAGCAGTCGATCGCGCCAGGGCGAGTCCGCGACTGCGACGCCATCGACCTTGCGGATGACCATCTCGCGGAACCGGCCGGACCCGACGAGCGTGGTGAGGCCACGGAGCGCGGCCTCGGCGATGTTCGGATCGTCGGCCGCGGGCAGGGTCTGGAGCGTCGCGCCGCCACGTTCCAGGTACACGGCGGCGACACCGTCGACGATGACGACGTAGGCGCCTCCGGCCCGCTGGAACGGGCGGCGATCGTCATCACCTCGGCGCGGCCAGGAAAGCGCCGCGCCGTACGGGTTCGCAGGGTCAGCGGCCGCCAGCACGTAGACCGCCGGCGCTTGCGACCCTTCCTCGCCGTCACGGACGGCACGGAGCCGATCGAGCGCGCCGGCGAGTGCGAACTGGGCTGCGCCGAGCCCATCGACGAAGTAGCCCCGCCGGATCCGGCCGGCCTCCTCGAGAGCGCGAAGGACGGGATAGACCGCCGAGAATCCGCCATTCACGCCTTCGGCCGCGACGGCTTCTCGCGTCAGCACGCCATGCCGTTCGAGCAACGCGAGGGTCTGCGCGTGGAGTCGCTCGGTCGGCGCGGTGTCCTCGAGCGGCTCGACGAGCGACCAGCGGCCAGCAGCCTCAGGCGGGCCGAGCGCGGTGAGCCGTCCCGGCCGGCCGCGACGCGCGCCGGAACCGGAACCGGACGGGCGCTTCCAGCGGAGCGCCCGCAGCGGCGCGAACGTGTCGTTGGTGACCTCGCCGGCCCAGACGAGATCCCACAGCGCATCGAGCATCTCGCGGTCGGATCCGCCGCCCGCCGCGGCATGGATCGCCCGATAGAAGCTTGCGCCGCGCAAGCTGAGATGCGCGCGGATCGCGTCGTGGCGAGGGCCGGATGGGCGAGCCGTGGCGTCGTCGTTCGCATCGACCGGCGCCTGCGGGCGCACGATCTCGCGGCCGGGTCGATAGAGGGCGATCCGTCCGTCGTCGCGGCCAAGGGCCCCACGACCCACCCACGCGACCTCGCCCATCGCACCGAGCTCGTCGAGGAGACGCGGCGTGTAGCCGGGAAGGCGTGACGGGAGGACGTCACGTTCCAGCACCGAGGCGGGGATCGGCACGCCAGCCAGCTGGTCGACGATCTCGGCCAACCGTTCCAGTGCGGCCGAGCCGCGGAAGGGGGTCGGCTCGGCGCCCGGACCTGAGACCGGCGCGATGCCATGCCAGGCCGGAAGGAACCGGCCGAGGGCAGCGGGGTCGACCGGCTCGACCTCGCGGCGGAGTCGCGCGAGCGATCGGCGACGAAGCAACCGCAGGACATCGGGGTCGCACCACTCACGTTCCGCGCCACCAGGCCGGAACTCGCCGCGGAGCAGGCTGCCGGCGGCGAACAGGCGCTCAAGTGCATCTTCGACGATGCCGAGCGGGAGACCCCACCGAGCGGCCGGCTCAGGCGTGAGGAATGGCCCATGGGTTCGCGCATACCTCGCCAGCAGCCCGTCCAGTGCCGCGGCCGCCGGGGCGAGGAACGCCTCGGGAATCCCGACCGGGGCCGTGACACCCACGCCGTCGCGATAGCGCGCGACGTCCTCGATCGCGATCCAGCGCTCGTCTTTCGCGATCCGGACCTTCACGGCCCTGCGACCGGACTCAAGCTCCTTGAGCCATGGCGTTACCGCGTCCCGCCCACCGACGACCCGTGCCGCGACCTCATCGGTCGACAGGTCGCCGAGGCGGCGCAACAGGTCGTGGACCTGGTCGACGGTGATGGCCTGCCGCTCTTCGGTGAGGGCCTGCAGCGACAGCTCCAAGTCGGCGAGCGCCTCAGGATCGAGCAGCTCGCGAAGTTCCTCCTGACCGAGCAACTCCCGCAGCAGGTCGCGGTCCAACGTCAGCGCGCCGGCGCGTCGTTCTGCAAGTGGGGCATCGCCCTCGTACATGTAGGCGGCGACGTAATCGAAGAGGAGGCTGCTCGCGAACGGGCTGGCCCGCGGCGTCTCGACGCCGTGGATCGCGATCTCGCGACTCGCGACCCCTCGGAGGACGTCGCGGAGCGCGTCGAGGTCGAAGACGTCGGATAGGCATTCCCGGTACGTCTCGACGAGGATCGGGAAGCTGCCGTAGCGACTGGCGACCGCGAGCAGGTCGGCGGCCCGCTGGCGCTGCTGCCAGAGCGGGGTGCGCGTCCCCGGGCGCTTGCGTGGAAGGAGCAGCGCCCGCGCGGCGTTCTCGCGGAAGCGGCTCGCGAACAGCGCAGAGTTGGCGACCTGGCCGACGACGAGGTCCTCGATGTCCTCGGCTGCCGGGAAGAGCAGATCCTCGACGCCATCGACGCTCCCCTCCCCCTCGGGCAATCGGATCGCGATGCCGTCGTCCGACCAGATCGTCTGGACGTCGAGGCCGAGGCGGTCGGCGAGGCGGGCTTCGATGGCGAGGGACCAGGGGGCGTGGACACGGCCACCGAACGGACTGAGCAACGTCAGCCGCCAGTCGCCGAGCTCGTCCTTGAATCGCTCGACGACGATCCGCTTGTCGGTCGGGAGCGCGCCGGTCGCGTCGCGCTCGTCCTCGAGATAGGCCAGCAGGTTGTCGACTGCGCGGTCATCGAGGTCGTGGTGCTCCTGGAGCCGCTCGCGGGCCTGCGTGCGGCCCGTCGCACCGCGCTGGAGGTCATCCTCGATCTCGCCGACGAAGGCGCCCAGCGCACGACCCAGCTCTATCGGTCGACCGACGGCGTCGCCCTTCCAGAACGGGAGCTTGCCCGGGACGCCGGGCGCGGGCGTGACCGTTACGCGGTCGT
>Ga0207674_10004019_pt1 | contig 17856 bp, 16 predicted proteins | sample KBSCornC72_FD_184303 | JGI IMG/M metagenome (GOLD analysis project Ga0207674, IMG submission 184303) | Corn rhizosphere microbial communities from Kellogg Biological Station, Michigan, USA - KBS Corn C7-2 (SPAdes) (version 2) | ecosystem: Host-associated > Plants > Roots > Rhizosphere > Soil ... | reverse complement strand
GAGTTCTTTGTCGAAGAAAGCCTCGATCAGGTAATCCTCCATTTTGGCGGCGGGATCCTTGGCAGGGAAATTCTTTTTGAAATTTGGCAACGTCACTGCGTGCAAGTTCCCTTGATCGTTCTTATTGCGGGCAAATGGCGGCCCGATCTTGACTTTCACGACTTTGGCCGGGGTCGCTGGCGGCGTTACTCGCACAGTAGCCGAGAAGTCGTCGATTTTGCCTTCGCCAACTGATGCAACGGTCAAGGTTAGCCGGTCGATACCGGCGGCGTAAACAGCATCAGTCTGTTCAAGGTCCCAGCGCGCCTGCAGATCTTTCTGCTCGAACGTGTGCGGAGCGCGACCGTCCGTGCTGGGCGCTTCCGGGGTATCCTGGCGCAGAGCGGCCCAGGTCTGATTTCCAACCGTGCCATCGACCTGCAACTTATTCTTCTTTTGGAAAGCGATCACCGCGTTAAAGGTTTTTTGGCCGAAACTTCCATCAACGTCCACCGTGTTGGCGCCCAGGTGGGTATTGAGCAGTTGTTGAAGATACTCGACCCAGCCATCTGGGCTCTTGTCGCCTTTTCGAAGCGTCGGTTGTCGTGAACCCGGCGGCGCTATAAAGGCGGGTTCAGGTTCGGGCGCGGGATTCGGAACGGGGTTTGGCGTCGGATTCGGTGTTGGATTTGGAGTTGGCTGCGGTGTTGGTGTTGGTCCCGCAGGTCCTCCAGAGATTGTGAACACCACTGGAACATTCTCATCATCCTGTCCAATTTGAGCAACAGTGCGGAAACCAGCGCTCTGCGGCTCGGCCGGAGCTTTGGCCGTATTCTTTTCGCTCTCGGGATTGTCCCATTCGCAGCGCCAAATGGCGGCTGATGGGGAACCGACTTCCCATGAAACGAATCCTTTGCACCCCTGCTCTTTCGCATGCGGCGTCTCGACCGATACAAACTGGGCAGAAGTGCCGGGCTGAATCGTCTGCGGCGGGAAGGTCATGAAATCGCCCCGATCATGGCCTTGATCGGCCAGTGTAAGAACGAGTTTCGTGTTGTTGGTAACTGTGATATTGCAGGCCGAGCGAATGTCCTGCACTGGTTGCGGTCCAGGCGGCTGCGGTCCGGGCCCGGGCCCAGGGCCGGGTGTTGGCTTTGGTCCGCCTTTCGGATCAACCACGTAAAGATATTTGCCGTCGTTCCCGCCTCCAACGATCGCTTGAGGCGTTTCGAACTTTCCGGCGTTGGGCCCCTCAATTCGCGCATCGGTAGTATTCTTGCCGATTCTTGGGTTGTTGAAGTGCAGCGTTAAAGCTGTTTTCTTTTCGTCGTCGAGAAAATAACGAACAAAACCTTCAGCGCCTGCAGTGTGGATCTCGATGATGATAAGGTCCTGGGTTTTGTTAACCGCAACAAACTTGGCGGTTTGGTCTCCGGCCTTGATAGTCGTCGGCGGAAAATCCTGATACTCGCCGTGAGCGATGCCCATCGTCTTGCCGGAATCATCATCAATTTCACTGCGACTGGCGGGATCGAGTATGAAGTCTCGGTCGGTATTATTTTGAATCATGCAGGTGCATTTCAGCGGCCCTGCGACTTTGCCCGCCAAATCCGGGATATCGCCGAGTCCCGGGACACCGATACCCTTAGTTAGCTCTTTCTGATCGCCTGTGAGATTCTTTTTGCCGGCCGGCTGAGCTCCGCGAACGGGTGCTGCCAATTTAGTCGGTGCAACCTTTTCATCGTCAGCGCCGTCGCCGGAGCTGCTGACAACTGAGCCAAGTTTTTTCAGCCAGGCTCTTTGCGCGGCGGTCAGGTTCGATTTTGTTGCTGTAATTTTAGGCGCTTGCGTACTCATGATTTGGTTCTTCTGGTAAGATCGTTACGCTGCCAGCCCTTTCGTAATCGCCTGCGCGGCTTTGGTAAGGCCGGACGTTAATTCCCCGGTGAAGTTGGTTTTAACAAATGGATTTTCGTCAATGACGACAGCCAACGGCTTTACGTCCCTAATCGTTTGGGCAATGATTCCCTTGGCATTGTTCAATTCGGCTTTGCGCGCCGCGGCATCTTCAGCTTCGTTGGCTTTTGACAAGGACTTAGAGAGTTTGAGACCGAACTTTTCGATTCGAGACTCCAATTTTTGCATGTAGCCATCGATCTCCTTCGTGAAATTGGCCGGCTCGTTTGCGCATTGTGTCCGCACCGCCTTGCCGAGCGCCTTGATTTCGTCCAGCAACGTGTCGCACGTGTCGTTCCAAACATCAGGTGCTTTAGCCAGTTCTGGAACCGGCCTGGCAGCCGCAACTCCGGCATCCTCAGCGACAGTTTTTGTCGCAGAAACTACATCTCGAGGCGAATTCGCAGGAGCGGTTTCCTCCTCACTCGATTCGTCACCTACGCGAACCGCGTGCTTTTTGCCAGTGTGACGCTGGAGCGCCGACTTCAGCTTTGAAACTAGACCACTGGTCGGAGTCTCTGGTTCAAAAACGATGTGGCCATCCTCGAACCAGCAGAGTCCGACATGCAAAAACTTTTGGCTTCCAGTCGCTTCCGAAAGCATCGCCTTATGCGTTGCAGTGATCTTCTTTGCAACCATAACAGCCGGAACAGGCTTCGCGTCGCAAACAATGAATTCGTATTCCAGGTCTTGATTGCCTTTGAGCTGGTGCAGCGCCATAGCCACGAATTTCCCGACGGTGCTGTCTTTCCCCATGACGTCGTCCTCGCCATTACCCGAAGCATTTGATTTCGCAGCAGCGGCACCGGCCGCGGCAGTGACTTTTTTGGCTGCTTTTTCGGCCTCGGTCTTGTCCTTGGTCACCTCGCGATGTTCGGCCTCGGCTGCTGCGATAATCTCGGCCACATACTTAACGGCAGCAGGATTGGCGGTAACGTCCTTGGCTTTTTTAAGGTCTAGTGCCTCGTTCTTTATGTCGGCGATGGCGTCGAGCAATTCGTCGTGACTTTCTTCATCGTCGAGTTTCTCGTAGTCCGCGATGGCCTTCTGCAAGGCGACGCTTTTGATTTTGCACTTGGCGGAATTTGTCTTCCAGTCGTTCTCAGTAAGTTTGGCAGCCATAAGCCTGGATTGTGTGTGGATGTTCTATATAAGTGTCATTTCCTGCTCAGGAGTAGCAGGCCAACTAGGACTCTGTTTATGGAAATTCGCGGGTAATTGTTAGCGGAAATACCTGTCTTCTGTCAAGCTGGATTGGGTAGGGCAGTTGGTCAGATCGCTTTGATTTTTTCACACTGATATACGCTTCTGATGAACGATCTTGCGCGCCTTCTCGCAGTTTACGAGGCGTAGAATCGATTCTCGGATTCTCTCAGCGAAACCCCAAGCTCGTAATATGGAGGGGTGAATCAGCGCCGTTTGTTTTTAAACCTTCCCCAGACTCTTCAATGACTCGAACGTGCGCCTGACCGCATCCAGCGGTTTCTTGCTGGTTTCATGCTCCACGACATACCACTCCGTCTTCCCTTCACCTTCGCAAAACGTAAAAACTTCCTTCCAATTGATATCGCCCTCTGGAATAACGGCTTCGGGCCCGGCTCCGTGAGACTTGATGTGAATCGTCCTCGCTCGACCGGGATACTTCTTGAGCACTTCAACCGGGTCCGCGCCGCCATCCCGGCAATTGCTTGTATCCAGTTGCATAATCACTTCTTTGCTCGTGTTTCCGAAAAACAGGTCCCAGGCCGAAACACCATCAATTGTATGGAAATCGTGCTGGTGCGCGTGATAACCGACCCACATTCCCTGCGGCTTGAGTTTCTCGGCGACTTCATTGAAGAGTTTGGCGCGCAACATCCATTCTTCCTTTGATTTCGTCTCGTTCATCCACGGAACGATTAGGAACTTATTTCCAATCGTTTGATTGAACTCGATCGTTTCCTTCAATTTCTCGCCCTGGATGGTTTCGTATGGAGTGTGTGTTCCCTCCGCGACGAGCCCATTATCATCGAGCATCTTGCGAAGCTCCTTGGCGGAGCGCCCATGATAACCGGCGAATTCGACGCCTTTGTATCCGATCTTCGACACCTCCGCGAGCATGCCTGGAAGGTCTTTTTGACACTCAACGCGCAATGAATAAAGCTGCAGACCGATGGGAATTTTTTTGCCTGATTCTGCCCGAATGGTCGGCGCAAGTCCGAAAGCCATTCCCACGCCAATCGCGCCTGCGGTTCCGAGAAATTGACGACGGCTTAATTCACAAGATTTGATATTGTTCATGCTTGAAGTGTTGGCAGGTTGACATGCGTACCAGCCCGCCATTGCGGACTCACCCTAATGCGGGCTGTCTTCCACAGTCAAGAAACGTAGTGCTTTGCAACGCGGATGCCATGCTTTTTCGTTGCCCTTGTATAGGTATCGATTTTTTGCCTATGATGATTCTCATGATCATCGGCGCTATACACGTTTTCTCCGGTGTCGTTTGTTTGATACTTGGCGCGCTAATCTTTCTGAACACCAAAGGAACCCGATTCCATCGCACTCTCGGCAACGTTTATGTGCTGGCAATGTTGCTACTCAATGTAACGGCTCTGTGCATTTACCGACTGACGGGGCACTTCAACCTTTTTCATCTCTTCGCTATCCTGAGTCTTATCATGGTCTTTGTGGGATGGATCCAGGTGTACTTCCGCCGCCACTTCAAACGATGGTTTTATCGGCACTACGTTTACATGTGTTGGTCTTACGCAGGCCTGATTGCGGCAACCTCCAACGAAGCGTTTGTGCGTGTGCCAGCGCTAAAGGCAATCGTGCACTGCACCGGCAATTGGGTTATTCTCGCCGCTCAAATCGCCATTCTGGGAGCTTGCGCATTGCTCCTGAGTCTTAACAGAACACGGCTTCACGAAAGATATGGCCGCCTTGGAGCGACCTGATCGAATTCATACCGGCTTGCCCTTGGCACTTTTCTCAACGATCTTGCGCCTATGCCCGTTTGCCCGATGTGTTCCAAGGAGTTGGAAACGGTTCCACAACGCCAGGGAGTATTTTATCACTGTCCAGATTGCAATGGCCGGGCACTTTCAATTCCGCAAATTCGCCGAGTGGCGGGCGACCATTTCGCAGTGAAAATATTGCGCCTCTTGAAGACGCGAAATGAGCAAAGTAATTCGTCTTGTCCTTTTTGCGGCAAAAAGTTCCTGTCGCTCAAAGTTCAGGAGCCATTATTGGAATTGGCCGGTTGTCGGCCTTGCAACGTTGTCTGGTTCGACGCCCAGAATTACCAACTCGTCCCCGAATGGGCCGTCGTCAATAACACCGGCGTCTCGATGCAGGACATCGAAACTGAAAGTTTGAGAAGGCTGAAAGAGTTGAAGGAGAAAGAAAAAGCCGCAGCCGAAGAAGAGAAACGAAGGAAATCGTTGCGCCGTTCGTTACGTACGTTATGGGACCAGGAATCGTAGCAGCCGAGTCACGTACCGAGATTAGTGTTTGCCAAATCGGGTCAAAATGATGACAAAGTAAGCATGGCAAACACGAAACTGTCAGGCAATCCGACCGGGATACCTGAGGGTTACATCGCAATTCCGATTCAGGAAAGTGAAGCAGGAGCCACCGTACGCCTTAGCGTGCTCGCCCGCCAGACTCCCGATCCCGCCGCGGGCCACCTTGTTCTGCTGCGTGATTTGCCTGACGCGATGGTTTATCTCGGCTGTTTGACCGATGCAGGCGGACGGCTCCGCGAATGGGTCGAGTTGTGGGTACAAAATGTCGATGGCCTCGAATCCAGTTTGCCTGCGTTGCGCGAAACATTTTCCAATCACAGCATCGACCAGCGCTGGGGCGCGATGGTCAAAAGCTTCTCGACACTCAATCCACACGGCTTCATACAGACCGGTTGGGAAGCAAAACACGCGCCCCCAACTTTTCTGGATTTGAATCGCCATCAACCCGTCCATCCCGGCGCTCAAGACAACCGGTGGCAACTCTGCCGAGATGACGGCGCGTTGCAGGCCGCCGGCCTGCCTGCATATGGCACGTCACTCTTCCGCTATCTTTATCAACCCGGCTCCAAAGAAAGCGGTTTTGTAGCCGTAGTTTCGGGCGCGCCGACCAGTGGTTCCACGAAACCGGTGAATGAAGCTTTCAAGGATGCGCAAACCCAGATTCCACTCAATCCACAGGGCGGATTGCTGATGGCGCAGGATTTTGCTCCGCTTGGTTACGAAGACTATGTTGATTTGCTTGGCGGAAAGCCGTGGAAAGGAATCGAGCATGGCAAACGAATGCTCACATTCAACGGAGTTTACCGCACCCTTGATGATTGGAGCCGAATCGAGCAAAGCGGCTCGCACCTTTTCCTCGGCAGCCAGGGGAAGGCCGGGCGGTTCGTCGAAGCGTTTCATCTCAAGTTGCAGGCATTCTTCGAGGCAGTCACTGCGGTGCGGACATTCATCGAGCAACAACAACTTCCCTTCTTGAATCTGGGCTCGGATAGCTTCCGCGTCAGTCTCAAAGAACTCGGAACCAAGTTACCATTCTTCTGGACAGCCAACACAGTCCCGGTGAAACCAAGCCAGGCTTATGCGTTGCCGGTCGAAACCAGTGATTTTCGCTATTTCATCCGCGCCAGACCCGGTGGGACATCGATTTATCATCCTGAAGGTTTGAACGCTTCGCTCCAAAGCAGTGGCAGCGTACGCATCCGGAAAGTCTTGCCGCCAGACCAAGATCGCACCCTTCTCGAAGGTACGCTGGTGATGCAGGATCGGATTAATGTATCACCGCACGATCTACTTTGGATTCGGCTTCCGTTGCCAACCGGGCGCGTGGACCTTTACGGGAATCTTTACACAACGGATGGTCTCGCCCAAGGCGAGGCGCGTTTCCGCACCGTTCCGCAAAAGCTTGCGCCAGAAATTGTCACTGCGTTGCGTGCTGCCGAAGGCGTTTCCTTTGCGCGTTCGCCGTTTGAAGTAGTGCCGCTGCTGAGTTCGCCTTGCGACATGTATGCGCTCGGCGTGCTGGCAGTTCGGACTTTCCTGACCAATCCGCAAAACACCTTGGCTGTCGCACTGGACGAAGTATTGAGCCTCGCGCGGCAGGCCGCGACGGAACACAAACAGGATGTTCCGTTGCCCACTCGAATCGCATCGATCATGAACGCCGATCCGCGATTCACAAAGTCCCTTGCGCCGCACCGGCTGGCTCAGGAACCAATGGAAGCCACCGCTGCTTATGAACTGTTGCCGCCCGAGCTATGGTATCACGTGCTCGCGGCGGTTGTACGCCTTTTCCCCGGCATTGGACCCGACAGCTATTGCAAAGATTTTGGCGATGCTCCTGCGCTCGCCCTCGAAGTTATCTTCAATAAGCCGCTTGAAGATCTGGAAAAGCTGCTGGTCCGTTCTCGCAGCCTGATTGTGATCGATTGGAATGCGAATCGGGAGGTGCATTCCGCGATTCGCGACGTGCTCGACCGACAGCACGTCTGAAATCAGTAATGCGGCAGCGAGGTTCGATTCAGTGCTGCTTCGACAAGGGTTCGAGCGTATTCATTGTCAACATCGGCTGGCGTAGTGAAATTCATTCCCCGCCGCCAACTGGCTGGAGCTTCGGGGTGTATACCGCTTAGAATTACGCAACCGCTGCCATATGTCCCCTGCACGACTGCCGGAGTACTGTCGGGATACCTTGCGACAGCGGTACCCCAACCGCTAAGCTGAGGGCCGTCTTCCCAATACTGATCGAGGGTCGGTCCGCCCGGGGTAGCAATCGGCACGGCCGTTTTGCGGATGCCGCGCTCTTCGGCTGCGTAGAATTTGAACCTCACGCCTGAAGTCAGATTTAAGCTGTTAAAGCCAGAATCGCTCGCCACGAAAGCTCCCGCGCAGATTCCCAGGTAATTCATACCATTGCTCACAGCAGCGCGGACGGTTGTCATGGTGTTTGAACTCAGGCCATCTCCAATTTTGATGAAATTTCCACCGGGAACAATGAGCAGACGATATTCGCGAAGTTGAGCTTCACTCATGTTGTTCAACTGCGAGGAATTTACGGTGACAAAACCCAGGTGAGCGTTGCTCAACACTGTTTTCGTTGCTGACACATCCCCCGGAGACGTTCCCCTTCCGTTGAAAAGCAGGATCGGGATATGACCATCCGGGTTCGACGGAACCGCAGTAAGATCTTCGCGGGATCCGCAGCCGGTGAAGACCTGGACGCTCAAAATCAGTACGAAAACCTGAAATCCGCGCATTTGTGAATGTAATCAATTAGCCAAAATTCCGTATACTGCTGCACGGGCGATTGCATTCCCGGTCTGAACTGGCAATTTTAAAGCATTATTAGTTCAACAAAACGTTGCAAGAAACAATCAGAACTACGTTTATAAGCATATGGCACCGCCAATCAAACCAGAAACAGCAAAAGCACTCCAAGCGACAACAAACTCCATCACCGCGATGGACCGAGAAAACAAGGCCATCAAGTATGCCGACATCTCCGGCAAGCTTGACACCGCGATCAATGGCTCCAATACAGACATGATTAAGCTCTATTTGCCGAAGATCGATGAGGTCATCGACCAAATGGATGCTGTCATGGCGCACGCCCAATCAGCGCTCGGCGGCATTGTTACCCTGAAAAAGGACGAGGATTTCACCAACAACCATTTCGATACTATCGAGAAATTGACCAAAACCGTCGCCGACACTCGCGTCAAACTGACGAAGCAGTTGCAGGATGCGAAGAAACTTCATGACCTCGCCAACAAAACTTTGGACGACTTGCAAGGTGGTCACGACGAAGGAGTCCAGGCGCTCGCCGTGCTCAAAAACGACGTCGGCAATTTAAAGAAAATCATGGATAACATAGCCAAGAGCTACGAAAACGTTGCCAAAGAAGCCAGGGAAGCCTATGGCCAACGCAATCAGCAGAAGCTCACGGAGAAAAGGGAGGACATGATCGATTACGAGGGGCATAGCGCCCAGATAATAACGCTCCGAGCAAAGGTCACTGACTTCAAGAAAAAGTATCACGACAAAGATCTCTCTACCGAGGCGCAATACCTCCTCGATGATCTCGGCCAGATGGACGACACTATCAAAGCAGTGAGGCAGGAATTACAAGACTTGATCGCTCTCGGGCAAGTCGAGAAAATCGATGTTGCGAAGGCAGCGAAACTTCTGGGACTCAGTCCAAAGGATCAGGCCGATCTCGGCAAATGCCTCAATGGGCCAATGGCAAACCTTCAACGATGCCTGGAGCCGCTCGCGAAAAGGAACAACACCACGGGCAAGGATATGATCGCCGACATGAAGAAAGGCGGCATCCCCCTGCCCTGAGCGCAGAAATTATAAAAACGGTCGGGACGCGTTCCACCGCGTCCCCATCTTTAATTAATCAAGGCGCAATTCTAAAGAGATTACTAGCAGCACTTAATCGTCCCAATCGCGACGCCTTTGCCCAAGTCAATGAACGGCAGCAGCAGTTTCATCAACTTCGGCTGGTCGAGAACCGGAAGCGGTGGAATCGGCGGAAGTTGCGGCATTTGAAATTGTAGCAGAAGTTCTGGCGGAAACGGAATCATCGGTACTTCAAGCTTCGGCTTGGGAATTGGCGGCATTGCAACGCCGACCTTCAAACCTGCCGCTAGAAGAATCGCGCCCACCACCGCACCCGCACAAAGGCCGGGTAATGCAATCCATAACGCAGCCTGCGCGGCCCAACTTCCAGGACCCGTAAAATCAATTTTCCCGATGGAAAGTGAAATGGACGCCATCAGATCGGGGATTGGATTCTTCAGCCACATCTCTGTGAATTTCAAGCAATCAAGTTCAGGGAGCGAAAGTTTAGGTCTGATCAACCCGCACGCCTGGCAAGCCCAGCAGATCGCGTCTTTGGCCGGCAATCCGTGCGCGAGGAAGTGGACCGAATCCACAGACATTTTGTTTTTCTCCAAGGCAGCCTGATATTCCGCGGGCTTCATGTCCGCTTTGAGCAGCGCTTTCCCCTCGGGCGAAGGCTTGGATTTTTCGCAAATCTCCGCGGCGGTGGGCGCGGTGATCTTTGGCAACTCGACCACTGGTTTGTTGAAGAACATGTCGTCGTCAGGGGATATTGACATTGGTCTGTCCAGGGAAACCGATCGTAATCACCCCGCCCCAGTTGCACATGCAGGTGCAGGTATTGTTTAGAGCGGGCATCCCGCCAATCTTGCAAGTCGCGGAACCGGGCGTCCACGGTGAGGTCGTCACTGGAACGCAAGGCATCGGAGTCAACACCCCAAGAGCTGCGGCTGTCGCCGAAGCAACCGATGGATTAGCTATCGATGTACACATTCCAAACGTCGGGATGTTCTTCATCGGGACAAAGTCTGTGACATTCGCAGCGGGACTTGTGGCGATTACCTGCTTTTCCGGTGTCACGACGAGTGCGGACGGCGCCAGTCCGAACGAGCACATTAGTGCGGCGCCTGCGGTAACTTGTGAAGGCATATCAAGACGAGTTGATTTATTTCTTCGGCTGAGGTTGGACGGTGCAGTTGTAGGCTTTCGTTTTGCTGAAATTTTGCATGGCGTGCTCCAGCGCTTTTTTGGCGTCTGCGCGTGCTTTAGCAACATCAGATGCACCTTTGCCGTAAAGTCCAAGTTTTTCAGTTCCGTTCATCGTTTGCCTGCCTTGCGTTTTTCAATCAACGCGAATTCGTCTTCCATCCGCTGATAGACTTTATCCAATCGCGCTGTGGGTAGCGCAGTTTTATCCGCCAGGAGTGGGCGGGTCCACGCAGCCAATGGATTTGTATCAAAATCCTTCGCCAGGATAAAAGCGAGATCCACAAAGCGCACCATATCGAATTCGGCTGAAAGACCCAGCCCAGCGGCGCGTTGAATCGCACCGCGGACGATTTCAACAACGGCTGCATCGCCGATTTCTGCGCATTCGGCAGGCCAAACTGCCTTCACGTGAGCAATAACACGGGAAGCGAACAGATTCACGACCTGAGCTTCGAACGCGGCAAGATGTTCTTTGCGGAGTTTGAACACGAGATGGTTATCGGTAATTAGTAATTAGTAATTGGTGATTAGTGATCGGTAACTATTTATTGCATGATCAATTATGCTTTTTTGAACTGAAACGGTTCTGGTTTCAGCGCATTACCGGCCAAAGAAAATTTGATCCCGGATTCCGGTGTTTCACCTTCGACAACGAATTTCTGAACGGGTCCGAAAAATGCAGTCAACTCCGCCGCGTTGCAAACGGGAAGGAAATTCCGCAACACGCGTGGGTCATAATACCGAAATAAAACAGCGCGTTGATCCGGAAGTTCCACGGTGTGGAACGTGCGGAAATGATCGCGAAGCATTCGCAGGGTCGCCGAACTTACGACAAAACTGCCCCAGTGAGCGCCCCAGCCTTCGGTGAGCACCAACTCCGTGAATTTGCTTTCAAGTTCAAGCCGAACCAGGTAAGGCGCAACTGTTGCCATGTCCGGTTCAAGTTCACCGCGATAAAGACAACAATATTCCGGTTCGTGTTCGTAGAGGCTCTTAACAAGGTTGGGCGCAGAGGCGCCATCCAAGATGGCGAAAATGGGCGTCTCTCCATTGCCAAAAAGGAAGGGCGCGAGATTCGCGATTGCTTTTGAAGGTTCAGCTACGGCGGCGGCGCTCATGGTCAAGAGGGTTGTTCAACGGCAGGCGCAGCCGTCGATGCCGCTTCCTGCATCGCGACTGCCGCAGGCGTAAATTTCGCCGGAGTCGGCGGAGCCGGCGCTTTCATTGCTTCGTTGCTGGAACCGGGTTGAGCATCGGCCGCGTCGGTAGCGTCGGTTACGGCGTCGGGACTATTCGGCGTTGAGGGCGAAGCAGCCTGGGCGCCCGCGCCTGACCCTGCCGCACCGCCAGAATTAATATTGACCGCCGGCATGCCAACGACCGAGATGCCTGCGCTGCTGATGTCGATTAAGTTGCCGCCGACCTTAAGAGACACTTGCGTCGAGCCTTCAATGATTACCGACATCCCTTTGATATGCACGAAGCCACTGCTGGAAACCAGCGCTGCATCGGCACTCGAACTGAGGTCCAGGTTGGCCGAAGACGTGAGCCGAATACTCCCAGTGGTTTGCTCGTGATGATTGCCGGTGACCTTCTCGTGCAGATTTCCATCGGCTTTGAGGACATAATCGCCAGTCACCGCGATATGTTTGTTGCCGGTTATTTTCGAAATCTCGTCCTTGCCGATCGTCTTGCCAAGGTTCCCATCCACCTTCTGCAATTGATCGCCTTTGACGTGGCCATGCTTATCTGCATCGACCGTCTCTAACTGTTTGCCAATAACGTGGAGATGCCGGTCCTTGCCGATCCATTCCTTCGCGTCGTTTTTAACGCGAATGTCCTGGTCCTTTTCGGCGTGCATGAACACCTGTTCACTGCCCTTCTTATCTTCAAAGCGAATTTCGTTAAATCCACCACCACCTTTGCTACTGTTGGACTTAATGGTGGATATCGTTGCATTATCAGGCAATGGATACGGCGGTTTCGATTCCCCATTGTAAACCGCACCCGTAACGATGGGCCGATCGGGATTGCCATCGAGAAATTCGACGATCACTTCCTGCCCGATGCGCGGAATAAAAATCGAACCCCAGTTCTTGCCGGCCCACGATTGCGCCACGCGCACCCAGCACGGCGTATTTTGATTGGCTTCGCTATACCGGTCCCAATGGAATTGAACTTTGATTCGACCAAATTCATCCGTCCAAATTTCCTCGCCGGCTTTGCCCACGACTATCGCGGTTTGCGGACCTTGAATCCGCGGCTTCGCGGTTGTGCGCGCAGGCCGAAAAACATTGTCGGCAGGAATTGCAGTGAAATCACAGACGAAACGCTTTTCCGGCTGGGCTCCCTGACCCTGGCTCGAAGTTGCGTAGGCTTCCGCAGTACAACGATAACTGACGCCGACGATCACGTAGTCTCCGTTCTCGTCCGAGCGAGGATGGTCCTCAAGCTTGAACTTCGCGCCGCAAACAAATCCCGGGCAATCGGTTTGGCCAACAACGACATCGTGCTGCGCTTGAAGCTCTTCTATACGGAGCTTCCCGTACTTGTCACCATGATCGCCCGCCTCCTCATCCGCGTAGTTTGCGGAGTAATCGTACATCTCAAACGAAGAGTTCGCGTAACTTCGGTCTTTTGTTCCACCGCCGAGAAGAGGCGTTTTGGGCCGTTTGAAGTCAAAATCATTCACCTTATACGCGCCTGGCTGCACTTGTTTCATTCGGCACCACGAAAGAACATTGCCTCTGGCATCGGCAGTGTCGGCGCTGGCGCGGTACTTAATCGTCTCATAACCCGGGTATTCGGCATGAGCAGTCATCGCATCAAGGAGCTTCATCTTATGTTTCTTGCCCTCGTCCTCGTGCTCGAAGAAATAGTAAATGCCCTCCTGCTCCATCAGGCGGCTGATAAAATTAAAATCGGTTTCGCGATATTGAACACAATGATCCATTGTGCGGTAACTGCCGTTCAACGAAGGCGTGAAGTCGGCAAAACCATGATCCTTAAATACCTTTTTAATAATCCCGGGCACCGTCATTTCCTCGGGTGCCTCGGTCATCGATTTATGAAAAATTCGGCAATCGGCGGTGCGTGTGAGAAACCATATCCACGGGACAATCGTCGCTTCGTAGCAGTAAAATCCGTCCGCCCGGGGGCGTTGGACGAATGACCGGATGTACCCGCCGAAATGCCGCTTCTTCTGTTCGCCACCGACGTCAGGCATTTTCCACCGAACGATTGCCCCCTTGCCAATCAGCGCCAAAAAATCGACAGCGGGCTCTTCGCTCAGCAAATCGACTTTGATTACAAAAGGACGTCCGAGTTGCTCCGTGTAGGTCATTGTCTTGAGGAGCAAATTGTTTTCCCCAAGCGGCGTCGCTATGGCAATCGAACGGTCGTCTTGCGTGATTGTCGGCATATCTCGAAGTCAGGTCAGCAGTCGCTCATCAATCAAATGCAAAAGTGAAATTACCGTCGTTCGCCCCAACATGGACTCGCCGAATAGTTGCACCCGCAACCAGCCGGTTAAGAAATTCGCGGCCAATCTCCGGCAGGAGCGTATTTGTAATTAACGCATCGACCATGCGCGCGCCACGTTCGAGTTCCGTGCAACGTTTGCCGATTAACTCCGGCACGCTGTCGTCATACGTAAACGGCACTTTATGATTGGCCTGCACGCGCTTTTCCACGCGGCCGAGGTTGAGCTTGATAATCGTCTGGAGCATTTCCTTGCTGATCGGGTAGTACGGCACAACTACCAAACGATTAAGCAGAGCGTCAGGAAACACTTTCACCAACGGCCCACGAAGCGCTTTCTCAAGACCTTCCGGACTCGGCATGATGTCCGGATCCTTGCACATATTTACGATCACATCCTGCGCGGCGTTGGTGGTCAGAATTATGATCGTATTCTTAAAATCGATTGAGCGACCTTCGCCATCTTCCATCCATCCTTTGTCAAATACCTGGAAAAAGATTTCATGCACATCCGGATGCGCTTTTTCAACTTCATCCAGCAATACGACACTATAGGGCCGACGCCGCACCGCCTCGGTTAAAACTCCGCCTTCACCATAACCAACATATCCTGGCGGCGAACCTTTCAACGTGCTGACCGTGTGCGCTTCCTGAAATTCAGACATATTGATCGTGATGAGATTATGCTCACCACCGTAAAGCGTCTCCGCGAGTGTAAGCGCAGTCTCGGTTTTGCCAGTGCCGCTCGGACCCGCCAACATGAACACCCCAACTGGCCGATTAGGATTGTCTAACCGCGCGCGGCTGGTCTGAATGCGGCGAGCGATCGATTCGAGCGCGTGGCGCTGCCCAATGACCCGCCTCTCGAGATGATCAGCCAGTTTCAAAACCTGCTCGATTTCATTGCGCACCATGCGACCGACCGGGATACCAGTCCAGTCCGCAACCACACTCGCTATGGCATTCTGATCCACACTCGGGAACATCAGCGGTGATTCACCTTGGAAGGTAGCGAGTTTGTCCTGCACCGTTTTCAACTCGGCGAGCAGCGCATCACGCTGCTTTGTAGTAAGCGCGTTCTTAGGATTTGCGGCCATTCCCGGTTTCATTTCCTCAGGCTTTGAATCAACCGCCGAGCCAGCCGCGCGAAGCTGGGCCCGCAAGTCCAGAATCTTTGATACCTGCGCTTTTTCTTCAGCCCAATGATCTTCGAGCCCCTTCAGATCAGTGCGTTCCTTCGAAAGGTTCTGCTCTAATTCCGCAAGCCGTGTCGCGTGGTCCATGCCCACACTCGTTTCGCGCTTGAGGATTTCCTGCTCGGTTTCGAGCGCTTGAATGCGGCGGCGGGCGTCATCGACTTCCGCAGGCACTGCATGCTGGCTTACCGCCACGCGCGCACATGCCGTATCAATCAGGCTGACCGATTTATCCGGCAATTGCCGGGCTGGAATATAGCGATGGGAAAGACGAACGGCGGCTTCGATAGCTTCATCGAGAATCAATACCTTGTGGTGTTTTTCCAGAGGCGCGACAATACCCCGCATCATTAGAATCGCTTTAGCCTCGGACGGCTCTTCAACTTTTACGACCTGAAATCGGCGAGTGAGCGCCGGATCCTTTTCAAAATGCTTCTTGTATTCGTCCCAGGTAGTTGCGGCAACCGTTCGCAACGTCCCCCTTGCAAGGGCAGGTTTAAGCAAATTTGCCGCATCACCGGTTCCTGCAGCGCCGCCCGCGCCAATCAATGTGTGGGCTTCATCAATAAACAAGATAATCGGTTTCGGCGATTGCTGGACTTCCTCGATCACCTGACGCAGACGCTGCTCGAATTCGCCTTTCATGCTTGCTCCGGCCTGGAGGAGTCCAATGTCCAACGTGCGCAAAGTCACGTCCTTTAAGGCCGGGGGAACATCGCCCTCAACAATGCGCAGCGCAAAACCTTCAACGACCGCGGTTTTCCCAACGCCCGCTTCACCCGTCAAAATCGGATTGTTCTGGCGACGGCGCATGAGGATATCCACAACCTGGCGAATTTCTTCATCGCGCCCGACAATGGGATCAATTTCTCCTTTGCGAGCCTTCTCGGTGAGATCGACCGAAAACTTCGCCAGCGCTTCTTGCTTGCCCATCGCCGCAGGAGCCATGGCGCCGCTCGATTCACCAGGCGCGGCGCCCGCGCTCATTCCCGAGCCGTCACTGGCGCGAAGACCGTCCTCAGGCGAACCGGCGGTAATTTTGGCAAAATTATCCGTCAGCTCTTCCAATTTGAACTTGGTGAACTCGCGAGAGATCGCCAGGAACTTGTGCTTCAATTCGCTATTGAGAAAACCGACGATGAGATGGCCGGTGCGAACCTGGAATTCGCCAAACATCAACGACCCGTACACCCATGCCCGTTCAACAACATTACTGATGTCTGGAGAAAAATCGGAAATCGCCGTTGCCCCGCGCGGGAGCTTATCCAGCGCCGCAATCAAGTCCGCGGCAACACGCGAGGCGTCGAGTTGGAAATGTTTGACGATGCGATGGACATCCGTGTCCTGGGATTGAAGCAGTTGATGCAGCCAGTGAACCGTCTCAACGTAAGGGTTGCCACGCATTTTGCAGAAAACGGTGGCACTTTCGATGGCCTTGTAGGCTATGGGGTTGAGTTTGCCAAACAGTGTGGCTCGTCTGATTTCAGCCATAACAACGTGTTGTGTGGCCTTGATGTTAAAAGGACAAACTTCGCTTCACAATCCATTTTTCTGCTCAATCACACTTATTGACGAGGGAATCAAGCCCACTTGCAAAGGTTTGTGATCTCGAACTCGGAATGGGGTCGTAGCAGCCGACGTAAGCCCCGCCCCGAGGGCCCCGTCTCGGGGCAGGCTCCAAACTCCCAAAGAGAAAGCAGTATGAGGCCAATGAACGGATGGGTGATTGCGGTTTGGAGCAAGAAAAGCGGCATGGAGCTGCCGCACTTTCGAGTGTGCCGCTCCTTCCGCCAGGTTGTGGAGAGCGGAAGCCCCATGCCGCTTTATCCCTCATTCGTTGGCAGGCTTCATTTTTGTTTCGGATCAGCTGGAGCCTCCGTAGTCGGCTACTACGAAGTTAATGGAAGAAGGCTTTTGTTCCGGCCTTAGTCTCCCGGCCTGTCCCGCCGGACGACGATAAACCACGCGCTTTCCTGGTCGCGCTCGCCGCCAATCACAGTCATCCCTTCGCCGGAAGGCCTAGAAATTCGCTGAATTACCTTACCATTTTCGAATGCTGTTACCCGCCTGTGACCGTGATCAGTCAGATCAATTTCAACCTCTCGCCCATTGCTCAGACAAACGCGGGTGGCGTTACCGGAGCAGACCGCAACTTGCCGCCGATTAAGCTCCCAATAATTCCTCCAATTCAGAGGTTTAAGATGGCGCGCCACCTTCATCCCTACCGGCCGGCTGCCCGGTTGCGGTGGCGCCTCTTCGTTGTTGCCCCGAACCAATTGGACGTAAAATGTGTTCGAATGATGTTCGGTGGGAGGTGTTCCGTTCAGAATAAAGGTAACAAGCAATGCACTAAGAATAATGCGTCTCATAAAGCTCAACCCGTTGAACTCTGTAAATGAGACGAAGAATTAGAGCTGCGTATTTAATTGAAGTGATAATCTCTGCGAGTCAGCGGATCGTTAATTCGGTCCCGGATTTAGAATCAACTCGTCCGCGTCCTTCTCAAACGGCTTCGTCTTAACCCAACTCGTCCACCCGAGCCGGCCGGTTTTTCCAAGACAAGCGGGCGGCACTTCATCGGCCTTTAGGACAAGCTGAACGTCCCAAAAGAAATGCTCGCCGCAATAATTAAGCACCCAATACTTCAATCTTTCGAATGAATCGCCTTTGGGAAGCATTCGCTCATA
>Ga0207674_10004018_pt1 | contig 17861 bp, 21 predicted proteins | sample KBSCornC72_FD_184303 | JGI IMG/M metagenome (GOLD analysis project Ga0207674, IMG submission 184303) | Corn rhizosphere microbial communities from Kellogg Biological Station, Michigan, USA - KBS Corn C7-2 (SPAdes) (version 2) | ecosystem: Host-associated > Plants > Roots > Rhizosphere > Soil ... | reverse complement strand
AATGCCTTCGCCGGAATCGGTAATCGTAACCACCACGCTCGCGCGCTCGCGTCGGGCGCCGAACGCAACGCGGCCACCGGCCGGTGTGTGACTCAATGCATTGTTCATCAGGTTATTGAACACGCGATCGAGCGCGTCGCGGCTGATCGATAGCCGCGGCAGGCCGGGCTGGATGTCCGTGGCCCAGGTGATCCCGGCTTTCTCCGCGGCGGCCGCGAAACGCTGCTGCACGTCGCCGAGAAAATCCGCAATGTCCGTGTCGGCGAAGTCCATGTGTTCGCCCATGCGCAAGCGCGACAGATCGAGCAGATCGCTGAGCAACTCGACCATGCGCGTGAGCTCGTGTTGCACCGTGTCGTAAAGTTCGCGGTCGCGCGAGCCTTGCGGGAAATCGAGCTTCTCGCCGAGCAGGCCCAGGCCCATGCGCACGCTGGCGATCGGCGTGCGCAGTTCATGCGACGCGCGCAAGACGAACTCGCCGCACATCTTGTCGAACTCGCGCTGCACCGTGACGTCGCGCAATGACAGCGCAATGCCGGCGCGATGATCGGGGCCTGCGGCGAACCGCTGCATCGTGCAGGCAAGGATGGAGGTATCGCCGTCGTGGTGGACACGCGCTTCAACTGGCCCGAGCGCAGCGGCGCCGTGCAGCACATCGTGCACCGCAGTGCTGATCGCAGGTACGCCGAGGCCGGCCAGCGGCTGCCGGGCGGCGTCCGCCACGGTCACGCCGAGCTGGCGTGCGGCCACAGCATTCAGGGATTCGATGTTGCCATCGCCGTCGAGGATTACGAGCCCGTCCTGAACGCTGCCGAGTATCGCCTCGACGCGGCTTTGCTCGTCAGCAATCCGCGTTTTGCGTGCCGCCGGCGTCCGTGGTTTGCGCACGCTGCTCACTACAATCCATATTCCTTGCGCTTTCGGTACAGAGTCGAAACATCGATACCGAGCGTTTTCGCCGCGGCATCCAGTGACGGGCTGTTGGCCATGACGCCGCGGATGTGCGAGCGCTCGACTTCTTCCAGGCTCAGCGGGTCGCCGATGCGCGGCCGCGATTTGCGTTCAGCGGCTTCGGCGATCGAGAGCAAATCGACGTCGATTTCCTCGCTCGAACACAAGATCACCGCGCGTTCGATCACGTTCTGCAATTCGCGGATGTTGCCGGGCCAAGCGTAACCGCGGATCGCTTCGAGCGCCGCGGGAGTGAACGCGCGAGCGGGGCGGCGGTAATTTGCCGCGTAACGCAACAGGAAGCGTTCGGCGAGGACCGGCAGATCTTCCAGGCGTTCGCGCAGCGCCGGCATGTGCACGGTGATCACGTTGACCCGGTACAGCAGGTCTTCGCGGAATAGCCCGTTCTTGACCATTTCCTTCAGATCGCGATTGGTCGCGGCGACGATGCGCACATTGGCGCGACGTGTGACCGGGTCGCCCACGCGTTCGTATTCGCGGTCGTGAATGAAGCGCAGCAGCTTGGGCTGCAACGCCAGCGGGACATCGCCGACTTCGTCGAGGAACAGCGTGCCGCCTTCGGCCTGGTCGACACGGCCCAGTTTGTTTTCAACCGCACCGGTGAATGCGCCTTTCTTGTGACCGAACAACTCGCTTTCGAGCAACTCGGCGGAAAGGGAAGGGCAGCTCACTGTCGCGAAATTTGCGTTCGCGCGCGGACTGGCACGATGGATCGCGCGCGCCGCCATGCCCTTGCCGGTGCCGCTTTCGCCGAGCAGCAGCACGGTCGCATCGGTATCGGCAACCTGGCGCAGCGTCTGCAGCACCATCTTCATCGCCGGACTTTCGCTTTCCATCTCCGTCGCGGCGAGCAGGCTGTCGTCCTTCTCCAGCAGCTCGACGCGCTGTTCCAGACGACGCGCCTGCACTTGCTTGCTCGCGGCCATGCGCAGCTGGTCGGGCGAACAGGGCTTGACCAGATAGTCCACGGCACCGGCGCGCATCGCTTCGAGCGCGCTGTCGATCGACGAATGCGCGGTGACAATGACGACGCGCATCCATGGCGCGTACTGGCGCAGCTTCGGCAGCAAGTCCAGGCCGGACGTGTTGCCGAGCCGCAGATCGAGGAAGCACACGTCGAACACATCACTCTGCACGATCTGCTCGGCTTGTTCCGGGTCCGTCGCCGTAGCGACGCGATGTCCGGCATCTTCCAGGCAATACCGGAAGGTACGCAGAATGTTCGGTTCGTCGTCGATCAATAGAACTCGGGATCTCGCGTCCGTGGATTGCGGCATTTGGAGGTCCTTGGCAGGCATTTCCCTAACAACGGCACTGTGCATTTTCCATCATCCTCGCGTTTTTGCAGCCATGATTACCGGCGTGGAGAGGCCCGCGCGGGGCTTTCCTGAAGCGCGACTGCAAGAATCGTGCACTAGACAATGCCATGCGTTAAACCGGCGTAATGGCGCGGTGCACGGTTCCAGCGTGTTCATCATGCAGCCTGCAAGCTGCGTACGACTGCAATCGCCCGGAAGGAAGTAATCATGCGCCGTCAAGGCTTGGCACGCCGGTTGATAGTGCTGTGGACGTTGCGGTACCGGATCGCGGCAACAACGGTTCTGTAGCATCCCAGGCAGTCGACACCCATTCGAGAGAAATATATGAGCAAGTTTCACGGCGAGCAATATTGGACGGCGGTTCGGCACCATGCACTTTACGACTGGCGCAATCTGAGCGATGACGACTTCGACACACTGCGCGCGATCGGTCACGACCGCGAGGTGCGCGAACGCAGCGTGCGCGAGCGTGCGCGGCGCGAGCGCAAGCTGAAACCGGAAGATCTGGACTCCTAGGAGGTTCAAGTGGACGCGGATAGCGAAAGAACGGAAGCTGGCAACGCGGAAACACTGCACGACGACGGCGAAGGCGCTGCGGCAAGGTTCGCCGAAATCGAATCCAGGCTGTTCCAGGGCTACGAAGATTTTCTGACCGGCGCCAAGGAAATCGGCGATGTGACGAGCCACCACGTACGCCTGCATCCGCTGGCAGCGTGTGGTTTCGCGTTTCTCGCCGGAATCACCCTGGCGCGCGTGTTGCGGCGGTAATGGCAGTGAACGCCGCACCGGAGCGGCCCTCGGTTCAACCCGGCAGTGCACAGGGAATTGGCGACCTGGCGCGCTACACGGGTGACTACGTCCGTGTCTGGAGCGAGCTGTTTGCCGGCGAGGCGCAGTTGGCACGCGTGTGCGTCAATCGGTTGTTGCTCGCCGCGGTATGGACGTGCTTTCTGGTGTTCGGTATCGTCGTTACCGGCAACGTCCTGACCGCGGCAATATTCGAGCGCTGGTTGCAGGATTGGGCCAGCGCCATTGCGCTGACGCTGCTGTTGAATTTCTTCGTGTTGTTCGGCTTGTTGCTGGCGATGCGCGCGTGGTGGCGCAACCTGAGCTTGCCGCGCAGCCGGCGCGCCTTGCGTCAACTGATGCAACGACTGCATGAAACTGGTCAGGCCAGCGCATCTCACTGAGCGCTTGCAGCAACGCGGCGAGCAGCTGGATCGATTGTCCCTGACGATCGCTGAAACCGTTGCGGTGTGGCGCGCGCGTGCGTATCGACATCGCGTTGCGATTGCAGTGGTTGGCGGCGGCATTGCCGGAATGTCGCTGGCGATGCGCGGCGGTTCGCTGCTGCGCAGTGCCGTGTGGCTGTCCGGCGCAATCATGCGCGCGGCCGCGATGTCCGCATTCACGAATGCGCGTATTCGATACGCCATGTCTCGTGCAAGTCGCAATAGCAGCGTGTCTTGATCGCGCAATTCGCACGAACGCGCCCGACCGGCGGCTGGCATGGTGATTGCGAGTAAAAATTTGATTGGAAGAAAACCGTGTTCAACGCACGGATCGCTAGAAGGAGCTAATCATGTCGGTCGGTACCATCATCCTCATCATCGTTGTACTGATGCTGCTCGGCGCATTGCCGACCTGGCCATACAGCTCGGGTTGGGGCTATTACCCGGCCGGTGGCTTGGGCCTGGTCCTCGTCATCGTGCTGATCCTGTTCCTGCTGGGCCGCATCTGAGCGGTCGCCCAGGTCGCACCCGGCGCGCGACCCGAGTTGCGCGTCCGGGTATTCTTCTCGCAAGATGATCGCAGAGGTTCTAATCTAGGCGCGTGTGCGATGCTGCATTGCGCAGGGGCTCGGAATGGGACGCAAAAAAATCCTGCTTATCGAGGACGATCAAAGCCTGATATTTACGCTGCGCTACATGCTCGAGGACATGGGTTACGATCTCATCGTCGCCCAGGACCATGAGCAGGCGGCGAACGCGATCGATGATGGCCCCTACGATGTGGCGATAATCGACTATCTCGTCGACAACCTTCCATCGTCGCCGTTGCTTGCGCGGTTGCGGCAGCGCTACCCGCACATGCCGCTGATCAGCTCGACGGCAGCAGCGCCGCTTGTGCATGCCGACGACGCAAAACCGGATGCGTTTCTGCTGAAACCGTTTGGCGCTGACGACTTGCGCAAGACGCTGCAGTCACTCGTGAGCCAGGGGAAATAAATTTCCTGGGCTCGAGACTGGTCGAATCACAGCCCAGGATCTTGATGGGCGCCCCGCGCAGCGGCCGAATCACAATGCAGACCGCTTCAAGCTGCGACCGCTTCGCCGTGGGTATCGCCGCTCACAGCCAGCAACTTGGCGTAGGCGCCGAGCGCGACGGAAAAACGCCAGTGCGCTTCAGCCGTGAGTTCACACTCGAACCACACGCCGGCATCGACGAGCGCGCTGGCGATGCGCTGTGCCGTTTCGCGCGTGGAAGCGATGATGGCCCGATTGCCCGAACGCGTTGGGCTGTTCAGGTCCGCGATGGCGCGTTGCACATTGCCCTCGGCGTTGACCAGCGCGTGGATTGCGTCGATGGCGGAGACGCCTGTGCGCTGACGAATTTCGTGGATGCGTTCGGGAGTAATCATGTTGGCACCGGCATGGAGAAGACGGGCTGACGAAGCAGCCGTCGTGCCAATGCTTCATGCAATCCCAGGATCAAGACTGCCGGAAATCAAGCTCGTGGCAATTGCACGGTGAGCGTCGTGCCTTGGCCTTGAGCAGAGTCGATTTTCAGCGTGCCACCATGGCGGCGCACGATTTCCTGCACCAGGGTCAGGCCGAGACCGCTCGCGCCATTGGTGCGGCGTGTAGTAAAGAACGGTTCACTCACGCGCGGCAGCCAGCGCGCTTCGATGCCGCCGCCGTTGTCGCTGATCGTAATCACCGCGCGGTCGCCTTGCGTGGCGACGTGCAGGTTTACTGTGGTGGCGCCGGCTTCGGCGGCGTTGCGCAATACCCCGGCAAACGCGCGCACACAAGCCGGAACGTCCAATTGCAGCTGCGTATCGGTCGCGCCGTCGATGTGGAATTCCAGGCCGGTGTCCGGCAGTTCGCCCTGCATTTGCGTAATCGAGTCCTGCAGCAGGGTCGCGGCGGACACCAGCTCAGGCGGGCTGGACTGCAAGGCGCCGCCGAAGCGCTGGAAACTCTGCACGAGGCGGCCGCAGCGCGCGCAGTCGGCGAGCAGGCGTTGCAGCACGTCGCGCGCGCCCGCGGCGTCGCCGCGCTCGAGCAGCACCTTGGTCAGCTCGGCATTCATCGCCATCGCGTTGAGCGGATTGGCGATGTCGTGAGCGAGTCCGCGCACGAATTCGCCGAGCTCAAGTGGATTCGGCTCAAGTGGGTCGGATATCTCCGGGACGCCGCGCGATGTGGACATGAGAGCGCCTGCAAGATCAGCGGAAAGCTGACGCTGGGGCATTGAAGCTTGCCATCGCTCGCCGTTGCTTACAACGTCGGTGTGCACGGATCCCTGTGCGCGCGGGTCCCGGACCATCGGGGCTTCGGACGACTCAACCGCGCTGATTCTGGTTGGCACTGTTGTTCTTCGCCTTGGCCTGATTGATCTCCGAATCGTAGGTGCTCTTCGCGCTGTCCTTGCACGATTTCGCCGCGTCGCCGGTCTGTCCTTTGCAACGCGCTACCGCGACATCAAACTTGGCTTCGGCACTGGCTTTGTCGACGTCGTATTGCGCGTCGGCGGTCTTCTTCGCGGCTTTCTGCTGCGCTTCGGCCACGTTCTTGGTGGCGTTCGCAGCGTCGTTCGCGGGACTGCCCGGTTCGGCCGTCGTCGAAGGCGTCGTGCCGGTGGTCGTCGCTGGCGACGAATTGTCCACGCGGGTTTCGACGACATCCTTGCGGTTTTCCGCGACGACTTTTTCCAAATTGGCCCGTGCGTCGGCGACTTTCTTCTGTCCCTCGGCCTGTGCCTTCTCGACATCCTTCTGCACCTGCGCCTGATCCGGGGCTTGTGTGCAACCGGCCAGGTTCAGTGCCGCTGCGGCCGAAAAAATGACCAGCAATTGTCCTTTCATTTTCTCATCTCCTTTTGCATGGGCGGGCGAGCCCTTGATGAATGCCACGAGTCCAGTATTTTCTGAATTGCAAATTACCCGCCCGCGCGCGCTCAGCGTTGCAAAATAAGCACGTCGGGAAGCGGGCCGGACCGCACTACAATGTTTTCTGGAACTCCCGAACCTGCTTGTCGGCGATATCGCGGGCGACGCCGTAGCGCTCCTGGATTTTGCCGGCGAGATATTCGCTGCTGCCCTCGGCGCGCTTCAGATCGTCATCGGTAAGCTTGCCCCATTGCTGCTTGATCTTGCCATTGAGCTGCTTCCATTGTCCGGCTATACGATCCGTGTTCATTGCGAGCACTCCCGACTGATACGTGGTTGGCTCGCCTGCTACAACTACTATGCCAACAAGGAATTTTTCGCTGACGTTGTTGCCGCCAGCACACATCCGTTGTGCGATGCGTGCAACATGCAAGCTGCGCGTGCGCCGGACCTGCGCGTTGCATTAGGCGAGCGCGCGTTCGCGCCGTGGCTGGCACATAGCTTGCGAGGATTGACAGAGAGGATGACGCGAGGATCGCTTATGAATGCCAGCGTTCGTGCGGTTTTCCTGCCAGCGGCATTGCTGGCGATCGCGGCTCGCGCCGCGCCAGTGGAGACGCCCAGCGCCAGCGATGTGCAGCTGCATCACCTGGCGATCAACAAGGCGCTGTCCAGCGCGGCGCCATTCAAGGAGGCGGTGGAGTCTTATCGGCGTCATCATGACGACTTCCCGTCGAGCAACCTTGAGGCCGGCTTGCAACCGCCGGACATCTACAAGAATCCCGATGTGCATCAGATTGCGATCGATCGAGGCGGCACCATCAACGTGATGCTGACGCCGAGTTCCGGCGTCGACAGCGGCGTGATCGTGCTGACGCCGCACATGCCGAAAAACAGCGACGACTTCGTCGTGGAATGGAAATGCACCAGTGCGAACTATTCGGATATTTCCGACGCCACGCTCGGGGTGTGCGAATACACCAAGTTGCCTTGATTGCGGCTGAGCAGCTGCGCCAGCGGGGCGAATTGCGGCACGTGTTCGGCGACGATCTTGACGCAGGTCAGCAGCGGCATCGCCAACAGCAGGCCGGCCACGCCCCACATGGCGCCGAGCGCCAGTATCGAAACGAACACGATGACCGGGTCCAGCGCAAGACGTCGGCCGACGAACAGCGGCGTGAACAGCCAGCTCTCGAAAATGTGCAGCAGCAGAAACACGCCGGGCACCGCCAGCGCGGCAAGCGGCGACTGCGCTTCGCCGAAGCCGGCGACAGTGAGAATGATCAGCGCGAGCAGCGGGCCGATATACGGCGCGAAATTGAACAACGCAGCGATACCGCCCCACAACAACGGGTTGGCCATGCCGAGCAGCCACAGTGCGACCGCCACCGCGGCGCCGAGCGCAAGATTGATCACGCTGATCGTCAGCATGTAGCGCGAGAGCTCTTGTTGCGCGCTGCGCGTGGCTTCGACGATTTCGCGTTTCAGGCGCCACTGCGGTGCAAGCTGCACCGACTTGAGCAGCACCGAATCGGCGTGGCGCAGGAAAATGTATACCAGAAGCAACGTGGCGATCGTGCTGACGAGAATGCCCGGCGCCGCACTGAGCAGTTGCCACAACGCACCGGGGCCCGGCGCGTCGACCACACGCACCGGCTGCGCGCTGCTGTGCGTCTCGACAAGATCGGACCAGGCCTGTGTGGCTTGCGTGGCCGCTTGCAGCGGACGTCGCAACAGCTCGTGCGCAGCCTGACCGAGGCGATCGAGGGTTTTGGGGATGTGCGCGATCCAGTCGCGCGCCGGTCCGGCCATGCTCGCAATCAGCGCGCCCAACGTACCGATCATCACCACGACGACCAACGCGGCCGCGAGCGACCGCGGCACGTGCGCACGGCAGAGCACCCGCACGACCGGTGCGAACACGACACTGAGCAATGCCGCCAGCAGGATCGGAATGAAAACGGCCGCGCCGAGTACGGCGACATATAAAACGACAATGCACAGCAACGCCGCAAGCAGGCGCCGGATCCAGCGCAATTCGCGGATTCTCGGATCTTCGTCGCCGTTCGCGGCGTTCACGCGCGCATCCTTGCGCGCGCGACGGACGATGAGGAAGCATGAGCCGGAGAGTCGATCAACGGCGTCTCCGGTTCATGGGTCACGCCCCGGGTTGGTGGCAGCGCTCAGGCCGCCTTTGCCTGTTTGAGGTCGCGCATCTGCGCGTGATCGCGACTGACCTCCGGCATGTAGCGCTGCGCAATCGTGCGCACGCCAGCATCTTCGGATTTCTGCGCCGCGTCCTGGAACGCATGCAGGATGCGGTCTTCGAATTGCTCCAAATCGGCCACGTACGCAAGATTCTTGTCGCTGCTCAGGCGGGCGTGCATTTCCGCATACATCTTGCGGATCGATCCGGCGAAACTGCCTTCTGTCGAAGGCTGATCGCCGCGCGCCACTACGGCGGTCTTCAGATCATTGACGATGGCGCCTTTCGTCGCCGCCATGCGTCCGAACAATGCGCGCAGGTCCGTGCGCGTCACTTTCATGCTTGCCTCTTCGTAGAATTTCTTGCCGTCTTCGAGAACCTTGATGAGGTCGTTCAGGGTTGCTGTATCGGTTTTCATCGTTTTCATCGTTCACCTCTAATGTTTCGACTTGTCAGCAGGAAGCACCAAATTCCGTGCCACCGCACAGCACGCGGAAACCCGCGCAACTGCTCGCTCGACGATTGCAGGGTGCCCGGCAACTCACGCATGCCAAGGCATTTTGCAGTGGATTTCGTTACCGACGCGACAGCGTGGTTGCTCGGAACAGGCGTGAAACCAGGCTTCGCGCTGCCGCTGTTGATGTGGTGCGGGTTTGTCCGCGGCCTTACGTGGCACGCCGCGTGCTGATCCGTCAGGAGTGAAACAGGTGCCGCGGATATGCTGAGCCGATTGCCCGTGAACCACACCCGCGAGTTGGTCGAACTCGGCCAAGCGCTGTGGCTGGACAATATCGACCGCAGCATGCTCGACGATGGCACGCTGGCGCGCTATATCCATGATTTTCACATCAGCGGCCTGACCTCGAATCCAGGCATCTTCGAAAAAGCGATCATCGAAGGCGACGCCTACGACGAGGCAATTCGCGGCAGCGACGAGGCTGCCGCGGAAGCCGTCTATCTGCAACTGGCTCTGCAGGATCTGCAGCGCGCGGCGAAGTTGTTCGCGCCGGTGCATCGCGCCAGCCACGGCGCTGATGGATGGGTATCCCTGGAGGTCTCACCGCTGCTCGCCGACGACACGGCCGGCACGATCGCCTCGGTGGCGCAGCTGCATCGGCGCGCAGGCCGCCACAATTTTTTCATAAAGATTCCGGGCACGCCGGCCGGTGCGCGCGCAATCGAAGAATCGCTGTTCGCGGGCATTCCGATCAATGTCACGCTGTTGTTTTCGCGCGAGCAATATCGTGTCGCCGCCGAGGCGTGGATGCTCGGCATCGAACGTCGCATCAAGGCGGGGCTGGATCCGCGCGTCGACAGCGTGGCGTCGCTGTTCGTCAGTCGCTGGGACGTCGCCGTGAACGATCGCATTTCGGCATCATTGCGCAATCGCCTCGGTATCGCAGTAGCGCGACGTACCTACCGCGCATATCGGGACCTGCTCGAGACGCCACGCGTGCAGGCGCTGCTGCGCCATGGTGTGCGCCCGCAAAGGTTGTTGTTCGCCAGTACCGGCAGCAAGGATCCGGGCGCGTCCGAGACGTTGTATGTGGATGCGTTGGCCGCGCCGATGACGATCAATACGCTGCCGGACAAAACCCTGCGCGCTTTCGCCGAGCATGGCAAGGTGGCCTCCATGCTGGCGCACGACGGCGGCGATGCCGACCGCATCCTGGCCGAGTTCACCTACGCGCACATCGACCTCGAAGCGCTCGCGCGCAAACTGCAGCGCGACGGCGTCGATGCGTTTACGAAATCGTGGCGTGCGCTGCTGAGCGGAATCGATGCAAAACGTACGCACATGCCCCAGGTCAGGGCTTCTTGATGCTTCCGACGGAATCTGTCGGATCTGCGGCCGGCACCATCAGGCAGACGACGCGCGGTGACGTCAATTGCCGCACGAACTCGCGGTTCGCTCGCGCGCGGTCGCATTCGGATCGGATCCGTTGACGTCGTGACCGTCGTGCAGCAGCCGCAGCGCCGTGTTGGCGTCCATGCGGCCAAGGCCGACTACTTGAAGCTGCATGCGTTGTCCGCGTTGCGCGACAGATGCAGCATACGCTGCGACTGGGCGGCGACGCGGAGGTTGAGGATTCTGCCGGCCATCAAGGAATCCTGTGGCGCCGGCAACAAGCGTGCGTATTCGTTGCGCACCACCGCGTAGCATTCGCACGCGCGCTGTTCGAGACCTTCACGGTCGAGCACGCTGATGCGTCCGCGCCGATAGCGGATCAATCCGGCCGTCTGCAGTCGCCCAGCCGCGGCAGTGACGCCTTCGCGGCGCACGCCGAGCAGGCTGGCGATGAGTTCCTGGGTCATGGTGATTTCGTTGCCGCTCAGGCGATCCAGCGTCAACAGCAGCCAGCGGCACAATTGCTGGTCCAGGCAATGATGCCGATTGCATACGGCGGTCTGCGCAGTCTGTGTCATCAGCGCCTGCGTGTAGCGCAGCAACAGATTCAGTGTTGGTCCGGCGCGTCCGGCTTCTTCGCTGATGAAATGCGATTTCAAGCGATAGCCTTCGCCGGCGCACTGCACCACGGCGCGACTTGGTGTTGTGCCGCCGCCCATCAGATGCGCAAAGCCGACGATGCCATCGCGACCGACCGTAGCGATCTCCGCGGAGGAGCCGTCGTGCAGCAGATGCATCAGCGAGACGATCGCCGTGGTGGGAAAATATACATATATGGAACTGCCGCCGCATTCGTGAAGAACTTTGCCGAGCGGCAGCTCGACACGCTCCAGATGCGGTATGAGGCGCACGCGTTCGGAGTCGGGCAGCGCCGCCAACAGGCGATTTTCGAGGGGGCCGGAAACCGTTTTGTTCAGAGTCCCATAGCGCGGAACCAGGCTGGCCTCGGGGTAGGTATACTTTTCCATTACTGTTGCCATGATTGCTTCCCGCAGAATCGTTGATGATTACTGCGTCGCAGCTTTCACTTCTTGTGCCAGCGTGCGTGGGAGCATTTTTCCCTTCTGTAAGCGGCACTTGCCACGCAAAAAATTCACGGACGCATGCAAAACCCACGAATACGGGGGAAAAGATGCGCGCGTTATGCGCGATTCGTGCGCAATGTGCCTGATCGCACCGAAACAGCATGCGCCATGCACGTAGAAAGTTTCCCCGCAGCGAATGTTGTGCGATCGCATGGTTCGACAACGTTCATCTGCGTGGCATGCAATTGGCTTGCGTCGCCTGTGAATCCGAGTACATCTCGACGCACGTCTGCTTGCCGCAATGTCCCTCCAAAGTTCGACGACACTATGAAAGCAATCCGAAATGTATTGGCATCGCTGTTGTTGATGTTTTGCAACTTCGTTGTCGCCGCGGACGCAGCGCCTCCCGCGGCAGGCGTCTCGCCGTTGCCGGTGCAGACGTACCGCATCGGCGTGGATGATCGCGTTCAGGTATCGGTGTGGCGCAATCCGGAACTCAGCGCCACCGTGCCGGTGCGACCCGACGGAAAAATTTCACTGCCGCTGGTGGGAGATGTTCCCGCGGGTGGGCGCACGGCGGAAGAAGTCGCCGCCGATGTGAAGCAAAGGCTGGAGGCATTCATCCGCGATCCGCAAGTCGCGGTGATTCTGACCGAGCTGCGCAGCAATGAATATCTGTCCCGTGTACGCGTAACCGGAGCGGTGCGTCAGCCGGTTTCAGTCACCTATCGGCAGGGCATGACCGTGCTCGACGCCGTACTCGCCGCGGGCGGGCCGACTGAATTCGCGTCCGCGGATCGCACGGAGCTTTACCGCAAGGACGGCGGCGGCACACGCACGTTCGACGTGCGCCTGGGCAAGATCATGAAGAAGGGGGAACTGGCGACGAATTTTTCTGTACAGCCCGGCGACATCATTGCCGTGCCGGAACGTGCGTTCTGAAGGAATGGTCATGAGTGGTGAACTGATTCTTCGCAGTGAGGTGCCGCAAATTCTCTGGATCGAAGCGCGACGACGGCGCACCTCGCTGGTATTGCTGTTTGCCTTCATTGCGCTGGCCGGACTCGCCGCCGGATTGCTGTGGCCGAAGAAATATGTCGCCTCGACGACCATCCTCGTGCAGGAAAGCAACATCATCAAGCCGCTGATGGAAGGGCGCGCCGTCGCCACTGGCAACGCCGACCGCGCCGCGATCGCGCGTGAGGTGATCTACAGCCGCAAGATCATGGAAGACATTCTGCGCAGCGGCGGCTGGATGGATTCGAAGCCGAGTCCATTGCAGCAGGAACGTCTTATTGAAGAGATCAAGAACCGCACGAACGTTTCCAATGTGCGCGAGAACCTGATCCGCATCGACTACAGCGACTCGAAACCCGAGCGCGCGTTCGGCGTGACGCGTCGGCTCGCCGATCTGTTCATCCAGGAAAGTCTCGCCGCGAAAGAGCGCGAGAGCCGCGAAGCGTACGAGTTCATCAATAGCCAGGTCGATGACTACCGCATCAAGCTGACCGAGGCCGAAGGCAAGCTCAAGGCGTTTCGCGCCAGCAACGACGACTCGCTGCCCGGCAGCGAAGCCGACAGCAATGCGCGCATCATCGGTTTGCGCAACCAGATCGAAGCCGCGCGCATGGACCTGACCGAGCAGCGCTCGAAAGAAAGCGCGATGCAGCATGATTTGTCCGGCGAATCGGCGTACGCAAGCGTGCAGACGCGCGAAGCCATGTACCGCAGTCGCATGGCGGACTTGCAGGGCCAGCTCGATCAACTGCTGCTGACCGACACTGACCGGCATCCCGATGTGGTGCGCGTGCGCCACCAGATGCAGGACCTGCGCGAGCTGTCCGGGCGCGCCGAGCAGCGGCGCGAACTGCGCCAGGCCTCGGGCGAAAGTGACGCGCTCGGCGACACGATGCGCATCAATCCGGTGCACACGGAATTGCGCACTCGTCTGGCCGAAATCCGCCGCAACGCCGCGGCCGCGCAGGCACGCATGAACGTCAGCGAGGCGCTGCTGCAGACGGAACTCGAGCGCAACCGGCGCATTGCCAATTCGGCGAACACCGCGTCGGAATTGCAGCGCGATTACGAAGTCAACCGCGACATCTACCAGGATCTGCTCAAGCGCCGCGAGAACGCGCGCGTGTCGATGAATCTCGACGCCGAGCACCGCGGTCTGACATTCGACATCCAGGAACCCGCGACGTTGCCGTTGCGGCCACTCGGCGTGCGTTTCGTCCACTTCGGTCTTGCCGGACTGGGTCTCGGTATCGCCTTGCCGCTCGCACTGCTTTATGGACTGCTGCGCTGGGATCCGCGCATACGCTCGGCGCGCCAGCTCGAGCAGGTCACCGGTCTGCCGGTGCTCGCCACGTTGCCGGGATACATGAGCGCGCCGCAGCGCACACGCTCCCGCGCGCACGACCGATTGCTTTTGATCGTCGTGCTCGGCGTCGCCGCGGCCTACGCATTCGTACTTGCCATCATGTGGACGTCAGCATCATGAGCTTTTCAGTCAGGAGCGGTTTCCGCGATATAGCGACAATGCACTCCACGCCGCGCGTCGACCCTGCGGCTCCAGCACGGCCGCTCACGCCCGTGCCGCCGCGGCCGGACTTCTCCGCGGCGGGCCCGCCTCGGCATGCCGCCCACCATCCGCATACCGATTCATTCCGCGAGATTCGCACGCGCTTGCTCGCGCTTGCCGAAGGCAACAGCTTCGTTACGCTGGTGGTGCCGGTCAGCGCCGGCTCGGGCGGCAGCTTTGTCGCGCGCAACCTGGCGATGGCATTCGCTTCCGACGAAGCCAAGTCGGCGCTGCTGATCGATTGCAGTCTGCCGCGGCCGAGCCAGCATGTCGCCTTTGGGATCGATGCCGTGCGTGGTGGGCTCATCGATCATCTGGAAAGGCCCGGACGCGAGGCGCATCACATCTTCTACGACACCGGAGTTCCGCGCGTGCGGCTGGTGCCGGCGGGAAAGGCGCGCGAACCGGGCGTCGAATATTTTTCCACCTATCGCATGCGCGCGCTGATCGACTCGATGCGCTCGACGCATTCGGATCGTTACGTGGTCATCGACGGCCCGGCGCTGCGCGGCTCGCCGGATGCACGCATTCTCGCCGACCTCGCTGATTTCGTCGTGGTCGTCGCCGCTTACGGCCGTGATCCTGCTGAACGCATCAGCCAGTCGGTTGCCGGACTGGACCCGAAAAAAATCGCTGGAGTCGTTTTCAACTGCCCGCCGTGACGCGGCGCGAGGAGTGGCACATGGATCGTCCGCTGTTCGCACGCAGCCTGGCTTGCGCGTTCGCCGCAGGCATCGCCACGGCACAAGCGTGGCACGTCAACTATTCGCTGGAGACTTCGCTGGGCTATAGCGACAATATCAATCAGAGCGACATCGATCCCACCGGCCAGGCGGTGCTGATACCGCGGCTGAAATTCGATTTCCAGGAAGATGGCGCCTATCTGCTCGCCCATGCGACCGGCCAGCTCGAATACCGCGATTACCTGCAAGGCGCGTTCGACAATGAATTCCGCGGGCAGTTTTCCGGCATCGCGACGTGGTTCATCTTCCCGCAGCGCCTGAGTTTCGACTTCGAAGATTACGCCGCGGTCGAGCCGGTCAACATCTTTGCGCCGAATGCGCCGAACAATCAGCAGCAGGTGAATGTCGCCACGCTCGGGCCCACGTTCAACTTCCGCATCCAGCAGACCTTGAACGGACGTGCCGAGTTGCGTTTCACCTCGAGCACGGCTTCGAAAGCGAAGGATTTCAATTCCAACCGCAGTTTCGCCGCGCTGCGCGCGATCAAGGATCTGTCGGCGGTCAAAAAACTTTCTGCACAAGTCGAGACACAGCACGTGCATTTTACCGACCGCAGCGGCGGCCCCGATTACGACCGCTACGACGCCTACGCGCGCTACCAGACCAATCTGTCGCAACTGGATCTGGACGTCGCCGCCGGCGCCACGCGCTTGAACTTCGCCAACGGCAACAACAGTCACTCCGGCTGGCTCGGGCGAGGTTCGCTGGCCTGGCGCGCCACGCCAAGCCAGACGCTCGGCGTGAGCGTGCTGCGCCAGTATTCGGACGCCTCGCAGGATCTGATCGTCGATCCGGCGGCGCTGCTGGTCAACTCGGCGTTCGCCAATGGCGTCATCACCGGCACCACGCCGATCACCTCGCAGGTGTATCTGGAAAAGCGTGTCGGCGCGAGTTACGTGTTTCACAGCGAGCGATTTCTCGTGCGTGCCGAGCCGTATTACAAGACGCTCGACTATGTGCTCGACCCGCTCTACGACCAGAACGTGCATGGCGTCGTCGCCGGTTTCAGCTATCGGGCGCGGCCGCTATGGACGCTCGCTTTCGACGCCAGCGACGAAACGCGCGACTTCACCCATGTCGCGCGCCGCGACGACGATCTGCGCCTTGATCTGAGCCTGGTCGATCAACTGACGCGCCAGTGGAGCGTGCGCATGGATCTCGTGCGCAACCAGCGCAACAGCGATGCGCAAGGCCAGAGCTTCCGCGAAAACGCGGCCTACGTCACCGCGATCTTCACACGCTGACGCCGATGCAAAATCCGCTGCGCATTCTGATGCTGACCGACACGGCGATACTCGGCGCCGGCGGCAGCCAGCGCTTCTTGCGCAATCTGCTCACATGCCTGTCACCGCAGCGCTACTGCATCGACGTATTGCAGCTCGCGCCGGAACCCGCCGATCGGGTTGCCGATTTCGAACACGCGCATATTCGCCTTCTGCATCGTCCGATCAACGCGATCTATGCGCCGGCGGGCCTCGCCGCGTATCGCTGCGTGCGCCGCGAAGTCAGCCGCGGCAACTACGACATTGTGCAGTCGCAACACGAAAAATCCGATCTGATCAACGCCTGCCTGCCGCGTGTGCAGGGGCTGCGCCGCATTTCCAACCGTCGCGACATGGGTTTTCTCAAGAGCGCCCGCGTGCGCGCCGTGCTGCGCCGCGTGAATGGACGTTTTGATCGCATCGTCGCACCGAGCCGCAACATCCTGGATGCGTTGATCAAGGACGAACGCGCGGATGGCATGCGCTGTCGCGCCATCGTCAATGGTGTCGACACGCGGAGATTTCATCCGGCCGACGGCGACATTCGCGCGCGTTTGCGTGCGCAGCTCGGCTTTGTCGGCAGCGAATGTCTGATCGGTTGCGTGGCGAGCCTGACGCCGGTCAAGCGGCATTGCGATTTGATCGCCGCGCTCGCACGCGTGCGTGAGCGTCACCCAGGCGCGCGCCTGCTGCTCGTCGGCGATGGTCCGCTGCGCGACGCTCTGGTTGCGCAGATCGCGGCGCTGGGTCTGCGCGACCAGGTGCATCTGCTCGGCGCGCGCGCCGACATCGAGAACATCCTGCCCGCATTCGACGTGTTCGCGCTCGCTTCGAGCAGCGAGGGCATGTCGAACGCGTTGCTCGAAGCACAGGCGTGCGCAGTGCCGGCGGTTGCCACGGGCGTCGGCGGCAATATCGACGTGATCCGTTCCGGCAGCAACGGCATCCTGGTGCCGCCTGCCGCGCCCGGCGCGCTGGCCGCGGCGCTCGGCGATCTTGTCGAAAACGTCGCGCTGCGACGTGATCTCGGCGATGCGGCGCGACGTACCGCGCAACGCGATTTTTCGCTCGAAGCGATGGTCAGCGCCTACGCATCGATGTACGAGGAGCTGGCCGATGCACGCTGACCCGCGCGTGTTGCATGTACGTTCCAGCGCCGGGCTTTACGGCGCCGAATACGTGATACTCGGCCTGCTGCCGGCGCTGGCCAATATCGGCGTCGAAAGCAAATTGCTGTGCCTGGACAATCAGCACCTCGACGAGCAGCCACTGTATGCCAAGGCCCGCGCACTGCGCTTGCGCGCCGAGCGCGTAGCGTGCCGCGGCCGTTTCGATTTCGCGGCGGTGCATGCGTTGCGCCGTGCGATCGACGCACAGCCGGACGCCGTATTGCACGTGCATGATTACAAAAGCGCGCTGTTCGCATGGCTCGCGCGCGGACGCCGGCGCGTGCCGATCATCATTACCGCGCACGGCCAATTCTCGTTCACGCCGGCGTTGCAGTTGTATCACCACATCGAGCTGCGTCTGATGCGCCGTTTCGATCGCGTCTGCGCGGTGGCTGCGCAGATGCAGCCGCTGCTGGAAGAAGCGGGCGTGCCGCGTGCGAATATCCGCATCGTCGAGAACGGCATTGACACGATTCGGTTTGCGCCCGAAGTGCACGCGCTGCCGCGTGCCGACTTCGACATCGCCGAGGATGCAGTCGTCTTCGGCGCCGCGATGCG
>Ga0207674_10004017_pt1 | contig 17862 bp, 13 predicted proteins | sample KBSCornC72_FD_184303 | JGI IMG/M metagenome (GOLD analysis project Ga0207674, IMG submission 184303) | Corn rhizosphere microbial communities from Kellogg Biological Station, Michigan, USA - KBS Corn C7-2 (SPAdes) (version 2) | ecosystem: Host-associated > Plants > Roots > Rhizosphere > Soil ... | reverse complement strand
CCGGATCTGGGCGACCATCCAATCCCTGAACGATAGCATCGCCCGACGGCGCGGGAAAATAGGCGCGGCGTCGTCGTCATATATCGGTCATGCAACCGCCTTCACCTCGTCACGCCATCGCAGCGAAACTGTCGCACGGCATCGTTAATGGCCCCTTCGACACGAGCGGCGGCCACGAGAGCCTCCGTCTCTTCCCGGGGGCATTATCATGAAGAAAACCGTTTCGACGGCCGTTCGCCGCGCGCGCCTTGTTTCCATCTCTCTCGCTGCCATCGGCACCGCGCTCGCCTTTGCGACGCCCGTGATGGCCGCCGATGCGGTAGCCGTTGCCGACGCAGCCGCGGATGCTGGCGCGGACGGCGGTGAGGCCGGCCTGACCGAAATCCTCGTCACCGCGCAAAAGCGTCCCGAGAACCTTCAGGAAACGCCGATTTCGATCTCGGTCGTGCAGGGCGAGGGCCTGACCAACCGCCATGTCACCTCGCTGGTCGATCTGGGCGACGGCTCCATTCCGTCGCTGAAGGTCGCACCCTTCTATTCGCGCAACTCGGCATTGATCGTGAACATTCGCGGCATCGGCGTCCTGTCGGACGGCAACCAGCCCGCCCGCGACCAGGGCGTCGGCGTCTATGTCGATGGCGTCTATCTGGGTCGGGCGCAGGGCCTCGGCACGGCGTTGTTCGACATCGAGAATGTCGAGGTTCTAAAGGGACCGCAAGGCACGCTGTTCGGACGAAATACGGAAGGCGGCGCGGTCAACATCACCACGAAAAAACCATCAGGCGAATTCCATCTCAACGCCACCGCCGGCATGGGCAATTACGGCAGCTACAAGACGGAAGCGCATCTCGACCTGCCCGAATTCAACAACATCAGCCTGAAGATGGACGCGGTGGTCGCCCATCGTGATCCGCTGGTGAAAAATCCGTTGCAGGGTGCGGACGGCTTCAACCAGTATGACAAGCGCGGCTTCCATTTCGAAGCGTTGTGGAAGCCGTTGGGCGGCTTCAGCGCAGACTATTCGTTCGACATCAGTCATGACGAATCGACATCGCTATACCTGAACCTCATTGCGCCCGGCACCAACATTCAGGCAGCGGCGGGCACCATCCAGCCCAACCGCGTGGGCACGGCGAATGTTGGCGTGCCGGAGCAACCGAGCATCGGCAATGTCGAGGGGCACCGCCTGACCCTGGAATGGGAAGCGATGGACCATTTGACCCTGAAGTCGATCACCGCCTATCGCCGCCTGCGCCAGAGCCAGTATGACAATGGCTCGGCCGCGACGACGATGTCGAACACCACCGGCAACTTTCTCAACGCGACGTTCAGCCGCTACAGCCTCGCGCAATTCCGCCAGAATCAGGTCAGTCAGGAATTTCAGGGGATCGGTGACCTGCCGCGTCTGAAATATGTCGCCGGCGCGCTTTATTATCAGGAGCGGGTCGAGGATAATGCTCAGGCGTTCAACACGAATATTTTCACAAACGCCGCCGGCTCCACCTATCAGCTCATTCAGCCTCTCGACTACAATGCCCAGCGGATCGACCGCGCCAGCCATGTCGCGACATACAGCGTCGGCGTGTTCGGCCAGGCGACATATACGCCGCCGCTGCTTGACGATGCGGTGCACATTACCGGTGGACTGCGCTGGACGCGCGACGCCAAGCACGGCTCGCTGTTCACCGTCAATGGCGGCTTGCCTGTCGTGTTCGGCGTCACGGGTGTGCGCTATCTCGACGCCGCATGGTCGCGCGTCGACCCGATGGTCAATGTCGCAGTGGACATCAGCCACGACATTCACGCTTATGGCAAATGGAGCACCGGCTACAAGTCCGGCGGGGCGAACAGCCGGTCGCTGCAATATCTCGCCTTCAATCCGGAAACCGTCTCGATCTTCGAGGTTGGCGCAAAAACAGAATTTTTCGACCATCATGTGCGCTTCAATGTCGCCGGATATGCGGGCACCTACAAAAATATTCAGGTCGACTTTCAGGGCCTGTATGAGACGATCGTCAACGGCGTTTTCACCCGCAGCACCCGCACCACGACCGAGACGATCAACGCACCCGGTACGGGCGGCATTCACGGCGTGGAGGCCGAACTGACGGTCGTTCCCGTTACCGGTCTTACGCTTGGCGCAAGCTATGCACATAATTATGTGCGTATCCCGGCCACCGCCGATCCTTTTCCGGCCACCGCAACGTCGACCGGCGCCAATCCTGCTCCGGTGCGCATATACCAAACCTACTCGCCGGAAGATTCGTTGAGCGGCACCCTCGACTATGAATTTCCGTTCAACGGTTTTACGCTTCGCGGCCACCTCGACGGCAATTATGACGGCGGCTTCTACAGCAACGCGACCGATCCTTCGACGACCGTCGCCCAGCCAAGGGGAGAAAAGTCCTTCGTGGTGAACGGCCGCATCGCCATCGCCGACATCGAAATGCCGGGTACGGACGCCAAGGTCACCTTCGCTCTGTGGGGCCGCAACCTCTTCAACGAGCAGCATCTCTTTTACAAGGCGCTCAGCCTGACCTCGGGCACCAACGGCTTTTTCAACGATGCACGTACCTGGGGCGGCGAAGTGAACATACGGTTCTGACCATAGCATCGGGCACAGGGAGAGAGACCATGCGCAGGATATTCATCACCAGCGGCGCACTGACGCTTGCTCTCGCCCTCGCCGCCGGCCTTGCCACGCCGGCGGTGGCCCTGGTGTCCGACGCCGCCGTCGAGCGGACCGGGCCTGACCAGCTCAGCCTGCGCTGGACAGCCAAAGGCCCGGTCGATGTGCTGCTGGCCGACACGCCCGACGCCGACGCCAGCAAGGCAAAGCTCGTGTCGAAGGCCGACCGCGACGGCAGGGAACTGGTCAATGCGGATCCCGCCAAGCGCCCCTATTTCCTGCTGCGCGATACCAGCGACGGATCGGTCACGCGCGTGGCGGAACGGCTGATCCCCCTGAAGCAAGGCTCCAACTTCCGCGACATCGGCGGTTATCCGGCCGCGAACGGCAAGCATGTGAAGTGGGGCGTCCTGTATCGATCGGGTGCGACCGCGATGCTGACGCCGGAGGATGTGGCGACGGTGGGCGGCCTCGGCCTGACGCAGATCGTCGACCTGCGCTCGGACGAGGAGCGCGTGCTGGCGCCGACGAAGATCGACGGCGTCCCCTATACGGCGGTCGGCTATTCGATGCAGCGCGTGTTCGAGGGGCCGAATGGCGCCGCGCGGCCCATCGGCAATGGTCCAGCGGTCTACCGCAATTTCCCGATGATGCTCGCGCCGCAGATGAAGTTGCTGTTCGCCACGCTGCTGCGCAAGGAGGGTCCGGTGGAGTATAATTGCTCGGCGGGGCAGGACCGCACCGGCTTTGCCACCGCGCTGATCCTGACCGCGCTGGGCACGCCGCGCGACGTGATCCTCAAGGACTATCATCTCTCGACCGCCTATCGCCAGCCGGCCTATGAGATGCCGCCGATCGACCTCGCTCGCTATCCGGACAACCCCGTCGCGAAGATGTTCGCCGCGAACGGGGGCCAGGGGCACAAGGCCCAGCCGCTGATGGAGGCGGACGGCAAGGCCTTCCTCGCCGCCGCGTTCGAGGAAATGGACGCGAAATGGGGATCGCCCGAGGGCTATCTGAAGACGGTGGTGGGCCTGACCCCGGTGGATATGGCCCGCCTGCGGGCGAGCTATCTGGAGTAGGTTGGCCACACTGGCGCTTTGGCCCCACTTCCCCTATATGGCCGCGCATCATGCAAATCCCCGGCCATATCGACCCCGTGCCCGTCCCGCGCGCCATCACCCCGCGCGCGGATGGGCGCGTCGATCTCCTCGGTCTGTCGCGCGAGCAGATCGGGGCGGAGCTCGAAGCCCAGACGCTGGAGCCGAAACAGGCCAAGCTGCGTGCCAAGCAGCTGTTCCACTGGCTCTATCATCGCGGCGAGACCGACTTCGCGCGGATGACCGACCTCGCCAAGCCGATGCGCGGATGGATGGCGGAGCGGTTCGTGGTGGGGCGGCCGGACGTGGTGGAGGCGCAGGTCTCCTCCGACGGGACGCGCAAATGGCTGCTCCGTTCCGATGACGGGCAGGATTATGAGATGGTGTTCATCCCCGACGCGGACCGGGGGACGCTGTGCGTTTCGAGTCAGGTCGGCTGCACGCTCAATTGTCGTTTCTGCCATACCGGCACGATGCGGCTGGTGCGCAACCTGACGCCGGGCGAGATCGTCGGGCAGGTGATGCTGGCGCGCGATGCGCTGGGCGAGTGGCCAAAGGGCAATATGGCGGCGGATGCGAGCGCCGGCGCGGACGATGAGGATGACGACGCCCCGCAATATACACCCGATGGCCGGATGCTGACCAACATCGTGATGATGGGCATGGGCGAGCCGCTCTATAATTTCGACAATGTGCGGGACGCGCTGAAGGTCGTGATGGACGGCGGCGGCCTCGCCCTGTCCAAGCGGCGCATCACCCTGTCCACCAGCGGCGTGGTGCCGATGATGAAGCGCGCGGCCGAGGAGATCGGCGTCAATCTCGCGGTGTCGCTCCACGCGGTGACCAAGGAGGTGCGCGACGAGATCGTGCCGATCAACCGCAAATATGGCATCGAGGAACTGTTGCAGGCGTGCGCCGACTATCCCAAGGCCAATAATGCGCGCCGCATCACCTTCGAATATGTGATGCTGAAGGACAAGAATGACAGCGACGCGGATGCGCGCGAACTGGTGCGCCTGATCCGCCAGTATAAACTGCCGGCGAAGGTCAATCTGATCCCGTTCAATCCGTGGCCCGGCGCGATCTACGACTGTTCGACGCCGGAGCGGGTGAAGCGCTTTTCGGAGATCATCTTCGAATCCGGCATCTCAGCGCCGGTGCGCACCCCGCGCGGGCGCGACATCGCGGCAGCATGCGGCCAGCTCAAGACGCAGGCGCAAAAGATGAGCCGCGCGGAACTGGACCGGCTGGCGGAGGAAAAGCAGGCCGCGCTTGGTTGATCCGCTGGCGGCCGCCACCCTCGCCCTGCTGGCCGGCATGGTCGGCGGGGGAATGAACGCGCTGGCGGGGGGCGGCACCTTCGCCACCCTGCCCGCGCTTATCGCGCTGGGCCTGCCCGCCAACATCGCCAATGCCACGTCCAACATCGCCCTGACGCCCGGTGCCTGTTCCAGCGCCTTCGTCTATCGCGACGAGCTTGGCCCGGTGGGCGGGGTGAAGGTCCAATGGCTGGCGCTGATCACGGTGCTGGGTGGTCTTGTCGGCGGTATCCTCCTCGTCATCACGCCGAGCCGGGCGTTCGACCTGCTGGTGCCCTGGCTGCTGCTGTTCGCGCTGGTGGTGATGCTGCTCGGGCCGCGGGCCAGCCTCTGGCTGCGCGCGCGTGTCACCATCGGGCCGCGTACCCTGATCGGCACGCAGGCGCTGCTGGGGGTGTATGGTGGCTATTTCGGCGGGGGCGTCGGCCTCATCACGACCGCGCTCTACGGCTTGCTGGCGGGGATCGACGTGCGCGCGATGTTCGCACCGCGCACGCTGATGCTCGCGGTCGCGAACATCGCGGCGGCGGCGATTTTTGTCGCGTTCGGGATGGTCGACTGGCGCGCCTGCATACCGATGCTGATCGGGGCCATGATCGGCGGATGGCTGGGCGCGCATCTGGGCAAGCGATTGCCCACGCGGGTGGTGCGAGTCTGGACCCTGTGCGTGACGGCTGCGACGACGATTATATTCTTCGTCCGGGCTTACGGGTGACGGCACGGTGATGCACGGAAGATGAATGGACCATTCATTTGACGTTCATAAATAGATGAAAAGCGATATTCAAATAAGACAAGCTGAAATCCGCATTAATTTACGGTTCAGAGAAGAATAATTTGACCATATCGGAATATGTAACAAATTGTAATTGGTCGCATTTGCCCTGATTTGACCATTTTTTGGTCGCTATCCGGTCCCGTTCCGAGGAACAATATTAAAGGACCTGTTATGAACAAGATCGTCGTCATGGCTGCTTTTGCGGCCTTTCTCTCCACGCCCGCGCTCGCTCAGGATGTTTCGGGAGCGGAAAAAACACCGTTCAACGGACCCTTCGTCGGCGCCGTGCTGGGCTACGACAATGCGCGCGGTCATGTCCCGGGCGGCCCCTCCACCACGCGGGACGGGCTGCTCTATGGCGGCACCCTTGGGTATGACAAGAATTTCAATGGTGCCGTGGTCGGCGTGGAAGGCGAATATACCGACTCCAATACCAAATATAATGCCGCTGACGTCCTCACGGCCGGCGACGGGGTTTCGCTGAACACCGGCCGCGATCTTTACGCGGGCGCGCGTGTCGGCGGGCAGGTGTCGAAGAATATTCTGCTCTACGCCAAGGGCGGCTATACGAACCAGCGGATCGCGCAATATTACAGCAGCGGCGGCGCAACCACGCGGACGGCCTTCGACCTCGACGGCTATCGTCTGGGCGCCGGTGTGGAGACCACTTATCATGGCCTGACCGGGCGACTGGAATATCGCTATTCCAACTATGGCAAGGATCTGGCGCCCGGCATCAACACCGAACGGCATCAGGTCGCGGCGGTGGTCGGCTACCGCTTCTAACGCTTAATCGAAAAGGAAGGCCTCCGGGAAACCGGGGGCCTTTCTCCATCAGGCGTTTGCCGGGATCACCCGGTTCGCGACCAGACTGTCCACGACGCTGGGGTCCGCGAGCGTCGACGTATCGCCCAGCGCGCCGATCTCATTCTCCGCGATCTTGCGCAAAATCCGCCGCATGATCTTGCCGCTGCGCGTCTTGGGCAGGCCGGGCGCGAACTGGATCGCGTCGGGGGTGGCGATCGGGCCGATTTCCTGCCGCACCCATTTGCGCAGTTCCTGCCGCAATTCCTCGCTCTCCGGTTCATTGGCGTTGAGCGTGACATAGGCATAGATGCCCTGCCCCTTCACGTCGTGGGGCATGCCGACCACGGCGGCCTCCGCGACCTTGGCATGGGCGACCAGCGCGCTCTCGACCTCGGCGGTGCCCATGCGGTGGCCGGAGACGTTAATGACGTCATCAACCCGGCCGGTGATCCAGTAATAGCCGTCCTCGTCGCGGCGGCAGCCGTCGCCGGTGAAATATTTGCCGGGATAGGTGGTGAAATAGGTCTGGAAGAATCGCTCCGCATCGCCCCAGACGCCGCGCATCTGCCCCGGCCAGCTGTCGGTGATCACGAGATTGCCCTCGGCCGCGCCGTCCAGCACCGCGCCCTCGCCATCGACCAGTTGCAGTTGCACGCCGAACAGCGGCTTCGTCGCGCTGCCGGGTTTCAGTGGTGTCGCGCCGGGCATGGGGGCGATCATCGCACCGCCCGTCTCGGTCTGCCACCAGGTATCGACGATCGGGCAGCGTTCGTCGCCGACGACGCGATGATACCATTCCCATGCCTCGGGGTTGATCGGCTCGCCGACCGATCCCAGCAGGCGGATGGAGGAGCGACTGTGCTGCTTCACCCAGCCGTCGCCTTCGCGCATCAGCGCACGCAAGGCAGTGGGCGCGGTGTAGAAGATATTGACGCCCAGCCGGTCGCACGTCTCCCAGAAGCGGCCATGATCGGGATAATTGGGCACGCCGTCGAACATCACGGTGGTGCCGCCATTCGCCAGCGGCCCGTAGATCAGATAGCTGTGCCCGGTGATCCAGCCGATGTCGGCGGTGCACCAGAAGACTTCGCCCGGCTTATAGTCGAAAATCGTGTCGAAGGTCATGGCGACCCACAGCAGATAGCCGCCGGTGGTGTGCAGCACGCCCTTGGGCTTGCCGGTGGACCCGCTGGTGTAGAGGATGAACAGCGGGTCTTCCGCCCCCATCGGCTCGGGCGCGCAATCGGGCGAGGCGGCGGCGCGCAGATCGGCATAGGCGTGGTCGCGGCCCGCCACCATCGGCACGGCGCGGCCGGTGCGCGAGACGACGATCACCGACTTTACGGAGGTGCAATGGGCGAGCGCCGCATCGACATTGGTCTTGAGCGGAATCGGCTTGCCGCCGCGCATTCCCTCGTCCGCCGTGACGACGCAGGTGGAGTCGCAATCCTGGATGCGCCCCGCGAGGCTGTCCGGCGAGAAGCCGCCGAACACCACCGAATGCACCGCGCCGATGCGCGTGCAGGCGAGCATCGCCATCGCCGCCTCCGGCATGTTTGGCATGTAGAGGGTGACGCGGTCGCCCTTCTTCACGCCCTGCCCCTTCAGGACATTGGCGAAGCGGCAGACCTCCTCATGCAGTTCGGCATAGGTGAAACGGCGGGCCTCACCCGGCTCGTCCCCTTCCCAGATCAGCGCGGTCTCGTGCCCACGCGTCACCAGATGCCTGTCGAGGCAGTTGGCGGAGACGTTGAGCACGCCGTCCTCGAACCATTTGATGCCGAAGTCCGCCTCGTGAAAGCTGGTGGCCTTGACGGTCGTGAAGGGCTGTATCCAGTCCAGCCGTTTCGCCTCTTCCCGCCAGAAGCCCTCGGGATCGGCCACGGAGCGCGCGTACATGTCGGCGTAACGCTCGGCGGTGACGGTCGCGCGGGCAGCCCATTCGGCGGGCACGGGATAGGTGGTGCTCATCACGATCCTCTCAGTCTTCTCGTCGGCGACATGCACGGCCCGGTCCAGACAGTTACGCTAACGCGGCATTCTAATGCGCGCGACGATCGCGGGAAACCGTCATTTTCTGGCAGACAAGGGAAAGCAACGCAACCTGCTTACCCGATCATCATCAGGCTGGCATTGCCGCCCGCCGCCGTGGTGTTGATGGATGTCGAGACCTCCTCCATCAGCCACAGCGCGCAATAGGGTGGGCCGGCGTACACGGGCACGATGGCGCCCGGCAGCTTCGCGACGGCTGCCAGCGCGGCGCGCACCTGCGCCGCGTCGCCCTCCACCAGCGCGGCCGCAAAAGGTGCGGAGCCGGACAGGCGCCGGGCCACCGGCTGCGGCAAGCTATCGGGCAGCGCCATGCCATCGACCAGCGCGGTGCAGCCCGCCGCGAGTATGGTGGCGATCTGCCGGTAAAGGCCGGCTGGCGTGGCGGGCCTGAGCCATATCGTGCCGCCGGGATGGAGGCGGTAGAGGTTGCGCTCGCCCACGGGGCCGGGCAGTTCGGCCTCCCAGCCGAGGCCTGATATATCCGCTAGCCTGCGGGCATCCGCCGCGTCCGCCGCCTCGCCCCGCGCGGCGAGCCAGTCCGCGAAGACTGCGAGGTCCGGGTCGGCGCCCGCTCCCGCCATGCCTGCCAGGACCGGCGGCACGGCGACCAGCCGTCCGAGATAGAGCGGCCCGCCCGCCTTCGGACCCGTCCCCGACAGGCCGCGCCCGCCGAACGGCTGAACGCCCACCACCGCGCCGATGACGGTGCGGTTGATGTAAAGATTGCCCGCTTTTGCCCGCCCCGTCACTTGCCCCACCGTCCGGTCGAGCCGCGTGTGCAGGCCGAAGGTCAGGCCGTAGCCGGTCGCATTGATCGCATCGATCAGCGCGTCGCGATCCTCCCGCGCATAGCGCAAGACGTGGAGGACGGGGCCGAATATCTCCTCGGTCACGTCGCCGATCGCGTCGATCTCGATGATGGTGGGCGGCATGAAGGTGCCGTGCGCGGTTTCGGGCGGGAGCGGCGGCTGGTGCACGGCGCGGCCCCGCACGCGCATGGCGGCGACATGGGCGTTTAGGCGATCCCGCGCCTCGGCGGTGATGACGGGACCGATGTCGACCGCCAGCCAGTCCGTGCGGCCGATGCGCAGTTCGGCGAGCGCGCCCTTGAGCATTGCCAGCGTGCCTTCGGCGATCTCCTGCTGAAGGCACAGGATGCGCAGGGCCGAGCAGCGTTGCCCAGCGCTGTCGAAGGCGGAGGCGATGACGTCCGCGACCACCTGTTCGGCCAGCGCGCTGCTATCGACGATCATCGCATTCTGGCCGCCCGTCTCCGCGATCAGAACGATGGGCTTGCCGCCGGGTGAGAGGCCGTCGGCGAGCATGCGCTGGATGCGGCGTGCGACATCGGTCGAGCCGGTGAACAGGACGGCGGCCGTCTCTGGCGCCGCGACGAGCGCCGCGCCGACCGCGCCGTCGCCCGGGATGAGTTGCAACGCATCCGTCGGCACGCCCGCCTCATGCAGCAGGCGCACCGCCTCGGCGGCGATCAGCGGAGTCTCCTCGGCCGGCTTGGCGAGGACGGGATTGCCGGCGGCGAGCGCGGCGGCGACCTGTCCGGTAAAGATGGCGAGCGGGAAATTCCACGGGCTGATGCAGACCGTCGGACCCAGCGGTTGCTGATCCGGGCCGAAGGTGGCGCGGGCTTGCCCAGCATAATAGCGCAGGAAATCCACCGCCTCGCGCACCTCCGCGATGGCATTGGGCAGCGACTTGCCCGCCTCGCGCAGGAGGAGGCCGATCAGGATGGGCATGCGCGCCTGCATCGCGTCGGCGGCTCGCTCCAACAGGGCGGCGCGGGTGGTGACAGGCGTCTCCGGCCAGCGCGACATGGCGGCGCGGGTGACGATGGCGGCGGCATCCTCGGGCGGGAACTCCACCACCTCCCCCACGACATCGCGATGGTCGCCGGGGTTGAGGATGGGGCACGCTCGCCCTGCGCCATCCTTCGCAACCGCGCGCCACTCGACGGCAGCGCTTTCTCGCAGCGCATCGGAGAGGGACGCAAGCGCGCTTTCGTCCGCCAAGTCGATGCCCGCCGAATTGCGCCGATCGCCAAGGATGTCGGCGGGCAATGCAATGCCGTCATGCTTCGCGCCCGGTCGAGCCATCGCGCGCACCGTCTCGACGGGATCGGCGATGAGCTCTTCGACCGGCACCGCCGGATCGCCCAGCCGATTGACGAAGGAGGAGTTTGCGCCATTCTCCAGCAACCGCCGGACGAGATAGGCGAGCAGCGTCTCATGGGTGCCCACCGGCGCATAGATACGGCAAGGGCGGGCGAGGCCATCCGCGCCGACCACCTCCTCGTAGAGCGGTTCGCCCATGCCGTGGAGGCACTGGAACTCATAGCGGCCCGTGGAAAAATCCGGCCCCGCCAGGTGATAGACGGCAGCGAGGGTCTGCGCATTGTGGGTGGCGAATTGGGGGAACACCGCGTCGGTCGCCGCCAGCAGCCTTCTTGCGCAGGCGATAAAGGCGACGTCGGTGTGGACCTTACGGGTATAGACGGGGAAGTCGGCGAGCCCGTCCACCTGCGCGCGCTTGATCTCCGCATCCCAATAGGCGCCCTTGACCAGCCGCACCATGATCCGCCGCCCCGCCCGCCGGGCCAGATCGACGATCCAGTCGATGACGAAGGGGCATCGCTTGCCATAGGCCTGCACCACGAAGCCCAATCCGTCCCAGCCCGCAAGGTCCGCGTCGAGCGCGAGACTCTCCAGCAGGTCGAGCGACAGCTCCAGCCGGTCGGCTTCCTCCGCGTCGATGTTGAGGCCGATGCCGTAGCCGCGCGCCAGCACCGCCAGTTCCCGCACGCGCGGCAACAGTTCGCCCATTACCCGATCCGCCTGCGACCGGGCATAGCGGGGGTGGAGCGCCGACAATTTGATCGAGATGCCCGGCCCATCATAGACGCCGCGCCCGTCCGCCGTCCTGCCGATGGCGTGGATGGCGCGCGCATAATCGGCCAGGTAGCGCGCCGCGTCGGCGGCGGTCGTCGCGGCCTCGCCCAGCATGTCGTAACTGTAGCGAAAGCCCTTCGCCTCCATCGCGCGGGCGCGGTCGAGCGCCTCCCCGATCGTCTCGCCCATGACGAACTGCTCGCCCATCATGCGCATGGCGATGTCCACGCCGCGCCGGATGACCGGCTCGCCCGCGCGCGCGATCAGGCGGGTGACGGCGGCGGCGAGGCCCCGGTCGTCGACGCTCTCGACCAGTCGGCCCGTGACCACGAGGCCCCAGGTCGCGGCATTGACGAACAGCGGCCGCCCGCCGCCCAGATGCGCACGCCAGTCACCATGGGCGATCTTGTCGCGGATCAGCGCGTCGCGCGTTTCCGCATCGGGAATGCGCAGCAGCGCCTCGGCCAGGCACAGCAGGGCGACACCCTCCTGCGAGGACAGCGCATATTCCTGCACCAGCCCCTCCACCCCGCCGCCGCGCCGCTTGGCGCGCAGCGCGAGGACGAGCGTGCGCGCGGTGTCCGCAACCGCGGCGCGCATGTCCGGCGGAAGCGTCGCCTGCTCGATGAGGGGGCGGAGGCAGTCCGGCTCCGGCCGGCGAAAGGCGGCGGTGATCGCGGCGCGCAAGGTGCTTTGCGAACGGATCGGCGGGGCGAAGTCGGCGAAGGGGAGACGCCGTGCGGTCATGCGGGCAGGTCCACCGCTTAGCCCGGTCGGCGACGTGCCGACGCGTCAGCCAATCGTGGGCGCCCGTTCGCGCGAACCGCTCAGATGCTCGTGCAAGAGGCTGCTCGCCAACAGGTTTTCGCCGGCATCCAGCCGGTCCATGATCTCCAGATGTTCCTCGATCGTGTGCGTGACCCTGTCGCCGCCCGCCACCCAATCCGCGTTGAGGAACATGCGCAGCCGGTTCTGCCGCTGCACCGCGTCGAGAATATAGCGATTGCCCGAACAGCGCGCGAGCGCCTCGTGAAAATCGGCATTCATCGCGAACAGTTCGACCGCCATCGTGTCGCGCCAGTTCCGCCGGGCGAAGGCGAGATGCTCCGCCCGGCTCCGCTCCAGCCAGTCCCGGTCCAGTTCAAAGGTGGATTCGGCAAGGCCCGCCGGTTCCACGATCAGACGGAAGGCATAGCTGTCGTCGCGCGCCCGGCTCGAATTGATCGAAGGCGCGAAGGACCAGCCATTGCCCGGCTTGCGCTCCGCCAGGCCAAGGTCGGCGAGTTGGCGCATCACGCGCGCGACCGTCGTCAGCCGGGCGTCCAGAATGCGGACGATTTCTTGCTGGCTGCACTGGTCGGGAATGCGGCCACTGCTGCGGGCTCTCGCAATCTCGATGAAAAGGCGCCGGTCCTCCTCCTCGTCCGGGTTGACCGGATCATTGTCGGGCAGGTTGGCGACGGGTTGACGCAGCACATAGCCCCGATTGGCGCGCCCCTCGACCAGGCCCTGCTCCGCGAGCAGGCGCAGCGCGCCGCGCACGGGGGTGCGGGACACGTCGAACAGGCGGCAGAGTTCCAGTTCGATGAGGTGATGGCCCGGCGCCGCGCCCTGCTCCTTGAGCACCCGCAGGATGCGCGCGGCCAGTTCGGATTGCAGGCGGCTGGCGCGCGGTGGGTTCGCGGTATCCGGGCTCCGAAGCGCGGCAGTGCTCATCATAAAACCTCTTGACCAACATGGCCGAAATAGCCGGTAAGGTGCGGTAATGCAAAGGCCGTGCGTGGTGTCGTTGCACGATATGGCGGAACCTGCCCCTCCGGCTACCGCCCCCGCAGCGCCTCGCCCGCTGCCCGGCCGCTCGCCCAGGCCCATTGGAAATTATAGCCGCCGAGCCATCCGGTGACGTCCACCGCCTCGCCGATCGCATGGAGGCCCGGCACGCGCGCGGCCTCCATCGTGCGCGAGGACAGGTCGGCGGTGGAGATGCCGCCCGCCGTCACCTCCGCCTTGGCATAGCCCTCCGTGCCCGTGGGCGAGAAAGGCCAGTCGCGCAGCCGCACCTCGATCTGCCGCAGCACCTTGTCGGAGAGGTTCGCCAGTTCGCCCTGCACGCCCAACGGCTCCAGCAGCGCGTCGGCGAGCCGTTCCGGCAGCGCGGCGGCGACGGTCCGGCGGAGCATCGCGCGGGGGTTGACACGCTTGGCCTTCACCAGCCAGTCGGCGTCCTGATCGGGCAGGAAGTCCACGCCGATGGCGGTGCGATGCTGCCAGTAGGAAGAGATTTGCAGCATGGCCGGGCCGGACAGGCCGCGATGCGTGAACAGCGCCGCTTCGCGAAAGCGCGTCTTGCCCCAGCGCACCACGACATCAGCCGATACGCCGGACAGCGACTGAAACAAGGCATCCTCCGGCCCCAGCGTCAGCGGGACGAGCGCGGGTCGGGGCTGCACCACCGACAGGCCGAACCGGCGCGCGAGATCATAGGCGAAGCCGGTCGCGCCCAGCTTCGGGATCGACGGGCCGCCGGTCGCCAGCACCAGCGCGGGTGCCGCATAGGTCCGCGCGCCGACGGTCATGCGGAACAGCCCGTCGCCATGCTCCACGCCGGACACCGGATGACCGAGCAGCATCGTGACGCCGCCCTTCGCGCATTCCTCGACCAGCATAGCGACGATCTGCCGCGCCGAGCCATCGCAGAACAACTGGCCGAGCGTCTTTTCATGCCAGGCGATGCCGTAGCTTTCGACCAGCGCCAGGAAATCCTGCGCGGTATAGCGGCCCAGCGCGGACTTGGCGAAATGAGGATTGGCGGAGAGGAAACGGTCGGGGGCGCAGTGGAGGTTTGTGAAATTGCACCGCCCGCCGCCCGAAATCAGGATCTTCTTGCCCGGCGCATCGGCATGATCGACGAGCAGGACGCGGAGGCCCCGCGCGCCCGCCGTGGCGGCGCACATCATCCCCGCCGCGCCGGCGCCGATTATGATCGCATCATGGGTGTGGGTGCTCACGATCCCGCGACTAGGGACCGGACGGCGGCGGGTCCAGCGCGATATGCGGGCAACGCCGTTGACACCGCTCTTTGCGACGGTGCAGCATCGCTCCTCCCCTGACAGGAAGCCGTTCGCGATGTCCCCTGCGTTTCGCCATCTCGCCCTCCCCATTCTCGCCATCGCTCTCGCGGGACCAGCGGTCGCTGCGCCACCCGAGCCGACGCCCGCGCGCATGAATGCCTGGTGGGGGCATGTGGAGGCCATCGCCAATGACGGGATGGAGGGCCGGCTGACGGGATCGCCCGGCTATGACCGGGCGGCCGCCTACGTCGTGGACCAGTTCAAGGCGATCGGCCTGAAGCCCGGCGGCACCGATGGCTTCTATCAGCCGGTCGAACTGATCGAGCAGCGGTTCCTCGCAGAGGCGAGCAGTGCGACCCTGCGTACGCCCACGGGCGATACGGTGCTGAGCGTGCCGCAAACCGTCTATTTCCGGGGCGGCTATCCGATGCCGGCGACGGTCGATGCGCCGATGGTGTTCGCCGGCTACGGCCTTTCCATCCCCGAGGCGGGCCATGACGACTTCAAGGAGCTGGACGTCAAGGGCAAGGTCGTCGTCATGCTGTCGGGCGGGCCGGCGACCATCTCCGGCGCGCTGAAGTCCGATGCGCGGTCGGACCGTACCCGGATGCTGGCGCAGAAGGGCGCGGTCGGCGTCATCATGCTGACCACGCCGAAGCAGGTCGAAATACGCTGGGACCGGCAGGTCGGCATTTCCTATGGTCCCTCCATGTATATCGCTGACAGCGCGCTGCGCGACGTGCCGGTGCCGTTCATGGCCGCCACCTTCGATCCGACCAAGGCGGAGATGCTGTTCGCCGGCTCCGGCCATAGTTTCGCGGAATTGTCCGCACTGTCCGATGCGTCGCAACCGCTGCCGACCTTCGCGCTGCCGGGCCACTTTGTCGCGAAGATCGCGGTCAGGACCGCGCCGGTCCACGGCAAGAACATCGTCGCCCGCCTGCCCGGCAGCGATCCCCGGCTGGCGGCGGAGAATGTGGTGCTGTCCGCCCATCTCGACGGGCTGGGCGTGGGCGAGCCGATCAAGGGCGACACCATCTACAACGGCACGTTCGACAATGCGATCGGCGTCGCGAGCGTGATCGAGGCGGCGAAGGCGCTGGCCACGGGCGGCAAGCGGCCTAAGCGGTCGATCCTGTTCGCCATCGTCACAGCCGAGGAAAAGGGCCTGCTCGGATCCCGCTACTTCGCACAGCGCCCGACCGTGCCCGCCTCGTCACTGGTCGCCGACCTCAATTTCGACATGCCGCTACCGATCTTCGCCCTGACGAGCGTCACCCCGCTCGGCTATGACCAGAGCAGCCTGGGTGAGGACGCGCGCGCGGTGGGCGAGGCCATGGGCCTGCCCATCGCTCCCGACCCGCTGCCCGACCGCAACGCCTTCACCCGGTCCGACCAGTATAGCTTCATCCGGCAGGGCGTGCCGTCGCTGTTCCTGAAATATGGCTTCAAGGTCGGCACGCCGGAGGCGGAGACGGAGAAGGCGTGGCGCGCGAACATCTACCACTCGCCGCAGGACAATCTCGACCAGCCGGTGATGAAGGCGGAAGGGGTGAAGATGACCGACTATTATACCGCGCTCGCCCGCCGCATCGCGGACAATCCGGCACGCCCCAAGTGGAACGCCGACAGCTATTTCCGGCGCTTCGCCAAATAGGCGGATCGGGCGTTCGCTACGCTGATCGTCAGGCGCCGTCCAGCGGTTCGATCGGATCGGCGAGGCGCACGACCACCGCGTCCTGCCGCCGTTCCGGACGGATGTAGATGGAGGTGAGTTCGGGAATGGCCGCTTTCAGTTCCGCCTCGATCTCCTCGATCAGCCGCTCGCCCTCGCCCATGGTCAGGCTGTCCTCGAAATCGGCGCTGATCGCAACGAACACGGCGTCCGGCGCGGTGTGGATGGTGCGGATATGGTTGACCGAGGTGATCTGCGGCCGACGGTCGATCGCCTTGTAGAGTTGCTCGATGATCGCGGGAGTGGCGCTCTCGCCAATGAGCAGGCCCTTCGCCTCGCGGGCCAGCATCACCGCCACGACGGCGAGCACGATGCCGATGGCGATGGAGGCCACGCCATCCAGGCGCGGTTCCTGATACTGGTGGCTGGCCCAGACGCCGATGGCGGCGAAGACCAGTCCGATCAGCGCGGCGCTGTCCTCGAACAGGACGATGAATCCCGCCGGATCCTTCGACCGCCGCACCGATTGCCACCAGCTGGCGGTCCCGCGCCGGGCGTTGAACTCCCGGATCGCGATCGCCCAGGACGTTCCCTCCAGCGCGAAGGCGATGGCCAGCACGACATAGTTGATCGTCGGATCGCGAAGCGGCTCCGGCACCGCGATATGCGCCCAGCCCTCATAGATGGACACGCCCGCGCCGACCGCGAAAATCAGGATGGCGACGACGAAGGCCCAGAAATAGAGTTCGCGCCCATAGCCGAACGGATAGGCGCGGTCGGCCGGGCGGCGCGCGCGATGCTGGCCATAGAGCAGGAGCAACTGGTTGCCGCTATCGACCAGCGAATGCACGCCTTCGGTCAGCATCGACGAGGAGCCACTGATCGCCGCGGCGGCGAATTTGGCGACGGCGATGCCGAGGTTCGCGGCCAGCGCGCCATAGAGGACGATATTGTCCCTGATATGGGCCATGCGCCCGCTGGCGGGCGGCTCCGCCATCTTGTCCGGCCCCGTCAGGGCTTTACCGGACCAATGGCCCGCCATCCCCGCGCGTCATGATCGGTCGTCGGCCGGTCTTCATCCGAGGCGTCATCCGCATCGCTGGGCGTGCAGGACAGATCCTCAAGCGGCGCCCTGTCCTTTTCCAGCGGCGTCTGGGGAGGCGGGTCGATCGTGCGGCGTTTGTCGGGCATCGCGGCTCTCCTCGGCGGGCGGCGGAAACATTTGTCGATGCTCGCGGGAACGAATGGGCCTGCGGTTCGATCCACCTGCGTGGATCGGCCACCGTCCTCCAATGAGAAGGGAAGCGCCATGCAAGTTCTGACCGAAGAGGGGCGACGGCGCGTGAACGGCTACAGTCGCGATCGCCGCGACGGCAATCATCCGGAGGAATGCGCGCCCGGGCCGAGCGATGGCGCGCGGTCGCGCCGCCATCGCCCAGCCTGGGCGCCGCGCGCCGGGCGCTACTTCACGGGGATCATCAGATGCTGGTACGGCGTTCCGGGCCACATCACGTAGGGCTTCTTCGGG
>Ga0207674_10004016_pt1 | contig 17867 bp, 15 predicted proteins | sample KBSCornC72_FD_184303 | JGI IMG/M metagenome (GOLD analysis project Ga0207674, IMG submission 184303) | Corn rhizosphere microbial communities from Kellogg Biological Station, Michigan, USA - KBS Corn C7-2 (SPAdes) (version 2) | ecosystem: Host-associated > Plants > Roots > Rhizosphere > Soil ... | reverse complement strand
ACCGCCACTCCGGAGCAGTTGGGCCGCAGCGGCCATTTTGCGCGCCTGCGTCTGCTCGATCCGGCGCGTTTCACGGACCTGGCGCAGTACGAGCACGAAGCGGAAGGCTATGCGCGCCTGAGTTCCATTGTGGATAAATTGCAAAGTGGACAAGCGCTCGACGCGAATGATCGCGGCGAATTGCGCGCACGTCTTCACGACGATCCCGGCCTCGGCGATCGCGTCGATCATCTGGATCCAGCCGATGCCCATGCCGCGAATGCCGTGCTCGATGCATTGATCGACCGCCACGGCACCGGCCGCGTCATGTTTCGCAATCGTCGCGCCGCGGTTGGCGGATTTCCCCGGCGCATCCTGCAGCTCACCGAACTCGACAGGACAATGCTCGACGAAGATCGGCGTCAGCATCTGCTCGTGGAATTCCTTTCCGACGTGCAGCAGCCGCCGAGCGCGCTTGCGCTGGACTACTCCAACGATCCGCGCCTGCCGTGGCTGCTTGAACTGATCGAGCGCGCACCACAGGACAAGTTCCTGCTGGTCTGCCGCAGCCAGACCAAGGTCCTCGCGCTCGAAGAAGCGCTGCGCACGCGCAGCGGCGTGAAACTGGCGCGCTTCCACGAAGCGATGAACCTCGTGCAGCGCGACCGCAATGCGGCGTTTTTCGCCGAGCGCGATGGCGCGCGCCTGCTGCTGTGCGCGGAAATCGGCGCGGAAGGCCGCAATTTCCAGTTCGCGCACAACATCGTGTTGTGGGATCTGCCGCTCGATCCTGACCTGCTCGAACAGCGCATCGGGCGGCTCGACCGCATAGGCCAACGCCACGACATCTGCATCCACGCCTGCGCGTTCACCGGCACCGCGCAGCACGTGCTCGCGCATTGGTATCGCGACGGGCTCGACGCCTTCGCGACCAGCCCTGCCGACGGCCGCGAGTTGTTCAATCGATTTGCGGTGCGCCTCGTCGAACTGGCCGTGGAACACGCACACGGCGCCGAAGAGCCCGATGCCGAAATCGATGCGCTGATTGCCGAGACGCGCGGCGTGCATGCCGAACTGTCCGAACTGATCCGCCATGGCCGCGATCGCCTGCTCGAATTGGCCAACCAGCGCGAAGCCGGTGACGAAGCATTGCGCCAGGCGCTGATCGAAAGCGATGGCGACATGGCCGCCGACGCGTTCATGCTGCGCCTGTTCGAACAGTTCGGTGTGCATCACGATGAACTCGGCGTCCGCGATTTCCTGCTCGACCCGGAATACCTGAGCACCGAAGCGTTCCCCGGATTGAAGGACGGTCCGCAAAAGATCACGTTCGATCGCGCTCGCGCGCTGACGCGCGAAGAGGTGCCGCTGCTGCGCATGGATCACCCGCTCGTCGCCGGCAGCGTCGAATTGCTGCTCGGCAGCGAGCAAGGTAATGCCGCATTTCTGATCGACGACATGTTGCCGGTGAAAACCGTGCTGCTGGAAACGGCATTTCTGCTCGAAACCGTCGCCGTGCCGGCACTGCACGCGGATCGTTTCCTGCCCCCTTCGCCGTTGCGCTGCGTGGTCGATACCAAACTCGCGATACGCGCGGACTGGCGTCCGAGCGCGCCTGTACTCACGCGTGCACGCGAGCGCATCGTCGACCTGACGCGTTATCGCAAATACCTGACCGCTCTCGTTCCGCCGATGCTCAAGCGCTGCGAGGAATTGGCGCGAGCGCTGGCCGACACGGAAATCGCAAGCGCAATCGCGGCCGCCGAACGAGAGCTCGGCGCCGAACAGGCGCGCCTGACCGCACTGCAGAGAGTGAATCCGGCGATCAGCGCGCAAGAGATCGAAGCTGTCGGTGCGGAGCTCACTGCCCTGCGGGCGACGCTGCCGCGTTCGATGTTGCGGCTGGATGCAGTGCGGTTGGTCGTGAGCCCGGATTTTCTCGCGCTTCGATAGTTAGCGCCGCATCCGCGCGCGCCAATACAGGATCAACAGAAATCCCACCAGCGCGCCGCCAAGATGCGCGAAGTGCGCGACGCTGGCCTGCGTACCTGTCACGCCGAGTACCAATTCCAGAATCATGTAGCCGACGACCGCGATGCGCGCCGGCACCGGTACCGGCACGAAGAAGAAAATGACGCGCGCTTGCGGATACAGTGCGGCGAACGCGAGCAGCAGGCCGAATACGCCGCCGGACGCGCCAAGCGTCGGGTAGAAATCGTCGGGTGAAAAAAGACTGATCGTCAGCAGTTGCGCGAGCGCAGCGCCAAGCACGCAGACGAAGTAGTACAAGGTGTAGCGCCTCGCGCCGAGCACATTCTCGACCGGCCCGCCGAACATCCACAGCGCGAACATGTTGAACGCAATGTGCGGAAAGCCGCCGTGCATGAAGGCATACGTAACCAGTTGCCACGGTTCGAAACCGATCCTGATCACGCTGCCATCGTCGAGTTGCGCCGGATGATGGGGCCCGAGCGGCCATAACGCGAAATGCGCGAGCATGGCGTCACCGCCGGACATTTGCAGCAGGAATACCAGGACATTGGCGATCAGCAGCGCGCGCGTGACCGGGGGCAATTGCGGCATGGTGTTGTTCTTGATTGTCGAGCCTGCATCATGCGGGCCACCGCAGATTCGATCAAGCGCGACAATCACGTCTCGCTCGTGGGGAAACTCCAGATTTCCGCGTCCAGGTTTCGCTGCCAGCCGAAACGCCCGAGGTCCACGCGGCCGTGATGGACGATCACGCCTTCCTCGATCAGCCGCGCGCGCTGCTCACGGAACCCCTTGCTGCCGGGCGGGAATGCGATGCGTCCGTCCGACCGCAAGACGCGCTGCCAAGGCAGCTTCGCGCCCGCGGCACCGGCGTCGCCGAGCACCCGCCCAACCAGGCGCGCGCGCCGCGGCAGACCTGCGCGCGCGGCGATTTCGCCGTAACTCGCCACGCGCCCGCGCGGGATCGCGGCGATGACACGGCGGATCGCGATATGCTCGGGCGGAAGATTCGCTGACTTCATCGTCGCGAAACGTTAGCATACGCGCAGGGATCAAGGAGATGACGTCGTGCATTCGTTCGAGGAAGTCCGTTCGCACATCCAGTCGCGCTATACCTTGCGCATCAACGATCCGTACCTGATCAGCTTCGATATCCCGACGGAAAACGGCAAGCGTCACCAGGGTCTGCATCTGGCCGAACTCGAGGGCGACGACGGGCGCAAGTATCTGCGCATTTCCACGCCGATCGGTCCGCTCACCGGCATGGACGCCAAGCGCTGCCTGCGTTTCAACTGGGAACAGCGGGTTGGCTATCTTGCCGTCAGCGATCTCGACGGCTCGCCCTACCTGCATCTGTGCGAAAACCGTCCGTACGGGCTGCTCAGCGACGATGAACTCAAGCGCCTGATCCAGGAGATCGGCCCGCTCGGTGATCGCCTGGAGAAAGCCATTTCCGCCGGCGGCGACGCGTTCTAGCACACATGAAAAAGGGCCGCATCGCTGCAGCCCTTTGATCGAAAGAAACGGGCCGCTGAATGCGGCCCGTTTTGTTTGCAGCTTACGGCGAGATCGTGCCCTTCAGGCTTACGCCCGAATAGGCCGCGTACGCGCGCACGTTCACGTAGTACGTACCCGCGGTCGGCGAGTTGAACGTGCAGGTCTCGCTGTTGCCGGTCAGATACGGTCGGCAACCGTAGCTCGACGATGTCGGAGCGCTGCCGAGCTTGACGTACAGATCCGCATCGCCAGTGCCGCCGGAAATCGTGAACACCACGCTGGTCTTGCCTGCCGGCACATCGATCGTATAGGTGGACGACACGCCACCGGTAGCAACGGATGGCAGGGCCACCGCCGTGCCGCTGCACAACACCGTGCCGCCGCAGGTGGGAACGCTCACCGTCACCGACGAGGTCTTCGAGCTGGTCGTGTTGTTGACGCTGTCCTTGACCGTCTCGGTCACGCTGTACGTGCCCGCCGCGGCGTAGGTGTGGCTCGGGCTCTTCGTCGTCGACGTGCCGCCATCGCCGAACGTCCACGCGTACGAACCGATCGTGCCGCCGGCATCGGTCGAGGTGTCGGTGAACGTTGCGGTCAGGCCGCTCGTCGTGAACGTGAAGTTCGCCGTCGGCGTGCCGCCCGTACCCGGTGCCGTGTAGCTGCCCTTGAGCGTGACGCCCGAGTACGCGGCATACGCGTTGACCATCACGTAATACGTGCCGGCCTGCACTGTCGCGATCGGACAGGATTCACTATTGCCGCTGACATACGGACGGCAGTCGTAGCTTGACAGCGTCGGCGCGGAGCCGAATTTGACATACATATCCGCATCGCCGGTGCCGCCGGACAGCGTGAACGAAAGGCCCGTCGCTCCCGCCGGAACGGCCATCGTCCAGTTCTGCTGATGGTTGACTGTCGCATCCGCAATCGTGATGCCGACGCCGTTCTGCAGCACGTTGTTCGGCACGGTCACGGTGACCGATTGCGTCTTCGTGTTCGTCGCGCCGCCATTGTCGGTCACCGTCAAGGCGACGCTGTATGTGCCGGCGGCCGCATAGGCGTGGCTCGGGCTCGTCGTGGTCGAAGTGCTGCCGTCGCCGAAATTCCACGAGCGCGACGCGATCGTGCCATCGCTGTCGGTCGAGCTGTCGGTGAAGTTTGCCGTCAGACCATTCGTCGTGAAGCTGAAGTTCGCGGTCGGCGGAATATTGCTGACCGCCGTGCCGGTGAAGTTCTGTGCCGTAACGTTCGCGCCATTGACGGTGACGCTGCGGTTGACCGGCGAAAAGCTGTAGCCGGAAAGCGACGGCGTGATCGTATAGGTGGCGTTGGCCAGGTTCGCCAATGTGAACGCGCCGCTGCTGCTGGTCGTCGTGCTGGTCGAGCCGTTGCTGATATTGACGCCGTTGATGCCGACGCCGCTGCTGTTGGTGACAGTGCCGGAAATCGAGTACGTGGTGCCGCCACCGGTCGTGCAATCACTGAATTTGAAGTCCTGTATGCGCGTCTGCCAGCTCGTGGCCGGACGGTACATGCCGACGTACCAGAACGTGCAATCATCGGTCGGGTCGACGACCATTGAGTAGTAATCGCCCCAGCGGCCGGAGGTTTCCGCCGCGCTGCCGGCGACGATCGAATTCTCGCCGAGCGTCATTACGCCGGCGCTGTCGCTGGCCATGTGACCGGTCCAGCCCAGGCTCGCGTAGGTGACCGGCGAAGTCGTGCGCGCCACGTTGTAGCCGAGAGCGAGGTTGCCGTGCTTATCGGTGGCGATGGCGCCTTCCAGATGTTGCGTGCTGGTGTCGCCAGGGCCGAACGTGCCTTCCTGGAACAGCGTCCAATTGCCGGTACCGGTCTTGCGCAGTTCGAACCAGCGGATGCCGGCGTTGACGGTGGAACCGCTGCGCGCCGTGTTGATGTTGGTCGCGAAATCGCCGGCGATCGTCTCGTAGGTACCCATGTTGCGGTACGTCATCGAATTGAAAATGACTTCGCGGATCGGATCGAGCTTCGACGTGGAACCGGGCTGCGGCACCGTGGCGAACGTGGAGTAATCGGTAAACCAGCTGTTGAACTCGCTGATTGCGATCTTCGACAGCGTGGTCACGCCGCTGTTGGCCGGCGTCGTCCAATCGAGGTTGAGCGAATACAGGTCGATGAAATCCTTGGTGCCGTCGGCGCTGGCGCCGGCGTGGGCTTCATCGTCATCGTGGCGCGCAAGGATCTGCTTGGTGCCGGCGGGCGGCGATGCGGTGCCGATGAAAGTCGCCGGAGTCAGCGCCTGGAAACCGTAGCCACTGAGGCTGGGCACACTCGAGAAGCGCTGCGCACCGCGCGCGGTATTGCCGAGCAGCATGTTGGCGCGGTCGAACGCATAGAACGTGACGGTGCTGCCGCCTTCGTTGTCGCTGCAGGTGTAGGCATCGGTCCACACGCCGCAGTGCGGATAGTCGTTTTGGCTGGGCGTGGAGAAACCGTAGAACCACCAGCCGCCGGAAACCGGGTTATTGGTCTTGGAGATGTATACGCAATTCTTCGGCGCGGAACTCGTACCGCCCATTTCCAGCAGGAACCAGCGATCGGCCAGCCGATCGTACAGTACGATCGGATCGCTGACCGAAGTGTGGCAGCCGTCACCGCTCGGCGCGAGCGAGGAAAACGTCGTCGGTCCGGCGAGCTTGGTGCCGGTCTTGTCGTAGACGGTGAACGTGGTGCCGGAGGATGAGTTCACGCCGTAGACGATGTAATTGCTGCTGACGTCGACGACCGGATCGCCCGGCGACACGCCGGTATTGCCGTTGTTGATGCTGACACGCATCGAGCGCGCGGCTTCGAGCGCACGTTGTTTGGCCTGTTCCGGCGTGACGGCGTCGTCCCAGATCTTCTGCAGTTCGGGCAGGCGATCCGGCAACGTCGGCTTGTCGAACGGTGCGCTCGCGTCCGGATGATTCGGCGCATGGAACTGGCGCTTGTGCGCTTCCTTGATCGGCATGCCCGGGCGCCATTCCGGCACTTTCGGCTGCTGACGCAGGTCCACGGGGATATCGAATGGCGTCACCGGCTCGCCGACAGTGACGCCACTGTGGTCGACCGGGGGTGCGGCGGAAACCAGTGCTGGCGCGAACAGGCCCAACATTGCGAGCGAGAGAAATTTCCTGAACTTCATTGTTCTGATTCCTCGTTGTTTTGTGCCGCGTTCCATCTGCTGTTGCGAAGACGCCTGCGGCGCATGGGCGTCAGTCGCTGTCGTTGTCTTCTGTTTCCGGGTTGGCGATGTGCTTGCCGTCTGCAGTAACGAAACTCGCGCGGCGCAGCAGGCGGATTTCGCCGCGTTTGCTTTCCAGCGCGACGCGCGCCGAGTCACGCCCGATTACGCTGCGCGCACGCTTGTTCGGCTCCTCGCCGGGACGCTGCGTCACGTGGAGCGAATATTCGGTGGCGAACACGCCGGAAGTGGCAAGTTCCACTTCGGCATCGAGCGTGTCGTCGACGGCAACGATCACCTCGCCGGTGCGCGTGGCCAGACGCTGCGTCGATTTTGCCGGCGCCTTGCCGAGCGAGGCCTCGATGCGGCCAGAACCGGTTTCGGCTTTGATGATTCCACTGATGCCGCGCAAACTGATATTGCCGCTGTCGCTCTTCAGATCGACATCGCCATGCACGCCGCGTACTTCAATGTCGCCGGCACCTGTGCGCACCTTGAGCGTATGTCCTTCCGGCACGAGCACGGACAGGTCCAGGCGCTGGCCTTCGGCAAGCGTCGCGCCGACCGGCAGGCGCGGTACGACGGAGTAGAGATTCTGATCATTGCCGGGCTCCAGCGCGATCTTCGCGGCGGCATTGGACTGCTGCAAAACGGCGTGCGTATCGACAACATGCGCGAAACCGCCGAAACGCACGCGCACGTCGCCATAAGGATTGTCGATCAGGATCGCGCGGCCGGCAGGCAGTTGGGTGGTGTAGTCGCTGCGTTGGATGCCGTCCGCATCACTGACTTGCGTCGCCGCTGGCGCCGGCGCGGGTGTGCTGCCGCGAGCGAGCCCGAGCATGCCCGCAAGCACGACGCAAATGGTGATCGGCGCAAAAAATAAACGCATTCCCACTGTCTCCCCAGACAGACCAGGTGCATCAATGGATGGCCGCGAGGTGCTGGCACGAGCAGGTCAAAAAGTTGCCGGAAACTAGCAGCAACGTTCAGGAAGGTCAATGGTAAGCATCTGATAATTCAGGAAAACCATTGCGTCGCAGCATCATTGTCCGGACAAATTTCGCCGCATGGATCGGCCAGAATACCGGGGAAATCGCTGCGACTCGCGGACTCCCGAAGTGTGACGGTCGTCACATTCCGCGTCGGACCGCCGTCCGCGTGTCATCGTCCGTATTGCGCAGGCCATCGTCGGACCGCAGGCGGGCCAAGTATACGTTTCCACTTGTGGCGAAATGGACTGCCTTGCGCAGCCCGGAAGCGTCTTCTAGAAAAACATCTTCAGCGCGCTGACCAGCGCATACGCGAGCGCGCCCGCTATCGGCAGCGTGAGTATCCATGCCCATACCATGCGCTCGACCACGGTCCATTTGATCGCGTTCGCGCGCTTGGCGGTGCCAACACCCATGATCGCCGCCGAGACATTGTGCGTAGTCGATACCGGGATGCCGAGCATCGAGGCGGTGATGATGACGGTGGACGCCGCCGTGTCGGCGGCCACGCCGTTGACCGGATGCAGTTTCACCATCTTGTGACCGAGCGTGCGGATAATGCGCCAGCCACCGGCCATCGTGCCCGCAGCCATGACCACGGCGCACGTCGCCTTGATCCACGTCGCAATGCCGAACTGGCCGCTGGCATCGGCTTCCGTGCGCAGGAACGAGAGCCACCAGGGCAAATGATCGAGTGATCCAGCCGACGTGGCCGCGGCGAGCGCCAAGGCGATGATGCCCATCGTCTTCTGCGCGTCGTTGAGGCCGTGCGACAGGCCCATGAAACTCGAAGAGACGATCTGCGTTTTCTTGAACACGGCATTGATGATGTGCGGACGCGTGCCACGCTGGATGCGGCCGCCGAGGCCGCCAAGGAACGACAGCAGCGCGAACAGCACGCCCATCACGATATAACCCAGCGCGAAACCGAGTGCCGGCGAAACAACCATCGGCAAGATGACCTTGTTGAGCAGGCCCTTGCCGAGCCACCAGTGCTCAGCAGGTATCGACCAGAGAATCGCATGCCAGTCGCCTCCTGCCGCGGCGAGTGCCGCTCCGCACAAGCCGCCGACGAGCGCGTGCGAGGAACTGGACGGCAAGCCCCACCACCAGGTGATCAAGTCCCAGATCGTCGCACCGAGCAAGGCGCAGATGAGCAATTGCGGCGTGATTGCCACGACATTCGCATCGATCAGGCCGGAGGAAATCGTCTTCGCGACCGCCGTGCCCCACATCGCGCCGAGCAGATTGGTGCAAGCGGCCAGCAGCACCGCGGTGCCCGGGCTGAGCGCCTTGGTCGCAACGACGGTCGCGATCGAATTGGCGGTGTCGTGGAAACCGTTGATGTACTCGAACATCAACGCCACCACGAGCACGGCGATAACCAGCGTCAGGCTCATGGCTCGCCTCAGCTGTTCTTCAGCACGATCGCATAGATCACGTTGCCCGCATCGCGGCAACGGTCGATGGCCTTCTCCAGCAATTCGAACAAATCCTTGCGCAGGATCAGGCGCGAGGCGTCGCGCTCGGTCGCGAACAAGTCCTTGTACAACTCGAGGATCAAACGGTCGGCTTCGCTCTCGATCGCCTGCATGCGCTCGTTGAGCGCTTTCATTTCCTCGAGTTTCATGCCGCGGCGCAATTGCCCGACCATTTCCACGATCACGCCGGCGGCTTTTTCGAGCATTGCCGCGCGCGAAACGTAGTCGACGTCCATCAACTGCGCGGAGAACAGCGCGTAACGTTCGGCGAATTTCTCCACGGTTTTCGGAATCTTGTACAGCGCCGCCGACAGCGCCTCGATGTCCTCGCGCTCCAGCGCGGTGACGAACGTGTTGACCAGGGCCTGGCTGATCTGCGCCATGACTTCCTTCTCGCGGCGGCGCGCCAGGCGGAATTCGTCGAGCGAAGGACTCGAGGATTTCTGGTTGAGCATGGCGATGAGCGCACGCGTGCTCTGGCGGGCGGCGTCGGCGCTGGCTTCGAGCAGGCTGTAGAACTTGTCGCCTTTGCCGAAAATCGTCTGCAGGGAAAACATGGGCGTCCTCTGGTCGGGCGATTCGAGGGGCGAAGTTTACAGTTTTGTTACGAATCGCGCCGCGCTGTCATAAAAGTTTCAAATTCGCTCTGTAGGCTGCGCGCCATCCAGTCAAGGAGTCATCCCATGCTCAAGCAATTTCGCAGCTCGCTGGCGGCGCTCGCCGCCGCCACCGCGCTCACTTTCGCCGCGAGTGCCCACGCCACGGACATCACCGGCGCCGGTTCGTCGTTCGTCTATCCCGTGCTGTCGAAGTGGTCGGCCGCGTTCAGCGATAAGACCGGCAACAAGGTCAACTACCAGTCGATCGGTTCCGGCGGTGGCATCGCGCAGATCAAGGCCGCGACGGTCGATTTCGGCGCGTCCGACAAACCGCTCGACGCGAAGGATCTCGGCGATACGGGCCTTGGCCAGTTCCCGGTCGTGATCGGCGGCATCGTGCCGGTCGTCAACCTCGAAGGCGTGAATGCGGGCGAGCTCAGGCTTACCGGCGAAGTGCTCGCCAATATCTTCCTCGGCAAGGTACTGAAGTGGAACGACAAGGCCATCGCCGATCTGAACCCGGCCGTGAAACTGCCGGGGACGCTGATCACGGTCGTGCACCGCTCGGATGGTTCCGGTACCTCGTTCAACTTCACGAATTACCTTTCCAAGATCAGCCCGGAGTGGAAAGAAAAAGTCGGTGAAGGCACGTCCGTGCAGTGGCCGACCGGCGTCGGCGGCAAGGGCAACGAAGGTGTCGCCGCGTACGCCAAGCAGATCAAGGATTCGATCGGCTACGTCGAATACGCCTACGCGCTGCAGAACAAGCTGACCTACGCGCAGATGCAGAATCATGCCGGCAAGTGGGTCAAGCCCGACAAGGCCGCGTTCTCCGCCGCGGCGGCCACGGCCGACTGGAAGAACGCCAAGGATTTCAACCTGATCATGACCGATGCCCCGGGCGACGCCGCGTGGCCGATCACCGCGACGACCTGGGCGATCATGTACAAGGCGCCGAAAGACGCCGCGCATACCAAGACCGCGTTCGAGTTCTTCAAGTGGTCGTTCGAGAAGGGCCAGAAGGAAGCCGAGTCGCTGGACTATGTCGCCCTGCCGGACTCGCTGGTCAAGCAGATCGAGGCGTACTGGAAATCCGATTTCAAATCCTGAGAAAAATTCTGGAGTTCTTCGGGACTCCTGGCACACGGATGTGCCGACGATTCCCCTCCCCCAACGTCGGGATTTCTCGCGCGCATCGAAACTGATGCGCGCGATTTTTTGAATGAACCGTCATGCATGCGGAAGCGACAGCCATGAGTAACGCGCCAACGGCTGACTTGACGAGGCCGGGCATCGACCTCGGCGCCCGCGCGCGCCGCGACGCGATGGCAGACCGAGTATTCCGCGGCCTTTTTGCCGGTGCCGGCTGGCTCGTGCTGATCGTGCTGATCGCCGCAGCAGCATCGATGCTGTGGGGTGGCAAGGATGCTTTCACGACGTTCGGCTGGAGCTTCTTGACCAGCACCGAATGGGACGCCGTGCAACACAAGTTCGGCGCGCTCGTGCCGATCTACGGCACGCTGGTCACTGCGCTGATTGCGATGCTGATCGCCGTGCCGGTAAGTTTCGGCATCGCCTTGTTCCTGACCGAGGTCGCGCCGAGCTGGCTGCGCGGGCCGGTTGCGTCCGGCATCGAACTGCTCGCCGGCATTCCCTCGATCATCTATGGCATGTGGGGCTTGTTCGTGTTCGTGCCGTTCATGGCCGCGCACGTGATTCCGTGGCTCAATGCGCACCTCGGCCAATGGCCGTTGATCGGCGCGCTGTTCAGCGGGCCGCCGCTCGGCATCGGCATGCTCACTGCCGGCATCGTGCTCGCAATCATGGTGATCCCGTTCATTTCCTCGGTCATGCGCGATGTGTTCCTGACCGTGCCGACGCGGCTGAAGGAATCGGCCTACGCACTCGGCAGCACGACGTGGGAAGTCGCCTGGGACGTCGTCCTGCCATACACGCGCACGGCCGTCATCGGCGGCATCTTTCTCGGCCTGGGCCGCGCGCTCGGCGAAACGATGGCGGTGACGTTCGTGCTCGGCAACGCGCATCAGCTTACTGCTTCGCTGCTGATGCCCGGCAACTCGATCGCGGCAACGCTGGCCAACGAATTCACCGAAGCCGATTCGGAAATCTACCGCTCTTCGCTGATCGCGCTTGGCTTCCTGCTGTTCGTCGTCACGTTCATCGTACTCGCGATCGCCAAGTTCATGCTGATGCGGCTGTCGCGCAAGGAAGGCGTCAAGTGAGCGCCATTTCAGACAATTTGTATACACGCCGCCGCATCAAGAACGCGCTGGCGCTCGCGCTTTCGCTCGGCGCCACGCTGTTCGGCTTGTTCTGGCTCGTGTGGATCCTGTGGACGGCATTCAGCAACGGCGTCGCCGCGATGAGCGGCGCGTTGTTCACGCAGATGACGCCACCGCCGGGCAGTGACGGCGGCCTGCTCAACGCATTCTTCGGCAGCGCGATCATGTCGCTGCTCGCAATCGCGATCGGCGCGCCGATCGGCATCGCTGCAGGCACGTACCTGGCCGAATACGCGCGCAAACATCCGATCGGCCAGTTGATCCGCTTCGTCAACGATATTCTTCTGTCGGCGCCGTCGATCGTGCTCGGCCTGTTCGTCTACACGCTCGTGGTCAGGACCAGCGGGCACTTCTCCGGGTTCGCCGGTGCGCTCGCGCTCGCGCTGATCGTGTTGCCGATCGTCGTACGCACCACGGACGAAATGCTGCAGCTGGTGCCAAGCACGATGCGCGAAGCCGCGCTGTCGCTCGGCGTTCCGCAATGGAAGATGACGATGCAGGTGCTGTACCGTTCGGCCGCGCCCGGCATCCTCACCGGCATTCTTCTCGGTCTTGCGCGCATCAGCGGCGAAACCGCGCCGCTGCTGTTCACCGCGCTCAACAACCAGTACTGGAGCACCGACCTCAACAAGCCGCTCGCGAGTGTGCCGGTGGTGATCTTCCAGTACGCGATGAGTCCGTACGATTCCTGGCATTCGCTGGCGTGGGCCGGCGCATTCGTCGTCACGATTTTCGTGCTGCTGCTTTCGCTGGTTTCGCGCGCCGTCATCCTGCGCAAGAAGGTATCCAATGACTGACATGAATGCTGCCGTGATGCAGCCGATCGGCAGCCCGATGATCGCGGCGGCGGAAACGCCGAAGCTCGTCGTGCGCGACCTCAAGTTCTACTACGGCGATTACCTCGCGCTCAAAGGCATCTCGTTCGACGTGCCCGAGCACAAGGTCACCGCGATCATCGGGCCGTCCGGCTGCGGTAAATCTACACTTTTGCGCATTTTCAACCGCATCTATTCGATCTACCCGAAATTGCGCGCCGAAGGCCAGGTACTGCTCGAAGGCGAGAACCTGCTCGATCCGCGCTATCCGCTCAACCGTCTGCGCAGCAAGATCGGCATGGTGTTCCAGAAACCGGTGCCGTTCCCGATGTCGATCTACGACAACATCGCCTACGGCATAAAGCACTACGAGAAACTTTCGCGCGCCGACATGGACGCACGCGTGGAAGGTGCGTTGCGCCAGGCCGCGCTGTGGGATGAGGCCAAGGACAAACTCAAGCAAAATGCGCTGGGGCTTTCCGGCGGCCAGCAGCAACGCCTGTGTATCGCGCGTGCGGTGGCACTCAAACCCGAGGTCATTCTGTTCGACGAACCAACCTCGGCGCTCGACCCGATCGCCACCGGCAAGATCGAACAGCTGATCGAGGAAATGAAGTCGCAGTACACGATCGTCATCGTCACGCACAACATGCAGCAGGCCTCGCGCGTATCGGATTACACTGCGTTCATGTACCTGGGCGAGCTGATCGAATTCGGCGAGACGCCGATGATTTTCGAGAATCCGAAGCAGAAGATGACTGAGGACTACATTACGGGGCGCTATGGCTGATGAGGCGCCTGCCGCAACCGTTCGCGTTGAGCGTAGCGGAGCAAAGCTCCGCGGAGTCGAAACGCCACGCTGGCAAACCCTTCGACTCCGCGCCTGCGGCGCTACGCTCAAGGCGAACGGAGTTTGACGCGCTTTCGAGCGAACGCTGAACCCGCATTACACTGGAAGAATCATGTCCGACCACCACATCGTAAAAAGCTTCGACGACGAGCTGACCCAGCTGCAAAACGCCATCGCGCGCATGGGCCAGTTGTCGCAAACCCAACTCGCCGGCGCGATCGACGCGATGCTGCTGCGCGACGCCACGATCGCCGCGCGCGTGGTCAAGGACGATTACGAAGTCGACGAACTCGAACGCGAACTGGATGCGCGCGCGTTGCGCGTGCTCGCGTTGCGCCAGCCGATCGCACGCGATCTGCGTGAGGTGCTCAGCGCATTGCGCATCGGCATCGAATTCGAGCGTGTCTGTGATTTTGCCGCCAACATCGCCAAACGCGCGATCGCGCTGAACACGCATTCGCCCGACGAATGGATCAACGAAATCGCCGAACTCGGCCAGCTCGCACTGAAGCTGCTTGCCGACGTCACCGTGGCGTTCAAGGAGCGCAGCGCAGACAAGGCGTTGGCCGTATGGGCACAGGACGAACAACTCGATGACACCTATACGGGTATCTACCGGCGTCTGATCGATTTCATGAAAGTCGACGCGCGGCACGTACCGATCGGCACGCACCTGTTGTTCATCGCCAAGAACATCGAGCGCATCGGCGACCACGCCACCAACATCGCCGAGTCGGTGTATTTCCTCGTCACCGGCCAGAACATCGCCGGGCCACGGCCGAAAGGCGACAAGTCGAGCCTGGATCGCATCGAGACAGCTGAAAGCAAAGGCTGACTGCCGCTCGTGGAGAGCTGCGCACGTCCGACCTGCTAAACTCGCGGCACCGAACCTCGCGCCGAACGGATGCTAGCCGAAGTCGTCCTCATCATTTTGCTCGCCGTCCTCAATGGCTTTTTCGCATTGAGCGAAATGGCGCTGATGACGTCGCGCAAGAGCCGCCTGAAGCACATGGCGCGCAACAGCCGGCGCGCGCAGATCGCGCTGAAACTCGCGCAATCGCCCGAGCGTTTTCTCTCGACCGTGCAGGTGTTCATTACCTTGCTCGCGATCGGCACCGGCACGTTTCTCGGCGCCGATCTCGGCGAAAGCATCGCGCATCTGCTCGAAGAAACGCGTCTTGCGTGGCTCGCTCCGTACGCGCCGACAGTCGGTGAAGTGCTGAGCGTGGCCGCAATCACGTTCATCACGATGCTGCTCGGCGAATTGCTGCCCAAACGCATCGCGCTCGTGAACCCGGAGAGATTTGCCGTGGCCACGGCGGTGCCGATGCGCGTGATGACCGCGATCGCTTCGCCATTCGCCGTCGTGCTGATCTGGCTCACGCGCAAGATGCTGCGGCTGCTGCGTATGGATCGCGTCAGCGCCGATCACGTCAGCGAAGAGGAAATCCGCCTCCTGGTTTCCGAAAGCGCCGAGCAGGGCGTGATCGACAGCGACGAACGCAACATGGTCAATCGCGTGCTGCGCCTGGGCGATCGCAGTGTCGACAGCCTGATGACGCCACGTCCCCGTATCGCCTGGCTCGACGCCGAGGCCAGCGTCGATCAAAACCTCGCGGTAATGCGCGACACGCCGTTTTCCCGTTACCCGGTCTATCGCGGCAGTGACAAGGACGTGCTCGGCGTGCTCACGCTCAAGCGACTGCCGGAAATGCTCGGCAAGGCGCAGGTGGACCTGTTCGCGAAACTGGCCAAGCCGCTGTATGTACCCGGCACTGCGCGGGCGCTCGACTTGCTCGAGGAATTCCGCGATGCGGAAACGCGCCTCGCGCTCGTCGTCGATGAATACGGCGACATCGAAGGCCTGGTTACACTCAACGACCTGCTCGTTGCCGTCGTCGGCAAGAGCGTGCAGCCGCAAGTCGCCACGCGCGATTCGCCGGTCGTGCGCCGCGACGACGGCAGCTGGCTGATCGATGGCGCGCTGGGCACGGAAGATCTGCGCGAACTGCTCGGGCTTAGCCATCTGCCCGACGAGGACGAGCACGAATACCACACCGTCGCCGGCATGATGATGGCGCGCTTCGCCCGCATCCCGCAGGTCGGCGAACATTTCGACTGGCGCGGCTGGCGCTTCGAAGTGGTCGACCTGGACGGTGCGCGCATCGACAAGATCCTGGCGGTTCCGCTGCGCACGCAACCGGTCCAGGCCGAGCAGGACGACGGCTAAGCCTCGCGGGTTTTTTTCGCCAGTCTCGACATGCGCTGCGCATCGTCGAAAATCCCGCGCAGGATGCGCACCTCGCGCTGCTCCAGACCCGTGCGCAAAAACAGCCGGCGCAGCCGCTTCATGATCGTCACCGGCGAGCGTCCCTTGTGGAAATCGATGTCGTCGAGCATCTGCGCGAGATGGCTGAACAAGTGCTCCAGTTCATCGACCGAGGCCAGTGCTTCGCGCGGCTCTGCGGCAACCGCCGGAATCTGTTCGAGCATCGCCACACGCAATTCGTAGGCGAGCAATTGAACGGCCTGGGCAAGATTGAGCGATGGAAAATCCTCGACGCTCGGAATATGCACGGCGGCGTGGCACGACATCAGCTCTTCGTTTTCAAGGCCGGTGCGCTCGTTGCCGAACACGATGGCCACTTCCCCATGCGCACTGGCGGCGAGCGCGCGTGCCGCGGCATCGCGCGGCGACAACTCCTCCAGCTGCACGACGCGCTTGCGCGCGGTGCAGCCGAGCACGAGCGTGCAATCGGCGACGGCATCGACGAGCGTTGGCGTGATCACGGTGTCATCGAGCAGTTCCAGAGCCCCCGCGGCCATCGCCACGGCATCCGCATGCGGGAACCGGTGCGGCGCAACCAGGTTCAGGCGTTCGAAACCCATCGTGCGAATCGCACGCGCGGCGGCGCCGATATTTCCAGGATGCGACGTGCGCACGAGAACGAAGCGGATACGGGTGTTGTCCATGGCCTAACGTTACGTCATTCCCGCGAAGGCGGGAATCCAGTTCCTTGTTCTTCGCTGCACAGCGAAGGCGGATTATGCGCGGCTCCTGCCGCGCATTCTTTGGGCCGGCTCCGCCGTTCGCTTCGGCATCCTGCCTGTGCAGTCCGGGTTCCGAACTGCGCGCGGCCCCGGAATGACGAGCTAAATGCTAAAATTCGCCGGCGCGCCAGACGCGCACGTTCTTTTTCAGCCGATCGGAGTTAACGATGCCCAGACCAGCCGTCAATGTCGCGGTTCGCGCCGCGCGCGCGGCCGGAGCCGTGATCCTGCGCTACATGAATCGCGTGGAAGGGCTCGCTGTCGAGGAAAAAGCCCGCCACGACTACGTCAGCGAAGTCGATCGCATGGCCGAGGCCGAGATCGTCCGTGAGCTGCGCCGCGCCTTTCCCGGCCATGCCGTGCTCGGCGAAGAAACGGGCTTGACCGGCAAATCGGACAAGGTCTGGGTCGTCGATCCGCTCGACGGCACGCACAATTACCTGCGCGGTTTCCCGCATTTCTGCGTCTCGATCGGCTTCCGCGACCACGGCGATCTGGTCCATGCCGTGGTCTACGATCCGCTGCGCGACGAGCTGTTCACCGCCAGCAAGGGCGATGGCGCCTTCCTCAACGATCGCCGCATGCGCGTGACCAAGCGCGAGAACCTGCAAGGCGCCCTGCTCGCCACCGGCTATCCGTACCGCCAACGCGAACACATCGACGCGCAACTGGCGATGACGCGTGTGCTGCTTGGCGAAGCCGAGGATATCCGCCGCACCGGGTCCGCCGCGCTCGATCTGGCGTACGTCGCCGCTGGCCGTCTGGATGGCTATTTCGAAATTGGACTGAAGCCTTGGGACATGGCCGCCGGCTGTCTGCTCGTGAAGGAAGCCGGTGGCCATTTCTGCGATTTCACCGGCAACAGTGGAATGCCGGACAACGGCAATCTCGTTGCGGGCAACCACCACGTCACGGCTGGGATCGTCAAGGCGATCGGGCCAGAGCTTACTCCCGCACTGCGTTCGTAGAGGCGAGCCGCTTTAAGCAGAGCTTTCACTCGGCCTTCGGCCGAGCGAGTCACCTTTCTTGACTCCGGGCATCCTGCCCTTCGCGGCGTTGCCGCCAGCTTCGCTGTTCGCGCCGCTCCTGCGGCGCAGTGCTTG
>Ga0207674_10004014_pt1 | contig 17870 bp, 12 predicted proteins | sample KBSCornC72_FD_184303 | JGI IMG/M metagenome (GOLD analysis project Ga0207674, IMG submission 184303) | Corn rhizosphere microbial communities from Kellogg Biological Station, Michigan, USA - KBS Corn C7-2 (SPAdes) (version 2) | ecosystem: Host-associated > Plants > Roots > Rhizosphere > Soil ... | reverse complement strand
AGTGTTGGTTACAGAGAAAGTCGCGGATGCGCCCTGCACCACCGTTTTGTTTATCGGCTGAAAGACAATAAATGGCGCAAAATTGATGAACGCATCTGCGCTGGTACTTGAGCCGTAGTTGTTGCTCGCAATTACGCGGTACGGTCCGCTGTTCGCTGGGCTCGCGTCTGAAACGAGCAGAGTCGAACCGATAGCGCCAGGAATGTTGGTTCCAAACCGTTGCCACTGAAGTGTTATCGGCTGATCTCCGGCGGCAACTGCGGTAAAGGTGACATCCGAACCCAATGTGGCAATTTGATTGGTGAGCTCAACCAGCGGCGGACCTGATTCATAAGCGCCAACATCAGCGCCAGCGCCCTGTGGACGGGACTGGCCTCGCTGATCGAAGGGAGGAAAAGCTGCGCCTTCATTGGAAATTAGATTGATGGCGATGCTGCCCGGCAGGAGAGCCATGGTCGGTGTTGGGCCGCCGTTATCGGCAAGATTAGCGAGCAAAGGGTTTGTTTTGTTTTTACTATAGCGGGCCGGGCTAAAGGTAGTAATGGATGCATCGGAACTGATGTTATAGCCGCCATCGGTGATTGTTCCGAATCCGTTGCCGCCACCTGTATTAGTCACGACGATTGAATTCGCGAGAATAAACGGACCAGCAGCTCTTGCAATATCGCCGCCGTGGCTGGTTCCACGGTTGCCGTCGGAGCCGGCAAAAGAGCCACTGCCCGCAACGCCATTGGTGCCGCCGGTAGCGCCACCATTGGAGAAGGTGCAGTTGGTGACTCCAACCTGCCCGTTCGAATAAAGGCACCCGCCAGTGGCATCTCCGCCATTACCGCCATTGCCCGCGGTATATGATCCGCTACCACCATTGCCACCGCTGCCGCCGGCGACTGTGTTATTGAAGAACGTGCAATTAATGACCTGGTTATCCGTTGCGCTTGCAATAAATACTCCGCCGCCAAAACTGTTACCACCTTTGGTGCCGTTGCTGCCATTCCCGTTGGAAAGCGTGCCACCAACGGCGCTGTTTCCGCCGTGGCCGGCGTTGTTCATAAAAGTGGAGCTTTGGATGTCTGCATCTGTGCCTGCAGTATAGAGCCCAGCGCCGGAACCGGCTGCGCCGGTGCCTCCAATCCCCTGCCGGCCGCCGAATGGCCCTGTCCCGGCCGCACCACCATTGCCGCCATCGCCACCTTGAACACTGTTCCCATCGAACGTGCAGTCCGTCACTGACACGGTGCCGAGATCGTATATCGCTCCCCCAAATGCCGCGGCGCCATTGCCGCCGTTCCCGCCATTGCCGCCCTGATAACCGCCACTGCCACCGCTGCCGCCGTCACCACCATTGCCGCCGGTCGCACTGTTTGTCAGAAACTGACACATTTCGAGGGTTAAATCACCCGCATTGTAAATGGCTCCGCCGAGAGCAGTCGAACCGCTACGACCGCTCGCACCGTTGCCTCCGGTGCCGGTACTGTTGCTGCCGTTCGCGCCAGAGAATCCGTTCGTGCCGTGAGCGGTATTCCCCTGAAAGATGCAATCAGTGATTGTTGCAGTTGCACCCTGCTCGATGTAAATACCACCGCCATTGGTATTGTGTCCCCCGCTTAGCGTAATACCGGTTAGAGTCAGAGTAAAACCCTCTTTGACGAGGAAGAGACTGAAGTTGTTTGTGGTGCTGGGGCTGATTGTGATCGTGAAGCCGTAACCGTCAATGGTCATATCGTTTGTGATGACGATTGAATTGGTGATGTTGATATCACAATCCTCCTCGAAAAATGCGGTTCCATCCGTCGCCAAGGCCCTGACCAAATCCTGCTGGGTGCAATTGGTAACAGTGTCAGCCCGAACTGTGGACTCGAAAATCGAACCAAGTCCGACGGACAAAACGAGACCAAGAAACAGCGGGACGAAGCTTCTATTTCGAATTATCTGGGTTTGTATCACTTTCATTGATCGATCTGCTTGTTATCGAAGCTTCTATTCGACTGTTTAAGACGTTGTTTATTTTCGCCCTCAATTTCCCGCTCAGCACCCCTGATTCCCGGCAATTTGTCTTTTTCGGCGCGGGCAGTAAGGGCGGCGACTTCCGGCGTCGGCAGGACGGTTGGGCGGATCAAAACAATCAGTTCGTTGCGGACTTCAGAAGCCGACGAATTGCGGAAGGCGTAACCGAGCAGCGGGATGTCTTTCAGGAATGGCACGCCGGAATTGTTCTTGGTCTTGGAAGTTTCAATCAGGCCACCAAGGACAATTGTGTCGTGATCGCGCACAGAAACTTTTGCAGCGGCTTCTTTGCGGCTTGTAATGGGAACGTCGCCAACATTGGCAATCGTAACCGAGCCATTGGCGCTCTCAATGGTCGCATGGATGTCCATGACTACCAGGCCGTCCGGATTGATGAGCGGCGTCACTTCGAGAGTCACACCAATGTTGACCGCCTGGATCGACGAATAACCGCCGAAGGAGCCGCCGCCATAATAGCTGCCGCTCGGGTACGGGCGCGATTCACCGACGAAGAGTTGCGCAGGTTCATTGTGGGAAGTCTGAATTTCGGGGCATTGGAGGATCTTGGCGCGGCTGTCGCTGGCCATCGCGGTCAGCGTGATATCAAGATCGCTGTTTATGCTCCCCAGATAGTTCAAACCACCTGCCAAGCCACCCGTTGCATTAGTGCCAACAGCCGTTGCAAAACTGCCCGGGGTCAGGAAATTGCCTCCACCGGCTGAACCGACGCCTGTAAAGTTGCCGAGCGTTTGTGGATGCTGCAAATAGCTTACCCCCAGGCTATGGCTGTCGTTCAAAGTGACTTCGATGATTACCGCCTTTATCAACACCTGGGCCAGAACAACATCCAGTTTAGCGATGATTTCCTTGATGATTTTCATGTCGTCGTGCGAAGCATAGATAAGCAGCGAATTGGTTCGTTCATCGGCGATCATTTTAGTTTGGCCGAAGACGACGATTTCGCCCTGGGTCGCGGCGCGATTGATGATGCCACGGAGACGATCCGTGAAAGTGTTGCCGGAAGAAGGTTGAGCGGTGGCCTGGGGAGTCGTCATGCCCATTCCTGGCTGGCCGCCGAACGGGGAGTTTGGAGACCCATAGTTGCTGCCTGTGCCGGTGCGTCCGAAGCCGCCGGTTGAGCGAGTGCCCGTGAGGGACCGGGAGCTGCCGCTGCTGCCAATAGAAGCACCGCCGCCACCGCCAGTGCTGAGACTGTTGAGTGCGCTGGCGATGTCCGAAGCTTTGGCGTATTTGATTGGAATCACTTCAGAAACGAACTCGGAGGGGACGGAGACATCGATTTCATCGATTACCTGAAGCATCCGTTTGATGTTTTCCGCAAAATCGCGTAGGACAAGAATTTGGCTGCTATCAATTGGAAGAATGGGATTAGCGATGGCACTGGCAAATGGCTGCAGGACCGCGACCATTTCGCTCGGCTTAACGTATTTCAATTGAACAACGTGAGTTAGATACTGACCCATTTCCGGTAATTGAGACGTTTTGTTCGTATCGAACGGGGCGCCCATTTGGCCGGCGGCGGCTGATGGAGCGGCTTTGCAAAACTTGTCGCCGATGTCAACGATGGCGATGCCGTTCAAGGCGAGCATGGCATCGAGGGCTTTGATTGCTTCCGTTTTTGTGAGAGGAGTCTGTGTTTTGAGAACGAAAGTTGGGGAAGCAAGATTGGCTGCTCGCAAAATCGTGCGCTGCCGCAGCATTGCGTATAGATCGAGAACTGCGTTCAGATCGGCACCGCGAAAATCAATTGTACCGGGGGGGATCATTTCTTCTGGCGCGTTTGTGATGCTCCCTTTTGGCTCGATAACCTCCACTACATTCGTCAGATCATTTTCGCTCGGGACAACAATGCTATTGCGCCTTGGCGTTGCGCTCGGCAAAGGCGAACTGCGGGGATAAGCTTCCGTCGGGCGACCGGCGCGATTGGTAAGCCCGGCAACTGCGGGGTTAATGACCGTCGGCGGAACGGAGATGGATGGCGCAGTGCGAGGTGGTTGCAGTGGCCGGGTTGGCTGTGCGGGAACTTGCGCCAGCATGCTGCTGGCCGTGAATAAAGTTCCAAGAACCAAAATGCACCAATGGGGTTTCATTTTCACGGTTTCTTAGTGTTGGGAGCGGTTATTCTATTGGTCGGGATAGGCATTCTGGGCGGTGGAACCCCAGGCCTGGTCGTTGGCGGCTGGCTGGCCGCAGGAGTGTTCGTAGGCGAGTTTATTCGCATAGTGCTCTTTTTCTCGCTTGGCGCAGCTTTCTTCGCGGCAGGCGGCGTCGGGGTCGGAGCACCTTTGGCGTTCGGTTTTTTTTGATAACTGGCTACAAGTTTGATTCCAGCCTGGAGCAAAGTATGAGACGGATCGGCATGCAGCGTCAGGTCGCGCACGCGAATTGAAGGGCCGTTGCCCAGGCCAAAGAGAAAATCGACAAGCTGTTGTTCTTTGGCCTGCAGATTGATGCTTTGGAATTGTAAGATGAAAAACTGATTGGTCTCGCTGTGGGGTTTGGCCTGGTTTTGAGGTTGGACGCCCGAATGGACTACCTCGGATTGAATCTTGTTCTGAAAATCGAAAATCTGATCTTCTGCCGGGACATTTTGTTCGCCCTGTAACTGCCTGATACCAGCCTCGTAAACTGGCTTGCGAGCGATTTCATCCTGAAACTTCTTCAGCACCTCCTTCGCTTTGTCCTTTCGGTCGTGCACTTTGCGCAGGTCGGAGAAGTGAGGCACGACAAACCAAAGATTCAGCAGAATGATCACCATTGTGCCAACGCCCACGACGAGGCGCTTCTCCATCGGCCGCAGACTGTTCCAATATCCGTTCATTGGATCGCCTCCGAGCGTCTCAGTTCGACCGAGAAGGTCCACAAGATCGTTCCATTCGGCCCTTGGCGCCAACTAACATGTTCTCCTTTGTTGGGATCGAACACCGGCTCTCCGTTATTGGGACTGATATATTTCCGCACAGCCCTTTCAAAATCGGACACTTCCTTACCATTTTCGTTGGAGGGAGCAGAGCCGTTGAGCACGAGTCTTTTGCCATCGCCAAAATTCCAGGTTTCGAGTGAGAGAGTTTCCGGCATCAGTTCGGCTACAGCGCGCCAGCAATCCAAAGCGGCGAATTTCAAATCCTCACGCTCTTTGAGAACTTTATACGTGGCCTGCAGTTGCATTGTGTTCGTGTATTCGGTGCTGAGCTTATCTCTTGCGCCTTCGACTGCGCTGGTTTGGAACATCGCGATGCCGAGCACACTGCCGTAACCAATTACGTACAAAAGGTAGAGAGCGCCGGCTGCAAGTAATCCGCGCATCCAAAGGCGATCAACAAATTGTTGTCTGTATCGCTCGGCGAATTCTGCCGGGAGAAGATTCGCATTAGGCGCAGCCTGCGTGGCGCGGCGGGCGGTGGCCGCAGCCAATTGCGGCGCCGGCAGCGGATCAAGGATTTGCACGGGTTGGTCGAGTCCGTTCCGCAAAGCCGTCTCCCATTCGGAAGCGGTTGGCCCCGACGCGACCAGGTGCCAATGCGGCGGAGATTTCAGCCACCCTTCCATTTCTCCTGCCCAGGCCATCTGATTGAGTTGTTCCTGGACAGCTTCCGGGCGGTTCTCCGACGCGAGCGTTACAAAATCGAGATTTTGAAGCACACCTCCGTACCACCAGGCAACCAGCGCTGCATTTCGGGAGCCCAGTGCCTCGGGATAAATCCAGGCGCCGTCTTCATTGATAGCAGTGGCGTTGAGTTGATCGAGAATGGGCAATTCGAGGCGATCTGCGAGGTAGCCTTGTCCTTCGAGTTGTCCGAGAAATTCTTCGACGACATTTCGCCCGACCATGAAGACTACCACCGTCTGCATATTTCCGCCGGTATGTGGCAGGACCTGAATGCTCCAGACAATTTGCGCCACAGGAAATGGGGAAAGCTTTTCAAGCTGCAGTTCAACCATTGCCAGCGTTTCGTTGAATTCGCTGTGCGGAAGCTGAATTACGCGCAGAAAGACATTTTCCGGGGGCAGCCAGGCGACGTTCAATTTGCGCTGAAATAGGGAGCGCAGATCCTTCGCAACCAGGCTCGACGGCAGTGGTTCGCCGGCGGGGCTGACCTGCTGGCGATTCAAGCCGAAGCTGCCATTGCCTGCGTCAAACTGCCAGATTTGTCGGGATTGCGGGCCGACCTGCAAAATGTTGCACGAGTGATACGTCTTCTGCCGCGTGCTGGTCTTGGTGGGCTTGTGGACGACAACCGCCTCTTCAGCCGCATCCTTTTCCGCGGATTTGGCTTTCGGAGTTGAAGCAAACAGCAACAACGCTCCGACGCAGAGTGGAAGCCCAATCAGGACGATATAGACCGCATTGTCTGGTTGGACCCGTTCTACGATCTTCGCGAGTCCCGGTCCGGCTTTCGTGCTTAATCGCTTAATCGCAGGGGCAGGATCATAATAATGGCCCAATTTGAGCGCCAATATTACGACGCCCGCTCCAACAAGCAGAATACCGACTATCCTTTTCCAGGTCATCAAGAATGGAAGGATGGAAGGATGGAAACATGGAATGTTGGAATGATGGAATCGTTGAATTCCGTCCGTTCAGGCAATCTTGTAAAATTCTGATAATCCATTATTCCAGTTCTTCCTATTTTTTTGCCCACACCGCGGGCTTGTCGTCATCGATGAGTGCGTCGAGATGCTCCTCGATTTGGGTGACGCGCAGCACTTCTTCGATGGTGGTCTGGCCGTTGCGCACCTTGTTCCAGCCGTCGGTGCGCAGGGTACGCATGCCGTACTCCATGGCTTTTGCGGCGATAGTCGAGGCTGGAGCCCGGTTCAGAATCAGGGGGCGCAATCCTTCGTTGAGGATCAGGAGTTCGTAGATGCCCATTCGTCCCTGGTAACCGAGTTGGCGGCACTGTTCGCAACCAACCCCATGCCAGAACTTCGCGGTTTCGATTTCGTCCGCCGGGAAGCCGATTCGGCGGAGGTAATCTTTTTCGACTTTTTGCTCGGTTTTGCAATGTGGACAAATGGTCCGGACGAGACGTTGGGCCATGACCGCTTCAACCGAAGACGCCACGAGAAACGGTTCGATACCCATATCGATTAAACGAGTGAAAGCGCTGGGCGCGTCGTTAGTGTGGAGTGTGCTGAAAACCAAGTGACCTGTCAGGGCGGCGCGAATGGCAATTTCCGCCGTTTCCAGATCTCGAATTTCGCCGACCATGATCACATTCGGATCCTGCCGCAGGATATGGCGCAAGCCCATCGCGAACGTCAGTCCGATTTCTGGCCGAACTGCAATCTGGTTGATGCCTTTGAGTTCGTATTCGACCGGTTCCTCGATCGTGATGATGCGTTTGTGAACCGAATTGATTGTGCTGAGGAACGCGTAAAGTGAAGTGGATTTACCCGAGCCGGTAGGACCCGTAACGAGGAAGATGCCGTGAGGCTTGACGATGATTTCGCGGATGGCCTGTTCTTCGAGCGGGGAAAACCCGAGCTTGTCGAGGCTGAGGAAGATTTTGCCGCGAGTGAGCAAGCGCAGAGAAACGCTTTCGCCATAGACGGTCGGCACCGTGGAAACGCGGATGTCAATTTCCTCGCCTTTGATGCGGACGTTGATACGTCCGTCCTGCGGGAGGCGTTTTTCGGAAATGTTCATTCCCGACATGACTTTGATACGTGAAATCAGCGCCGCCTGGTAGCGCTTCAATTGCGGCGGCATCGGGGTCTGGTGAAGGATGCCGTCAATGCGATAGCGAATGCGCAATTCGTCTTCGGCCGGTTCGAAATGAATGTCTGTCGCGCGGTCTTTGTAAGCTTCCCAGATGACCTGGTTGACAAATTTGATGACGCTGGCTTCCTGATCGCTTTCGGTGATTTCTTTGTCTGCGGGAAGATCGAGATCGAGAGGGGCTTCTTCTTCGAGTTCACCGAGCGTTTCAGCGCCGACGCCGTAATATTTTTTCAGCGCCTTTTCGATTTCGGGCTTGGGGGCCAGCGCAAATTGGACGGGACCGCGAGCGTCAAATCGCACGGCGTTGAGCATTGCTGTGTCGAACGGATTGCTGACCGCAACCTGGAGCGAGCCATCACTGACTAGTGTCGGTAGAATTGAATATTGAAACGCGACTTTAGTTGAGATGCGATTGCGGGCGTCAGCGGGGACAGTGACCTTGGGAAGATCGAGGTATGGCCAGTTGAGCGCCTGTGCCAGACGCTGTAAAAAACCTTCTTCGGTAAGACCACACTCACGGCAAATAAATGCAAGCAACGTTTCTTGCGAACCACTTTCGACGGCGACGCGCCACGCGCGGCTCCATTCGTCGAATTGTTCGGCGGAACCGACACCAATTCGTGACAAAAACTGCTTGAGCGACAAAAAAGCCATGTTTACCTAAGCTGCTGTCTAATCATTACTTCTCTTATACAATCAAAAGTAAGAAAAGTTGCGGAATGGGTCAAAGATTTAGTCAGAATAATCAGTGCTTTGCTCGACTCTAATCGCCGTCGGGACTACTCTTGTCAATAGCTGATGAAGAACATTGTGTTCCAGGCTCTGGCCGAGGCGGCACGCAATTCCGAACCGGTGACGCTCGGTCTCATTTCTGGTGTCAAGGGGTCGAGTCCGCAAAAGATTGGCGCCAAGGCGCTTTTTTATTCGGATGGCAGAATCAAGGGAACATTGGGCGGAGGCTGTCTTGAAGCAGAAATTCAGCAACGTGCAATTCAAGCTTTGCGCACAGGGCAGGCGTCGACATTTGATCTGCTCCTTGATCACGATTTTGGCTGGGACGATGGGCTGATTTGCGGGGGCAAGGTTTTCGGATTGATTCTCCCAAATGCACAACAGGCGGGTGAAAAGTTCTGGTCGGAATTGGCCGAACGTCGGGAGATGAAATCGTGGGAAGTGAGAAAAGACTTTGGCATTGCGGACGCGAATGGAGAATTCGCGCCCGATGACGTGTTTTATCGAGAAATCGTGACGCCCCCGTGCGCGCTTTGGATTGCTGGAGCCGGCCATATCGCTCAAGCGGTAGCGCCTCTTGCGTTGCAACTGGATTTTGACGTGACGGTTTTCGACGACCGTCCGGCGTTGGCGAACCATGAATTTTTTCCGCATGAAGTCACTTTGAAAGCCGACGTTTGGGAAAAACTCGCAGTGACGTCGCCGCTTGAAGTTCCGAGCTTTGCGCTGATTGTCACACGTGGGCATCGTCATGATGCGCTGGTGCTGAAAGATTGGATTCACAAACCGTTTCTTTTTATCGGGATGATTGGCAGTTCGCGCAAAGCCCGCACAATCTTCGAACATTTCGAGGAGGAAAAAATTGCGACTGCGAAGGAACTTCAACGCGTGGCGTGCCCGGTGGGAATCAAGATTCGCTCGCAAAGTGTTTCCGAGATCGCTGTGAGCATTATGGCGCAGTTTATTGATAAGCGAGCGGAGTTGGTTTACGGCAAGCAGATTTCTGCGGCGGAGAGGTCGCAGTTGATGTAGACGTTTTTCATGCTCGTCGTAGCAGCCGACGTAAGGAGGCTCCATCTTCATTGTGACCATACTTGATGAATTATGTTAGAGCCTCCTTACGTCGGCTGCTACGACGAGATTGGATATCGCCGCTTGATTGTGCGCGTCTCAAGCGATTCCGAATGGCCGTAAAGATTGCTTCGCAGGTTGCGGGTGAATTCAGCATCACTTCGCCTCCCGGCTCTCCGAAAGCAGCAATCGCATCGCGAATCGCTTCACGCACTGAAATCGCCAGCATCAATGGCGGCTCACCGACAGCTTTGCTGCCGAATACGGCGCTTTCCTGTGTCGCGTTTTTCAAAAAGCTCACGTTGAAGATTTGCGGTGTGTCGCCAACCGAAGGGAGCTTGTAAGTATCTGGTGAGTGGGTCAGCAAACGGCCTTTTTCATCCCACTTCAATTCCTCAGTTGTAAGCCAGCCCATCCCTTGAACGAAGCCGCCTTCGATTTGGCCGCGATTGACGCCTTCATTTATTGAGTCACCGACATCATGCAAAATGTCTGCGCGCAACACGCGATGCATGCCCGTGAATCCGTCCACTTCCACTTCGGTGACAGCAACGCCGCAGGCAAAGTAATGGAACGGTTTGCCGCGACCAGCGGCACGGTCCCAATGGATGTCTGGCGTGCAATAGTAGCCTGTGGCAGACAAACTAATCCGAGACAGATAAGCCTTCTTTACAGCGGCTGCGAATGGAACAGATGCTTTAGGTTTTGATCGTTCGTAGATGCTGCCTTCGTGAAAAATCAAATTGTGGGGTTTTGGTTTCCGACCGAGTTTCTCTTTCAACAACTGCGCCGCGATGGGCGACAATCGCTCTCGCAAAGTTTCGCAGGCGTTTTTGACAGCCGCTCCGTTCAAATCCGTTCCGCAGGAAGCGGCGGTTGCGGACGTATTCGGTAATTTGTCTGTGCTTGTGGGCATTACGCGCACGTTTCCGACTGCGATCCCCAACACTTTCGTGGCAATTATCGCGATATTGGTGTGAACACCCTGGCCCATTTCAGTGCCACCGTGGTTCACTTGCACAGTGCCATCCTGATAAATCAGCACCAGCGCGCTGGCTTGATTCAGATGCGTGACGGTAAAGCTGATGCCAAATTTGACCGGGGTTATTGCAATGCCACGCTTGCGATGTGGATGCGCTGAATTCCAGCGCGCAACTTCTTTGCGGCGACTCGTCAATCCGCTCGATTTTTTGAGCGTCTGCCAAATCGTCTGAATTCGATTGTCTTCAATTTCCTGTTCGTAATGGGTCGTGTTGGTTTCGCCTTTTCCACGATACAGATTTTGTTCGCGTACTACTTCGGGTGAAAGGCCAAGTCGCCGCGCGACACGATCGATGATTTCTTCGATTACCAGCATCCCTTGCGGCCCGCCGAATCCGCGAAAGGCCGTATTTGATGACAAGTTGGTTTTTGCAACCTGGCCGCGAAATTCCACCGCCGGGATGTAGTAGGCATTATCCAGATGAAACAACGCCCGATCAGTGACGGCTTGCGACAAGTCAGCGGCCCAACCGCCATTTGAGGTTAGATGTATTTTGGCCGCAAGGAGCTGTCCCCTTTTGTTGAAGCCGACTTCGAATTTGGCGAGGAACGGATGACGATGGCCGCTGATCATCACGTCCTGATCGCGATTGAACCTGACGCGCACTGGCCTTCCCGTTCGGCGTGCCGCCAGCGCGGCCAACGCTGCCGGTAACGCAGCCTGCGTTTCTTTACCACCGAAACCGCCGCCCATTCTAGGACATCGCACGACAACTTTGTTCGATGGCAGGTCGAGGACATGCGCCACAACCGTCTGGACTTCTGATGGATGTTGCGTCGAAGAGGTGACGAGCATGGAGCCATCTTCTCCCGGTTCTGCACAGGCGGCCTGTGTTTCCAAATAGAAATGTTCTTGGCCGCCCAGTTCAAATGTGCCGCTCAATTTCATTGGAGCTTTTGCGAGCGCAGCGCCGACGTTGCCGCGCCGAATAAGATTCGGCTCGTTATGGAAGCTTTTTGTGGCGATCGCTTGTTGCAGAGTGACTATCGGTTGCAATGCTTCATATTCGACAACCACTTTTTCGGCAGCTGCGCGGCAGGCTTCAACTGATTCACCCACAACCAGCGCGACAATCTGGCTGTGATAGGAAATTTCCTTCGCAGGCAAAAGAACTTCATCGTGTTTCGTTCCGACGTCGTTCAAACCGGGAACATCTTCGGCCATGAGAACGGCGCGAATGCGAGGCATTGCGCGAGCAGCGGTCGCGTCGCGCTTCAAAATTTTTGCGCGCGCGTATGGCGAGCAAACTGGCCAGACTTCGAGCACGTTTTTGCCGAAAGAGAGATCGTCCGTGTACAAGGCCTCGCCGGTGACATGTTTGTGCGCACTTTCGTGTGGCGGTGGACGACTTCCGGCCTGGGCGATCCGCCTCCTTACGTCGGCGGCTACGAGCTTTGAAGAGGTGAAGACATTTTCTTTTTCGGCCTGGCGATCTTTGCATGAATCGAAATAGAAGCGCTCGAACAGGCTTGTGATCAATCCACGTCGATATTCGGACGCGCCGCGCACGTCCGAGATCGGCGCAAATTCTGTTTCCAAAATCGGAAGGATACTTTGAACGGTTTCGAGAGTCCACGGCTTGCCCAGCAGCGCATTCTCGGACTTCAAGGCGCGCGCCGGGATTGCTGCGACGCCGCCGTACGCGAGCCGGGCATCGCTCACAATGCCGTCGCGGTCCAGGTCCACCGTGAAACAGGCAGCGACTGTGCTGATGTCCATTTCGCGCCGCTTGGAAACTTTGTACCACTCGCATTTGCGCGTGAGACCCGCGGTTGAGGGAAAACGAGGCACGATGATCTTCTTCAGAATCTGATTCGCTTGGAGAGCGATTTTGCGGTAGCCAATAAAGAAGTCTTTGATTGGAATAACTTCCTCCCAGACCCCTTGCATGACGGCGTTGGAATCCACTTCGGCTGAGGCCAGAGCCACTTTGGCATCCAGTGCGAGCAGCACCGGCGCGCTATCTCCGATGGGCGAAGCGGTAACAATATTTCCCCCCATCGTCGCGCGATTTCGAATCTGTCTCGAACCGAATACGCGCAGCATGCGGCCCAGTGCGGGAAATTCGTTCGCCATCTTCTCCTCGATTTTCGTCAATGTGACGGCGGCTCCAATGTGCCACTCGGAATCGGTTGAATTGATTTCTGTCAACTCAGGCACTGCTTCGACTGATATCAGAGTCGGAAATTTTATGTAACGTTTTGTGATATCGAGGCCGAGCTCCGTTGCGCCGGCAATGAGTCGGGCCTCCGGAAATTTTCCACGCAGGTGGAGTAACGCCGGAAGAGATGTTGGCCGGAAAAAGTTCTCCGCGCCGCATTGATATTCCACACCACCTGGATCGGGTGAGCGATGCGTCAGCCGTTCAGCGAAGGCATCGCGATTGTTTTTTTGGTGGCGTTCGGTAAATGCGCCGATGGCCGCTTCGCGGATGGAACGGTAGCCGGTGCAACGGCAGAGATTTCCGGATAACTGGTCGTCGAGTTGATCCTGTGTCCGAATGTCGCCTCGATAATAGCCCTCAAAGAGCGACATGATGAAACCGGGCGTGCAATAGCCGCATTGCGAACCGTGGCATTCGACCATTTTGCGTTGAACTGGGTGAAGGCCCTCAATTCCACATTTCCCCGCAACTCCTTCGACGGAGACAATTTCTCTTCCAGCCATTAAGCAGACCGGAACCAAACAACTATTTATCGCGCGATACGTTGCACGATCCTGGGAATCCCGCTCGACGACTGCCACCGAACACGCGCCGCAATCTCCCTCGGCACAGCCCTCTTTCGAACCGGTCAATCCCGTTGCCCGCAGATACTCGAGCAAAGTCGTGTTTGGAGAACAGCCCTCAATTTTGATGAGGTGACCGTTCAGGGTAAATTCAATGGCAGTGCCCATAAAGACTTGATTTAGCATATCAGAATGGGTCCCGGAGAGGCAAAATCATTGATGGCAAGATCCTACTCGACGGGGCAAAAAGGAAACAGGAGGAAACAGAGAGAACGGAGAAGAAATTACAAATTTGGGATTTGAGATTTCAAAGGAAGAGACCAGACGGGAGGCGATGAGGGCATTTTGAGGGCAGAATGCAAAGAAAGGCAGATATGCGGTGGCGACACTGAGTACCTTGTCTAGTCTTTTTTCGCCATTTCCTCGTTGATGCGAATCCGATGCTTGAATTCTGGTCGTGACCGACCGACCGACGGTCAGGTGCAGGCGCAAAGTGCGGCTTTACGGGACAAGCTAGTAGGTTCCAAGCGGCCAGGTGCCGATTGGCGGCTTATCATATACGAACCCCTCATGGTTGTAATTCCAGCGCCTCAGAGATTGTTCGCTCCACTCATACAACTTTTCAATCTTGATTGACTCAACGTGCCCATCACAAAAGGCCATATTCTGCCGTCCGCCATGCCGCCGCTGAACAGCCGGAAAAAAACTCTGGAATCTTCCGACAAAGTTTAGAAAGGCTGTCTTGCTAATCCACCCCTCGCCGAAAAGGAACTTTGTTCCTTGCGGCAACCCTGAATACTCAGAATCAAGTGGGGGCCATAGGGAACTGTTCTGCAACTCGGCGTCACCAACTTCAATCATATCGCTCGGCACTTTGACCTGCGACTCGAGCACTTTGTAATCGGCAAAAATTTGTGTGAGATTGGTGTGGCCGTCTCCGATATATCCAAAGTTGAAACTCACGTCGTATTTGGCGTTGTAACCGTAGCCTCCCATTAGCGGAAACGCATTCCTCGGACCCGGTATGGGATCCAGCGTCGGCCCGGTGTAGGCCGGACATTTATAGAGCGCATTGGTCCATTGGTGGCGGACATACGGTGCGATTCCATCAGGCCACCTGGTAAATTTGGAATCAGGCTCCGTGCTCACCGTCGACACGAAGTAGGTCGGATAGAAACGTTGTTCCTGAACGTACATTGTGATGCCCAGGGACAACTGTTTCACGTTGTTCAGGCAGTAAATTGACTGAGCCTTTTGTTTGGCGCGTGATAGCGCCGGAAGCAAGAGAGCCGCCAAAATCGCAATAATGGCGATGACGACGAGCAGTTCGATGAGAGTGAACGCAACCGGTCCCGTTGATGCGCGCTGGCACCGGCGCGCCAAGGCTCGACTGGGTGCGAGCTTCCGGTTCATGGGTGATGGATAGGCTAACCTGCGCAGAGGGATTTTGTCAATGGCGGATTTGGCTGAATTAGGAAGGCTCAGCGATCCCAAGGTGTTGGGAAAGGACCGACCCGAGGCGAGATTGAGGGAAGCGATTTCAAATTTGAGATTTGAGAGGGGGAATTGCAAGACTGACCGCATGACAAGGACCAATGGGACCGAAAGGACGAAAAGGAGGGGAGCGTTGCGCAGGGAATTGAAACGATTTGGCGAGATGGCTTTTGTGCGGGTGGCGGATTGCAGCGAGGCAATTAAGAGATTTCATGGGCTGAGTAAAAAGGCGCGGGATGGTTAAGGGGATGAGTGCAAATACGGTCCAAGCAGGGAGCACAAGTTTTCCGGTAATCGCTTTGGTTTCTCGTCAAGGCCAGTGCAGACGTGAAAGGTGTCGCCTTCGAGGAGAAGGTTTTGGCCGTTGAGAATTCGGTAAGCGAAGTTGAGGCGGATGCGTTCGACAGAGGTTAGCCAGACTTCGATTGTGAGCAGGTCGTCGTAGCGCGCGGGCGCTTTGTAGCGCAGCTGGCATTCGACGACGGGGAAAATGAAATCGTTTTCCTGCCAATTAAGAAACGTGGCGCCGAGCTGGCGGAAAAATTTGCCGCGAGCGGTTTCGAGAATGTCGAGGTAACGCGAGTAATAGATGTGGTTGCCGACGGTACACTCGGAATAGGTTACGCGATGGGAGTAGCGAAAGATCACTGTTAAAATTCGAAATCCGAAACTCGAAATTCGAAACAAATTCGAAGACTGAAATTCGAAAAAGGCGCTAAATGAGAAGGTTTTTTCATTATTCGAGTTTTGGAGTTGTTTCGAGTTTCGATATTCGAGTTTCGAGTTTTTGTAAACGTCAATCGCCCATTTTTGACGCGCGGTCGCCAATTTTGGCTTTGCTGACATCGTTATTCCAGAATCAAACGAAATGATTAGTTGCAAGGGCATGTTTTGTGGATATGTTGCGAGTATGGATTGGCAGCAGTTGGCAGCGCTGACGATAGTCGCTATCACGGCGATTTTGCTGGCCCGAAGCCGGTTTCAGCGCCGCAAATTCAGTTTCGAACGGGACACTCATTGCGGGTGTGCTGCTGCGGGGTCATCGGCGAGACAAAGTTCGATTATCTTCCGTGCGCGCAAGGGACAACGTCCGGAGGTTCTTGTTAAGATGCGGTAAATTCCTTGCGAAAAATCAACACGTGAGATAAATTCTTTCCTCTAATGGCCATGTGCAAAGTCAGTTCGACCGTGCATTTTGTTACCCGTTCTGCGGGCGGTCGTGAAGGTTCCGCCAGGGCTCACTGGGTGCCAAACACCGATGTCTATACAACGGACAATGGTTTGGTAATCAAAGTCGAACTGGCGGGAATGCGCAGCGATCATCTCGAAATAACGGTCGAGGGAAGTCGCCTGCGAATCTCGGGCACTCGGCCAGATGGTTGCCGCTCGTCCAAATGCAGTTTTCTGGTGATGGAGATCAATTACGGCCCGTTTGAAAGCGTGTTGGAATTGCCTCCGGGTTACGATCTGAGTCAGGCGAAAGCTGCGTATCTGAATGGCTTCTTGCGCATCGACGTGCCGCTGGTGCAGCGGTCGTCTAAAAGCACAACTGTGCCTATTGCCGAGGGCAATCAGTCTCTTCTCTGAATTTTTCAGGGCGGCAGGCAATCTAATTTGCTGAAGTGGCGATCATGACCTCGCCGGATACAGAGTTTATTAGCATATTGGGTGCTTCGGGCAGTCCGGAAGCGCCATCGAAGGTCTCTGCCCGTTCGCTGCCGGAGGTTTTGCCCGTACTTGGTTTGTCGGACATTGTGATTTTTCCCGGGATGGTTGCTCCTCTCCTCGTTGAGACGGCCCAGAGTACGAAGCTCATTGACGATGTTGTTGCCGGAGATCGTTTGCTCGGCGTTGTGCTCCAGCGCAATGCCGAAGCCGAAAACCCGATGCCGAACGAGATGTACGAGGTCGGTTGCGCGGCGCGTGTCCTGAAGATGCTCAAATTTCCGGACAACACGGTCCGCGTGCTGGTCGAGGGGCTTTGGCGCGTTCAAATTAAGGAATACAAGAGCACCGAACCGTATCTCTGCGCCAAATTCGAACTCATCAAGGATGTCACCGAGAATTCCGTCGAATTGACGGCGATGATGCGCAATGCGCAAAGTCAGTTCCAGGAAATCATCAAGCTTTCTCCAGCGCTTTCTGAGCAAATCAAGATCGCCGCGCTCAACACCGAGGATCCTGGCCACTTTGCTGATTTGATCGCGGTTAATCTTAATCTCGAACTTTCCGAACGCCAAAAACTGCTGGAGACGGCTTCAGTAAAAGAGCGTTTGACGCGGTTGCTCCCAATGCTGAACCGCGAACACGAAGTTCTGACGTTGAGTTCAAAGATTCAGACCGAGGTTGCGACTTCGATTTCGAAAACGCAGCGCGACTTTTTCCTTCGGGAACAAATGCGGGCCATTCAGCGTGAGCTCGGCGAGTCCGATCCCAACGCGAGCGAGGTGCGCTCACTTCGGGAAAAGATCGAACAAACGCAGTTGCCTGAGGAAGCGAAACAGGTTGCAACTCAGGAATTGGAACGGTTGCAACAAATGCCTCCGGCTGCCGCGGAATACGGCGTCACCCGGCATTATATCGATTGGATTCTCGCTCTGCCATGGATGAAAGAGACCGAAGATAAGATCGATCTCGCGGAAGCGGAGCGCATCCTTGACGAGCAGCACTACGGTTTGAGCAAAGTCAAAGATCGCTTGATAGAATTTCTCGCCGTCATAAAGCGCCGCAAACAAATCAAGGGGCCAATCCTCTGCCTGGTTGGTCCGCCTGGCGTCGGCAAGACGTCTCTGGGCCGGAGTGTCGCGGATGCGCTCGGTCGAAAGTTCGCTCGGATCGCTCTCGGTGGGGTCGGCGCCAAACCGTGGCGATCTCGAGAAGCCGAAGCCTCGCTCGTTGGTCAACCCGCGGAAAGAGCAAGCTTCAAGAAGGCAGCGGAAGCGGCTATGCGCGACGCCAAACCGCAGAGTCAGAACGGCTTTAAAATCGAACTGGCCAAACGTTGTATCACACAAGCATTGCAAATGGCGATCATAACCTGAGTCCACAGAAGGA
>Ga0207674_10004011_pt1 | contig 17878 bp, 36 predicted proteins | sample KBSCornC72_FD_184303 | JGI IMG/M metagenome (GOLD analysis project Ga0207674, IMG submission 184303) | Corn rhizosphere microbial communities from Kellogg Biological Station, Michigan, USA - KBS Corn C7-2 (SPAdes) (version 2) | ecosystem: Host-associated > Plants > Roots > Rhizosphere > Soil ... | reverse complement strand
GACGAGCTTCTGCCGTTCGAGCACGTTGAGATACGCCTCGCTGATATCGTAGGAGATCGCCTCGATCCGCTCGCGCGTCGCCCATTGGGCGCTGCGATAGGCGGCGCGGGCGCGCTTGATGTCATTGATCGTCGTGCCGAAGTCCCAGATATTCTGGTTCATCGTGACGACCGCTTCCTTCCGGGTGAGCATCGTACGGTTGCTGGTGCTGCCGGGCCGATTGAACGGATCATTGCGTTCGCGCCCGCCACCGACCGTCGCATCGACACGCGGCAGATAGCCCGACCAGGCCTCATGCACGCCGAAACGCGCATCGTCCTGCCGCGCGAGCGCGATCTGGATGTCAGGGTTCTGTTTCAGCGCAGCGATGATCGCCAGCCTCAGCGATTCCTCTGCGCCGGGAGGCGGTGCGCCTGGATCGTCGGAGGGCGCCCCCTCATCGGCAGAAGAAGCCTGAAGCGGAGCAGCGCTCGCGGCGCCATCCGAAACCGGTGGTGGTGGCGGAGGCGGTGCGCCGTCCATCACCTGCACCGAATACGCTACGGGCTGAACCGCATAGGGATCGTTGAGTTGGCCCGCATAGCGCTTGTCGCCGTTGTTCCAGCTTGCACCCAGCGGCGCCCCATCCCAGGTGGGGCCGGAAACAGAAGCCGCCTGCGCGGTCTCCATCATCGCTGGTCCGGGTAGCAGAATGGCGAGAATTATCCCGAGGGAGGTGCACTTGCGCAGCGCATCGCGGAAATATCCGCCGGTCGCGCCGTCATGCCGATTGCTGTAAGTGGTCCGCAATGTCCGTCTCCATCACCTGTAAAACAGGGTCCCGGATCATGGCATGCGCCTTTATGGTTAAGATCGCGTAAAGTGCTGTTCCGAAACGGCACAGCTCATCAGTTCAGGACATCATTCCCGGCCGAAACTCCGTCATTCCGCGACTGCCCACCACGGCCATTTCCGGTCGCGGTTGGCTGCACAGCCAGTCGTTCATCAGCCGGAAGTTGAGCGGCTGGACAAACAACAGGTTGAGACCATCTGACAGTTCTGAAACCGGATTGTCGCTCACGCGCGCCAGATGCTCGCCGAGCCCTTCTATCGCCACGGAAAGCACGCGCTCTTCCTCCCATTCAGCGGCGTCACGCACATGCATACCAATCGGCGAAAGCGCCTCCACCGGTGCACGGGCGCGGCGATGCCCTGACGAAAGCTGAACGGTCGCCTGACGATGAAACAGGGGATAGCCGATTGGCGAAGCCTTTAGCGAATAGCCCGCAAGGCGTTCCGTCACCCACTCGGCACTGCGGGGATCGTCGAAGGAAAGGCCCGCCCGATCATCTTCGGCCCAGCGAACCTTGCATCCCAATATCCGGCCGGAGCGCAGATGCAGTTCTATCTCGCTGCCGATAGTGAGATCGAGATTGCTCTCGATCATCGCACCGCCGTCTGAAAGATTGCGGATACGGCACAGCCCATCCTCGTCTCCGGAAACCACACCGGCATTCACCAGAACGGAAATCTGGCGCTGCGTTGCGCGACGATCGCACGCAATTGCGGCCACTCCCGCCTTATTCGCGGAAAAACTCTCTTCCATTTGAAGCCAACCCCACGTTGTCCAGGAATTATTCTAGAAAAACTCGATATCGTCCGTCGGTTTGCGCTTTGCATCGAGCCCGAGCAGCGTCACCACTTCTTCTTCCTCCAGCGGCTCGTCAAAGCGAACGCCAAAGCCTGAAGGCGTCGTTCGCATGATCTTGCCGAACACTTCGACATCGGCGATGCGCAGGCATACCGGCACGTCACGCCTATCCATAAGATAAGCGAGTTTCGGACGGAACATCGCGCCCCCTGCGGAAAAATCGATAATCCGGCCGTGAAAGCTGACCATACGGTCGATCATCAGCAATGATCCGTCGATCTCGCAGCCCCGGCGTTGCGACACGCGGCTGTAGGCCTGTTCCTTGCGAAACCATTTGCGCGGATCCATCTTCATGCTCCCGCCCCTCCCGAACGATTGACCGAGGACTGGACCGGCGCTTCGCCTGCCTCCCGGTCCACGCTTCTGCGGTCTTCCTGAGCGTCCATGCGCCGCTTCAGCACTTCCATTTCCAGCCGCGCGCCATGCAGCCCTTCGAACAGATGGAGGTCGTCGCCCTTCGTATCCTGCCCGTCGCTGACGATCTGCAGCCGGTCCATCAGCACGGCCAGCCGCGCATTGTTCGCTTCATTCTGCGCGACGAGGCGCGCCACCAGTTGATTGTCATGCGCGCGCCCGGCCTCCAGCGTATCGATCGACGCGCCGAGATTCTTCTCGACCTTGCGTGCCATCCGCCGCTGCATCGCAAGCGTGCGGCGGATTTCGGAGCGCATTCGTCCGCGTTCGCGAGCGATGTCGCGGTTGCCGCCGACGCTCGTGAAAATCCCGCCGATGCGCGACAGCAGTCCAGCCTTCGCCGCTGCTTCGCCGCCCTGCCCGCCGCCAAAATGGGAAACGGAAATATTGGCCGGATCTTTCGCCAGCAATTCGGCCTGCAGCGTTGCAACACGATCGAGCTGCGCATGCAGATGCCCGCCGTCCACCGCCGATTGCCTGCCTGAATGCCGCTTGAGTTCCTCGATCGTCGACCGGATATCGTCGCGATCGCGCTGCGCTTCATGGATCAGCCCATGGAACTGGCTTACCATCAGCGACTGATTGCGTGCAAGTTCGGTCACGCAATCGGCAATCGGCTTGAGCAAGGGCGACGGATCGTAGAGCCGGTCGACCGACTGCCCTAGACCCGAGATCGATCCCGTCATCTCGGCCACCGCGATCTGCGTCTGCTGCTGCGACAGTGCGCCATCGAGCACCGTCTCGCGCAGATCGCGCAGATGCTTGCCACCCAGTTCCAGCGCGCGAACGACATTGGTGAGGTCCACCGAATTTTGCGCACCGCCTTCGCTTTGCGGCGCTTCGAGCGCGGAGATATTGGACAGCCAATGCTCAAATTCATTGCGCAGCGTCTTCATAGCGCTGGTCATGAAGCGTTCGAGTGCGCCGAGCACCATCGATGTCATCAGGCCGAATAGCGACGAGGAGAAGCCCACGGACATGCCGTTGAGCGGCGCCTTCATGCCCTCGATCATCTTGCCAAACGCATCGGTGCCGCCCTTGCCGGACATGTCCATGCTGCCGATCAGCTCGCTGACCGAGTGCACCGTTTTCATCAGGCCCATGAACGCGCCGAGCAGGCCGAGGAACACCATCAGGCCCGAGAAATACATGATCGTCGATTTGCGATCGTTGATGCGCATATCGACGTCATGCAGGATCGTCTGCACCGTCGCGTTGGAAATCTGGACGTTGTCGCCCTTGCCCATTTCTTCGGCGATCAGGCTATAGCCATGGCCGAGCAGATCGGGTTCCTCAAACACGATGGCGGGCTTGGAATAAGGGTCGAGCGGGCGACGATTGCGCGTGCCGTAATCGACCTGCAACGCCTTGAGCGCGACGACCTCGTTCTTGAGCTTCATCACATGGCGGAACGCGATCGAGGCGGCGAGACCAAACAGTGCAAAGATCGACAGGTTCAGCGCCATCTTGGCCTGAATGCCCGCGATCACGAACTCGTGCGCATAAATGCCGAGCCCCACCAGCACCACCATGATGAGGGACATCTTGTACAGATCGGAACGGATTTTCTTTTCCATGGCCTATCTCGTCTCGTTCGCAACCGTCATGGCTTCACCACCACGCGCACATTGTGGCCGTCCTTCGATGTAGGATCGGTAACACGCACCTGCGTGCTGATATCGCCGGGAGCTATCCCTGCGCGGATCAGGATGTTGCGGGTCATCGCCGCGCGATAAAAGCCGATGCGCTGCGCTTCGGAAATGGAGCTTTCCTGCGGGGTCAGCGCCCAGATTTCATATTTCGCGCCAGGCTGCATCTTGCCCTTGAGGAACGCCGTGACCTGACTGGTCGCCTGATCGCTGTAGCGGATCGCGGTGGGCTCGAAATCGACACGCATCAGCATGTCGGCGGTCTTCACCTCGACGCCCTTGGTCTCCTCGGCCGCTTCCATTGCCTTGACCTTGAGCTTCAGCGTATCAGGCGTTTCGCGCGTACGGATCGTCAGGCGGTCGCTGCCGTCGACGATAGTTTCGGATTTGAGGATCGATCCCAGCTCCGCGATCGACGTACCGCTTTCGGCGTCACGCGGAGACTGGATCGGGTTGCTCTGCTGTCCGGGGGAGCCACCGGCCTTGCCGCCGCCCGCCTGCTCGATCTTCTGCTGTTGGACAAACTGCTCCTTGAAGCGCTCCATAGCCTTTTGCGAGAGCACCATGACGGCAGCACTCATGATGACGAGCAGAAAGGTCACGACCATGATCACGGTCGTGAGTACGTCCACGAACGCTGGCCAGTGATTGACTTCGCCGTCCGATGATGCACCGGCCACTAGTTGCCTCCCGAATTGGCGCGGCACGCGGCCCCGCCATCAAACCTTGGTAAATCCGGCTTAAACCAATTCTCCTAAACAACTCCTAACGGCGGGGTCGTTCGGAATTTCGATATTACCGTTTTGGCTGGTATCCGCCGTTAGGCAGCCCGTTGCTGCTGGTTGCGCAGCATCTGCAATATCTCGAGGCGCGGCTTGTCGGCGACCACCTTGCCGTCATCGAGCCAGATGATGCGATCGGCAAGATCGAGCAGCGCCATGCGATGCGTCGCGACGATCAGCGTCTTGTCCTTCGCCGCATCGCGCAGACCCGCGATCACCGATTGCTCGCTGTTGATGTCCATCGATGCGGTGGGCTCGTCGAGCAGCAGCACTTTGGGATCTCGTACCAGAGCACGTGCGATCACCACCGACTGGCGCTGGCCGCCCGAAAGGCAGGAGCCGCGCGGACCAACCTTGCGGCCATAGCCCTCCGCGCTGCGATCAACGAAGCGATCGAGGCCCGAAGCCCGGATCGCCCGCGAAACCAGATCCGGGTCCGGCCCTTCCAGGCCCAGCATGATGTTGTCCCAGATACTATTGTCGAACAGCGTCGCGTCCTGTCCGGAATAGACGATATCCCGGCGCAAATGCACAGAGGCATATTGGTCCATCGCATGTCCATCGACGCTGATCGCACCCTGCTGCGGGGCGATCATGCCGGACAGCATCTGGAGCAGCGTAGACTTGCCCGACCCCGAGCGGCCGATCAGCGCGATCTTCTCGCCCGGCTGAATCGAAACCGTCACATCCTTGAGGCTCGCGACACTTGCGCCCTCATAAGTATAACTGACGTTGGAAAGGCGGATGTCTCCCTTCAGACCGCGACGACCGATCGACGGATCGGAAATATCGCGCTCCGGCTCCATCGCGAGCAAATTGGCGAGGCCGGCGAACTGTGCCAGGCTCTGATAGCCTTTCGATATCAAAGCGATTGCATTCGAAACCGGCACCATCGCCCGGCCCGTCAGCATCACCGCGGCGACCAGCGCGCCCGATGTCATGACGCCTGCTTTGATCTGGAACACGCCGACGATAACGACCATCACCGTCACCGCCTGCACCAGAAAGCCAGCAAAAGCGCCCGGCAAGTCATTCCATTTGCGCGCGGTGCGGGTGGACATCCCGATATGGTCGGACACGATATCCCACTGGCGCATGAACTTGCCTTCGGCCTGATTGGCCTTGATCGTGGTCAGCCCTTCGGCGACATCGACGACCAGATTATTGCGCGCCTGCATCAGCTTGGTCGATCGCTTTGCCGACAGCTTGCTGGCATAAGCAGCAATCGCGCCAATGAAGATCAGCGCCAGCGCCCCGACCACCGGCCCGAGCACCACGAAACCGCCGATCATGCCAATCAGCACGAGATAGATGAAGAAGAACGGCACATCGACGGCGAACGTCACCATAGCCTGCGGCACCAGCGTCGAAAGCCCCTCGACATCGCGCAGCGCCGTCATCAGCGACCCGACATTGCCATTGCTGCCGCCCTTGCCGCCCTGCCCCAGCTTGCCGTGGATGAAGCTCGTCATCGCGCGGTTCTGGATCGCCTGCCCTACCCGCACCGCCACGGCATCGACATAGCTGCCACGCACATGCTTGAAGAGAAACTCGAAGCCCAGCACCAGCACCACGCCCATCGACAGCGCCCATAGCGATTCGATCGCCAGATTGGGCAGCACCCGGTCGTAGATCGAGCGCATGTAGAGCGGGATCGCGAACGCACACAGGTTCATGAACGCCGCCGCGACCAGCAACTGCGTCAGCCGCTTGCGCTCGGAAAGGAACACACCCAGCACCCACAGGCGCGGGTTGCGGCGCACGAAATCGCGCTCCTCGTTAAAGCTGTAACCGTTTTCCGGATCCGCATGACCGCACATCAGCAGATCGCCGAGGATCATCTGTTCCAGCACATCGCGCGGCATCTGCTTTTCGCCATGCTGATCCTTGATGGTCAGCGTGTCGCGATCGACGATGCCGGTGATCAGGATCGCTCCGCCATCCATCATCGGCGCGAGGCAGGGAAGGTCATGCGCGGCCAGTCGCGACAGCGCCACACGCTGCCAGCGCGTCTCCAGCCCGGCACGAGCCAGCGCTATCCCGGCGAAGCGCGGATCAAGATCGGCCTCGGCGGCAGGTAGCGCCGCGGTCAGCATACCCCGGTCGGTCGGCCGACCGCACAGCGCGGCGATAGCCTCCAGCGCGGCGACCATCGGCAGCGGGTCGATAACCCCTGCCCAGCCGCTGTCCGCATCATGATCGGATGTCCGCATCTTGCGGGATATTCTGCGGATAAGATGATCCAGCAGGCTCTGCCGCGCTTGGTCCGTCGACGTCATATGGTCAACCCAGTCCTAATTCCCATGGTTAAGCCATTAAACATTTATAAGGATAATGATTGGTAAACGGACAAGCACCTTTTTCTGTTAATTGTGGACTAAAGTTGCGATCGGTTTGAAGATTCATCTTCCGTTCCTTCCCATAATTTCATGGCTTGGCGGGACAGTTTTGTCTGGTCTCTCTTGCGGGCGTAGCGCTCGACCATCTGCAATGACTGGCCGCTGATCGAAGCTGCCTGTGCGACCGAACACCCGACCTCAAGCAGCGAGTTGATGGCGTTCTTGCGCAGGCCGTGAGGCACTACATGGAAGCCTTTACCCTTTGCCCATGATTGCAGCGCATATCGCAAGGTTTGATCATTGAACGATCTGCCCTTCTTGTTGACAAGAAGCGTTCGCAAATCTTTCGAGCGCCTCGACAGTTCGGAAGCTAGACTCGCATGAAGCGCGATCTCGATTTCCTTGCCGGTTTTTTGCTGGATCACGGTCATAGTATCTGACCCGATCTGCGCCCACCTCATGGCGGCGACATCGCTAATTCTCTGTGCTGTGTAATAGAGAAGGTGCACGGCAAGGCGGATTGTGTCGTTCTCGCTTTCAAGGGCGAGGTTCACAAGCTCCTGTGGCCAAGGGTCATGCTCTCCGCCCTTTTCCACCTCGATGTCATCAGCAGGCCGGTTATCGACGTGCCCGCGCTTTCGTGCCCAGCTATACAGCGCAGCTATGCTGGCGCGCATCATTTTGGCCGCTCCGGGCTTGTCGGCCATCCTGTCCATGATCGCCATAACATCGGTGCGCTCCAGCTTTGCTGCGGGCGCAGTCGGAAGTTGCGATGCGAACCGATCCAGATATGTGCGGTAGAGCTTTTGTGTATTTTCTGCCTTGTCGTTGAATCTGGCGCTTTCATAAAACAGTGTCACAAGCTTGGCGACGGTCAGATAGCCGACTTTTCTGCGAGTTCTATGCCCCAGCATCGCTGAATAGGTAGACCCAAATGATGGGTCGGATTTGCTTGGGAGTGCCTTGAATACCTTCTTGCCGTTGCGCTTTTCTCCGGTGTCGAAATAGACGTAGACATTCCCCTTGGTCCGGACCGTTTTGGTATATGGCAGGGATTTTTTACGCATCTTCGCCGCCATACAAAGGTTGCTGTTTTCTCCAATCTTCCGGCGGCTTGGTTGCGTCGTCGGTAGCATGGAACTGGATGCTGCCATCTGGCATTATCCTGCCCTCGATGGACGTGTAGCCGTTGGCCTTCGCGCTGCTGAACAGGCGATTCATGTCCGATTTTTTAAAGACAGCCCGCGCAGTCACCTACCCCTCCCTTGCTGAGAGCATGGCGTCCCAAACAGGCTTTGCGCAATCATATGTGGCGGAGTCATAAAGATCGGCACCTGAGACCTCGACGGCGCTCGCAGCCTCAATCATCGCCTCTGTCGGCTCAACCGGAACGATAGCGAATCCTTGGTCTGCAAGGTCGGCGAGGACGCGATCCAGATAGGTATGCGCCTGCTTGCGGAATTCATCCGCCAATGGGCCATCGGTCCAATCTTTCCATTCTACGCCCGTTTTTATGCTCTGGATAACAAGCGCCAATCTCTCCCGATCAACCATCCCTCAACCTTTCTTTTCTGGAGGGGTAGGCAGAGGCATCCAGTGCGTTGCTTCATCGTCGAAATATTCGAAGATGTCGTGGTTAGTGCCTTGTTCGCGCCATTGATTCTTGCGATAGATTGCCAGCCTGAAGCTGTAGTCCAGCCCATCGAATTCGGGATCCGCTTGGCAGGGGCAGTACAGGATCGCTTTAACCCCATCCTCCGGCGGAGTGCTTATTGGTTGCCACTCGCTCATTTTCCTAACCTTTCCAATCTCCAAACTTCCGCCTCTTCGAACGACCCGAAAGGCTCATCATGCAGCGGCTTGCCCAGCACGATCCGGCGCTCGCCATCGTGTGACATCGCGCCGTTCTCGTCGATCTCGACCGAGGGGCAGTGAATGTTGTGGACCGCGAATTTAGGCATCGGAGGTCTGGCCCCCTGCGACTATTTTTCCCGCTTCCCAAAATGCCTTCGCATCGCCGATACAGACGGGACACATCTCCAGCCACTTGATATCGCCCGGCTTATTGTTCTGAGAGCCAATCCATATTGGCCCATTAAACTGCGCGAAATGAATACGACCCCAGATATACTCCTGATGGGGACGCAATATTTCTTCTCGCGCGCCGCAGCGCTCGCACTCAAGGATAGTGACGCTTTTCCTGCTCATTGCCGCCTCACCTCCCCAGCTTCCCTACGCTTGATCTCGCGGAGCACCACAGGAGTATCGTTAACAACAACCGGCCAGCCTAGCACCCTGATCATGAAATTGCGCCGTCTGCTCCGTTCTTCCAAAACAGCCGCCACCAGCAGCGGATATTCCCGCAGGGTGAACGGGCCGGACTGGCGTTCGATGGAGGGGGTCATTGGGCTGCGTCCTCGCGCGGATTGTCATGACCGCCCGGAAGAGCGTCGGGGTCGATTGTGTTTCGGATCGTCTCGGCGTTGCGGGTGTCCCCAAACATGTCCGGCATCGGCATATTTTTGATAAGCCATTTCTCCGACCACGCCGTTAGGAGTGCTTGCAGCTCCGCTTCGGCCACCCTCTGCTCGTCGCGCGGCAAGGTCCATTCGGGATAGTCGGCCTCACCGGAGTAATAGTCAGTGTTGTCGCCAAGCCATTCAAAATAATTATTGAGAACGTCATCCGCGTCGAGCGGTGGCGGAACAAGACTGCGCGCTTCGAGGATGAAGAAATCACCTTCACCTTCACCGATGCTATTCAGCCCCTCGGCAATGGCGTCTTCGCGGGTTTGGCGTGATCCGAGATCCATCCATTCTTTCGAACGGCCAGCCCACCACTGCCAGTTTTCCTTGCTCATAATCTCTACCGGCCCGGTTATTAGCCGGACCGGCTCCCTTAGTTAGCTGTTGGAATTTCGGTGGTGGGTGCGCCTGTGGCTTTGGCGGCGCGCGTCAGTTCGCGACGCCTCCGCGCCAATAAGCGTAAACCTTTACGGACAGCGGTATCCGCCGTTTTTCCGTACTCGCTGAGGAATTTGATATCGGCGGCCCATATTTCGCAGAGATAGCCGTTATAATCCGTTGCGTTCACACCTATGCGCTTAAGATTGTGCGTCTTCCTGCATTGGTTAAGGTCCATCATCATCTCGGTAATCCCCAAATCATAGCCCCCACGAACACGCCCCAACCCAGCACGGCAAACACAGTGTGGGAGAGCGGCTCAGGGCCGTTGAGTGCAGTTAGGATGTGGTTAGGCATCAGAGTTTCCCACCGTGAAAGGGATCGTCCCGGCCAGCATCGCCATAACCACCTGCGGCCAATTCAGCCTGGTTCATCTGGAATCCGACCGAGGCACCGTAACGGTCAAATTCCTCGCCGTTGATGACCCAACCGCCATTGGGAAGGTAGGTGCGCCCTCCTGCGCCGCGTCCGGTTCGCTGGGTCTGCTTGATCGCCTTGCAGCTTTTTGAGCAGTATCTCGCCCATCCGCGCGCTCTATCCGCCACCCTTGCCAGAAATGGATCGCCGCATGTCTTGCATTTGTATGTTTGCTTGATGCTCACGCCACATCCCCCAGCAGATCAGAGTATTTGGAGAGGGTAATATCCGCTTGATTAACTGCGGCGACCCATTCCGACTTGAACGCAAACTTATCGTCGCCGATGTTCCGCACTTCACGTAGCGCCCCCGCCATCTCGCGCACTGCGGTCAGGAGGGTGACATTTTCTGCGGACAGCTTATCGAACTGCCGTGAGCATGTTTCCTCGCTCAGCTTCCACGCATCGCGATCGGACAGCGCTTCCAACAGCGTGCGCAGCTCAGCAACATGCAGCGGGAACGTGCAAGGCTCATCCTCGTCGAGCAGAGCGCCATCGTTCCCGAACATGGAGGATCGTATTTCGTCGATTTTGGCTGGCGTTAGATCAGACATAAATCACTCCATCGGTTTCAGGGAATTCGTCGATCACCGCAGCCTCTACCGGCGCGACGGGATCAGCTTTCATCGTCACGATGCGCTCGAAGCATGCTGCGATCTCCGCTATGTTGCGGTGAAGTTCGGAGGCTTGGAGGGCGGTCATCGCCGTAACTCCTGCTTCTGCTGCCATGCCGCCTGATGACGCTCATCCGCACTTAATGGAGGCTCGCTCGCATAGTCCTCTTGCTGCCGCTCCCAAGCGCGTTCACATGCGCAAATATCGTAGGGGCAATCTGCCCCGCCACGATCGCAGCTAATCCACCCCGTGCCTTCGCAGCGGAAGCACTGTCCATCATTCTCACGGTCATCTGTGCCGTAGCCTGCGCAACTGGTGCATTCAAAATCATGGCTCATCGCGCCACCTCAATAAATCGATCGATGCTGATGCCGTGCACCGCTTCAAACCAATGGCGGACCTCGCGACGGGCATCGAAGTCTTCTGCCTCAAGCTCGCCAAGGGTGTCCTCGTCGCAGACCGGCACCATCGCCAGTTCGTTGAGCAGATGGCTCGCACGTTCGGCGCGCAGGATAAGCTCGTGGATGTTTCTCAAAACACACCTCCCAGCCCGACGATCGTCAGGACACCGCAGATGAGGACAGTGGGAATAGCGAGGACAGCGAAGATGCTGTGCGAGAGGGGTTCGGTCATCATGCCGCGTCCCTCCGGCTCTCGTAGAGATAATCAGCCTGCGGACCCCAAGGCTCGTACTCGGCGGGGCCGAACGCTGCGTAGCCTTCCACGATGTCTTTACAGGAAACGCAGAAACCGAGATCATCGAGTACCGTATCGCAACAGCCGCAAAGCTGATCGCCATCGCAGAGCGCTGGTGTTTGGGGATGGTTATGCTTGCTCATGCTGCGGCCACCAGCTTGCCGCCCAGCGCCACCAGCCAAGTGTCTGCGGGCGTATCGTCATACCCGGCCTGACCGGTCGCAAAGCCTATGCAGACATTCTGGCCATCAACCTCAGCGTACTCGGCGGCAGAAATCCACACACCCTTAGCGCCCTTATATTGGGTGCCTCTTCCGGCCCCGGTGATAACCGCATGCTCTCCGGACGCTTCATTGTATCCGTAGTCCCCGCTGCTGGCGTTCGTCGCGGAGTCCCCGCTGCTGGCGTTCTTCGCGGAGTGCCCGCTGCTGGCGTTCGTCGCGTAGTCCCCGCTGCTGGCGTTCTTCGCGTAGTCCCCGCTGCTGGCGTTCTTCGCGTAGTCCCCGCTGCTGGCGTTCTTCGCGGAGTCCCCGCTGCTGGCGTTCGTCGCGTAGTCCCCGCTGCTGGCGTTCTTCGCGGAGTGCCCGCTGCTGGCGTTCGTCGCGGAGTGCCCGCTGCTGGCGTTCGTCGCGGAGTGCCCGCTGCTGGCGTTCTTCGCGTAGTCCCCGCTGGTCACCTCAACGCCATCATCCACCTTGCAAGCGTCAGCGATCCACTTAATCCCAGCCTTGATGAAATCCGGGAGTGTAAGCTCAGCATCAATCGTAATGCGCGCAGCCGCCCATTTCTTGTCATCGCTGCGATCTATCTCACCGGACACCATGACACGCCCGAAGCGGTTGCCGTTCTCCGGCCCATAGAAATCGAGAACATCCAGAGGATTCTGGCAGACATGGAAGCCGCTACCACATTGAACAACCTTGCCTTTATGGTCGTAGGTTTGGCCAACTTCGTATTGATAGCCGCGACAGGAGAGATTGCGATCAAATCCCTTGTAGGCGATGAAAGACTGTTCTGTGCTGGCAACTGATTTTTTCTTGGTCATAAATCCCCCTGTCAGCGCAGCGCTGCGACGAGTTTTTCGGAAAGGAATACGTTCTCGGTCGCACCAGCAAAAAGCGGGGCGATGTCTTCCGGCTTGTGGCCCGCGAGCCCGCAACCAATCGCCGTTACGAGAAACGACATTTGCGGGTTGGCTCGGGCGAATGAGATGAATTCCGCAACATACGGCGCAATTTCCCGCACCGGCATCGTCTGGATGCGCTCGTCTTTGGTCGGGATGGCGTAGGACCGGCCATGCAAGCCGAGGCCCTTCCCAAGCACAGCGCCCCAGCGGACCGCCGCTTCACGAGCAGCCCCCGCACCATGGACACCGGCAAGGTTGCTGCCGAATACGAATATTATGTTGGGGTCTGCTGTCATCTCATCGTCCTGTCGGTTGATGAGGTATATATCACAGATTGTGATTATCCACGCAAGAGGTAAAATCACATTTTGTGATATTATTTCTCCCCCTCCCGCGAATCAGTGCTATAAGGAGGCGTGACGCGGGCTGTGCCGGAGTGGTTTATCGGTGAGGGACGCCAAGAGGGATCAGGCCATGTGGCTGTTGCCCCCGTGGGTTCGAAGCCCACCGGCCCTCGTCACAACAGATGGAGGGTATATGTTCTCGGCGTTATTATATTTGCTGCACCCAACGGCGCTGGGAGGTGCTAAATGCAACCTAACGCGCCGATTCTAACCCGCTTGGTAGAAGGAGGTCGCGTCGTCCCATGGTGGAAGGCAGACAGGGTGCGATTGCCTCACGAAATTATGCATAGCGTTGCCTATCTGTATACGGATCAGATTGCAGCCGAAGATGGAGATTCTACTGGTGCCGCTACGGCATTTTGGGTGAGTGGGGAGTTCAGGCCCGGCGCGTTTCCACAAGGCACAACAGTGGCTTTTGTTGTGACAAATCGACACGTAATTGAGAGGGGTGCCACTACTCTCAGGTGGCTTGGTCGAGATGGTACGCCATCGATCCTCAATGTCCCAAAAGAAGATTGGTTTTTCTCTTCAAACCCCAACCTGGACCTCGCCTTGTGGACGGTGCCTTTGGGGATAGAGGGAAACGTTTTCCTTATTCCGACTAGCCGGTTTCTTATTCCTGATGAGCTAGATCAATTCGATGTCAGGATAGGCGATGATATTTTTATGGTTGGTAGGCATTTGGGATTTGATGGTAAAATCAAGAATACGCCAACAGCAAGATTCGGTCATCTCGTACAATACCCACTTGAAGATATAGAGGATGACAAAGGGCGTAAGCATAAATCTTTTCTAGTACAAATGCCGTCTCTTCCGGGGTTTTCTGGCTCTCCAGTCTTTTTATACCAGAATGAAATTGAAAAGAATGCAGAGCATGGCCGAGTGGCGATAGGGCAACGGCCTAGATTTTGGAAATTGCTCGGAGTTAATCTTGGGCATCTGAAAGCTTTTACAGCAACTTACCATGCTGGCACACAAGCAAGGAATCAATACCTATATGCTGAGATTAATTCGGGTATCAACGTTGTAATACCATCCTGGGACTTGGGGAGCGTTTTTAACGAACTTCTAAGGGCGAAATTTGGGATCGGTTGATTTTGACGAAACAGCGGCGGGAGTACAGAAGTGGAGCTAGCAACCATTAAGCAGCGCCTCAATGGTGCGTTTGCGTGGCTTACGATGCTTTCGGCAGCAGCCGGAGTTGCATTCCTTTGGCTTTTGAGTTCCACGAATAGCGGATTCGAAAAGGTTAATGAAAAAATTAGCACCGTGGGAAAGGTTGTGGCTTCACAATCTGCCCAATTGGATGGCGTAAAAGAATCTCTTCAAAGAATTGAGGGTAAGCTCGATAGGGACAGTTCTAAGCGCTAGGCTGGGTTTGAACGCTATCCCCCGTAGTGGGGCAGCCTTTGATGAGGGCGTCAGGGCAAAGGGCTTTTAGGGATTTGGTCAAGGCTCTGCGCTAACAGACCAAATATCCACCTTATATTCTAACGTTTTTGGCTCTGCCCAATGCGGGAGTGAAACCGCACTGCACTGGACCGCGGTTGTGCGTGGCTTCATAATCAGGTCTAGTTTTGTGTCACTAAACCCATCCGATATAGCGTTAGAGTGACCTGGCCGAAAAGCGCGCACGCCGTAGGTAATCTCGGTTATGGTTTTGCCAGTTGGGTTATCAAAATACACTTTGATCGGATAGTCAGGGTTGCAGCGGAATGGCTTAGATGCGTCATCTCGCACAACGGGAGGCACTTCAACAGAGCCGTCATCGTATATGATCCTAGTGATAATGCGCCTTTCTAGGGGCGGATTTAGCTGCGGCTCGGCCCAAAAATAAAGAGAACCAATCACTAAGACGCACGCCAACACCACTGCCAGCCGCCAAGCAATTTCCAGTAGCTTGAAAACAGCCTCTCCGATCGGAACGGGGCGGCTTAAAGTGCCGATGTAGAATGGCCCGCGCCATATTGCGCGCGCCGCGCGTCCCGCGTGAAATGATAGCCCTTCCGCCATAAAAGTCTCGCCCCTACCTACAATCCCCATGGGACACGTAAACGGCGGTCATTTGACTGGCAACTTCAACAACATCCCCTTTGGAACCAAACTTGAGGAACGTTCCCGCTCCTGGGATTTCGGCGATGGTGAAAATGCCAGAGTGTGAGATTTTGGCAGGATGGGTATCGCAGCCCCGCCTGTCGCAGCGGCTATAGGTCAACGCCTGATCGTCCAGTTTGACGCGCACAGCAGGGGAGAGCGACTTGCATCCGCTGGCATCGCAAAACTGCTTTGCAGTGAATGTGCAATTATAGTTACGAGCCTGAGCTGGCGGCGTGCTTAGCGTCAGCATTAACAGCACGGCCGCGAAAATGGCAGGCTTACCCATCCGTGCCATCGCGCTTAAGGATGATCTTGGCCATGTCGGTCATCTGCTTCTTCTGGTCCTTATTGGCGCTCACCCACATATCAATCATGTCGTTCGATAAAATGGCCGGATCGTGATCGAGCAGTAGTCCGGGCGTGATGTCCAGCGCAGGAGCCAAACGTCTCAGCCATTTTGCCGATAAACCCCTTTCACCTGATTCCAGATAGCCGATGACGTTCGGCTTTGTGCCGACTTTTTCCGCCAAATCTTCCTGCGTCATTTCTCGGCGCATTCGCCAAGCGCGAAGGTGGTTCGGTCCGCCATTTTTATCAGAATCACTCATTGTGATATTATCTGAAATTCGAAAGCAGGACGCCTCCCCCAATCTGTGACAATTTGCGCTTGCCTTCATAATCACAATCTGTGATATTGATGGCATGGATACACCGTCGCAACGAGAGTTGAGCGCTAGGGTTGGCATCAGTCAGTCCTACGCAAGTATGATCTTAAATGGGAAACGCGATCCCTCGCGTCCGCTCGCGATCCACATCTTCCGGCGCACTGGCTGGAAGCATGATGTCATCGCTGATTTGACGGACGAGCAGATCGATCTGCTTGAGACGATTGAGCAATACCAGCCATCGGCAGCCGCATGACCGTGCGCGAGACGATCCCCGATAGCGATGTTGGCAGGGACTTCATCCATGCGCTGGAACGGGAGTACTGGGAGAGCGGAATTACCCGCGCCAGTTGTCCCGCGCCATCTGATGAATCTCCGCGAGCCAAGGAGCCAGATGGTTTTCGATATGGGCCCTGGCTTGTTCAAATTGCGCTGTTTGCTCTGGCGTGTCTCCCGGCATTGCGTCGAAATGCGAGGTGAGATCGTGAAAATACTTCTCGACCTCTTCCGGTTTAACCAATCCGCGCCAAGCCATGAGGCGCATGGAATTGATGCCTGCGGATATAGCGGAACCCCACCATTTGATAAAAAGCCGCTGATCCATGGGCTTACCTTTCGTGCTGACTTTGACAATCGCACGATAGCCGAAGCCGAGGCGGGAGTAATCCCCCTCGGTGGAGGCGCAGCATGACCGTAGCGGTAAACATACGCTGGGGCCGTCTCGCTGACATGCCGCGCTGCAAAGCTTGCGGCAGGATCGCAAATTACTGCGACCACAGCGATTTGATTTTCGCTGGAATAGTCCCCGCCCCCAAATCCTCCATTTCGGATGAACATCATGACGTGGGCCAATACGCGCCTCGCTGCGATGCACCAAATCCGTTTACCTCGTTTGTAAATCCCGTTTTGAAACAGGGGGATGCTTCATGCTGACGTTCTCAGTCGGATTGATCTGCTTTGTTGTCGGTATCGGAGTCATGAACCGCTGGCAGAGGATCGAAACCGAGATTCTCTATAACCGATACCTCGCCGAATATGACGAGCGTGCCTCGCTACAGGACAGGCTGTCGATCGTATCGCGTGAGCGCGACGCGACGGAAGATGAGCTGATCAAGGTTTATACCCAGCTTCCCAAGCGCGATGCGAAGGGGCGGTTTGTATGACCCGTGTGGAGGCTTCCCTGCGTTACGCCGCCAGAAGGCCGATACTCGTCACCAGCAAGGGGGCGGCTGTCACGATTGAGACGCTTCGGTTCTTTTCACCCAGCGTGATTTACGCCGCTGGCGCGAAAGCTCGGAGGCGTCAGGCATGACCTATCGCTATTGCAAAACCGCGCCTGCTATGGCTACGACACCCGAGGAAATCGATCGCCGCCGTGACGCTATTCGCGGATCGCGCAATCTCCTGATCGCGCTGCTCACCAAGCATGGTGTTGCGCAGCCGGGGAGGCGGAGCGATGCTTAAGTGGCTGTTCCGTCGCTCCAAGCCTGTCCGTGATGAAGCCGGGCGGTTCGTATCATCCCAGCGCCAACTGATGCTCATGAAAGCTCGGGCCATTCGTGCGGCCAAGGGCTTGCCTGAAAGCGAGGCGCTCAATGGCTGACTGGATCAACTTCCCTCGGCTTGGTCGGTGCCCTGTCTCGCCTGATGCTGTTGTCAGCGTGCTGTTTCGTGGCGACGCCGAACCGCGTCCGAGCCGATACAGCTATCTTGCCAAGCAACTGCGCTGGGACCGCTTCAAGGGCCAGAGCGAGCCTCTCCCGTTCGATATCATCGGATACCGCATGGAGGCGCAGGCGTGAGGTTCAATAAGCATGCTGTCGCGCGCAAGACTGAGTGCGCCAACGGCCATCGGCACGATAGCGCTTTCGAGGCGCGCCGATGCAATGAACTGCATCTGCTCATGAATGCTGGGAAGATTGCTGGCCTTCAGGTTCACCCCTTCTTTCCTTTTATTATCGACGGCGAAACGCCGAAGTTGGGCAACGGGCACAAGGTCGGGGTCACTCTCGATTTCAGCTA
>Ga0207674_10004010_pt1 | contig 17879 bp, 18 predicted proteins | sample KBSCornC72_FD_184303 | JGI IMG/M metagenome (GOLD analysis project Ga0207674, IMG submission 184303) | Corn rhizosphere microbial communities from Kellogg Biological Station, Michigan, USA - KBS Corn C7-2 (SPAdes) (version 2) | ecosystem: Host-associated > Plants > Roots > Rhizosphere > Soil ... | reverse complement strand
CGAAGCTCGCTATCTCGCGCCACTCATCGCCGTGACGCGCGATGGCGGATCAGGCCGCGTTTCGCTGACCCGCGCCGGGCGCGTCCGGATCGATTACCAGCTGAACCAGACGGGAGTCGCGACCCTTCGCCACGCCGCGATCCGCATGGCCCGACTCGCTCGCGCTGCCGGGGCGGGCGACATCGTGGTAGCGGCCACGCCCGGGATCCGCTTCAACGCGATCCGCTCATCTCCGGAGAGCGACGCCGCGGCGTACGCGCGTTTCGAGGACCGGGTGGCACGGATGGATTTCCGGCCCAACCGGGGCTCGGTGTTCTCGGCGCACCAGATGGGGACGGTGCGGATGGGTGCCGCCCCCCGGGAGCATCCGTGCGATCCGAACGGCCGCGTCCGCTCCCGTGGCCGACGCGAGCGCCTGGTCGCCGGTCTCTACGTCGCCGACGCCTCGCTCTTCCCGACGGCCATCGGCGTCAACCCGATGCTGACCGTGATGGCGCTGGCGCGACGGGTTGCCCGGACGGTGCTGGCGGAGTCGTAGCGTCCGGGGAGGGCTGCGGTCGAGCCATGCGGCCGCGGGCGGTCACGATCAGCGCGACGGCAGCGACGATGACGGCGCCGGCGAGCACGGTCCGTGGCTCGATCGGCTCGCCGAGGATGATCGCGCCGAGGATCACTGCGACGACCGGGTTGACGTAGGCGTACGTCGCCACCAGCGGCAGCGGCGCGACCCGGATCATCCAGCCGAAGGTGGTGAACGCGACGATGCTGCCGACGAACGTCAGGTACAGGAACGCGGCGAATGACGCGGCCGTCACGGCTGCCGGATCGAACCGCGCCGGCTCACCCGACACGATCGACATCGTGGCGAGGACGAGCGCCCCGGTGACCATCTGCAGACCGGTCGACACGAGCGGGTGACGCGGTAGCTCCGCGCGGTGCGTCGCGAACAATGAGCCCGACGACCAGGCGATCGGCGAGATGATCAGCGCGAGGACGCCGGCGGCGTGCAGCGCTCCGGTCGCGCCGAGCGCAGTCGGACCGACGAGGATCGCCACACCGGCAAAGCCGACGACGATCCCGACGACCGCGAGTCGAGGCAGTCGTTCGTTGAGGACGACGCGGCCGAGCACCGCGATCCAGACCGGCATCATCGCGACCAGCAGCGCGGCGATGCCCGACGGGATCGTCTGCTCGCCCCACGCCACCATGCCCATGCCGCCGCCGAGCAGCAGCGCGCCGACGATCGTCGAGTCACGAAGCTCGCGGCGCGTCGGGCGCCTGATCGTCCCTCGCTCGCGAACCGCGACCCAGGTGAGGAGGATCAGGCCAGCCGAACCGAACCGCGCCGCCGCCATAAGGAACGGGGGGATGGTCTGGACGCCGACCGCGATGGCCAGGTACGTCGAGCCCCAGACCCCGTAGAGGATCGCCAGGCCGACCCAGATCAAGCGCGGATCAGGGGCGGTCGTCTTGTGCTCGGTTGGCATAGTCCGTTGGTCCAAGAATCAAGGATACGCCCCGTCGGTCCCACGTGCGCGAGGCGCACGGCGGGCGCGAGACGCGCGAGATGCTCGAGGTTCGCGACGTGCGCGGTCCGGGTCGCCGGCGTGTCAGGCGGCGGCTGCGACCGGCCGGCAGACCTTGCACGGGCGGTAGCCGGCGGCGCCTGCCTCGGCAAGCGAGCGGAACGGACGCCGGTTGCGTTCGAGCATGTGCCGCCCGGTATGGCACGTCGGCCAGCAGACGATCTTGGTCGAGGCGCAGCCGACGAGTCGCTCCCCGCGGCGGGCGGCCGACTCCATCGCGTCGGGATCGAGGCCCTCCTCGGTCAGGACGGCACGCTTGTTGTGCGGACCGCCGAGCGAGTACTGGCCGATGAAGCCGTCGCTCCGGACCACTCGATGGCACGGGACGATGAGCGGCACGGGGTTGTGTCCGAGTGCCGTGCCGACGGCCCGGACGGCCTTGGGCCGGCCGATCTCGGCGGCGATCCAGCCATACGGGCGGACCTCGCCCCGCGGGATCTCGAGCGCCTTGCGCCACACGTCCTGCTCGAAGCCGGTGTGACCACGGAGGTCGAGCGGGATCCGGACGCGGCGATCGCCGTCGAGCCGTCGAGCGATCGCGTTCGCGAGGCGGGTGGGGACCTCGGCCGCGATCGCCTGGCGACCCGTCGCAACAAGATGGCGCGCTTCGAAGGCCTCTTGGTCGCCGGCAAGGTCGACCGACACGACGCCGACCCCGTTCCACGCCACGACGAGCGGGCCGAGCGGCGACTCGTCGATCCGCCCGTAGCGATCCAGGAGGCCGACCTCGACCAGGACCGAGGACCGCAGCGTCGACGGTGCCCGGACGGCGAGGTCGGCCAAGGCTGTCGCCTCGGTATCGGTGATCTCGAGCTGGGTCGTCATGCGGTCATCTCCTCGGGCTCGGGGCGTGTCTCCGCCTCGAGCATCGTGCGTAGCAATGCGATCCCTCGGTGGACCTGGGCCTTGACGGTGCCTTCCGGCCTGCCGAGGGCTTCGGCGGCTTCGGGATACGTCAGGCCGTCGACGTGGCGTAGGACGATGGCGGTGCGATACGCCGTCGGCAGAGCGGCCAGCCGGACCGCCCAGCGGTCACGCTCCGCGTGGCGCTCCGCCACAGCGGTCGGTGTGGCGGCCTCGGGGGCTTCCGGTTCGGTGATCGGTCGATTCGCGTCGCCATCGATCGAAACGGGCTTCGGACCGCGAGTCGCCCGCCGGGCGCCGACGGTCCGGCAGCGGTTCAGGACGATCGTCGATAGCCAGGGCCGGAGGCGAAGCTCCGCGATCCGTGCCCGGTCATACGAGGCGAGCGCCCGGTATGCCCGTACGAGCGCGTCCTGGGCCGCCTCCTCGGCATCGCCCGGATCGCCGAGCATGCGTAGCGCGATCGTGTAGAGCCGGTCCTGGTGGGCGATGACGAGCCGCTCGAACGCGGCATCGAGGTCATCAGCGAGGTCGGCGATGAGGCGGTCGTCGGCGTCCATCACCGGGTAGAACCGCGTCCTGGCGGCTTCCGTTGCACGGGTCCACGGTACGCCCGCGGGCCGGCGCGAGTGCCGGAAAGGCCCCGAGCCCATGCGACAATCCGCCGATGGGCCACGAGGACCGCTTCGACGACCTCATCGCCAGTCTCGGTGGCTTCCACCGATCCTGGCTCGTGTACCTCGGCATCGAGCTCGGTCTCTTCGCGCGGATCCGCGATGCGGGCGAGCCGGGCATCACCCCGGACGAGCTGGCCACCGCGACCGGCACGAACCCCGAGGCCATCGGCGCATGGTCGTGGGCCACGGATGCACACGGTCTCACCCGATTCGACGACGGCCATCTGACGATCGACCACGACACGGCGCAGATCCTGCTCGACGAGCGCCGCTCCGACTTCCTCGGCGGCCAGTTCGTCCATGCCGTCGTGGCGTCGATGGACTGGGGCGGGATGGCCGCGTTCTTCCGCAACGGGACCCCGATCCTCGATCGGCCCGACCGCTACCGCGCGGCCATCGAGCGCCTGACGCGGCAGGACATCGCGGTGTTCTTCGAGGAGGTGCTCGCGGCGTTGCCGCAGCTGACCGTCGAGCTGTCGCACGGCGGCCGAGTGGTCGATGTGCATTGCGGCGGCGGTCGGTGGCTCATCGCCATGGCTCGCCGGTTCCCGCAGCTCGAGCTCGTCGGTGTCGAGTTCGAAGCGGATTCGGTCGCGCGCGCCCGGGTGACCATCGCAGCGGAGGGACTCGCCGACCGGATCGAGATCCGCGCGGCCCGAGCCACGGATCCGGGTCACTCCGGCGAATACGACCTGGCCTATTTCCAGTACGCCCTGCACCAGCTGTCCGATGCACCACGGGTGCTCGCCGCCGCATGGGCAGCGCTACGACCGGGCGGGCGCGTGATCGTCCTGGATTGGCCGTTGCCCTCTGGCCCGGATGAGTTCCGGACGCGCCACGGCGAGATCATCGCCGGTGTTCAGCTCGACGAGCTCTATCAGGGCACCGCGCTCGCGACGCGCGACCAGTTCCTGGCGTGGTTCTCCGAGGCTGGGCTCCCGGAGCCGTCGACGATCGACCTGCCCTCGGGCGCCTCGGTCTTCCTCGCGGAGCGTCCGGCCTGACGCGGGGCGTCAGGCCGTCGGACCTCCGTCGGTCAGCTGACCGTGATCTGCCCCGTCATGTTCGGATGGATCTTGCAGAAGTAGTCGTACGTGCCCGCGGCGGTGAACTTGATGCTCCCCGTCGAGCCGGCGGCGATCGTCGGGGTCGTGCATGCACCGTCCGCCTTCATCGTCGCCGTGTGACCCGTGCTGTCGTTGTTGGTCCACGTCACGACATCGCCGACCTTCGCGGTGATGGTCGCCGGGCTGAAGGCGAAGCCCTTGATGGTCGCCGCGACGGTGCCGGTCTCGGTCGAAGCCTCGCATCCGGCAGCGCCACCGGAGCTCTCGGACGCCGCGGTGCTCTCGGACGCGGCCGCCGACTCGCTGGGAGCTGCGACGCTGGGGGCAGCCGATGCCGGTGCGCTGGTCGCGGTGCCGCTGCTCGAGCAGGCCGCGACGATGAGCAGGATCGCGGCCGTTGCCGCGAGCAGGGGTGTCCGGGACATTCCGATCTCCTCGTGTGTCCGTATCCGAGGTCTGCCTCTCGATACCTGCCGACGGTACGACCGTAGCGTCCAAGTGGTTTCATGAATCCCGGTCCTGCAAGCCCCTCGCCACGCATCGACGCGACCGTGGTGCGCCGCTTGCTACGCCACGAAGCCGAGGTGCATGCCATCCCCGGCCGCGCCTTGCGCGACCTTGGCGACGCGATCCTGCTCCACGACCCCACCGAGCCCGAACCGTTCTGGAACCGGATCGAGGCGATCCAGTGGCCGACGGACGCGAGTGGCTTCGACCGACGTCTCGCCGAGGTCGGCGTGCTGTTCGCGTCGATCGGGCGACAGCCTCATTTCTGGACATTGCCGCCGTACGACGAGCCGCGTGACCTCATCGCGCGGTTGTTCGCGAATGGGTTCGAGGATGTCGGTGATGGCCTGGTCCTGGCGACGTCCGACGTCGAACCGGCACGGGCCGCACTGCGCCGATCGCCACTCTCCGCCGACGTCTCGATGGAGCGGTTCCGCGGGATCATCGGTGCCGAGGCTTCCAGGGCCGCGGATGCCATCGTGTCGGTCCTCATGGCGGCATTCACCGTCGACCCGGAACGATATCCCGGGGTCGTCGCCGAGACGCTCGCGTCGCTGGCGGACCCGCGCTTCATGCACTACCTCGTTCGGCGCGAGGGCACGCCGCTCGCTGTCGCCCGGCGGGCGACATTCGACGGGATCTCCTACCTCTCGTCGATCGGCGCCGTCGATGCCGCGCGCGGTCTCGGGTTCGGGCGGCTCGTGACGGCATCGGCGATGGTCGACGGGTTCGCCGAAGGCAACGAATGGGTCCATCTCGGCGTGTACGCCGACAACATCCCGGCACGTCGCCTCTATGAGAGTCTCGGTCTGGCGATGGCCGGCGAGCCCGGGCCGGACATGATCCTGATCGGATGACTCGCCCGATCGGGCGAGGCTGGGCGACCGTCGAGCTGGAACGCGCCGAAGGGCAGGTCCGCGACCTGATCAGCGGGGACCTGCGGTTCAGCGACACCCAGCGGTCGGTGCTCCTTGGCGCGCGATGTCGCCGTGCTTCGACGCCCGAGGGGGAGTGGATCGTGCTCATGGAGCCCGACACGGAGGGCAGGCTGGCCGGGCTCCTCGCCCGGCAGGGCGAAGGCTGGGCCGCGACCTGGGAGGAGCACGCGACCGAGGATGCGAAGCCCGCCGCCGTGGCCGGGCCGTTGGGCCCCGAACTCCTCGCGCCCGACCAGCCCGCGCGCGGTCAGTTCCGGCTCATCGTGATGCCCGCTACCATCGAGCCATGACGGAGACGACCGACCCGACGCTGACGATCCGGCCGGCGGAGGCGAGCGACGCCGAGGCGATCGCGACGCTTTTCACCGATGAGGGATATCCAGCCGGTCCGAGCGATATCGTCGAGCGGCTCAGCCGGTTCGCGTCCGAGCACTCTCGTGTCGTGATCGCGGAACACGAGGGCACGCTGCTGGGGTTCATCGCGCTCCACGCCCTGCCGCGGTTCGAGCACGACGACCGCATCGTCCGCGTCCTCGCGCTCGTGGTCGACGCCGGCGCGCGTGAGCGTGGTGTCGGTCATCGGCTCATGACCGAGGCCGAACTGATGGCCCGGGAGCTCGGAGCCGCCTTCGTCGAGGTCACGGCCGGCCACCACCGCCCCGAGGCGTACCGCTTCTACGAGTCGATGGGCTACGACGCGACCGTCACCGCCTATCTGCGCAAGAAGCTTTGACCCGGTGACCACGATCCCGGCCGGCGGGCCGGTCATCCGCGTGCGCGGCCTCACGAAGCGATACGGCGACGTCCAGGCGGTCGACGGCATCGACTTCGACGTCGCCAAGGGCGAGATCTTCGGTCTGCTCGGACCCAACGGTGCGGGCAAGACGACGACGGTCGAGATCCTGGAGGGATTGCGCCAACCCGACGGCGGTCAGGTCTCGGTACTTGGGGTCGACGTCTCGCACGACGCGGACGCGATCAAGCCGCGCATCGGGGTCAGCCTCCAGACGGCGGCCCTCTACCCGAAGCTGACGGTGACGGAGCTGATCGACCTTTTCCGCAGCTTCTATCCGACGTCCCGCTCGACGAAAGAGGTCATGGACGCGCTCGAGCTCGGCGAACGGCACAACGCCCGCAGCCAGGATCTGTCGGGCGGGCAGCGTCAGCGCCTCGCGGTCGCGCTCTCGCTGGTGAACGACCCGGAGCTCGTGTTCCTCGACGAGCCGACGACCGGTCTCGATCCTGCCGCGCGCCGCTCGCTCTGGGACATCGTCGAGGGGCTGAAAGCCGACGGGCGATCGGTGCTCCTGACGACGCACTACATGGAGGAGGCCGAGATCCTGTGCGACCGGCTGGCGATCATGGACCACGGGCGGATCCTCGAGATGGGCACGGTCGAGCAGCTCGTTTCGAAGCATTTCCAGGAGCGCACGGTCCGCTTCGACCGGCTCGACGGCCTGGCCCGTGAGGAGCTCGAGCGGCTGCCCGAGGTCACATCGGTGAAGGAGGACACGAACGAGGTCCTGATGTACACCAAAGACCCCGGGCGCACCATCGGCGCGCTGCTCGATCTCGCCGACTCGCGCGGGCTCGAACCGCAGAACCTCGGGATCCGCCGGGCAACGCTTGAGGATGTCTTCCTCGACCTGACCGGCCGAGCGCTGCGGGACTGACGATCGATGAGTCCACTGCTCGCACTCACGCGCGCGAACATCCGGAGCTATACCCGAGACCGCGCTGCGCTCTTCTGGACGCTCGCCTTCCCGCTGATCTTCATCTTCATGTTCGGGTTCATCTTCCAGGGCGGCAACCAGAGTCAGCTCAAGCTGGGCTGGGTGGACCAGGACGCGTCGCCAGCCGCGACCCAGCTACGCCAGGCGTTCGCGGCACAGACGGGCACCGAGCTCACCGACGCGTCGAAGGACGACGCGCTGGCGAAGATGCGCCAGGGCGACGTCGATGCCGTGATCGTGGTGCCGGTCGGCTACGGCGAGGGCGTCACGGCGGGTGCCGCGGGTAGCGGCGGCCCGACATCGATCCTGGTCTTCACGGACCCGTCACGCTCGAACCTCGTCGCGTCGGTGTACCAGGCGGTCGGTGCCGTGCTCGGCGTCGTGAACCTCGGCGGCCGCCCGCCGCTGGTCGTTCCGCAGGCGGAGACGCTCCAGACCGAGAACCTCAACTTCATCAGCTACTTCGTGCCGAGCATGCTCGGGCTATCGGTGATGCAGGTCGGCATCTTCGCGGCGATCCCGCTCGTCGCCGACCGCGAGAAGCTGATCCTCAAGCGGCTTGCTGCGACCCCACTCAAGCGCTGGCAGCTCGTCGGCTCGAACGTGCTGATGCGTCTGCTCATCGCGCTCGTCCAGACGGTGATCATCGTGGGTGTCGGCGTGGCGGCATTCCACGTCGAGATCACCGGATCGCTGCTCTTGGCGTTGGCGTTCGTGGCGCTCGGTGCGATGGCGTTCCTGGCGCTCGGCTATGTGATCGCCTCGTTCGCGAAGACCGAGGAAGCCGCCAACGGCATGACCAGCGTCGTGCAGTTCCCGATGATGTTCCTGTCGGGGACGTTCTTCCCGATCGCGGCGATGCCGGACTTCCTGCAGACCGTCGCCCGGCTGATCCCGTTGACCTACCTCGCCGACGCGCTTCGCCAGGTCATGGTCGGTGGCGCGGCGTTCGCGCCGCTGTACGTGTGCGCCGCTGTTCTCCTGGCGTGGCTCGTGGGCTGCTTCTTCGTCGCGTCGCGCACGTTTCGCTGGCAGTAGCGCCCTACCAGCGTTCCTCGTGGACGACGTCGTCGAGCGGGCGACGACCGCCTGATTGCAGTGGCCGCGTGAGATCGTCGGGATCGAGCGGGTAGCCGAACGAGAGCAGGAACTCGCAGTGGTGGTCCTCGGGATAGCCGAGGAGCGAGCGCGCGAGGTCCTGCTCATAGACCGTCGCGGGGACGCTGCCGATGCCGAGCTCCCACGCGGTGAGGATCATCGAGTCGGCCGCCATGCCGAGGTCGAACATCACCGATAGCGGGACGCCCGTCTTCGCGGGGTCTGGTGTCACGAGCGCGACCGCGGCGGCCGCTCCCGCCAGGTGACCGGCCCATGGACCGACCTCGGCGAGCTCGCGCAGGTGATCGCGGTCACGCGCCACGATGAACTCCCAGCGCTGCTGGTTCTTCGAGCTATTGGCGCGCCGGCCGGCGCGCAGGATCCTGTCGAGATGTTCGTCCTCGAGCGGGCGATCCGCGAAACGCCGGACGACGCGTCGCGACGAGACCGCATCCCAGACCGACATCGATGCCACCGTCAGCCCAGTCCCGGCTCGTCGGCGGTGGTGAGTGTCTCGATCTCGACGCGCTTCGTCGCGCCGGGGAGGGCGACCTTCACGAGCGTCCGGAAGCCACCGGGAAGCGTGTCGACCGCGGATAGCCGCTCCTCCGCTGCCGGGACCCGCTCGGCCGGAGTCGCAGCGGCAAGCGACGCCGCGTGCAGGGGCGCGAGCGACCCTTCGAGATGTGCTGCCAGGAACCGGGCGACCTCCGCGCGATAGCGCGCGTCTTCATACAGCCACGAGTGCTGGCCTCCGGCGATCACCAGCGTCTCGACAGGCGCCGCATCCGGGTCGCCGACACGTGCTCGACGCGCCGCCGCTGCCAGCCGGGAGAGGTGGCCGACCGGGACCACGTCGTCGTCATCGCCATGGATCAGCAGGATCGGGCCCGCGTACCGGATGACTGCGGCGGTCGCGCTGATATCCGCGACGACATGCCGCCTCGGCCGCAGGTAGACGTGCGTCGTCAGCCAGGCGAGAGGGTAGGCGATCGGGTCGGGGATCGGCAGCCGCGCGAGGCGGAAGGTCTGGCGCGTGAGCCGGTATGGGTCTGCCGGCGTGGACGTCGCGACGACCGCGGCGACCCGAGGGTCGGCCGCGCCAGCCAGCAGCGCTCCGATCGCACCCATCGAATGTCCGACGATCGCTCCGCTCGTCACGTCCGGGCGAGCGATGAGTGCCTGGAACGCGGCGAGGGCATCGTCGCCGAACTCGCCCGCCGTCAGCGGCATGGTCTCGGGCGGGTTCGCGCCATGGCCGCGGATGTCGATCGTCAGGCAGTGGAAACCCGCCGCGTGCAGGAACAGCGCCAGCGGCAGCGTCCGGTCCCGCGCCGATTCCCAGCCGTGGACGAGCACGACGCCAGGCCCGGGTTCGCCGGAACCGGCCGGGATGAACCAGGCGGGGAGATCCTCGTCGCCGGATCGCACGGAAAGTGTCTCGAACGAGAGCCCGAGGTCGGCCGGAGACATCGTCGGGGGGAAGCGTCGGGGATACCCGGCGCGTGCCCGATAGGCGAGCGCGAAGCGGTAGGCGAGTCCGACTTGTGCCGCCGCGATCGCAGCAGCGAGGCCGGCTCGCGTCACGAGACCCATCACCTGCTAGGGGACGGCACGCACGACGTGCTGTCAAGCGCGCAGGAGCGGACCGCTGTTCCCGGCGTGCCCGTCGGTACACTGCATCTGTGGCCAAACGCGATCCGCACGAGGTGCTCGGTGTCGCTCGTGACGCCGACGCCGCACACATCAAGGCCGCTTGGCGAAAGCTCGCTCGGGCCCACCACCCGGACCTGACCGGCGACGACCCGGCCGCCTCGCGGGTCGCCACCCGGAAGATGGCCGAGATCAACAACGCGTATGCGGCGCTGATCCGGGACATCCAGGCCGCGGAAGCGGAGCGCGGACCAGCGGCCGACATGGGCGGCGCGCCCGGCCGGCGAGGTGGGCCCCCGTCACCGCGACCCACGCGTCCTGTCACCGGCCGCGTCGACACGACCGCCACCTACCGCCCGCGGAATCAGACGATACCGAGGTCACCCGGCGGCCCGTACCCGCAGAACGGGGATGCGCTTCGCGGCCAGCCGCCGCTCCGTGCCGAGCGTCGTGGCAACGAGCCGCCCCGCGCCTCGACGCCGACCGGGCCGCTCGAGCGGGGAAGGATCCGCAACTTCCGACGGCCGAAGCCACCGCCGCTCGACCGGGCGCGCGAACACGTCATCGAGTTCGGCAAGTTCCACGGGCACACGCTCGGCCAGATCGCGGCCTTCGAGCCGTCATACATCGACTGGGTGGCGAGCACCGTCACCCGGGATCCAGAGCTGGTTGCCGCGGCGCGCGTCGTCCAGGCGGATCTCGACGCCCGTGGCGTCGGTCGGCGGTCGCACCCGGCGCCGGCTCGCGCGACCCGTTCCGCCTGACCTCTGGCGGAGAAGTCCCGGAAAACGATGATCGCCCCCCGGATACCCGGAGGGCGATCGGTGCTGGTCCGATCAGTGCTGCCAACCCAACGTTCTTACGGGCCTGATGGCCGATGATCCGGTTACTCGGCTCGTGATCGGGGCCCGGGATCCCTCCCTCGAACCTCCTCGAGTGAGCGTCCGTTCCCCGTTCCGTGACCGACGCCCCAGGTGCTGTCCCCGGTTCGATCGCAGGTCGGCTTGATCGCCATGCTGGACCTCGGCACCACGAAGGGCAATGGCACCCTCGTCCCGGATCGGCAGGCTCGATGGTCGGGCGCACCCGCGCACCATCCGTGGGACGCCCGTACCAGGTGCCAGAAGGCACCGCCGGCCGGTCGCCGGTACGCTTCTGCGCGTGACCCATCGATCCACGGTGCTGCATTTCCGCGTGTCCGCTCGTGCCTTGATCGCGCTCGCCAGCCTTGCCGTCTTCGTCGCCGCATGCGGCGGCGGGGCCGCGGCGTCCTTCGATGTCGCCGCCGGGTGCCCGGTCGAAGGGCGGGTCGCTGGTGCCTATCCAGACCTCGAGAAGCGGATCCCGACGAGCTACGAGGGACGCGCGCCCGACACCCTCGACTCTGGCCGTCACTGTGACGCGGACAGCCTCGGCAGCCTCGCCAAGGCCGGATTCGCTGAGGTCCGTTTCGCCGGCGGCACGTGGGACTTCGGCGGCGAACGGGCGGCCGCGCTCGTCGTCTTCGAGGCCCCTGGCCTGACGGCAAACCAGATCGCCGACTTCTACGGTACGAGCGCGCAGGGCGCGAACCGCACGACGATCACCGGCGTATCGACGCCCGAGATCTCCGGGCGATCCGGCTATCGCCTGAACACGATGACCGGTGACCGGGTCCAGACCGTGGTCGTCTGGCCGTCCGCGACATCGGATGTCGTCAACGTCGTCATCACCAACGACCTGCCCGACCCGAAGATCCAGTCTGCGATCGACGCCTTCTCGGGAGCCTGATCGAGGGCCGGTGCTAGAGTCGGCCGCATGACCGACCGGCGGCGGGACTGGGAACGCGAGCGGCTCGAACCGGCGCTCAAGCGCGCCCCCGAGCGCAAGGCGTCGTTCTCGACGATGAGCGACATGCCCATCGAGCGGTTGTACGGCCCGTGGTCGATGGCACCGGACGAAGAGGAGCGGATCGGGCTTCCAGGCGAGCCGCCGTTCACGCGTGGCATCCACCCGACCGGCTATCGGAGCCGCCTCTGGACGATGCGCATGTTCGCGGGCTTCGGCTCGGCCGAGGACACGAACCAACGCTTCCACCAGTTGCTCGCTGCGGGCCAGACGGGGCTGTCGATCGCCTACGACATGCCGACCCTGTACGGCTACGACACCGACGACCCCGAAGCCGAGGGCGAGTTCGGCACGTGCGGGGTCGGTGTCAGCAGCCTCGCCGACATGGAGGTCCTGCTCGCGGGGTTGCCGCTCGACAAGGTGTCGACCTCGATGACGATCAACTCGCCGGCCGCGCCGATCTGGGCGATGTATATCGTCGCGGCGGAGAAGGCAGGCGTGTCGCGCGACCGGCTGGAGGGCACGCTCCAGAACGACATCCTCAAGGAGTTCGTCGCTCAGAAGGAGTTCCTGTTCCCGCCCGAGCCGTCGATGCGCCTCGTGACCGACACCATCGAGTTCGGGACCCGCGAGCTGCCGCGCTGGAACACGATCTCGATCAGCGGCTACCACATCCGGGAGGCCGGCTCCACGGCGGTGCAGGAGCTCGCCTTCACGATCGCCGACGGGATGGCCTACGTCGAGGACGCTCTGCGGCGCGGCATGCGGATCGATGACTTCGCACCGCGCCTGTCGTTCTTTTTCAACTCGCATTCCGACTTCTTCGAAGAGATCGCCAAGTTCCGTGCGAGCCGGCGGATCTGGCACGACCTCATGACGAAGCGCTACGCCGCCGAGAACGAGCGATCGGCATGGATGCGGTTCCACACCCAGACGGCGGGTGTGTCGCTCACACCGCAGCAGCCGCTCAACAACCTGACCCGCGTCGCGCTGCAGGCTCTGGCCGGGGTGCTCGGCGGGACGCAGTCGCTCCATACCGACGCTTATGACGAGGCGCTCGCGGTCCCGACCGCCGAGGCGGCACTGCTCGCGCTACGACAGCAGCACGTGATCGCCGAGGAGAGCGGGGTCGATGCGACCGTCGATCCGCTCGGCGGCTCGTGGTTCGTCGAGGCGCTGACCGACGAGACCGAGCGTCAGGTCTGGCGCTACATCGACGAGATCGACCGGCGCGGCGGCATGGTCGCAGCGATCGCCGAGGGCTATCCGCAGCGCGAGATCGCCGACGCGGCCTATCGGTACCAGCGCGAGCTCGACGCGGGCGAGCGTCGGATCGTCGGTGTCAACGCCTATGTCGACGAGAGCGAGGAGACGCGGGTGCCGGTGCTCGAGGTCCCGGCAGGGTCAGTGGAGCGGCAGTTGGAGCGACTCGAGCGGACGCGACGGGAGCGTGACGCGGCGGCGGTCGAGGCGGCTCTCGCTGGCTTGCGCGATGCGGCGTCGCGACCCGGCTCGAGCGAGACCAACCTCATGCCGCACTTCATCCGAGCGGCCGAGGCCTACGCCACGCTCGGCGAGATGTGCGGGGTGCTGCGAGGCGTGTTCGGGGAGTACCGCGAGCCCGTCGCGGTCTAGGGACCGTCCGCGAGCTCGGTAGCGCTCCACACAGGGAGCGCGCCTGCCCTGGACGCGACAAGAGCGCCGAGCCTGTTCGCGAAGCGCAGCGTCTCGTCCGGCGGCATATCCGTGAGGAGGCCGTGGAGCAGCCCAGCGGCGAAGGCGTCGCCCGCGCCCACCGTATCTGCGACATCGACCTCGATCCCCTCCACCATGTACTCATCTCCGCCGACCAGGAGCGTCGCCCCGGCAGCTCCGCGCGTGATGCACAGCCGTTCGATCCCGTAGCGCGCGGCGAGCGCGGTTGCTAACGCGCGGCCGGTCGCGGCTGAGCCGAGGAGCCCCGCGAGGACGACGGCCTCGTCCCCGTTCAGCTTCACGACCGTCGCGTCTCTGAGGAGGTCCAGGACGAGGTCGCCCGTCCAGGATCCGTCGCGAAGGTTCACGTCGTACAGGCGCTTGACGGGGCGGATCTCCGTCGCGACGCGATGGGTGAGCTCGCGGACAGCGGGAGACCGCTGCGCGAGTGTGCCGTAGACCAGTGCTTCAGGTACCAGATCAAGGAGCCTCGTGACGAGCGTGTCGGCATCGCCGATCGACTCATACGCGGCCGGCGATCCGATCGTGAACCGATGGCCCTCGACGGGGTCGGGCGTCACGGCGACCGTGCCCGTGGGCAGATCCGGCGCGACGCTGATGAACGTCGTGTCGACCCCGAGTTCATCCACCGCCGCCACCGCTGACCGCCCCAGCTCGTCATCACCGACAGCGGTCACGAATGCCGCCGGATGGCTGAGACGCCGCATGCTCGCCACGACGTTGAACGGAGCGCCGCCAAGTCGCGGGCCGTCCGGAAAGAGGTCCCACAGCAGTTCGCCGATCCCGAGCACGCGGCCATCCGCCATGTCGCCCATCGCCGCAGACTATGCGTGATGGGTAGGGAGTCCGATGGACCAGAGCCGCCGCGGGTCACGTTCGGCGCTTCGGAGGCGGCCGACGTCCTCGCGGTCCACGCCCCGGGCCGGGTGAACCTCATCGGCGAACACACGGACTACAACGAGGGCTTCGTGCTCCCGATGGCGATCGACCGCGGAATCACGATCACCTTCGTCCCCACCGACGACCGGCGGGTGACGGTGACGCAGCCCAAGACAGGGGAGAGCGCCTCGTTCAGCCTTGATGCGATCGGGCCGCGACGCGGCCACTGGATCGACTACATCGCCGGGATGGCCTGGGCGATGACCGAGGCAGGCATCCAGACGCATGGGTTTCGTGGATCCCTCACGTCGGACCTGCCGCAGGGCTCCGGACTCTCCAGCTCCGCGGCCCTCCAGGTCGCGAGCGCACTGGCTCTCGGCGGTCGGGGAGGGCAGACAACGGATCCCGCGCACATCGCCCGCGTGGCGCAGCGCGCCGAGAACGGGTACCTCGGCGTTCAGGCAGGGGTGATGGACCAATTCGCATCGGCGCACGGCGTCGAAGGGGCCGCGTTGCTCCTCGACTGTCGATCGTTGGCCTACCGCGCCGTCCCGCTACGGCTCGACGAGGTCGCCGTGATCGTCGCCGACTCAGGCTCGCCTCGCCGCCTGAGCACCACGGCCTACAACGAACGTCGCGCGCAGTGCGATGCGGCCGCCGCGGTCATCGCGCGGTCGAACCCCGAGGTGCGGACGTTGCGCGACGTGACGCCGGCGATGCTCGATGGATCCGCTGCGTCCCTTGACCCGGTCCTGGCGCGACGGGCGCGCCACGTCGTCGCGGAAGACGCACGTGTCGGCGAGGCCGTTGCGGCGTTCGAGATGGGCGACCACGTGCGCGTCGGCGAACTCTTCGTCGATAGCCACGCCTCCCTGCGAGACCTCTACGAGGTGAGCAGCCCCGAGCTCGACGCGCTCGTCGACATCGCCATGAGCGTTGATGGCGTGCACGGTGCGAGGCTCACGGGTGCCGGGTTCGGTGGATGTACGGTCAACCTCGTGCGACGGGATGCGATCGACGCGGTCTCGGAGGCGATCTCGACCCGGTATCCGGCGCGCACGGGCTTGACCCCTCGCGTCTTCGAGGTCGTTCCATCGCCCGGCGCGAGGCGGCTTGATGGCTGGCGGTGACGCTGCCCTGATCTTCGGCGAGCCACACCGGCGCTGGGACCCGCTCCGTGACGAGTGGGTGCTGGTGTCACCCGGTCGGGATGCGCGGCCATGGCAGGGAGGCCTCGAAGCGGCCCCGGCCCAGACTCGCCCGCCGTACGACCCCGAGTGCTACCTCTGCCCGGGCAATGGGCGGGCGAACGGCGAGCGCAACCCCGCCTATACCGAGACCCACGTGTTCACCAACGACTTCGCGGCGCTCCGACCGTCGACGCCCGAGGTGACGTGGGGCGTGGGGTTGCTGCGTGCTGTCGGCGAACCAGGCACCTGCCGGGTCGTCTGCTACTCACCGCGACACGACCTGTCGCTCGGAGGCATGGACGTCGGCGCGGTCCGGCGGGTGATCGATGTCTGGGCCGAGCAGACCGCGGAGCTGGGCCGACGGTGGCGCTGGGTGCAGGTCTTCGAGAACCGCGGCGAGGCGATGGGCGCCTCCAACCCGCATCCGCACGGCCAGATCTGGGCGGGGTCGGCCGTGCCCGGCGAGGCGGCGAAGGAGGATGCGACCCAGCGTGAGCATCACGGCCGGACCGGACGGCAGTTGCTGCTGGACATCGCGGACATCGAGGCCGGTGGACCGCGCGTCGTCTCCGAGTCACCGTCGTGGCTCGTTGTCGTCCCGTTCTGGGCGGTGTGGCCGTTCGAGACACTGATCGTGGCTCGGGAGCCCACGCCTCGGCTGACTGATCTTAGCGAGGCAGCACGAGACGAGCTCGCGTCGATCCTGCGGGACCTCGTCCGTCGCTACGACGCCGTGTTCGGGGTGCCGTTCCCGTACTCGATGGGTTGGCATGGGGCGCCGTTCGCAGGCGTGGGGGCGGATGGCGCGGACGCGATCGCCGAGGGGGCTGCCAGCGCGATCGAGACGTGGCAGCTCCATGCGCATGTCTACCCGCCACTTTTGCGATCCGCCACGATCCGCAAGTTCATGGTCGGCTACGAGCTGCTCGCTGAACCGCAGCGCGACCTGCTACCCGAGCAGGCCGCGGAACGCCTCCGGGCGATCCAGCCCTAGACGCGGAAAGGGCCGGCACCATCCGGCGCCGGCCCGTCGGAGAGGCCGGCACCATCCGGCGCCGGCCCGTCGGAGAGGCCGGCACCATCCGGCGCCGGCCTCTCCGCCCACCCCAGGGATCATTCAGCGTTGATCGATCGTCACGGTCCGGACGACCGCCTTGTCTCCGGTATGCAGGGGATCGCTGATCCGCAGTTCAGCCGTCACCCGGTCATCGAGCGCCGGCGTCTGGATGACACCCGCGAACCGACCCGAGTAGACCGGGATCTCGGCGCTGGTCAGCGACTGTCCGCCAGCGATCAGTTCGACGTGGACCGACGCGACCTTCGGTCCGTGCGGTCGTCCGTAGGCCAGCCCGGCGACCGGGATGGCCGTCGTCGTCAGGTACGCGTCATCGGCGGGGAACTCGACGGCGAGCGAGCGTCCCGTCGACGCGGATCCCGCGGCCGGCTTGATGGCTGGAGCGGCCACCATCGGTGCCGCGGCGGCCGAGGGCGTCGACGGTGGGGCCATGGCGATGATCCGCTCGAGGCCCCAGCCCGACCATGCGCCGAGCGCAACGCCCACGACCAACGCGCTGACGGCGAGCCGTCGGGCCGGGTCACCGAATGTCGCCGGGACTGATCCGTTGCCGCGGTCCAGATGAGAGGTGAGTCCCTGGGTCTGCATCGTCGTGCTCCTTCCTTCCGTGTGGGTGGTGGAAGGCAGCGTCGGCCGATGCGGTCAGCGTTTCATGGGGGAGTCGCCCCATCTTCATGGTTTGCGTATCGCGAGGCCTCGCCGACACGGGCTGCCAGCTCGGTCCGTGAATGCAGCCCGAGCTTCGCCAGGGCGTTCGAGACATGGTGTTCGACGGTCTTGGGTGACAGGAACAGGCGTGTCGCGATCTCCGCATTGGTCGCCCCGGCAGCCACGAAGCCGGCGACCTCGCGCTCCCGAGCCGAGAGCGCACCCAGCGCATCGGATCCATCGATCGCCCGACCCCGACGCCAAGTCCGTTCACCGAGTGCGCGGAGGCCCTGCTCGGCGATGCGCTCGATGGTCGTCGCTCCCGCCCTGCCGGCGCGCTCAGCGGCGCGTCGGTACGCCGCCGCCGCCGTAACCCGGTCGTGTGGGGCAAGGAGCCGCCCCATGTCCAGCTCGGTCCACA
>Ga0207674_10004008_pt1 | contig 17885 bp, 14 predicted proteins | sample KBSCornC72_FD_184303 | JGI IMG/M metagenome (GOLD analysis project Ga0207674, IMG submission 184303) | Corn rhizosphere microbial communities from Kellogg Biological Station, Michigan, USA - KBS Corn C7-2 (SPAdes) (version 2) | ecosystem: Host-associated > Plants > Roots > Rhizosphere > Soil ... | reverse complement strand
CGAGCCGTTATCTAGCGAAAGTCGCGAGCGACATGGAGAAACCAGATGGGCTGGTGGCGTTGACGCTAGACATGTTGCCCGACGCTCTGAGACCGCTGGCCTTGAGGGACCTGCCGGGGATCGGGGCGCAAACCGAGAAAAGGCTGAATGAAAAAGGTATCCACACGATGGACGACCTGCTGAAGCTGGACTGCGAGCAGTCGGGCGAGATGTGGGGATCAGTGTGGGGGCAGCGGCTCTGGTACTGGCTTCGCGGCGAGGACTTCGAGATGTCCGAGACGGAGCACCTGAAGTCGATCAGCCACTCGCATGTTCTGGCTCCGGAGATGCGGACCCCGGAGAAGGCGTGGGCGGTGGCACACAAGCTGCTGCACAAGGCCGCGATGCGGTTGCGATCGCACAAGCTGTGGGCGGGATCGATCGGGCTGGCAGTTGGATTTTCCGTACCGCGCGGGATGAACGCGCCGGTGAGTCGTTTCGGGGTTCCTACTCGGGGGTGGCATCACGAGATTCGGTTGATGGAGTGCCAGGACAACCAGACTCTGATCGGAGCGCTGTGCCGGTTGTGGAATGAGCAACCGAAGGGCAAAGGATATGACGAGCCGTATTTCATTGGAGTGAGTCTCAATGGGCTGGTGCCGGACCGGCTGCACTCGCTAAACCTGTTCGATTCGCTGGAGAACGCGAAGAGCAGGGCAAAGCTGCTGGAGGCGATGGATCAGCTTAATCAGAAGTATGGGATGAGCACGCTGGCTCCGGCGACCATGCTGGCGGCCTACAAGGCAGCACCGACGCGGATCGCGTTCCATAGTATTCCGGATCTGTTCTGAGGATTTGGAACGTTTGCTGAAAAACAAAGGAGCCGCGCATGACTGGCGGCTCCTTTGTTGGCGCTGATTCGCTTAACGGTGGACAAGGGATTGAACGATGAGGTGTTGGGGGTCGCTGACGGGATAGGGTGAACCCGGCGCGTGCGAGGTGTGGGTCGGGGTGACGGTGAAGACGTAGAGTTTGTTCGTGGCTTGGCTGATCCCGTAGAGGTGATCGCTGTGATCCCAGAAGATCTGGTTGATGGGAGCGCTGGTGAGGAGGCCGGTGTACCTGACGGCGGCGACGCCCTCGTTGAAGAAGAAGACCTGGAGGCCTTCCTGGCCGGCGACGGCGACGAGCTTGCCGGAGGGAGACATTTTCATGTCATACGGGGTCTGGATGAGAGTCGACGGCATATCGGCGTATGTGCTGCGGGTTCTGATGACGCCTGACGAGTTGGCCGTATATGTCGCGATTTGCAGCGGCTCGAAGCTGCAGCCTGGAGGATTGGCGGGCTGCATGAGAACCGCGAGGTTGTTGTAGGGATCTGCGGCTGCGAGATACGGGATGAATCTGCGGAAGTTCGGAGGCGGGGTGGGCCAGTTGGCCACGCTGCCAGCCGATTTCAGTAGGCCGTTGCTGCTGCGCTTGAATCCGTAGATCGTGTAGTACATGCAGTCGGAGTTCGAGGCTGAGTAGGCGAATTTGTTGTTGCCGGTGAAGAAGGCAGCGTTTGTGATCCCGGGGAAGACGCCGGTGATGTCGGTTCCGAGGTAGTGGAGCTTGCCGCTGGTTTTGTTGAGGGCAAATGAGGCTACGCCGGTGTTGGCGCAGTCAGCGTTGAATTCCTGGACGTAGAGGGTTGCGCCGGTGTGGTCGAAGAAGATCTCGTTGGCGACAGGGCAGTTGTCGTTGGGTGCGTACTTGCCGTAGTTGGATGAGGCTTCATAGCGGAGGGCGCCGTCGGACTCGATGACGTAGCTATCGATGTTTCTTTGAGAGTGGTCGACCGCGAGGAGATGGCCACCATCGACGGCCATGGCGTTCACATTGTCGGGGAATGGGGAGCCGGAAATGCGTTTCAGTTTCCCGTTTTCTTCGGCGGTCCAAGCTGTGATTTCGTTGGTGCTGCTGTTTTTTGAATTATTGGCGACGTAAACGTAAGCCACTGCCTGGGAAACTGCATTACTGGCGACCAAGGCAAAGCTCAGGAAGGCAAACAACTGCAAACTGCGTTTCATGGGGAGGTCTCCTCTAGAGGGGCAGACCCGCACTGGCCCGGGTACTACTTACGGGATTCGAGACATTTTGTTGATCTCTGGTTGTATGAAGAAGGCGTTACGTCTCGCGAAGTGGAAACAGTTCCCACAGAAGTTCACCTGAACATTTTTTCTTCCGCACGCGTAGTTTCTGCATCCCGTGCCGCGATGTTCTGCGGATTAATAGGTAGAAGCGAAACCGATGGCGCAAAGATGGCAGCCGGATTTCGAACAACTGGTGGAAGAACACCAGTCCATGGTGTTTTCGCTGGCGTGGCGCATGACCGGCGACCGCGGGCTGGCGGAAGAGGTTGCGCAGGACGTTTTCCTGGAGTTGGACAGGCATATGGAGCGGATCGAGAGCCCGGAACACGCATTGAACTGGTTACGTCGGGTGGCGATGAGTCGATCCGCGGATGCATTGAGGCGGCGGCGGGTGAGGGGCGTTGATCTGTGGGTGGAGATTGAAGACAAGCACGGGGCGCCGGTGGAGGAGAGGCAGTCTCCGCTGGAGACCCGATTGGAGCAGCTGCTGTCTACGTTGCCAGAAGCGCAGCGTGCCGCGCTGGTACTTCGGTATCAGGAGGATATGACGCCGGAGGAGATAGCGGCAGCGGTAGAGACGCCAGTGGCGACCGTGAAGAGCAACTTACATCGTGGATTGAAACTGTTGCGTGCGAAGGCGACAACGCATTTGAAGGAGTACATTCGTGGACTTTGAATGGACTGGACAGCCGGAGAGAATCAGCGGCTCGGAAGAGGATCGGGAGTTTGAGCAGGAGCTGAAACAGGCCATGGAGAGGCGGCCTGCTCCGCCGAGCCTGAAGCGGCGGATTATGCAGAAGCGAAGCGCCCGCCGGACGGAGCGGCACCACACGACGATGATCTGGTGGCAGAGGCTGGCGGCTTCGTTGCTGGTAGGAGCGGTGGTGGCAGGCGGATTTGGATGGCGGCAGATCGAGGAGCGGCGCAAGGGCGAAGAGGCAAAACAGCAGGTGATCACGGCGCTGCGGATTACGAACCAGGTGTTGAATAACATGAACCGGAAGCTGACTGAGCATGACCGGGGAGAGAAGTAGGACGAACTGTCTGGTTTCCCACCCTTGGTGCAGGACCAAGGCGCGCCAAGAATGGGGCACCCGAAGGATGGATCGGGAAGTGAAGGAGAGATCGATGAAGAACCGGGTGATTGTTTGGGTCTTAGGGCTGGCTGGACTGGCGGTTCCGGCGATTGCGCAGAGCGGGTTGCCTATGCCGTCGCCCATTGAGAAGGATCTGGCTGCGCGCGCTTCGAACGTGACGGAGGTGACGCTGGGGAAGAACATGCTGGCGTTTGCGGCGAAGTTCATGGACGGCAAGGATAAGGACGAGGAAGCGACGCGGCACCTGATCGAGGGGCTGGACGGGATTTACGTACGGTCGTACGAGTTCGATAAAGAAGGGCAGTACACGGCCGTGGATGTGGACAAGCTGCGGTCGTACTTCCAAACGGGCGGCGAATGGTCCTCGATCGTGCGGGAGCGGGATAAGAAGAGCGGCGAGAGCACGGACGTGATGATGAAGATGGTGAACGGCAATCCGCATGGATTGTTTGTTCTGGATGCGGAGCCCAGGGAGTTGAGCATTGTGCTGATTCTGGGCCCGGTGAAGATGGAGGACTTGAGCAAGCTGTCGGGTATTGGCGGATTGGGCGTGCTGGGCGATCTCGAAGGCAATGGCAGCAAGAACAAGGAGAAGGCAAAGGCTCCGAAGGCGAAGACCGGAGGCGAGGAATGAGAAAATTTCTGCTGATTCCAGTTTGCTTCTTTGCGTTGGCGGTGCCGGTCGTAGTTCTGGCGAATGGCGTGTCCGGCGGTTTTGACCAGGTGGTGAGTTCGATTGAGACGCGCTATCACGTGCACGCTGATCGCATTCCGATGCTTGGGTTGGTCAGCTTCATAGCGCGAGCTTCGACGCGCGATGGTGTTCGGGGCTTGCACGTGGCGGAGATCGAGGATTTCCACGCAGATGTGGACGGCGAGGAACTGAACAAGCTAGTCGCGGAAAAGCTTGGTACGGGATGGGAGCGCGTGATTCGCGAGACCAGCAGACATGGAGGCGACCAGACGTTGATCTTCATGCGGCCAGAGGGATCGCGGATGGGGATGTTCGTTCTCGACCTAGGCGGACACGAGATGGACGTGGTGCAGATGTCGGTAGACCCGGATCATCTGAGCGAGAAGATCGGCCAGTACGAACGGCATGAGAGAGACAGGGACTGAGCGACCAGGGACGTAGGGAGTGTAGGGCTCGTAGAGCGGATAAATAGCTCTTCGAGCCCTCTCTCTTTTAGTCTGCGCGGAGAAGGTGGGCGGGGTTGATGGAGAGGGCGCGACGAGCGGGGATCCAGGTTGCGACGAGGCCAATGAGGATCATGAATGCGATGGCGCCGACAAGCACGAGCGGGTCGCGCGGAGATGCCTCGTAGACCAGTGCCGCGAGCAAGCGGCTGGCGAGGACGCCGAGGATAAGGCCAGCGAGCGATCCACAAACAAGGACGAGGAAGGGACGGGCGAGGGCAGCGCGGATGAGTTGTCCGCGGACCGCGCCGAGGGCGATGCGGATGCCGAGCTCGCGCAGGCGTCTCGAGACTGTGTAGGCGGCCATGCCGAAGATTCCAGTGACGGCAAGCATGGCGGCGAGAAGACCCATGACGCCGAGAGCGGCTGTTGCGATACGGGCCGGGAAAAGGACGAGAGAGAGCCGGTCGGTCCAGTTGCGGAGATTGAATGGCAGCCTGGGGTCGATGCCGGTGAGGGTGCGGTTCAGCACGGCGGCGATCTCAGCGGAGGAGAGACTGGAGCGGACGATCAAGTTGGTTTCAGCAGCAGGAATCTGCGCGATAGGGAAGAACATGGCAGGGCTCGCGTCTTCGGTGAGCATTTCGTATTTGCCGTTTTCGACAACGCCGACGATTTCGTATCTTGTTTTGTCGCCTCCGAGGAAATGGAGTCCGACCGCGGTCTGGTCACCAAACATTTTGTGTGCGAAGGTGCTGTTCACGACTACGACGCGAGGCTTTTTGGGACCGTCATCCCAGTTGAGGTCACGACCTGCGAGCAACGAGGTGCCGGCGGCTCTCAAGTAGCCGGGAGATATCTGGTAGGCATGAGGCGTCATGATGCTGTTGGAAGGCCGGAGATCGGCTGTGCCGTCTTTGTAGACAGACCAGTTGTTGCCTCCGCCGCTGAGCGGCAGTGCATTTATGATTCCGACGCCGGTCACTCCTGGGATATGCGAAGCAGCTTCGATCATCCGCCGCTGAACGAGCAGAGCGGAATCAGCGGAGTATCCCGCCATGTGCATGTCTGTCTCAGCGATCATCACGCCTTCCGGCGCAAAGCCGAAGGGCGCGTGGAGCGAACGATTCATACCACGGACAGCGACCAGTGAGGCGGTGACGAGCAGTGCGCAGAGAGCGATCTGAATACCGAGGAGCAGGTCGCGGAGGGTAATGCGACGCAGAACCCTTGCGGAAGTCGAGTTACTCTTCAGGGCATCTGTAACATCGGTTCGCCAGACCTGACGCGCAGGGAGCAGGCCGGGAAGTATGCCCGCAGCCAGAGAAAGAAGCAAAGCGAGTAGATAAGTGTTTGCGTCAGCGACGACTGTCACGTGGATCGGGTACTCGGAGATCGGCTGCCAGTGAGTGAGAACACGAAGCATGACAATGGCGATAAGAGTTCCGAGCAGGCCGCCCATAATGGAGACGAGTACGGCTTCAGTGAGGAGCTGACGGAGGATGCGCCAGCGGGACGATCCGATGGAGAGACGAATGGCGAGTTCACGGCTCCGATCGGCGGCTCGTGCCGCGAAGACACCGGCGAGATTGACGCACGCTGCACTGAGCACCAGCAGAGCGAGGCCCATGAGAGCGGCAAGAAAGGTCTTTGCGGGGCCGCCGAGGGTGTCGCCGAGGAGACCGGGTTTGACCAGACGGGCGTAGAGGGTGTCGTCGGTGGTGGGATTTTCCCGTCTCATCTGATGCGCGATTGAATTGAGGTTGTCCTGGGCTTGGAGCGGAGTGACGCCGGGTCGAAGCAAGCCGATGACGAAGATGCCGTGGCTGTAGCGCTGGGTGAGGAAGTTGTATCCCTCAACCTGCTCTTCGTTGATGATGGGCATCCAGAATTCTGGCCAGAAGAAGAGTTCCGTTCCGTGAAACTCTCTGGGGGCCACGCCGAGGATAGTGAATGGATGTTTGTTCAGGTCAACCGTGGTGCCAATGACTCGGGGATCGGCGTTGAAGCGGTTGCGCCAGAAAGCGTCGGTCAGAACGATGTAAGGGGCAGAATTTGGGCCGTGGTCGTCGTCGGCGTGGAAGAAACGGCCTATCTGCGGCTGGGTTCCGAGCATGTCGAAGTAGTTGGTTGAGACTTCATAGCCCCAAGTCTTCTGCGCATTGCCCGCGGAGCTAAGTCCGACGGCGCACATGCGAAAGGCCGCCATATCGGAGAACGTGGAGTTGCGTGACCGGTAGTCGATGAAATCGGGATAGGACTGATTGTCGTCGCCGGGATGCTCGTTGGCGAGCTGCACTAACCGATCGGGTTCGGGAATATTCAGCGGGTGGAGGATCATGGCGTTGAGTACGCCGAAGACGATGACGTTGGCGCCGATGCCGAGTGCGAGCGTGAGGATGGCAGTGAGGGCGAAGCCGGGGGAGCGGCGGATCTGACGTGCTGCGTAACGGATGTCTCTGGTAAATCCGGCGAGGCTCAGGGTGGTGTCGGATGCGGTGACGCGTTCTTTGGTGATGGCGCGGTTTCCGAAGCGCAGGAGGGCTTCGCGTCGGGCTTGCTCGGGTGTCATGCCGGATGCAAGGTTGGATTCGATGCGCAGTTCGATGTGGGATTGAAGCTCGTCGTCGATTTCCCGGTCGATGGCGGAGCGGCGGAAGAGGTTTGTGAAACGGCGGAGGGCGGACATGGGGAATCTCCTGAGTTTCGGATTATTCGGAGCGTAGAGCCTGCATGGGATCGACGCGCGATGCCTGACGCGCAGGGAACCAGCTTGCGGCGAGAGCTACAGCCACGATGACGATGGTGACAGTTGCGAAAGTGAGGGGGTCGTCAGGGCGCACACCGCGCAGGAGGTTGGCTACAAGGCGGGCCAGAGCGAAAGCGAGTGCCAGACCGATGACCAGGCCGGTCCCGGTGAGCCATGAAGCGCGACGGATGATGATGCGCAGTACGTCTTGCCTGTTGGCTCCCATGGCGAGGCGGACGCCGATTTCGCGGGTGCGCTCGCCGACGAGGTTGGCCATTACGGCGAAGATGCCGATGGCGGAGAGGAGCAAGGCGATGAAGGCGTCCAGCGCCAACATGGAGGCGGCGTACATGAGGCCGACGAGGTTGTCGCGAATGAGAGCGCGGTAAGTCTGGACAGGGTCGATGGGGACGCCGGCGTCGATGGAGGCGAGGGCTTTTCGCGCGGGCGCGGCGAGAGAGAGAGGATCAGCTTTGGCAAGAATGGCAATGGTTGATCCGGCGAGCGGCTGCTGAGCGAAGCTCGTGTAGACGGCGGGCGGCAGGTCGTTTTCCCAAAGAGAATAGTTCGCTTCCTGAGAGACGCCGACGATAGTGAGCCAGGGCTCGTCGCTTTTCTTATCGCCGAGGCGGATGCGATGGCCGATGGGATTGGCGCCACTGAAGTAGAGATCAGCGAAACGACGGCTGACGATTGCGACCGGAACGGAGTGAACGGAATCGCCTTGCGCGAAGTTGCGGCCATCGAGGATGGGGATGTGGAAGGCGTCGAAGTAGCCGGGCGTGACAGCGAGGCGAACGGCTGTCTGAAGTTTGCCTGGCGTGGTGGGGTGGTTTTCGATGGCGAGGTCGAGCTGCCAGCCGGAATCGGTGTAGGGGAGGGCTGTGGCGAGTTCGACGCGAGAGACGCCGGGCATTGAGTGAAGTCGATCGAGTGCCGCTGCGTACCAATCTGCCTGTTTCTCCGGAGTGTCGTAGCGCCTGGCGGGAAGGTCGGGATGTAATGTTAGGACCTTTTGGGGTGAGTAGATGTCGGCCTGATGAAACATCGAGTTCATGCCCTTGGCCATGAGCGCTGCGCCGATGACGAGGGCGACTGCAAGGGAGATCTGAGCGACGGCGAAAATGCTGCGCAGACGGCTGCGGCCTGTGGCCTGGCGCGAGCCGGCTCGAAGCTGATCTACAAGGCGCAAGCGGAGGGCTTCAAAGGAGGGTGCAAGGCCGGCGATGATGCCGGAGAGGATAGCGAGAAGGACGGAAAAGGCGAGGGCGCGGCCGTTGATGGAGATGTTGTCCCAGCCGGGAATATAGCGGGCGACACGAGCGGGCATGGCAATGAGTGTGAGGTGCAAATAGATTGCTGCAAGTGCGATGCCGAGCCCCGCTCCCACGAGGGCGAGCAGGATATTTTCTGTGAGGAGCTGGCGAATGATACGTTTGCGGGTTGCACCGAGGGCTGTGCGCATGGCGATCTCTGAGCGATGCGCGACTCCGCGAGCAAGCTGGAGATTGGCGACATTGGCGCATACAACCAGGAGTACGAACATTGTGGCGCCCATGATGAGCTTGTAATAGAGCGGGGTGAGGTCGCCATTGATGTCATTGAGCAGAGGCTCGACGTGAACGCTCCAGCCCTGATTGGTAGCTGGGTAAAACTTGGAAAGGCGCTCGGAGATGAGCTGCATCTCCGACTGCGTTGAATGCAAGCTGACGCCATTGTGCAGGCGGCCAATGACCAGATAGCCGTGTTCGCTGCGATTGGCGAGTTGCGATGAGGTTGGGGCGAAGGGCAGGAGCATGTCCACTGCCGGTGGATATTGCATGGTGCGTGGAAGCACGCCGATGACGGTGTATTCGTGCTTGTCGAGCTGAATCTTCTGCCCGATGATGCGGGAGTTGGCACCGAAGTGACGTTTCCAAAAGCCGTAGTTGAGGACAGCGACTGCGTCGCGGCCGGGCTGGCACTCGCTCTCGTCGAAGACACGGCCGAGGAAGGCTTGCGTGCGGAGGACCCTAAAGAAAGATGAAGAGACAAGATCGGCGCTGATCTGTGCTGCGTCGCCGGCACCGGAGAGTGTGTAGTTGGCTCCCTGCAGGACGGCCAGACCTTCGAAGGATCGGTTCTGGCGCCGGAGATCATCGAAGTCGGCGAGTGTGAAGGGTTCTTTGCCGCGCTGCTGCTGTTCGGCGAGGACCATGACGCGATCGAGCGCGGGGACGGCGAGAGGGCGAAGGACTACGGCGTCCATGCTGCTGAAGATGGCGACATTGAAGCCGATGCCGATGGCGAGTGTAGCGATAACAGTGAGCGTGAAGCCGGGAGATTTGCGGAGCTGGCGGGCAGCGAAGCGAATGTCGCGACCAAAGCCGGCGAGGGCAAGGCTTGCGTCAAAGGCGGCGACGCGCTCCTTTGTGCTGGTGGGGTTGCCGAAGCGGAGGAGAGCGTCACGGCGGGCCCCTTCGGGCGTCATGCCGGAGGCGAGGTTGGACTCGATGCGGAGGTCGATGTGCGATTGGAGCTCATCGGCGATGTCGCGGTCGATGGCGGGCTGTCGGAAGAGATTGGTCAGGCGGCGGAAGAGGGCCATGAGACGACTCCGTGGAACTTGGCTTTCAGGCGTAGCGCAAGACGGCACGAACACCGCGGACGAGCTGATCGAAGCTTTCCTGTGCAGCTTCCAACTGGCGGCGTCCCTGCGCCGTGAGCTTGTAGTACTTGGCGCGACGATTAGTTTCCGTGAGAGACCACTCGGAGGAGATCCAGCCGCTTTGTTCCATGCGATGTAGGGCGGGATAGAGTGAGCCCTCTTCTACGCGAAGAAGATCGTTGGAAGCGCTCTGGATGTGGAGAACGATGCCGTAGCCGTGTAGAACGCCGTTCTGATCGAGGGTTTTGAGGACAAGCAGGTCGAGCGTTCCCTGAAGATCGTTTTTGGCCATTGCTGATGAACCCCTAAATTTCTCGGTACATAGAAGGCTAGGCCTAGTTGGATAGGGGTGTCAAGGAATGAGTGACGAAAGGAAGGACGCAGAAGCCAGGGACGCAGAGACCTAAGGGCCTAGGGACATAGGGATGTAGGACTGAGGACGTGGGAGTAGGGTCGCAGAGACCGGGGGGCGCGCTGGGGGTAGCGGGCGCGGTATTCTTCTGGGGTTGGGGTGATGGATATGACCGATACGGCTGCGCGTCCGCAACTTTCTTATTTGACCGACGTATTGAACGAGCTGAAGGCGAAGGGAACGCACTTCAGGTTGCGCGTTCTGGATGACCAACAGGCGCCCGTTTGCCACTACGACGGCAAGGAAGTGATCAACCTCGCGAGCAATAACTACCTTGGGCTGGCCAATCATCCCAAGCTGGTTGCGGCGTCGCTGAAGGCGACGGGGGAGCTGGGAGTTGGTTCTGGCGCGGTGCGCACGATTGCGGGCACAATGCGGATTCACATGGAACTTGAGGAGAAGATCGCGTGCTTCAAGAACGTGGAGGCTTGCGTTGTTTTCCAGAGCGGGTTCGCGGCGAATGCGGGCACAGTGAGCGCGATTCTGGGGAAGGACGACTTCATCCTGTCAGACGAGCTGAATCATGCCAGCATCATTGATGGGGCACGACTCTCGCGGGCCAAGATCAAAGTGTTCCGGCACAAGGATGTGGCGCACTGCGAAGAGCTGTTGAAGGAACTGCAGAACGAGCCGGGGCACAGACTCGTGATCACGGATGGTGTGTTCTCGATGGATGGCGATATCGGGCCGGTGGACAAGCTGGCTGCTTTGGCCGAGAAGTACGGTGCGATCATGATGGTGGATGATGCGCATGCTTCAGGCGTGCTGGGCAGGAACGGGCGCGGGTCAATTGATCACTTTGGAATGCATGGGCGTGTGGATGTGCAGGTGGGAACGCTATCAAAGGCAATTGGGGCGCTGGGTGGTTATGTGTGCGGATCGAAGGACCTGATCGATTATCTCTATCATCGCGCGCGGCCATTTTTGTTTTCGACTTCGCATCCACCGTCGGTGGCGGCGACGTGCATTGCGGCGTTCGACATTCTGGAGCAAGAGCCGGAAAGGATCGAGAGGCTGTGGTCGAATACCAGGTACTTCCAAAGTGAGCTCAAGCGTGCCGGATTCAACATCGGCGGTGTGAACACTCCGGCAACTGAGACGCCGATTACGCCGGTCATTATCGGCGAAGGACGCGCGGCGATGGACTACTCGCGCGCGCTATTTGAGGAAGGCGTGATGGGTACGGGGATTGCGTTCCCGACGGTGCCCGAGGGGAAAGCGCGGATCCGGTTGATTCTGACAAGCGAACACACGAAGGCGCAGATGGATCGCGCGCTGGAGACGCTGGAGCGCGTGGCGAAGCGCATGGGACTACTTGGCTGAGACTTCTTGAGGACCTCCGTCGCGCACCGGGTCTTTGCTCCAGGCGATTGGCGAGGCCTTGAACCACTCCTGAGCGAGCTGGTAGAGCGCTGTCATCTCACTCCGCTTCGCCGATGCGTGTACCTCTTTTCTTTGCCGAGGCGTTAGAGACCAATTCAGCGGATCGGTGCCGACCGAATCATTGGACCACTGATCAGCGAAGACGAGTGATTGGATGATGAGCTTGCCGGCATAGGCATGTTCAAGGAGTTCGAGGCCGGATTGATCCCTCGGCGTGATGCTCTCGTGACCGGCCTGCCAGAAACCGAGCAGCGGGCCTCCGACCTGACTAAAGAGATTCCAGGGTGCTGTTCCGGCATTGTGGTCGGGTTCGGATTCGGGACCGCTGCCATAGATGCCATTGCTGTTACGGATCTCGATCAGCAGGATCCGCAGAGGTTTGTCCTGAACCGCGGGGGAAGCCGGACAAGATGTTGCGGCTTTTGGAGGCTCTGGTGTGGTGCCGGAAGGCGGGTTGGAGTTGGCAGGACCGAGGGCGTAGCGCAGGAATTCGATGGCAGACGAGGTGCCGTCGTTATCGTAGTATCCGCCGTCGGCGAAGTGCACGCTGTTGACGGCGTTGTCCACGACCATGGGCGCTCGGGCCGCAGAGGAGACGTAGGGAAAGGTGGCGGAGAGTTGAGCAGCGCTTGCGATGGGGAGATCGGTGTAGCCGGCGTCTGTTTGGCCGACGACGCGTTTCTTAAATGTTTCGAGAAATGAGCGGGCGCGGTAGTCGGGACGGGATTCGCCCTCGAGCTTGCAATCGGGAATCTTGTAATTCGCTGAGAGAAATCTTTCGCCACTCTCCACGACTGTCGTGTTCATCGTAAATGCGGGACCCGAGCCAGCGTGAAAGTCTCGGAGAGTGAGGCCGCTGCCCGTGAGATCGGTTGATTTGGAGTGGACTTTGTTGGTGTCCTGATGCGATTTCCAATGAGCCTGGGCATTCGTGTCCGACTGCCATACATGTTTGCAGTAGGTGTCGTCGAGGTTGCGAAGGAATGACTTGCGCAGCGACCAGGTGCGATCTTTTCCAAGCGGAGTGCGGCCAGGGCCATTCGTATCGAGGTCGCCGTCGCCGGAGGATGGTGAAACGAACCAGGGAAGCACAGGGATGAATGCCTTGGGCAAGTCGTAGTAGACAAGACCCCAGCCAACGCCTTCGAGGCTCGAGCACTGCGCTACGCTCTGCATACGCAGTGTTGCGAGACGTTGGCGCGAGTCGAGGGTGCCATCGTGGAGTTCGCGCAGGTAAGCCATAAGGCCGACGCTGCCACCAGAAACAGTGCTGGCGAGGAGGAGGTGCTTATGGAAATCAGGCCCGAAGGTTTGTTCAAGATGCGCGAGGACTGTGGCAGTCCAGGCTGAGGCGTGGAGGCCGCCACCGGTAGCGGTAACAATGATCAGCGGCTTGTCATCCTGAATGGCCTTTAGACGGTCCTGGAGGATCATAGACGGATCGGGTAATTCCGAAGAGGCATCGTGCTTTGCTGACGTGACGGAGACATAGTGCTCCTCCTGACCATTGCCTGCGTGAAGGCCAGCGGAGTCGACATAGAGAGTGCGATCGAGGTGAAACATGCGCGGGACCACGAGCGAGACCAGCAGCAAGGTGAGGACGGGAACCCGGTATCGATCGAAGAAGAACGCGAGTGCCCCGAGCATCCAGGTGACGGCGATAACAAGGATGAGGACGGTTGCGAAGATTGGGAATCGCTCAATCTGCGTGAAGAGATAGAGGAACAGGACAGTGAGAAAGAAAATAATGATGGTGACGGTGTTCCAGATCTGAATTTTTCTCAGATGCGCGACCTTGCCGCTAGTCGCCATCGGTTTGGCTGACCAGAACACGAAGAGCACGAAGGCGATGAATGCTCCCAGGGCCGCAATGGCAATCCAGGACGCGACGGGTGCGCCCACGGGGGCGGTCAGAGGCCACAGCAGGAGATACAGTCCTCCGAATATAACGAGCGAGATGATGGCAAAGTTGTGAGCTTCATAGAGGGAGGTTGCGTTTGGATTCTTCTCGTAGCCGGGTAGCCCTATAAAGAGACCAAGACCGGAGAATTTGTGCATCGTTGCGAAGATCGGGTAGGAGAAGACGGTGTGAGCCTGTTCGATTGTTGCTTTGCCGGGGCATGAATCGTTGGCCCGATTTAAACCGAACAATACTCTTGGGAAAAGGATGGTGCGGGCTGCGTTTTGGCCGAGGATGAACTTGAGTGGAGTATTTGAGAGCGCCTTGTACGTGAGGTAGTACCAGGCGTTCGCGTTCCACCAGAAGATGCAGGCGAGCAATGCGCCGATGATGAGTCCGAGGACAATCTGCGTGGGTGGTACGCCCTGGTTTGTGCCGAAGTAGATCAGGTAGCTGAAGACAAACACATTGGGAAGCTGCGAGATGAAGATGGCCAGGAACTCTCGCTTGCCGTCGTCATTGACGAGGAGGTTCTTCAACGCAGGCGGGCGGCAGTCGTCAGGAGTGGTCAACAGATCGAGCCGCTCGGGGCCGTAGATCAGCGCGATGCGCGCCAGAACCAGTGCGGAGCATGCAGCGGCGACGAGGAAGAACGAGACGCAGAGGTATTGCTCCCAAGCTTCACAGACGAGGATTCCGCTCGTCAGAGTCGCACTGACCATGTTGAGAATGCAGAGGACGGGAGCAAAGAGCCAGAGCAGGATTGCGAAGCGAAGAAGATACGCGAAGCTGGCCCATTTGCCCAGTGCTGCCAGGGATGATTTCACAAGCGCGAGGAAGTTATTCATGTACCCATTTCTCCCGGGGGCGGAGATTTCACGGCAACGATCAGTCTTGTTTTTGGTCTCAGTCTGTTGCAGGCAAATCTTCAATATGAGTGAAGCGCCGGCACCATCTTCAGGACGCGATCACGCGAAGAAACTGGGCAAGGATGAATCGACTAAGCATAACCCGAAAAGCGAAATTGTGGATCGAGAAATGAATGTGATCAGCTCACGGGAGATTGCGGCGGATGTTTGTAAGATGGTGTGAGCACATCTCGCACTGAAGAGACCTCAATGATCGCGCATCTACGCGGCAAGTTGATTCACAAGGAACCCGGCCAGGCCATTGTTGAAGCGTCCGGCGTGGGGTACGACGTTGCAATTTCGGTGCCGACGTTTACGGCGCTGCCGAGCGTGGGAGCGGAGACATCGCTGCACGTTCATACGCAGGTGAGCGAGGATCAGATTGCGCTGTTCGGATTTCTGGATCGCGAGGAGAAGCGGCTATTCGAACGGCTGATCACGGTGAGCGGCGTGGGACCGAAGCTGGCCATCAAGATTCTGAGCGGATTGTCGCCAGAGCGGACGGTGCAGGCAATTCGCTCGCAGGATCATGCGCAGTTGACACGGATTCCGGGAGTGGGAAGGAAGCTGGCGGAGCGGCTGGTTGTCGAGTTGAAAGACAAACTGGAAGACTTCGCTGTTGCTCCCACACCGAGCGCGGTGGCTGGTCCGGCGGTGGATGATGTGCTGTCGGCTCTGACGAACCTTGGATATCAGCGGCCAGCGGCGGAGAAGGCGATCGAGCAGTCGGTTGCGAAGGAGAAGGCGCTGGCTGGGGATTTCGACGGGCTGTTCAGGGCGGCGCTGAAGGTGATTCGTTAGGAACAGCTGTTAGCCTTCAGCTCTCAGCTTTCAGCGCTCGGCTTCGATCGAACGACTATCGGGCGATTGTTTTTGCTTGGGGCCGAAAGTGCTCCGCCGAAATGAACTAAACCCAGGTCTCAGAGGCGAGATGCTCCCGCAAACTCTGGTAGAGTCGTGGGCGCCCGTCATCGTGAAGTGACTGGTTTAATTTCCTCAGGAATTACGCGGGCTGTGCATGCACTATGGCCCGCGCTTTTCTACACTGGCACGTATGCCACGCACTTCGAAGACTTCTGCAGCAGCACCGGCGGCTTATCTGCGGCCAGAGGCGATTGCGTTTCTTCGCAATCTTGCGAAGCACAATGACCGCGAGTGGTTTCAACCGCGCAAGGCGGATTTCGAGGCGCTGCTGAAGGCGCCGATGCTGGCGATTGTGCGCAAGGTGACGGAGGCAATGATGGATTTCGCTCCGAATCACGTGCGACCGGCGGAGAAGTCCCTGTTCAGGATCTATCGCGATACACGATTCAGTCATGACAAGCGGCCGTACAAAACGCATGTCGCTGCGTGGTGGACGCACATGGGTTTCGACAAGACTTCGGGTGCGGGTTACTACTTCCAGGTGAGTCCGAAGGGAGTAATCATCGCCGCGGGTGCGTACATGCCGGAGAAGGAGCAATTGGCGGCGATTCGGAACTGGCTGCTTGAGAATCACGATGAGTTTCGGAAGATTTTGAAGAAGCCGGCGGTGCGGAAAATTTTCAGCGAGTTCGAAGGTGAGGCACTAACGAGGCCGCCGAAAGGATTTCCTGCTGATCACCCTGGCATGGATCTGATTCGGTGCAAGCAGTGGGGCATGAGCACGACTCTGCCTGCGGGTGCGGCACAGCGAAAAGACTTCTCGAAGGTGCTGGTGAAGCATTTCAGGCTTTTGGCACCGATGGTAGACGCATTGAATACGCCGATCGCGGCGTCAGTTGGGCCGAAGCGGAAGGTGCTTTTCGGTTTGCACTGAGACCTGAAGGGCTAGTTTCTACAAGTATTCTGACCCGAAAGGGATAGAAACCCTGTAAAAATGGGCTTTTTGGGCTAAAAACGGCCAAAAACCCAAGAAAACTGTGGAAAAGCCGAAGTTTTCCATTGACTTTGCCCTGCCCCAAGCCGCATTGTTACGAACGACAGGGTTCTCGAGAACCCGCATGAATAAAGGGGTTTCGTGCATTACGTTGCCTCCGGCGTTTCGAAGTACGAGGTTGGAAGCGCCTAAGGTCGCACTCCCCCATGCGGTCGCTCCACGGCTTCTCTGACGAAGGTCTGCTGAAGAGGCAGGGCGGCGGGATACCAGGCAACAACTAGCGAAGGAGAACATCACATGGCAACTGGAATGACAAAGACTGGGCTGACCCGGCACATGGCCGAGAAGCTCGAGCTGACGAACAAGCAGGCAAGCGCTTTCCTTGATCTTCTTGCGGAGACCGCAATCAAGGAGACCAAGAAGAACGGCGTATTCGTAATCCCCGGCATTGGCCGCCTGGTGAAGGCAGAGCGCAAGGCGCGCATGGGCCGCAACCCGCAGACGGGTGAGGCAATCAAGATCAAGGCGAAGACCGTGGTGAAGTTCCGCGTGGCGAAGTCGGCCAAGGACACCATCGCGCCGCCGAAGAAGTAGTCTCATTTCCTGAGGGGTGTAGTACAAGTTGGGGGAAGGGCGAAAGCTCTTCCCCTTTTTTCGTGTGCTCTTAAGGACCGGTTCGAACGCAAAGTTTGCGCAACTTTTCAGATCGAGCACATCCAAAGAACATGGCAACGCAGGTTGAACAAGTATCGGGTACAGGCGCGGTGACGGGATCAGTGTCGATCCTGCTCACGCTAGAGGGGTTGGTAGCGGCGGTTGCATCTGCGCTGTTGTATGCGCGCACGGGTGCAAGCTGGTGGCTGTTTGCGGGACTGTGGCTCGCGCCGGATCTAGCTATGCTGGCGTACCTGAAGCGGCCTTGTCTGGGAGCGCGGTACTACAACGCGGCGCACACGTATCTGCTGCCGGGAGTGCTGGGACTGCTGGGATGGCTACTGAACGCGAATGCGCTGTTGCCAGTCGCGCTGATCTGGGTGAATCACATCGGGGTGGACCGGCTGCTGGGATACGGGCTGAAGTACTCGGATGGGTTCGGACTCACGCACCTTGGCAGATTGGGCAAGCGCGAAGCTACTATCTCTCCGGCACGGAGCTGATGACGGACCCGGGCAGGAAGGCGCGTACGACCAGCGAGGCGCCGAAGAAGACCAGGATGATGCGGCCAGCGAGAGCCAGATCATAGTTGCGCGCGAAGACGACGATGCCGACAAAAACGCCTATCGGCATGAGTTCCGCGAGCGAAGCGCGAAGCCAGTGCGGTTTTGAGCCAGTGGCGACGGGCGCACCGCGAAGCCGCGGAATGAATCGGGGAACAGCAAGGAGATAGGCTGTGTAGGATTCGCCGATGCGTTGGGTCAGGAATGATTCCTCGCCGAGCGTGAGGCGAACCAATGAAGAGCGTGACGAGTGCGATTGCGAAGAGCGCACCAGTGGCGGGCATAAGGAATGCCATCGCGACAACCATGCACCAGAGGCCGATGTAGAGCGGATTGCGCAGGAAGCGATAGGGGCCGTCGGCCATGACGCGACCTGCAACCAGGTTGATGCTGTTGACACTGTTGGGGCCGAGCCATGCTGTGCTGGAGATGCGAAGAATAACTGAGACCAAGGCGAAGAGGA